>Ga0310696_10001976_pt1 | contig 28197 bp, 4 predicted proteins | sample AusTroGonzalo_MG_4_FD_203885 | JGI IMG/M metagenome (GOLD analysis project Ga0310696, IMG submission 203885) | Bovine rumen microbial communities from tropical cattle in Woodstock, Queensland, Australia - Gonzalo_02 (v2) (version 2) | ecosystem: Host-associated > Mammals > Digestive system >...
GCATCGCCAAGGTGCCGCTCACCTTCAAAGAGATACTGCCCTACCTGCTCATCGGCCTGGCGGCCGCCGCCGTCATCGCCCTGCTGGTATGGTTTATCCTCAAACACGAGCGCAAAAACAAACCCAAAGCCAAAGTGATGAAACCCAAACCTAAAGTCAAGCCGCATATCACGGCCCTCAAAGATCTGGAACGACTGAAGACCAAAAAGCTGTGGCAGAACGGACAAATCAAGCAATACTACTCCGAACTCACCGACATCGTCAGAACCTACATCGACGGACGCTACGACATCAACGCAATGGAGATGATTACCGCCGACATCCTCAAAGAGCTGGATGAGGCCGGCCTGTCCCACCAGCTTCATCAGAAACTGGAGCAGATGCTCACCACCGCCGACCTGGTGAAGTTTGCCAAAATGGAACCCCTACCCGACGACCACGACCGCTGCTTCAAACAAGCCGTTGAGTTCGTGCAAGAAACCGCCGAGAAGACAGTTGAGAATTGATAATTGATAATTGACAATTGATAATTGAAACCTGAAACCTGAAACTTGAAACCTGGAACCTGGAACCTGAAACTTGAAACCTGAAACCTGAAACTTGAACCCTTGAACCTTGAACTTTGAACTTTGAACTTTGAACCTTGAACCTTGAACCTTGAACTTTGAACTTTGAACCTGTAACCCATAACCTATTATGAATTTTCTAAGCGATTTCTTTCAGATACTAAAAGACGTGGAGTTTGCCAACCCCTATTACTTTTTGCTGCTGTTGCTGCTGATTCCTTTGGTAGCTTGGCCTATATGGAAACGCCGCAAGATGCGTAGCACCCTGCAAGTGCCTACCACCGCCCCGCTCAAAGGGATGAAGAAAAGCTGGAAGCAGCGTTTCCACTTTCTGCCGCTGCTCTGTCGCTGCCTGGCCGTCATCTTCATCGTCATCGCACTGGCGCGGCCTCAATCCGCTTTCCGCCAGCAGAACATCCAAGTGGAAGGTGTCGATATCGTGATGGCCCTCGACGTGTCGGGTAGTATGAAATGTATGGACTTCCGGCCCAACCGCTTGGGCGCCTGCAAGAAAGTGGCTGCCGAGTTTATCGAGGGACGCCCCACCGACCGTATCGGGCTGGTGGTGTATGCCGGCGAGGCCTTCACCCAATGTCCCGCCACCACCGACCACGAAACCTTGCTGGGCTTGCTCGAAAAGGTGAAGTTCGACTTGATTGAAGACGGCACCGCCATCGGCGATGGACTGGGTACCGCCATCAACCGTCTGCGCGAAACCGATGCCAAAAGCAAAATCATCATCCTGCTGTCCGATGGTGTCAACAACACCGGCTATATGGACCCGCTCTCTGCTGCCGAAATTGCCAAAGATTTCAATATCAAGGTCTATACCATCGGCTGCGGCAGCTTGGGACAAGCCCCATACCCCGGACCCTACGGCACCGTATATGTGGATACCGAGATTGACGAGACCCTGCTGAAGAACATCGCCAGCACTACCGGAGGCAAGTATTTCCGCGCTAACAACGCCAAAAAGTTGGAGGAAGTATATCAGGAAATCGACAAGATGGAAAAAACCATCATCAACGAGACGACCTTCGAAAACAAAGCAGACGAGTTCATGCCCTTCCTTGTTTTCGCCCTGCTATTTATTGCCTTAGAAATAATACTCAGATTCACCATTTACAAAAACTGGTAAAACCCAAAGCATCATGTTCCGATTTGAATACGAATACGTCTTATATGCCCTCATCATCATACCGGTCTTAATCGGGCTGTATAGCTATCTTCAATATCACAGAAGAAAGAAAATGGAGAGTTTCGGCGACAGTGAGCTAACCCGCCGACTCAGCGCCGAGGATGTCCCCGCCATGCACCACCTCAAGTTCTCCCTTTTCCTCCTGGGACTCATCTGCCTCATCTTTGCACTGGCCAATCCCCAGGTGGGCAGCTCGCTCGAGAAGGGCACCCGCAAAGGGGTGGACATCATGATATGCATGGACATCTCCAACAGTATGCTGGCCGAAGACATCCAGCCCAACCGTCTGGAAGCTTCAAAAATGGCACTGTCACGCTTTATCGACAAGTTGCAGGGCGACCGTATCGGTCTGGTTGTCTTTGCCGGCAAGGCCTTTGTACAGCTGCCCATCACCAGCGACTACGCCGCTGCCAAGATGTTCATCAACATCGTGAAGCCTTCACTCATCAGCGAGCAGGGCACCAACATTGCCGATGCACTCGACCTGGCTACCGTTTCCATGCTGCCCGAAGAGGGCAAGATTCAACAGAAACAGCTGTCAGACCTCACGTCCAAGGTAATCCTGGTGGTGTCTGACGGCGAAGACCATAACGACGAGTCCATCGAAATGGCCCAAGAGGTCCACAAACTGGGCATCACCATCCACACCATCGGTATCGGCAACACCCTGGGTGAGCCTATCCCCCTGCGCGACAAATACGGCAACCCCACCTTCAAGAAAGACCGTGACGGCAATACCGTGATGACCCGCCTCAACGAGGAGGTGCTGCAAGACATTGCCCACGCAGGTGGTGGCACCTACGTCCATGCGTCCAACGCCAACATGGGCTTCGAGACCATCCTGAATAAAATCAACGCCATGAATAAAACAGACATTCAAGAGGTGACCTTTACCCGCTACGACAGCAAGTTCCAGATTCCCTTGATACTTAGCTTACTGTTCTTCCTGATAGAGGCACTGCTGTTCACCACTCCCTCCAAACTCAAACAGCTCCTCCAAAAAATGCAATCCCAGGTCAAAGGCAAAACAGCCCTCTTAGTTCTCGCCCTAATGGTAGCTATCCCTGCCGCACAAGCTCAGACGAAAGCCGAGCTGTCGGCCATCCGCAAGGGCAACGAGCAGTTTAAAACGGCCGAGCAGTTTCGCAAAGACGCTATGGACCTCATGGCTAAAGGCGGTGAGGTGAACAAGCGCAATGCCGATGAGAAGATGAAGAAAGCCTCCGAGCAGTACCAACAGGCGGAAATCAACTACCGCAAGGCGATGGAGACTACCCACAACTACGACAAGGCCAACTACAACCTCGGCAACAGCCTCTACCGCCAAGAGCGCTACGAGGAGGCCGGCAAGGCCTACGAGTCGGTAGCCAACAACAAGAGCAGCAGCAACGACCTGCGCGAACGGGCCTACCACAATATGGGCAACTCGCTACTGAAACAGGAGAAGTACAAAGAGAGTATCGACGCCTACAAGAATGCCCTAAAGCTGAATCCTAAGGATATGGACAGCAAATACAACCTCGAATACGCCCGCAAGAAGATGATGCAGCAGATGCAACAACAGCAGCAGAATCAGCAAAACCAGGATCAGAACCAAGACCAGAATCAACAGCAACAGGGCGGTCAGGGACAACAAGACCAGAACAAGGACCAGCAGAATCAAAACGGCAATCAAGGTCAGCAAAACCAAGATAAAGACCAAAACAAAGACCAACAAAACCAGCAACAGGGCGGTCAGGATAAAAAAGACCAGCAAGACAAACAGCAGCAACAGCAGCAAAGTGCTGCCGACCGTCAGCGACAACAAGACAACAAACGACAGCTGGACGCTTTGCAACAAAACGAGCGCAACACCCAACAGAAGGTGAGCAAGCAGCAGATGCAAGGTGGTAGCAAAACCCATCAGGAAAAAGACTGGTAAAATATTACAATATGAAAAAACTATTTCTAAGCATTCTATGTATCGGTGGCTTGTACCTTATCGTTCCGGCACAAGACAGCACCACCGCCAGAGATCATATCAAATACCTGAGCTCTATAGAGCTTCACGGCCGTGGGGTGGCCTACGAAGGCGAACATCTGGCCGCCGACTATATCATCAATAATTTGGCAAACTGTGGTGTTGAGCCGCTGGCAGAGGAATATGTCCAGAAATACGAGCATGCCGGCTTTATCATGGAGGGCGAGGTGAAATGTAATGTTGGTCCACAGGAGCTCGTGGCCGGCGAGGACTATCGCATCCTCCCCTTCTCCAAACCGCTCCACGGGGAATACACCCTCATCCACGTCAATCCGTCCGACCTCATCAACAACAAGAAAATCAAAGCCATCAACAAGAAGTATGCCAACATCAGCGACCATAGCTTGATTTACATCGACGAGAGTCAGGTCAATTTCAAGAATGACAAGGAGGCCGAGTTGTACAAGAAAGCCTGTGCGAAGTCCGAATACATCAATCCGTTCAACAGCCAGGGTATCATCCGTAATCTCAAAACCCGTATGGTCTGGGGCTTGGCAAATACCGATTTCGAGCGTCCGCTGGCCTACATCTACATGAATACCGACAAGATCAACAGCAAAACCCGTAGCATCGAGTTTTACTACGAGAACAAGCTGGCTGATTTCACCCACCTCAACGTGTGCGGCATCATCAAGGGCACTGAACATCCCGAGCAGTATATCGTGCTGACCTGCCACTACGACCATCTGGGTGCTATGGGCGACAAGGTTTATTACCCCGGAGCTCACGACAACGCCAGCGGCTGTGCTTTTGTGCTCAACATGGCCAAATACCTCCAAGAGCATCCCTGCCGCTACTCTGTCGTCTTCCTGTTTTTCTCTGGTGAGGAAAGCGGCCTCCTCGGCTCCAAGTACTTTACCGAACATCCGCTGATTCCCCTAAGGGATATCAAATATCTCATCAACTTCGACCTCCTGGGCGGCGGAGATGAGGGCATCATGCTGGTGAACAGCACCGAGGGCGAAGGACTGCAAATCTATAAGCGTCTGATGGAGATCAACGATGATGGGCAACTGGTACCCAAAATTGCCCAACGCAGCAATGCGCCCAACAGCGACCACTACTTCTTCACCCAACACAAGGTGCCCGCCATTTTCCTCTACACCATGGGAGGTAAAGTAGGTGCCTATCACGACATCAGCGACACCAACGAGAATTGCTCGCTGACGATGTTCGACAATATCTTCCGACTATTTACCACACTTTTAGATAAAGAGGAGTAAAAAAAAAGAGGAGCGCTGCGGCGCTCCTCTTTTTTTTTGCCTTATTCTTCAATCAGCACACATCTGATGCTGAATCCATTGCATCTCATTACCGCCGGGGTCACAAGCAGTCGCTCGCACACATAGTCAACCATAGCGCCCGACGACAGGTCGTAAACCGGGTGGCAAGTCCAGTAGTAGGCATTACCCATCATGTTCTCATACCTGTTGTTGCTGCAGTTGAACATACCGCCAGGCAGTGCGTTGAAGCCGGTGGCATTGGTATTTTGGTCACCATTAATCCAGTACTGGGTGGATTTCAGGTCATAAATCGGATAGGCGTTCAGTTCTTCAAAGTCTTCGTCAGAGGGCAGCTCCCATCCAGCAGGACAAACGCCCTGTACACGCTGACCGTGGGCATACAGGTCCTCAATCTCGGCAACCGTATGCACCGAGGTGTCGGCAGCGGCATACCAGCTGTAGAGGTGGCCGAAGATGCTCACGTTCTCTGTCGTGTTGGGATACTCATCCGAATAGTAATCCATCACATCCTCCACAGGACGGCCGTCGCTGTACAGGGTCGATTTCAGGTTCTCGGTGGTCCAGCATCTGCAACCGCTGCCCAGACGGACTGACGGATAGCTGTTGCCTTCATAGTCAACGGCATTCGGACATTCCATAAACGATACCTTCACTACCTGCTCGCAGCTGATGCTGTCGCCACACAGGCTCTTGGCCACCCATTTCACCACGGTCTCACCCACAGGATAGAGGTGGTCGGCGGGAGCGTTGTTGGTGATGGTGATTTCCGACATCGGGATGCCGGTGGTAGTAGTGAAGGTCGGAGTGCCGAGGTCGACAATCAGCTTACGGCATCCTGAACCACGAATGGTGTCATCCACCATAGCGGGACAGGTCAGGGTCGAATTAGCCAGACTGATAACCGGGCGGGCAGCAATCTCAAAGTTGATGCTTGCCGTGTTGCCCAGCGATTCGGTAACCGTTACGGTATAAACGTCAATCTTCAACGACGAGAGGTTGAGGGTGCCGTCACAGGTTCCTGCATACACATCCGCTGTGTTGATGCCCACAATATTGTAGTCATATTCCGGAATAGCGCCGCCAGCCATGGTAATGGTCACCGAGCCTTCGTCCACACCCGGGCAAAGAGGTTCGCTGGTCACATTGGCCGTAACCTCCAGGGTTTCATAAACGCTCAGTACACCGTTGACTGTCGAGGTGGCGAAAGTATAGCAGTCGGTCACATCCTTGGTATAACCTGCTGGTGGAGTGGCCGTCAAGCTGCGCAGACCGCGTAACATCAAGCTGTTGAGGCCTTCGTTGCGGTAAACCTTGTAGTCCACCACCACATTCTCGGTCTGACCCACATTGGTAATCGAACCCGAGGTAACCACTACCAGGCTGTCGCCTTGGGCAATGGTGCCGGCGGGGGTGTAAGTATAGCCCGGGGCGGTCAGCGGCGTGCCGTCAAACAGCTTGGAAGCGCTGTTGGCCGTAATGGTGATGACAGCCGGATTGGGTGCCATGCGCAGGGTATCCACCACCGTGTCACGTACGCCGATATACTGGATATCGTGTTCAAGGGTGTAGGTAAAGGTATTGGCCATCGTGCCCACATATCTGATGCCTGGGGCACTGGTAATGGTCAGCCTGTCGCCAGTAGGCAGTGTAAACACGGTATCATGCTCAATGTTGGCAGCAGGGATGGTGTCGCCGGCAAAGGTCACCCTGTACTGCTTGTAGAAATGTGCATAGCCGTCGTAAGTATAGGAAGCGCCCTTCGACTCTATCTTCAACGGATACGACATGGCGTTGATGCTGATCGTACCGTAGTTGGAGCTGACAGCGGCAGCATCATAGCTGTCTCCGTTCTCAATCTCATAGCTGAAGGTGTTGTTGTGTGAGAAGTCGTCCACATAATAGGTGATTTGTGCTGCATTGGTCACGCTCAGCACATCGCCGGTGGGCAGCTCAAACTTCGTGCTGTCGCTGGCCAGTCGGCTCAGCTCAACACCGTCGTAGCTGGCGGTGTAGCTCGGATAGGTATGGGGCTGTCCGTCGTAGTCAAACACGCTGTTGCCCGAGGTAATCACAATGGCCTTGTTGTTCTTGGTGATATTCATACCTCTGCGCACAATGTCGAAGGTCACCGTGTCAAAGTTCGGGTTGGTGTTGCTGAACATCTCCGGAGTCAGGGTCGAAGGATGATTACCAGCCAGGGTGGCAGTCATGATGGTGTCGGCGGTCGAATAGCTATGGCTTACGTTGCTCAGGCTATACAACACGTCGTTGACCGTCATGTCGTAGCCACTGACGCTGTGCGGGTGGCCGTCATACATTGCCGTATCGGCATGTTCGGTAATGGTGACCACCACACCGGTCTTCGGTGTAATCGTCAGCCAGCCGTCGGTCACCGCGAAGGTCACCGTGTCGAAGTTGGCATTACCGCTGTCGGTAAACTGAGCGGCGGTCAAGCCCATATAGGTAGTACCGGCTGCTGTGCTGGCGGCGGTGGCGCTGCCGCTGAAGCTGACATTGCTGGCAACGCTATACAGCGGGTTGCTGGCCGTGATGGTATAACCGCTCACGCCGTGTTCCGCTCCATCGTATTCCACCGTGTCTTTGTTACCCACCACTGTCACGATCACGTTCACCGGGGCAATCATCTGGTAACCGTCGTTTATGTTGAAGGTCACCGTGCCGAAGTTCGTGTTGGTGTTGGTAAACTGTCCTGCTGTCAGGTTCATAGGCGTAGTACCCTTTTCAGTTCGGCTAGCGCTGGCATTGCCACTGAAGTTAAAGTCGTGGGCCACATCATACAGCGGGGTGTTGGCGCTGGCCACATAGCCCGTCACAGTATGCTCGGCGCCGTCGTAGGCGGCCGTGTCTTTGTTACCCTCAATCGTCACAATGACATCCAGCGGGGTTATCGTCTGGTAACCATCGGTCACGTTGAAGTTCACCGTAGCAAAGTTGCTGTTCGTGTTGGCAAACTGAGCGGCTGCCAATCCCATGTTGGTAGTACCCACCACAGTTCTACGGGCCGTATCCACACCGCTGAAGGTAAAGTCGTGGGCCACATCATACAGGTTGCTGCTGGCAGTGGCGGTATAGCCGCTCACCACATGCTCGTTACCGTCATAGACCTCACTGCTGTGGTTACCCACAATCGTCACATTGACGTTGATTGGATTGATGGTCTGATAACCGTCGGTCACATTGAAGGTCACCGTGCCGAAGTTGATGTTGGTGTTCGAGAAATGAAGGGCATCCAGACCCATATAGGTAGTACCTGCATCGGTTCTGGTGGCGCTGGCCGTGCCGCTGAAGTGGATGCTGGTGGTCACATTATACAGGCTGCTGCTGGGGGTAGCCGTATAGCCGCTCACCGTATGGGCGTTACCGTCATAGTTCGTGGTGTTGTGGTTACCCACAATGTCTACGGTCACATCCAGCGGTGTAATGGTCTGGTAACCGTCGGTCACCTCAAAGGTTGCATCATAATTGTTGTTCCTGTTCGTAAACTGGCTGGCGTTCAAGCCCATGTAGGTGGTACCGGCATTGGTTCTCGAAGCACTGGCCGTGCCGTTGAATCTATAGTCAGCCGAATTGCCGCCTGTGACACGATACTGGCTCACATTCGCGCTGATTGTATAATTACTTACGTTATGGCTGTTGCCGTCATATACCGTGCTGTCGTGGTTACCCACAATCGTCACCGTCACAGGTCTCGGTATAATGGTGATGTAACAACCATTGGTCACCTGGTAGCTCACCGTACCAAAGTTCGAGCTCTGGTTGTTGTGTCTGAATCGGCTTGCATACAAGTTCGTGGTCGTGGTACCCACATCGGTTCTGGAAGCGCTTGGGGTATAGCTTATACCCATGAAGGTATAGTAAACAGTAGAGGCGTCAAACAGCGGGGTGTTGGCAGTGGCGGTAAAGCCGCTCACCGTATGCTGGCTGCCGTCGTATTCCACGGTGTCGTAAGCACCCACCACCGTCACGATGACATCCAGCGGGGTAATCGTCTGGTAACCGTCGGTCACATTGAAGGTCACCGTGCCGAAGTTGCTGTTGGTATTTGCAAACTGGTTGGCTCGCAAGCCCATATTCGTCGTACCTACATCGGTTCTTGAAGCACTAGCCGTGCCGCTGAAGCTAATGCTGCTGTTCACGTCATACAGGGTGTTGGTGGCAGTGGCGGTATAGCCGTTCACCGTATGGGCGTTGCCGTCATACACCGTGCTGTTGTGGTTACCCACAACGTTCACCGTCACGTTGATCGGATTGATGGTCTGATAACCGTCAATCACCGTGAAGGTCACGTTGAAGTTCGAGTTCGTGTTCGTGAAGTGAAGGGCATCCAAACCCATATAGCTGGTACCAGCGTCGGTTCTGCTAACACTAGCGGTGCCGCTGAAACTGATGCTGTTCGTCACATTGTACAAGGGGTTGATAGTATTGGCAGTATAGCCGCTCACGGTGTGGGCTTGGCCATCATAGCTGGCCGTGTTATGATTACCCACAATCTCCACGGCCACGTTAAGCGGCGAGATGGTCTGGTAACCGTCGGTCACATTGAAGGTCACATGGGCGAAGTCAGTATTGTGGTTGACAAACTGGCTAGCATCCAAGCCCATGTTGGTCGTACCGGCTTCAGTTCTCGAAGCGCTGGCGTTGCCGTTGAAGTCAAAGTCAGCCACCGAATACAGCGGATTGCTGAAGCTTACCTCATAACCGCTTACGCTGTGCGACTGACCATCGAAAGTAGTGGTGTTGTGGTGGCCGGTAATGGTCACTACCACCTCATCCACGGCGGTAATCGTCTGGTAACCGTCGGTCACGTTGAAGGTCACCGTGCTGAAGTTGCTGTTCGTATTGCTAAACTGATTAGCGTTCAGCTGCATGTAGGTCGTACCCACACTGGATCTCGAAGCGCTGGCGGTGCCGCTGAAGCTGATGCTGTTGTTCACGTCATACAGCGGGGTGTTGGCCGTAGCGGTATAGCCGTCCACGGTATGCACGGCACCATCGTAGGTAATCGTATTGTTGGCACCCACCACCGTCACAATTGCATTGATGGGCATGATGGTCTGGTAACCCGGGGTCACCTGGAAGGTCACCGAGCCAAAGTTACCGTTGGTGTTCACAAAGTCAGCTGCACTCAGCGTCATCAATTCGGTACCAGCATCCGTACGGGTAGCGGTGGCTACCGTAGCGGTTTGTGCAGGTTTCGTGAAGTCGTTCACGGTGTACATGCTGTTGCTGATGCTGGTGATGTTATAGCCCGAAATGCTGTGGGCCGTACCGTCATAGTAGTCGCTATGGTTGTTACCCACCACGGTCACCGTCACCAGTGTGCTCAGCGGAGTAATGGTCTGTCCGCCCGCAATGATGTTAAAGGTCACGTTGGTGAAGTGGCTGTTGGTGTTCACAAAGTCGGCTGCACTCAGGGTCATGTTGGTGGTACCGGCATCCGTACGGGTGGCGGTAGCTACCGTTGCTGTCTGTGAAGGCTTCGTGAAGTCGTTCACCGTATAGAGGGTGGTCGACTGACCGGCAATCTCGATGGCGGTCACCTGGTAGCCCGTCACCGTATGGGCGTTGCCGTCATACTCGTTGGTCTGGCTGTTACATTTCACCTTCACCACCACCTCTGCAGTCGAGGGTATGATGGTCTGTGCACCCGGGGTCACCTGGAAGGTCACGGTGCTGAAGTTAGCGTTGGTGTTGGCAAAGTCGGCTGCACTCAGCGTCATGCTGGTGGTACCCAGCTCGCTGCGGGTAGCGGTAGCTACCGTAGCCGTCTGTGCGGGCTTCGAGAAGTCGTTCACCGTATAAAGGGTGGTCGCCTGACCGGCTATCTCAATAGCGGTCACCTCATAACCTGTCACCGTATGGGCAGCGCCGTCATATTCGCTGGTATCGATGTTACCCGCTATCTTCACCACTACCTCATTGGTCGTCGGGATAACGGTCTGCCAGCCGTCGGTCACCTGGAAGGTCACCGTGCCGAAGTTGTTGCTGTTGTTCACAAAGGAGGCAGCAGTCAAGCCCATCGTGGTGGTACCCACGGCGGTGCGGCTTGCGCTGGCTTCCATGCCGGTGGCCAAGCCAAAGTCGTTGGCGGTGTACAGCGGAGTGCTGATTTCATCCACCGTATAACCAGTCACCGTGTGTGCCTGGCCGTCAAAGCTGGCTGTATCGGTGTTACCGTGCAGTTTCACGGTGGCGTTAATCTTGTTGATTACCAACTGTCCGTCCACAATGTTGAAAGTCACATTGGTGAAGTTGTTGTCGTTATAGCTGAATTGGTTGGCGGTCAATCCCATGGTGTAGGTGCCCGCATTCATTCCGCTGGCAACGGCATTACCGCTATAGACCACCTTAGCCGGGTTGTACAAACTGCTCGTGCAGCTCAGGTCATAACCGCTCACGTTTTGTGTAGTACCATTATAAGATACGGTAGCGCTATGTCCTGTCACGTTCACGGTCAGTGTAGCTGGGGTGATGCTGAACGTACCGCCCTGTGCCGTCACCGTGTAGTTCGGATTCGAAGTGGCAACAGCGTTCACCGTAATAGCATAGTCGCCTACATTCTGACCAGTTACACGGCTCAAACTGTAAACCGGTGCCACACCGTTGGCGGGAACACCCGTCACAGTAGCGGTCAATGCAGGATCGGTACTGGCAGTGTTGTCATATACCTTCGTCTTGTTGTCAGCCTTGATGGTAATCGCTGCAGGGGTGATGCTGAACGTACCGCCCTCCACCGTCACGTTGTAGTTCGGGTTAGAAGTGGCAACAGCGGTCACCGTAATAGCATAATCACCTACATTCTGACCTGCGGCACGGTTCAAGCTGTAAACCGGAGCCACGCCGTTGGCGGGAACACCCGTCACGGTAGCCGTCAATGCGGGATCGGTGCTGGCGATGTTGTCATATACCTTCGTCTTGTTGTCAGCCTTGATGGTGATGGCAGCAGGGGTGATGCTGAACGTACCGCTCTCCACCGTCACGTTGTAGTTCGGGTTCGAAGTAGCGGCTGCGGTCACCGTGATAGTATAGTCACCCACATTCTGACCAGCTGCACGGTTCAAACTGTATACCGGGGCAACGCCGTTGGCAGGAACGCCCGTCACGGTAGCGGTCAATGCAGGATCGGTGCTGGCAGTGTTGTCATATACCTTCGTCTTGTTGTCAGCCTTGATGGTTACAGCTGCAGGGGTGATGCTGAATGTGCCGCTCTCCACCGTCACGTTGTAGTTCGGGTTCGAAGTAGCCTCGGCGGTCACCGTGATAGCATATTCACCTACATTCTGACCGGCTGCACGGTTCAGACTGTAAACCGGAGCCACGCCGTTGGCGGGAAGGCCCGTCACGGTAGCGGTCAATGCAGGATCGGTGCTGGCAGTGTTGTCATACACCTTCGTCTTGTTGTCAGCCTTAATGGTGATGGCAGCAGGAGTGATGCTGAAAGTACCGCCCTCCACCGTCACGTTGTAGTTCGGGTTCGAAGCAGCCTCAGCAGTCACCGTGATGGCGTATTCACCCACATTCTGACCGGCTACACGGTTCAGACTGTATACCGGAGCAACGCCGTTGGCGGGAACACCCGTCACAGTGGCGGTCAACTCAGGATCGGTGCTGGCGTTGTTGTCATACACCTTCGTCTTGTTGTCAGCCTTGATGGTGATGGTAGCAGGGGCAATTGTCTGATCACCGTCTGTGATATTGAAGGTCACGGTACCGAAGTTGCTGTTGGTATTGGTAAACTGCTCAGCGGCCAGACCCATGTAGGTGGTTCCCACCTCGGTTCTGCTGGCCACCGCATTACCGCTGAATACAAAGTCGGTAGTATTGCCGCTCACCTTATACAACGGGCTGCTGGCGGTGGCGATATAGCCACTTACTTCATGCGCGTTGCCGTCATAGTTGGCGGTGTCTCTGTTACCCTTAATCGCCACGGTCACGTCAAGCGGTTTCACCGTCAGGAAGCCGTCGGTCACATGGAATCTCACCTTGAACGATTCATTGGTGTTCACAAAGTCGTCGGCTCTCAAGCCCATCATCGTTGTTCCCACATCGGTTCGGCTTGCCGTTGCGTTGCCGTTAAACTGAATATCGCTGGCACTAGCTGGATAGTGATTTGCGTAGGGTTCGCCTGATTCCACATACCTACCCTTCACGGTATCTATCGACCAGCCGGTCACCGTTTGTAAGGTTCCATTGTAATCCACCGTGTCTTGGTGACCCACAATCTCCACAATCACAATACCGGCTTTCACAATCTCCAACCATCCGTCTGTAACATTGAAGCTAACGTTAAAGTTTCCGTTGTTGTTGGCAAACTGGTTGGCGCTGAGGCCCATGTTGTAGATACCCACGGCAGTACCCGAAGCGGTGGCGTTGCCGTTGAATACCACACTATTTTGAATATTGTATATATTGCTGTTGGTGTTGATCGCATAACCCGTCACACTCTGCTCAACGCCCAGATACTCGTTGATGTCGGTATTACCCGTCACAAACACTTCCACATTGGCCTTGTTGACGGTCAGGTAACCGTCGGTTACGTTGAATCTCACATTGGTGAAGGCGCTGTTCAGGTTGGTAAACTGGTTGGCGTCAAGTCCCATATTGCTGGTACCCACAGCTGTTCTGCTGGCCGTGGCGTTACCACTGAATTCAAAGTCGTCGGTAGTATAGGGATCCGAGCCTTGCGGTACCCAAATACTCACATCATAGCCGCTCACGCTGTGCTCGTCTCCATTGTAATCCACCACGGCCTGATGACCGCTGATGGTCACAATCACCGTACCGGCAGGCACAATCTCCAACCAACCGTCGGCAGCAATGCTGAAGTTGACATTATAGTTGGCGTCGCCGTTGGTGAAGTTGGCGGCAGACAAGTTCATAGGATAAACGCCCACAGCGCTACCGCTGGTTGATGCCGAGCCGCTCACGTTGGTCACATCATAGCTGCTGTTGTCGGCCACGGCGGTAAAGCCGTTCACACTCTGCACGCTTCCGGTGTAAGCCACCATATCGGTGTTACCCGTAATGGCCACATTCACCGTCAGCGGGGTAATGGTCAGCGTGTTGGTGGTGTATTCCACATGGTAGTTGCCTTGCTCAGCAGCACCCGCAGGGGTGATGGTGTAGCTACCCACACTCTCTCCTGCTACACGGCTCAGGCTGTAGTCGATGACGCTGATGGGCTCGCCTGCTATCAGTCCGCTCACGGTGGCAGTCAGGGTAGGATCGCTGTTGCCGTAAACCTTGGTCTTGGCCTCAGCGGCTACCGTCACGGTCACTCGTTTCACAATCAGCTTGCCCTCTTGCTTATCTATATTATAGTAGCAGCTCACATCCACATTACCTCTCATCACCTTCACGTTAGCGATGGTGTTATCCACGGTGTCAGCTTGGTAAATGCTACCCGTCACGGTGGCGGTCACCACATCGCCATTCTGCAAGCTATGGCCGGCAGCGGCGTTTTCAGCGCTTATCGTGTAGCTTTCGTTACCGAAGCTGATGGTGTAGCTGGCGTCGCTGTGATCTGTGCCGTCATAATCCCAAGTATGAGAAGCGGAGGTAATCGTCAGCGTTTGGGCTATCTGCTCCACAGCCTGGGTGGTAGTCATCTTACAGCCCTTGCTGTCGGTCACTGCAATGTTGTAATTACCGTCAGCCAGGTTGTTAATGGTGTATTCACCATTCGGAAGCGAGCTGGTGCTGCCGTTGGTGTTCACGCTGTTGTCGTTCCAAGCCACCGTATAGGTCGGGGTGCCGTTCATCAGGTTCACGGTGATAAAGCCGTCAGCGGTGTTGTAACACTGGCTGTTGGCGACTGTCACTTGTACCAGAGGCTTCGGATATACCTGTACGCTCACAGGCGAAGAGGTGGTGGTACAATGATGAGCGTCCTCAAAGCTTACGCTCACGGTCTTCGTACCCACGCTGCTCCATTGGGCCTCTATGGCATTGCCGCTGCCGCTAGTGCTGCCGCCCTCGCCCAAGTTCCACACATAGTTGCTCATACCGCTCTGGGTGGTGAGGTTCAAGCTGGCATTGGCCTCCGAGTTGTTGATACATACCTCGCCGCCGCTGAGGGTAGGAACGGTCAGCGCATATACGGTGATGGTCTTAGTAGTAGCCGACGGACTCATACAGCCGCTGGCGTTGGTAAAGTTCACGCTCACCGTCTTGGTGCCGGCCGAGGCCCACTGCAGTTTGATGCTGGCAGTACCCTCTCCTTCGGTGATGGTGCCACCATCCACTGTCCACACATAGTTGCTCATGCCTGTCTGCGTGCTCAAGCTCAACTCATTTGCAGTAGTAGAATTATTGATACATATCTCGTTCTCACCCGTAATGGACGGAGTGTCGTAATCGTTGACGGTAATGTTGGCGACGGTGATAGTGCTGTCTTCGTTGCAAGTCTGATCGCTCACCTTCACCTTATACACAAAGCTACCTGCTTCTGCTGTGCTCGGTGTGTAGCTGGCACTGGTAGCCCCGTTAATGGCCACATCGTTTTGATACCACTGGTAAGTGTAGCTACCGCTGCCCACAACGCTCACCGCCAATGCAGTCACATTGTTATCCTCTTTGCAGTAGATGGCATCGGGAGAAGTTTCGGTAAGATTGAATTTTGGATAAACACTTACATTTACATTATATGGATTACCATAACATGCATCACCCGTCAAAGGTGTCACTTGGTAGGTAACCATTTGCGTTTCTGTAGTATTATTGGTCAAATGATTGCCATACACATCAGTTTCTGCATCACCGGCAGCAAGACCTGAACTAATATTGGCATTAACAGGTGCATCCCACGAATAGGTGGTTGAGAAACCACCCATATTGGTCGGCATATTCGATGGTATAGCATGATTAAACGATTGTCCACTACAAAGAGGATCAATGGTTACATCTGATAAAGTAATACCATTATATGGACTATTCAAGAGAATTTCAGTTGAAACCTCTACCGAACAATTCAAGAGATCTGTTACTGTTAAAGTAAAATCACCATGATGCAAGGTGTTTATAGTAAACGGTGTTGGTTGTCCGGTTGATACCGAATAGTAAGTATACTGATAAAAATCTGTTCCAAAAACAGACTGAGGGGTACCTCCACTTACATTAATCGTAACACTAGCATTATTTCCTGCACAGGTTTCATTTGAGTTAACGGTAAGTGTTGCTGTTGGTGCCGGTTTTACCGTAATTGTACCTGAAAAGACCTCTTGGTTACAAGGCTCACTCTGATTGGGCAGTGCTTCGCTGGAGAAAGTAAAGCTATAGTTATAACTTGTATTCTCTGTCACACTAGGTATACCTGAAATAACCACTTTCTTAGTAGTGTCATCTATCGTAGTAATCGTATAGAATTCTGCTGGAAGATTACCGGTCTTTTCTATATTAGCAGCATGGTATGATGTAATGGTTATAGTATCAATTTCATTACCCGAACAAAGTTCCTGATTGGCATCTCCTCCCTCTGTAGTAATAGTGGTAAGTGCCAAAACGGTGACAGTATATGTTCTAGGCGTTACTGATGGCCTACAGAATCTACGCTCACTAACTCTATATTGAATTGTCGTTGTGCCAACTGGATAATGACCATCTGCTGGCAAAGAATCCAATGCTCCACTAACATAAACAGTAATTGTTGGGTTATTGGCATAAGTCGTCAAAGTTGGAGCAGGACATTCATAAAAAGCATAATCTTTTCCATCTTCACAACACAACACTGTATCATGAGGGAAAGTAGCAAAATCCAAAATTGTCGGTTTTGTTATAACAACATCAAGTGATGCCTGACACTGATTAGCATCAACAACCTCAACATGGTAAGTTTGAGTAGTATCATTCCCGTTTGTAAAACACAAATCAGTAGCCGTACCATTAAATGCATTGCCATCGTAAGTATAGCTATAAGCAGGAGTTCCTCCAATAGCTTCCACTTGGAATGATCCCTTTAAACCATATCTTCCACAGTTATTACATTGAACATTATTCGTATAAACCGTGTCAAGCTGTAACCTCGCCGGCACCGTCAGGTTAATCACTACAGTGCTGTCGTTGTCACAGCTGTCGGTAACAGTTACTGATACCGGAATAATATACACAGTGTCACGCAATTCAACGGGAGTGCCAATCACTGGCGATTGGTTGATAATCAGATGAGACTTTTCAACGATATTGTCTATTGATACTAGGCGCACATCCTCAGTCAAGTTCGGTATAGAGAACTCACAATTGCTGGCCGTGAGACGACGATTCATATTCAATGCCAAAGTATTGATTTCAGGTGCCGTGGTGTCTTTGATGGTATAGGTAAACGTCCATACAAACACACTGTTCACACTGTCTTTGTAGCATCCCACACTGTCTCTATAAATATAGGTATAGGTGCGGGTGTTCTCACATACATTATCAGTAGTCTCAATTACGGGTTCTGGATTGGATAGCGTGTTGCCACATACATTCTTTACCACAGGCAAGAATACCGGGGCAATGGCATCGGCCGTTTTTTCCACCATAGCCGTTGTGGGAACTGCAGTTCCACCTGCTGCCACATACTCGCTAGGAGCCGTCGTGCGCAGAATGTGGTAGGTAAATGTCCAGTCTTTGGTGGTGCCGTCACAATCATGATAACGATAGGTGTAGGCCACCGTGCTCTCACCATTGCTGTTTATATTGCGAATGATTGGTTGCACCAGTTCATAATCTGATGTAATGTCGTCACCACATCCATTGGTAGCCTGCGGTAAAACGATTCGTGAATCAGTCTCACCGGCAGCTACCGCCTCCGATTCGCACTCTACGGTATCTTCAACAGCCACATTAGTAGAGAACTCAATATCTCCAACAACTCCCACATGCACGATATTCTCTGAAGTAGCTCTACAGCCAGCATCATCGGTATAAGTAATGGTATATGGATAATCATTTCCACATGACATATTTGCCAGCGTAGTCATAAAGGTGGCTGAACCATTAGTTATAACTCCATTGGTAAATAGATTTGTTCCATTGATAGAGCCACTAAGAGTATATCTATTGGCAGCTAAGCTCACATTTTCAAAGCCGGTTTCTATCTCCACCGGTCCATTGCTGTTATAGCAAAATTCGTAGGGCTGGGTATTGATCTTCACCGTTGGATTCACCGTCACCTTCACACTGTCCAAAGGCAAGATGCAGTTTTCATTTTTGGCTGTCACATAGTAAGTGAGCACCACTGGCTCAGTAACACCACTTCCCAGCTCCACATCCTCATCTCTGATGACGGTAACCTCGTTGCCTCCGTTTCTTCCTTCACAAGTCCAGTCGTAACGCACATTCGGTGTGTAGGAAATGGGATCGATTGACTCCGGAGTAATCACAACGGTTCCACCCGAACAAATGGACAGTGAGTCGGGCAAAACAACATTTAAGTCGGAAGTACGTTCCACTGTAATCTCCTGACTTTGCTCGCAGCCATTGGCATCCGTTACCGTCAGCGTGTAAGTGCCCTTTGGCAGATTATTGAAAATAGTCGTAGCAGAAGTGGTTCCAAAGCTGTTTCTCTCGAAGGTGGTTCCAAGTGTTAAGCGATAGAGATAACCAATATTGTTAGCATAAGCCACACCTCCATGTGTGCCAGTAATGCTGATTGTACCATCATTGTTGGCACAAGTAGCAGGAGTTGCATAATAATAACCCACTACTAAGGCATCCGGTTCGTCAACGGTCACCGTCATGGTGGCGGTACAGCCATTGGCATCCGTTGCGGTCACCGTATATTCGCCAGCCAACAATTCAATGAAGTTGCGGCTTTCCGAAGCAGGCCTATTGCCAATTGAATAGGTATAGTCGGGGGTACCACCAGTAGCGGCCTCAATGGTAACAGTACCTGTGGCCGTGCCGTTACAGGTAACATACGTAGAAGTATAATCATGCAAAGCCAAATCTTTCGGCACCAACACCTTGATCTGCGCTGAATGACGACGACCACAAAGGTCTTCCACATAAACAGTAACCATTGTGTCGGTGGTAATAAATCCAGTCTTATCCTGCGTAATTTTCAGGCTATCCAAAGGTGAACAGTTGTCGCTTGCATCCACATATTCACCGTTGGTGGTCATCAAAGGAATAGCATAAGTACAATTTCCCTTGCGGACAGCAGGCACCGAATCACTTAACACGATAATGACTGGCCGCTCTTCGTCTTCCGCAGTAATAGTGGCACTAACGACATTCGAATTGCATGTGCCCTTGCCAATAGTCAGCGTCACCTCGTAAACATGGCATTTGCCATCGCTGGTAATATGGATGGTGTCTTGGTCGCCTGTTCTCCAGTTATTACCGTCTCTCTTCACATTCCAGCTGTAGCTGTCAGCTCCAGTCAGGTTCACCAATTCCGCACTAAGTTCGTAGTATTCTCCATCTGGTTTCGGACAGTCATTGGCGGCGGGCACTCCATTGATACGCGCCCGCATAATGGTTTGCGTGGCATTAACCGTAAAGTCGTAGTTGGCGGTCACCGTATCATTACCCGATTTCACCACAAAATCTTCAGAAATCTGGGAAGTACCGTCACTCATCAAATAAGTGCCTCCATCAGCACCTGTGGTGGTGATGGAACCGGCCACGAAAGCGGCATTATTCAGCAAAGCGTCAACAGGTACACTTACCGCCGTATTACTAGTCATCTGAGTTACCAACAGCGATTCATCGTAAGATTTGCAGTCATTCACCGTTACATCCACCTGCTTGGGGGTGATGGACATAGAGTAACGACAGCTCTGGGTGGCATAATTATGATCATCTGGATAAGCAATCACCTTTACCAATACAGGTCCGTCAAAAACATTTTCGATTCTAGGTATGGTGTTCGTTGTATCTCCCCAGTGCTCTCCATTATCTTTTGACATAGTGTATTTCAATGTTGCAGATACGGGCGTGTGGGAGTTATCTAATTCAATATAGTAAGTGTGAATATCATTCTCATCAGCAGTCAGCGGAATAGCATCATAAACTTTGCTGAGGTCATCCGGGCAATCCATCGAAATGGCTCTTTCCACCACATCAATCTTGCAATAATATGAAGAGGTATTACATCCGGCCGGCTTGGTAGTATCTGTAATCTCAGCAGTAATGGTAGCTGCCAAGTCAGCAGTACGTCCCTTAATTTCAATTTGTGTAGGATTACTAGAATTTTCAGCTATGGCTATTACATTCTCATCTGAAGTAGTCCAGGCTACAGTCTCTCCGGTTTCAAGTGGTCTGGAGATTTCCAAAATGAGACCTTTCTCATACTGCAGGTTCTCAGGACAATCGAAAGTAAACGCTTCGGGAGCGGTTTTTACTGTCACCGTTACATTAGCTCTGGCTACACAGCCGTTGCCGTCAGTAGCGTTTACATAATAGGTCTGGGTAGCCGACGGGAAAGCGTGAACCTCAGCAGAAGCGGCTTCGGAGACATCCAGCCCGATGGTCGGTATCCACTCGTAAGTGATGGCTCCACTACCCTGCTGGTAATGCACCTCGGCGGTCAGCGTGGCGGTATCGCCCAAACAAATGTCGGCGGGAGTGGCTACACTCACGGTCATTTTCCTCGGAATGATTACATACACGGTGTCGACTGCAGCATTACCGCAAGCATCCGTAATAGTAAGCTCTACTGGAATATTCTGAACTGTATCAGCCTGATAATACAATGAAAATGCGGCAGGTTCCTGATGGAAACCCCACTGGAGCTGTTCATATGAGGAACAATCATCCGTCGCTGTCCAACTGCTTGCAAAGTCCGGAATCTTAAATGCACAGTTGCCGTTCGTCACTTGGGCAGCTAAATTGATCACATTGGTAATGGTCGGAGCAGTATTGTCCATCACGTTGATGGTCGTGTTTTCAGAGGCTACCGAACAGCCCTTACTGTCGGTCACCGTTACCCCTACTGTATAATTTGTATCGCAGTATAGGGTTGGAATCGTAACCTCGCCCGTAGTGGTCGAAACGGCCAGGTCGCCAGTCCATTCATAGCTATATCCGCTGCCGCTTCCTGCAGAGCCAGTGGCTGTGAGCACCACATTGCTGGCCCTTGGACATACATTCGTCAAAGCTCCATTGGCTGTAATTTCAACTGCGGGCAGACTGTTCACCGTAATGGTGTCGCTCTTGTGCGACAAGCAGTTGCCATTGTTCACCGTCACACGTACTATCTTGGTGCCGGCGGTGCTCCATTTGGCATTAATGGTGTAGGTATCGTTATTGTCACCTACAAACTCTCCGCCGTCCAATTCCCATGAATAAGTGCAGCCGAGTACATTGTTGGTGCTCAGCGTCAACACCTTGTTGCTCAACGAGGCATCGCTGTTCAAACATACACTGTCAGCCCCAATAATGGTCAGCGGCAAGGTGTCGTTCACCCTCACGCTGATATTCTTATTCACTGTCGGACAGTTATAGGTCGATTGGGCACTAACCGTATAGTTATAGGTTCCTGCGCTGGTGGGAGCTCCTGTGATGGTTTCCCTACCAGTAGTAGAGGTGGCCGTCAAACTGGCATCCAATGTCGGGTCGTATGAAATGGTAGCATTGCTGTAGTCGATTACTATCGGGGCAATGCTTTCACCCAAACAGATGGTCTCTTCGTCGTTCGTCACCGTCAGTTTCACCAGCGGGTTCACCGTGATGCGGATGGTGGAATCCATGGTGCCGCATGAGCCATTTCGGCCTGTAAGTGTGGAGTAGGCGGTCACCGTAACAGAATATGTAGTTACCGAGTTCACCTCAGCCGTGGGGGCACCGGTTATGCGGCCCGTGCTGCTACTGTACAAAAGCCCAGCGGGCAGTGCTTCAGCGATAGTAGCTGAATCCACCGTTGCATTCGCCACCGATACAATCATCGGCACAATGTTCTCATTCTGACATACTGTATCAACGGCATTGGTGATGCTGATGGTAGGCAGCGGGTTCACCGTGATAGTGATGGTAGAATCAACACTACCACAACTGTTGGAAGCAGTCAGGTTGAAGATGGCCGTTCTTGTGGGTGTTCCTGTAATCGTTGCCGTATGGTTAGTGTTGTTGGCCTCAAAAGTCAGTCCGTACGAAGAAAGGTTAGGCTCGGTGATATTGGTGTTCGGATAGCTGATGCTGATAGTTTCTATGGCCTCTCCAGCACAAACGGTCTGAGTAGTGTTCTGGCTAATGGTCAGCACTGGCTTCGGGTTCACGGTCACCGTACCCTCCAAGGAGTCTGATGCACACGCATGCGTAGAGGTAGCTTTTACCTTATAATGATATACGCCGGCAGTGGTCGGTGTACCCAAAATGGTATAGGTGGCAGCCGTCTTGTTGGTGTCAATTCCTTCCGGCTGAGTAATTGTCTGGTCGTTATCGTCAGTCCATTCAATCGACAATTCTGCGTTGGCATAGTTGATGCTGATGGTGTTCATGGCCACACCGGCACAGGTAGTCGGGCTGGCATCAGAAGCGGGCGAAAGGCTCACCAGCGGGTTCACCGTGATGGTACCCGTAGCCGTCTTGCTGGCGCAAGCATGGGCAAACTGACTCTCAGCTTTAATAGTATAATTGAAGGTACCTGTCTGGAGCGGCGTTCCGCTAATCGAGTCTCCTCGGTAAAGTACTCCCGACGGCAATTCTGTAACAGTCACCCTGGAGTAAACATCGTGAGTCACCGAAATGGTTTCAATAGAATCTCCCAAACACCGGGTTTGGTCTGTATTAGTGCCCACCGTCAAGTTCACCAACGGGTTCACCGTGATGTCACCGCTCATAGTGGCGGGAGCACATACAGGATTGCCCTCAAAGGTGGAAGTAGCCGTTACTGTATAATGATAGGTAGTGGGGGTTGTCTCCGAGGTCAGCACGGGCGTACCCGACAAGGTCTTAGTGTTCGCATTCCACACCAAGTTGCCATTATTGTTATTGTCGTCAGTCCAGGCTATCGAAAGGCTTGAGTTGGTATTCGAGAACACCACATTGCCAATGGCTTCACCCGAACACACTGTCGTGTCGAGGGTTCCAGAAACCAAGGTCACTTTCGGCAACGGACGCACCGTAATGCTACCTTGGATATATTGACGGCTGCAAACCGGATGTTCTCCCTCAAGGGTATCCTGGTCTGAAACGGCCGTAATAGTATATTGGTAGGTCACTGCCTGACTAGTCTCATTCTCCGTGGTTCCCATCAGGTAATTACCCTGCAGGTAAATGCCGTTCGGCTCGTTATCCCAAGTAATGTCAATATCCGCATTGTCATACACAATCTCAATCGGCGTAATATCTATGCCTGAGCAGATGGTCTGAACGGGTGTTGCAGTAGCTCCAAACGCCAGTTCCACTGCCGGATAGGTGCTCACCGTAGCAGTAGCGGTGCTAACGCAGTTGGAAGCGTTGGCCACCGTTACCGTGTAGATACCAGCATTCGTAACCGTAGTATCTACTCCCTCATGGTAATTCTCACCGTCACTGGGACTCCATGTCAACGAATAATTATTGGGGTCAATATCCTCTCCCATCTCGCCATCTACCACCGCCTTTAAAACCACTTCACTTCCCGCACAAATAAGAGTATCCGAGGGGATAATAGAGACTACTGGCAAAGCGTTTACAGTAAGTGTGGCCGACACCTCGTCGGCAGGACAATTATTGTCATCTTTCACGTTCAGTGTAATCGTATAGGATCCTGCTACTGTAGGTGTGAGGGACGTTGCGAATTGGGTGCCAGTAGCCGCACCTCCCCACTGGTAAGTATAGCTTGTGTTGTCGCCTCCTGTACCTTGACCTACTATGATGGCGGTCTCACCCAAACAGATGGGATTATTGGTGAGAGCAATAGCACCAGATACCTTGGTAGGCTCAGTAATGGTAACAATATCGGTCATCTGACAACCATTGGTATCGGTTACAGTCACCATATAATAACCAGCCGAAAGACCACTTATACTGGCTGAAGTAGAATCTTCGCTCCATGCGTCATTACTCCAACGATACTGATAAGTTCCTTCTCCTGTACCACCACTGGCAATAACAGCCACCGAACCATTTGCACTGTCCTTACATGTTACGTTCACCAGGTGTGCGTCATCTATCACTGCATTAAAACGAGGCGGAACTATCGTCACAAAGGGCACCGTAGTAGTAACCCTATTGTCGCACTTGTCCACTACGGTCACATTAATCTTCACCAACTTTGCGGTGTCGGCTTGCGGAATGTAGCTTCCTGCCGAAGGGGTTTGAATAAGGGTAAGTTCCGAAAGAAGGGTGCAGTTGTCATTCAAATAGATACTTTTGCGTAAACTGTCGGTAACATCAGGCACCATGAATATACAATTCTCGTTGACAACGGCCACTTCTGTGTTATATCCTGTAGTAATCACAGGCTTTACCGTATCTTTCACATAGTAAGTATAGCGCCATGTGTCGGTAGTACCATTGTCAGCTTCATAAGTGTATATATAAGTTACAGAAGTGTTACACTCATTCATACTTGACACGATTTTGAGTGGAACGGTGTCAAATTTGGCATGGAAAGTGGTGTTGTCGCAGGTGATATCCACCACCGGCATGGTCACGACCGGATTTTTATGTGGCAACACATCCGCCTCGGCAATACAGGTCACCGTATCGCGTTTGTCATCATCAGTAATTTCCCACTCGGGTAAATCCACATAGATACGCGCCGTTTTAGTGGAGGGGCAACCCGTCGTAATGTCTGTTACCACCATCGAATAATTGTATATAGTATCGACTGGTGAATTCTCAATATCTACCCCAGTTGAGAAACTGCTATTATCGGTTGTAATGGTTTGCGACTGGCCCACTGCCGTACCATTGAACTTCCACTGGGCTGTGAAAGAGGATATCACATCATGGAAAGTGGTGGAAAGCTCTAAATTCTGTTTGCCTGGACAGGTATAGAGATCTGGCAAAGTAAAGTTGGCTGGTGACGCATTGCCTGGAGATACCACTACCTCTACTCTGAATGTATCTCCCTCACAATTCACTCCCACCGAAGGAGTAACCACATACACCACATGTAAGTCATTACTACCATAATTCAAAATACTACCATGAATATCATCTTGTTCCGTTTCTCCGGCAATACCAGTATTCTCCGGGCCATCCCATGAATATTTAATATCCGCAGGGATAACCTGGTTTACCGGATCTGTCACCGAAGGCGTAATACTGAAAGAAGCACCTCCACAGACAGTTTCCATAATATTGACTATTTGTGGAATAGGATTATTGAGATGCGGCACCGTAATAGTGTCCGTTTTCGGACAATCATGGGCATCCACCACACGTACCTCATAAATTTTATCTGTATTAAGATCACCAAGACCCGTAATAGTCTTTGTGCCAGCTTGGTTTAACGGTATTGTCGAACTCCAATCGGTTGAACCTTGCAAACGGTATTGAATACTGTATGGGTGAGAACCACCACTCACCGTCACGGTAATCTTGCCCATGTCATAACAGGTCACCTCAGTAGAATCAACCCTTAAATCAAGTGCTGAAGGTTGGGTTATAGTAACACTCCTGCTAACTATACAACCATTGCCATCTTTGGCATACACCGTGTATGCACCCGCAGTAAGACCTGTTAAAGGCGAATCTTGATAAGTTCCATCTTGTGATAGGCAATAGGTAACCGTACCCACACCGTTCGAAGTAGATAAAGCAATTTCACCCGTAGCATTACCGTTACATGCCACATTAGTAACTGTTGGTTTGTTAATAACAAAATTAGGCGACAGTCCATTCACAGTGGCAGTCACTTTACACTCGCAACCAGAATTGTGCTTAATGACAATCTCATATTCACCTTCATAAAGGTTACTATAAGTGATGGTGTTGCCTGAAATGGTTGGGGTGCCCAAATAGTTTTGATTATCTTTTTTGCAACTTACTATCGACAGGTCTTTTGTAACCCCACTCACTGTAATCACAATTTTTCCTTGATTTTTACCAGAACAAGTATGGGTAATTGTTCGTGTAGCAGTAATATACTCGATCCAGACGCGACCACTATGACCTTTACCACCACTAAAAGAGGTATTAATTATGGTAGAACCTCCTCCTCCTCCTCCTCCATATCCCACACCATCATTTCCCGTACCATCCGTACCACCATTTCCTCCCTTGCCATATCCATTTCCACCATCTTGTGTTTGCGTGGAAGTGGAACTATGCTCAGGAGAAAAATTTCCTGGACCCGCAGAACCACCGCCACCTCCTCCTTTTGAAGTAATACCATCAACGTAGTCTCCCTTTGCACCATTACCTCCTGCACATGCACCAGATCTACCACTACTCGTTCCACCTGCACCTCCAAGAGCACTTTGATTGGGATAATTGTATGTTTTACAAGACGAGTAATCAGTTTCATAATGACCTCTCTTACATGTAATATGTAGCCACGATGTCCATTCATCACAAACATACTTTTCGTTCCATTCGACACATACACCATCATAATTTGCGTTTTTACCAGCACTTCCACCATTAGCATGCATTACTTCTGTAGTTGCTCCTTGAGACGTATAGGAAGCCGAAGAATAATCACCATCTGTTCCTGATCCAACTTCATTAGCAACATGAACTGAAAAAGAACCCAGAGTTACTGAAACCAAATTTACATCATACGCGCCACCACCGCCACCACCAGCAGCTGTCCAATGCCATCTACCATCCTTTGCACTACCTCCACCACCACCGCCACCAACACCATGTACTTTGACTTTAGTAGCCGTTGCTGGCACATTCCATGATCCATTACCTCCCGAATTAAATTCCTTCGTATTTTGTCCCCACGCCACATTGCTTACTCCGAAAAGGAAAGCGAGGAGAAGGAAGAGGGAAGAGGTAAGATGGAAGAAGGAAGAGGGAAGATGGAAGAGGGAGCGGGGGCGCTTCGCGGAAGCGCAGCTTGGCTCGGCCAGCGAGCAACTAGGCATGTCGCTGGCAGCAACTAGGCGTTTCTCTTGCAGCAACATGCCTTGTTGCTGTTTGCGCTCATTCACGCATTCATTCATTAACGCATTATCACATTCACTCATCCCCACATTCAAACAATCTCTCATTAACGCATTCGTAAATTTTGTCATATCTCAATTTTTTTATTTTCTCAACTATTAAATGTTCATTTTTGACACAATCCACCCCTCTAATCTTTCGCCGCGCAAAAATACAAAATTTAAGTATATATATATAATAAAATTTCGTCATTTGCAATTGATTGAAAATCACTTATTTGCAAATGTTAACAAAAGTTATCAACAATCCGCCTTTTGGCGGATTTAGAAGTTTTTTTCCTCTCAGTGCCGCAGGCACGACACTTTCCATAACCCCGCACGTCAGTGTGGGGTATTTGACGATACATCCCATATACCTCTCAGTGCCGCAGGCACGACACCATCAATAGCCCCACACGTGAGTGTGGGGTGCACCATCCCGTTCCCCCCAACCGTCGGCGTTGCCCTCGCACGCAGCATCAGGGCAAGAGATTGGTTGCGGCCTACGGCCTTAGTGTGAGGTTAATAGAATATAGTCCCTCTGGGACTAATTATCCCAAACTTTGCAGGATAAAAAAGAGTTTGATTCTTTAAGGTCAAAAATTTTGACCTTAGAAGGTGAACTGGTGAAAAATTTCCACCGGTTCGAAAAAATCGATTTTCAGGGAAAGAGGAGGTGGTCGAAAATTTCAACCACCTAGAAGATCCATTATATTCTCCCTCACTACCCGAAATTTTTACAGAGAACCGATAATTTTAGTTTTCTATTTAGAAAAAATTTGTATCTTTGCAGACGGAAAACGGGAGGTGGATTTTTCCGACCTTTGTCAGAAGTGGGCCTATTATATCGGGAATATTGGAAAAATGGATGAGGAGGATGTGAAAGGAGAGACGGGGATTTTCCTTGAATTTATAAATGATTGCAGAATGTCGAACCTAAATGAAGCAGAAATGAGAGAGTACAAGAAAAGTGTAATGGACTATGCGGATGTACGTGATGCATGCGTCGCCGCCAAGGAAGATGGTTTTGCCGAAGGCAAAAAGTTGATTGTTGCCAGGATGCTGGCTCAAAAATTGTCAATTGACGCCATTTGTGATTTGACCGGTTTGACTGAAGAGGAGATCAGAGGCATTATGGTGG
>Ga0310696_10001977_pt1 | contig 28195 bp, 21 predicted proteins | sample AusTroGonzalo_MG_4_FD_203885 | JGI IMG/M metagenome (GOLD analysis project Ga0310696, IMG submission 203885) | Bovine rumen microbial communities from tropical cattle in Woodstock, Queensland, Australia - Gonzalo_02 (v2) (version 2) | ecosystem: Host-associated > Mammals > Digestive system >...
CTCTGTCGGGATAGCGGTGGGTGAGGCCGGGAACCGGGGAGTCCTCATCCTCGTGCAGCGGGTCGAGCAGGTCGGCGGGCGACTGGTGCACCTCGGCGCCGGTCGGGATCGCCTGCTTGCGGATCGGACAGTTCGGGTTGTTGGGATCGATTAAACTCAGATAGTACGGGGTGATGGCCATACGGAGGGTTTGCAGCGACTTCTTCACGCCTTCTTCCTCTTCAGGGGTCAGTTCGATGTATTTTTTCAGTTCTTCGAGGGTCTCCACTCTGTTGCGGACCTGCCATCTCCAATCGTTCCATTCAGCGTCGGTAACGTTGGGGAAAAGTTCTTTTCTTCTGCTTGCCATATTGATTTTATTTGATTTTATCTGAAAAATTTGGAGGCGCAAAAGTACAAAAATATTGATAACGGCGGGAATATTTTTTGGCTTTTGGCTGTTAGCCATTGGCTATTGGCATTTGTATCCGATAGTCAAAGTCAAAGGTCAAAGTCAAAGGTCAAAGGTCATTTCATGCCACGGGCGGCCTTGATCTTATCGTAGGCCTGGTTCACCTTGGCGAACTGTTCCTCGGCCTTTTTGCGCACGTCATCCCCGAGGTGGCTCACCTTGTCGGGGTGGTACTTCATGGCAGCCTTGCGGTAGGCTTTCTTCACCTCGTCGTCGGTGGCGCTTGCGGAGACTTCCAGGATTTTGTAGCAATCGTCCAACGAGGGGCCGGAGACGCGCTCATAACCGCCACCACCGGAATAACCGCCGGAGTATCCACCACCGTAACTGCCGGAGTAGCCGCCACTATACCCGCCACTATACCCGCCACTGTATCCACCACCGGAGTATCCGCCACCGTAACTGCCAAAGGGGTCGCTACCTCCGTATGATGAACTGATGTACATCAGCTTCACGGCTTCAAAAGTGAGACTGTCAATGCCGCACCAGCCCGCAATCCGTCTGATGGCCTCCACTTCGTTTTGGTGGGCATTTCCGTCGGCGGTGGCGAACCCGAACAGGCACTGCAGCACGGCGATCTTCTCATGCACTGTGGCAAACTGCCGGATTTTCTCACACGCATCCTGACAGTCGGTGGACGTGCTGTCGGCATTGAGGATGTCGCGGAACTTGAGCATCAACTGAGAGAGGTCGCTGTGCGGGAACGTCTTCTGGAAGTACTGTTTGCAATAGTCGAATTCCGACTGCAACAGCCGGTTGTTGTCGGCCTTGGCGACGTAGGCGATGAGGGTCAGCATCTGCTCCTCGAACTGCGCCGGGTCGTTGTAGTACTGCTGGCGGCCTTCCGTGAATTTCTGTTGCGCTTGCTTCGCCCGCCGGTTGTTGCGGATGCTGTCGAGGATGCTGCCTATGATGAAGCCTCCGAAGGCACCGCCCAATCCGCCCATGGCGAGACCAATTACGCTGAAGATTAGGGTGTATAACATCTAAAGGTTATAGGTTATGGGTTATTGGTTATAGAAGCTGCGCTGTCACCAAATATGTGCGTCGGTGTCGAACCAGGTGCCCTGAAGTCGCATGGTCTGCTCGATGACGTCGCGGACGGCGCCGTCGCCGCCGTTGCGGAGGGAGATGTAGTCGGCGAGCTGCTGGATTTCGATGGCGGCGTTCGCCGGACAGCACTTCACGCCCGCAAGCTTCATCATCGGGTAGTCGGGGATGTCGTCTCCCATCACCAGCACTTCCTCGGGCTTGAGGTGGTTGGCAGCCAGATACTCGTTGAAGACCTTGATCTTGTCGCTGACGTGGAGGAAGAACTCCATGCCGTGGAAATCTCTGAACCTCAGCTTCATGGATTCGGCATAGCCGCCGGATATCACGGCCACCTTGTAGCCTTTCTTGAGGGCATAGTGCAGCGCGTAGCCGTCTTTGACGTTGGTGGCGCGCACCTGTTCGCCGTCGGCCATCACGTAGACCATCCCGTTGGAGAGCACCCCGTCGAAGTCGAGGACGAAGGCGCGGATTTTGTGTAGTTTCTCTTTGTAGTTTTTCATATTCTTCTTGTGTGATGTCCCAGGGCTCGCTATCGCTCACCCTGGGTTAGCATAGGTCGGGCTTTCAGCCCTTTTTGGAATCCCAGGGCTCACTGCTTTCACCCTGGGTTGACACGTGTCGGGCTTTCAGCCCTCTTGGAATAATTCTTAATTGTTGTGGGCGACGAGCATCTCTTCTTTCAGGTCGTCGTAGTCGAGGATGACGGAGTCGCCGGAAACGAGCGTCATGTTGAGGATTTCCTCGGCGAGGACGTCTTCGACGTATTTCTGGATGGTGCGTTTCAGCGGGCGTGCGCCGTAGTTGGCGTCCCAGCCGTTCTCCACGAGGAAGTCCTTGGCCTTGTCGGTGATGGAGATCTCCACGTCGAGGTCTTTCACGCGTTGCAGCACTTTCTTGAGCTCGATGTCGATGATCTTGCCGATGTCCTCCTTGTCGAGATTGTTGAAGTAGATGACATCGTCGACGCGGTTGAGGAATTCCGGGGCGAAGGTGGCTTTGAGGGCCTTTTCGAGGATGCCTTGCGCGGCCTTGCGCTCGCCAGCCTTCGTGGCATCGGTGCTGAAACCCATGCCCGTGCCGAAGTCCTTGAGCTCGCGCGTGCCCACGTTGGAGGTCATAATGATAATGGTGTTTTTGAAATCGACCTTGCGACCCATGCCGTCGGTGAGCTGACCCTCGTCAAAGACCTGTAACAGAACGTTATAGACATCGTGGTGTGCTTTCTCGATTTCGTCTAAAAGCACAATGGAGTAGGGCTTGCGGCGAACTTTCTCGGTGAGCTGGCCGCCCTCTTCGTAGCCGACGTAGCCCGGAGGCGCGCCGATGAGACGGGAGACCGTGTGCTTCTCCATGTATTCGCTCATGTCGATACGGATGATGGAATCCTGGGAATCAAAGAGATACTCGGCCAACACCTTGGCGAGGTAGGTTTTGCCGACGCCGGTGGGTCCGAGGAAAATGAAGGTGCCGATGGGTTTGTTGGGATCCTTCAGGCCGGCGCGGTTGCGGCGGATGGCCTTCGCGACTTTCACCACGGACTCGTCCTGCCCGATGACCACGCCTTGCAACTCGGTGGCCATGCGCATGAGCCGTTCGCCCTCGTTCTTCGCAATGCGCTGAACGGGGACACCTGTAACCATTGCAATTACCTCTGCCACAATATCTTCTGTTACTATCGGACGATTTTCGCTTACGCTGTTCTCCCATGTTTTCTGGATGAGCTTCCGCTGTTCGTCCAGCTCCTTGATTTGGTCGCGGTACTTGGCGGCCTCGTTGTACTGCTGGTTGCGGATGGCTTCGACCTTCAGCTTCTCCTGCTCTTCGATGGCGGCCTCCGCAGCGAGCAACTCTTCCGGTACATGGATACTCTGGATGTGAAGCCGCGCGCCCGCCTCGTCCATCACATCAATGGCCTTGTCGGGTAGGCAACGGTCTGATATATAACGGTTTGACATAGCCACGCAGGCCTTGATGGCCTCGTCGGTGTATCTTACGGCGTGGTGGTCTTCGTATTTATCCTTAATATTGTTCAGAATGTCAAGGGTCTCTTCGGGGGTGGCGGGTTCGAGGATAATCTTCTGGAAACGACGTTCGAGAGCTCCGTCTTTTTCAATGTGCTCGCGGTATTCGTCCAGCGTTGTCGCACCGATACATTGCAGTTCGCCGCGCGCGAGAGCCGGCTTGAAGAGATTGGAGGCGTCCATGCTGCCGGGGGCGTTGCCCGCACCCACCATCGTGTGCAACTCGTCGATGAAGAGGATGACATCGGTGCTTTTCTCCAACTCTTCGAGGATGGTTTTCACGCGTTCCTCAAACTGCCCGCGGTATTTGGTGCCCGCCACAAGACCGGCCATGTCGAGGCTCACAATGCGCTTGTGCAGGAGCGTGCGCGAGACGTGTCCAGACGAGATTTGCAATGCAAGTCCCTCTGCCAAAGCGGATTTGCCGACACCCGGCTCACCGATGAGCACGGGGTTGTTCTTCTTTCTGCGGCAGAGAATCTGGGCGATGCGCTCTAATTCTTTCTGACGGCCCACCACGGGGTCGATTTTGCCCTCGGCGGCCATCTTGGTGAGGTCCTTGCCGAAACTGTCGAGCATGGGAGTGGCCGACTTGGCATCCTTGCCCTTGCGTACGCGGCGGTCGTTGTCGTCGTCATCATCGTCGTCGTCGTGGTAGGAGCCGGCGGCAGCGGGTTCGGACATGTGCAGCTCCCGACGAAGCTCGTCCTCGAAGGTTTCGAAGGTGAGGCCGGCCTGACCGAGCAGCATCTTGATGGTGTTCTGGCTGTCGAGCTGGGCGGGCTTGAGGATGGCGAGCATGAGATGGTAGGACTCCACGACATCGTTCTTGTACTGCTTGGAGAAAAGGAATGCCAGATGCAAACGGCCCTGCGCCTGCACGCTCATGGGGATTTTGTCTGTCGGGGTGTCCGCCTGTGCATCGGGCGTTTCCAACATCTGCTCCAAGCGCGTGCGCAGCCCGGCAAGGTCTATCTGGAATATGTTGAAAATCTTCTGGGTGACACTTTCGCCGGGATAGCGGAGCAGACACACCATAAGATGTTCTAATCCAATTTGTTGTGAGTGATACGTCTTGGCCAGCTCATGTGCTTCTGCCAGCACGTAATTCATCTCTTCCGAGTATTTGATTTCCATATAAAGTGGGTGTTTTAAAATTGGCGCAAAGATACAAAAATTGTGCCATGTTGAGGCATTAGGAAATAGGCAACAGGCAATAGGCAATAGAAAATTGAGGAGACGTTGTGCCCAACATCTCCCCAAAAGGATTAATATGTAAAACAGAAGTTTATTTCAAACCCTTTTTGTGGTCTTCTATGGCCTCTTGCAGCATCTCCTCAAACAGGGTGATGGAGTTGTCAATATTGTATTTTTTGGCGGATTCGGAGTAGACTTTTTCCATTTTTGCCTTCTCTTCAGGGTTGTCAAGCCAGTAGTCGATGGCGCGGGCGAGGTCTTTGGGGTCACCGGCACGGAAGAGGCTGCGCTCGTCAAGGGCGAACTGCTTGGTGGCGGAGAGGTCGCTGTCAGAGATGACAGGAACCAGCCCGGTTGCGAATGCTTCGATGCAGGAGATGGCTTCCGACTCCATGTCAGACGCATGCACGTAGAGGTCGCACTGTCCTAACAATTCAATCAGTTCATCCTTAGGCAGATAAGTGAAGATGGGTTTGTTCTTCAGCTTTTGGCCAAGTTTATAGTACTGCTTGTATTTGGGACCTTTCCCGGCAAAAACGAGCTGGATTTTGTCGCCGTATTTGGAATACTGTAGAGCATTTATAATAATGTCCTGCCGTTTCTCGCCGGCGAGGCGGCCCACCATGAGAATCAGGATTTTGTCCTCAAATTGGGGCTTCTTCGGCACTTTTGTCCACTTGAAGTCAGATTGGATTCCGTTGGAGATGGGGTGGATTTTGGCCGTGTACCCGCGTTTAAGGATTTCGTCTGCCATGAATTGCGATGGCGTGTGTACGTGGCCGTATTTGTTGTACGTGGTCTTCCGGAATAGCTTGAAAAGCAATTCGTTGAGAAACTTTACGTTGCCCATTCCCATACCGGAGGTGATGTTCTGCGGCTGGATGTGGAAGGCGGTCGTGGAGGGCTTCCCGAGTTCGTCGGCAATCTTTTTGGTGTTGTATTCCAGGAAGAATGGCATGTAACAGTGGATCAGGTCAGCCCATTCCACAGCTTTGCGGATGACTTTCTTGTCACTTTTGGCAAATTGGAAGCCGTATTTGCGGAGCAGTCCGTTGAACGGGCGCATCATGAGTTCCTTCATTCCATAAATACCCTCCGCAGGTTCGCTGGTGGCCAAGAACCGCACCTCGTGCCCGCGTTTGCGCAGCTCCTCCGCGAAACGTTTCGCCGAGATGGTGGTGCCGTTGTTGTTGGTGTTGTACGCGTCAATAACAAACAATATTTTCATACTCTATGGGTTTTCAAAATGACGCGGCAAAATTAACATTTTTTAGGAAATATAATCTGCTGATAATCAATTATATTTGTTTCTTTATACGGTAAATTTGGAAAAAGAAAGGCAGAAAAAAGGCATGATGCTTTGTCGTTAATAAGCCAACAGCCAAAGGCCAAAAGCCTATCGTTTCCGCAGGACGAGCCAAATAAAATACGGGGCGCCGGCGAGGGCGGTGATACTTCCGACGGGGAGTTCGGCAGGGGCGGCGATGGTGCGTGCCAGCGTGTCGGCGACTAACAGAAAGAAGGCTCCGAAAAAGAGGGAATAGGTGAAGAGCCGCCGATTGTTGCTGCCGAAGAGAATCCGCGCCACATGCGGCATGATCAGCCCGATGAAACCGATGGAGCCGCAAAACGACACCACCACGGAAATCAGCACCGACGAGGTGACGAGCACGGCGTAGGTGGTCTTGCGCGTGTCGATGCCGAGGGTCTGCGCCGTTTCTGTACCCACCTGCATGATATTCAATGCTTTGGCATAGTAAAACAGCACACCGATGCATACCGCCATCACCGGAATCAGCCACAAAATCTCGATCCAGGAGACGTGCGTCAGGCTGCCCATCGTCCAGAAGTAGATTTTGTGCATCTCTTTCTGGTTCACCACCACGAGAAGCGTGATGAGTGCGGAGATGAGGAAGTTGAGGGCGATGCCGACGAGCAGCAGCGTGTCGGTGTTGTGGCTGCCCTTGGCGCGGGCGATGCCGAGGATGAGGAGCAGGGTGAGCAGTGCGGTGACCAATGCGGGGAGCGTGACGCCAAAAACCAGCGCGTCCCAGCCGAGGATGAAGGCCACTGCCGCGCCGATGGAGGCCCCCGACGAAACGCCGAGAATGTAGGGGTCGCACACAGGGTTGCGGAACACACTTTGGAAGACGCCACCGCAAATGGCCAGGGCAGCACCTGCCAATACGCTCATCACAATGCGCGGGAAACGGAGCTGCCATAATGTAACCTGATAGTATTCAGCGATTTGAACGTCTTTGAAAAGCCCGAATTTCTGTCCGATGCTTTGCAGGACGACCTTCACCGGGATGTGTATCACCCCGATGCCGGCAGCCACTAACATTGCCGTTAACAGCACCGCGCCTAACGCGCACGGCAGAATCCAACGTCGTTTTTCGTTGTTCATAATTTGGCGGCAAAAGTACGAATTTTTTGTGCGATGAGCGTAACGTAAAATTTTGTACTTTTGCGGTTTTCAGGAATAAAATCTAAATCGTTAATATACAATCAATAAAGTACTTTAAGATTATGTCAAAAGCATTGTTTTTAGGTGACGAAGCGGTGGCACAGGCCGCTTTGGACGCCGGATTATCGGGAGTGTACGCCTATCCGGGCACTCCGTCAACAGAAATCACCGAATTTATCCAGAACTCCAAGCAGGGTAAAGCAGGCGAGGTGCACAGCATCTGGGCCGGCAACGAAAAGACCGCCATGGAGTCCGCCATCGGCATGTCCTACGCCGGCAAGCGCGCGATGGTTTGCATGAAACACGTGGGCCTGAACGTGGCCGCTGACCCGTTCATGAACTCCTCTATCACCGGCGCCAACGGCGGTCTGGTGGTTGTGGTGGCCGACGACCCGTCGATGCACTCCTCCCAGGACGAGCAGGACTCCCGCTACTACGCGAAGTTCGCCCTCATCCCATGTTTCGAGCCCTCCAACCAGCAGGAGGCTTACGACATCACCTACTACGCGTTCGAGATGTCCGAGAAGTTCCGCACTCCCGTGCTCATTCGTCTGACCACGCGTTTGTCTCACTCCCGTTCCGGCGTGGAGCGCAAGGCTGAGCGCCCGCAGAACCCCCTCAACGTGGAGAAGGATCCGAAGCAGTTCATCCTGCTGCCCGCCAACGCCCGCCGTCACTACCGCAAGCTGTTGGACAAGCAGCCCGAATTCGAGAATGATTCTTTCATCTCCCCGTTCAACAAATACATTGACGGTGCCGACAAGAGCCTGGGTATCATCGCTTCTGGTATCGCCTTCAACTACCTGATGGAGAACTTCGAGGGCGGCAAATGCCCGTATCCCGTGCTGAAGATTTCCCAGTACCCGCTGCCCACAAAGCTCATCGCCAAAATGGTGGACGAGTGTGAGAAGGTGCTTATCGCCGAAGAGGGTTATCCTTTCATCGAGGAGCAAGTGCGTGGCGTGCTGAACCGCACCGGCAACATCATGGGCCGTCTCAGTGGCGAACTCCCGCGTGATGGCGAGTTGAATCCGAACTTGGTCGCCAAGGCCCTTGGTCTGCCCGACACCTACGGTGCTCCGGTTCCCGAATTAGTCGTCCCGCGTCCCCCGGCCTTGTGTGTCGGTTGCCCGCACATCGACTCCTACACCGCCCTTAACAAGGCGATGGAGAAATACGGCAAGGGCAAAGTCTTCTCCGACATCGGCTGCTACACCCTCGGTGCACTTCCGCCTTACAACGCCATCTACACCACCGTCGACATGGGTGCTTCCATTACGATGGCCAAGGGTGCTGCGGATGCCGGCATGAGCCCCTGCGTGGCGGTCATCGGCGACTCCACTTTCACCCACAGCGGCATGACCTCCCTGTTGGATGCCATCTACGAGAACACCCCGATTACGGTGCTCATCCTCGACAACAGCACTACCGGTATGACCGGCGGTCAGGATTCTCACGCCCTCGGCGTGCTCGGCGAAATCTGCAAGGGCCTCGGCGTGAAAGAGGACCACATCCACCGCATCAACCCGCTGAAGGGTCATCTGGAAGAGAATGTGGCCATCATTGAGAAAGAGCTTGAATACCAAGGCGTTTCCGTCATCATCCCGACCCGCGAGTGTATCCAGACCTTGAGCCGCCGGATGAAGAAACAACAGGCCGCCAAGAAGTAATGGTTATAGGTTATAGGTTATTGGTTATTGGTTATTGAAGCCAATTCCAAAAAGGGCTGAAAGCCCGACCTATGCCAACCCAGGGTGAACGAAGTGAGCCCTGGGAATCAAAAAAATAAACAAAAACAAACAAAGAAATGAAAATCGACATTATATTAGCAGGAGTCGGCGGCCAGGGCATCCTCTCCATCGCCACCATCGTGGGCGCGGCCGCCATCAAAAGAGGCATGTACATGAAGCAGGCTGAGGTTCACGGTATGAGCCAGCGCGGCGGCGATGTGCAGTCCCATTTCCGTCTCTCCGACCAACCCATTGCTTCTGACCTGATCCCGCTTGGCAAGGCCGACATGATCATCTCCGTGGAGCCCATGGAGTCACTGCGTTATCTGCCGTGGCTGAAGAAGGACGGCTGGTTGATCACCAACGACCAACCCTTCGTGAACATCCCGAACTATCCCGATTTCGACGCCTTGAAGGCCGAGCTGGCCAAGGTGCAGAATTGCGTGGCCATCAACGCCGACCAAATCGCCAAGGATCTGGGTTCCGCCCGTTCCTCCAACATGGTAATCCTCGGTGCTGCATCCCCGTATCTGCAGTTGCCTTACGAGGAAATCGAGAACGCTGTCCGCGAGAACTTCGCCCGCAAAGGTGAGGATATCGTGAACGTGAATCTCGCCTGCATGAAGGCTGGTCGCGAACTTGCCGAGAAAAAGTAGTAACTTCCCCGCCCGATGAACAATCTCATCGAATTTTTCAAGAGGGCGTTTCATATCATCGTACTCGCCGTCCTTCTGATTCTGAGCATCGTGATGCTTGGCAAGTCCTTGTCATTCAACGAATACCGCATTGCGAGAGTGGTGCAGGGTGTCGTTGGACCGATTCAGAAGGGCGCTGCGGGGATGGTGCACAAGTTTCGGCTCGGACCCGAGAACGAAGCGCTCGTGCAGCAGAATATCGAACTGATGCGCGAGCATGAGAACATGTTCATCGAGAAAGAGGACACCGTCCTGACCGAGATGAGCAAGACTGACTCGACGAACCGAACACAGGTGCGCCTGTACGACTACACCTACGCGCATGTCATCTTCCGCACCGTGGACCGCAGTTTCAACTACATGATTGTGGACAAGGGTGCGAAGGATGGCATCAGCCGCGACATGGCAGTGCTGTCGCCGGCGGGCGTGGCGGGAGTTGTCACCGATGTGTCACAGAATTTCGCCACTGTGCGTCCGATTCTGCATCCCGAGAGCCGTATCAGCGCTGTGGTGACACCTGCCAACCAGAACGGAACCGTCATCTGGGGCGGCAACGATCCTGGCGTGGCGTACTTGGAAGCCATCCCGCAACACTCCGAGATCAACATCGGGGATTCCGTGTTCACCAACGGATACTCGAACATCTTCCCCAAGGGGCTGCTCATCGGCACCGTCAAGGAAGTGCAGGTCGGTAACAATGCCAGTTTCCTCACCATAAAGGTGAAACTGGCCACCCAGTACACCGACATCTATACGGTTTATCTTGTTGAGAACCTCTTCAAATCTGAACTGGACACCTTGAAAGCGAATTTCAAACATGAATAACGTTATAACCAACATATTTCGATTTCTGATTCTGCTACTTGTACAAGTGTCTATTTGTCAGCATATCAGTTTGTTCGGGTATATGACCCCGGCACTGTTTCTGCTTGCGCTCTATTTGTTGCCTTTGGAAATCCCGCTGTCGCTGCAGTACATCATCGGTTTCGCCACGGGTTTTGTGGTAGACGCTTTCGCACATACGCTGGGCGTTTCGACGTTTTCCTGCACGCTGATGATGTTCTTCCGCCCCTATATCGTGCGTATGCTCAACGGTGCCAACAACGTGAAGTTTGAGAACATCGACCGTCCTGTGCCGGGCGTCAAGGACTTCCGTTGGGTTTTCCTCTACACGTTGATTTTGACCTCTATTTATGAGATCGTCGCCGTGCTCCTTGAAACCATGACTTTCAAAAACTTTGGGCACACGTTGCTCGTTATCCTCGGCAACACCGTATTCTCGGTGTTCGTCATCCTCTGCGTTGAATATATTTTCCATCCCCGCGAGAAAAAGAATGAAGCGTAGTGTTAGAACACTCATATTGCTGATAGTCAGTAGTATATGCTTATACTCGTGTAGCTCGGTGCGCTATCTGCAACCCGGGGAGTCAATGTTGGTGAAGAATGAGGTGAAAGTGGTTGATGCCAAGAATCCCGATTTCGACAACTTGAAATCCTATGTACGTCCTATTCCCAACAAGAAATTCATAGACTTGTTCCGTATCAAGACGGTGTTTTATGCATGGGGACAGCCGACTTACGACAAAAACGGGAACACCAAGGACGACAAGTTCAAGAAGTTCCTGCGCGAAAAAGTCGGCGAAGCGCCGGTCTTGCTTGACAGCGTGCAGATTATCAACTCTGTCGACCAGCTCAAAATCGTGATGAAACAGCTCGGTTATTTCGACGCTGAGGTTGATTATAAGGTGACTTTCAAACGGAAGGACCATAAAAAGTCGAAGGTGGATTATTTCGTGACCGCGCATGAGCCCTACACGGTCAGCAGGATACGCTACGACATTTCCATACCGGAATACAAGCGCATTGTGGTGCTCAACCAGCGGAAGAGTGTACTCTCAAACGGCATGCAGTACAACGAGAATCTTATCAACGATGAGCTGACACGTATTATCGACCTCATCCGTAACGAGGGGTACTATTATGTGGAGAAGTCGATTTTGCGGTGCGAAGTGATGTATGACCCACCTGACAGCACCGGGAAGGACCCCAGGTCGGTGAATCTCACCATCATGCTCAACATTCCGCAGGACGAGAGTGCATCCCGTTACCTCTACAAGTACTATATAAATAATGTATATGTGAACCCTGACATGCCGTCGCTTACCGTGACGGATGTGGATTACGATACGACATTCTACTATTATCAGACCCGCCGGGACAGCTCGCGGATGTTTTTCATTGAAGAGCGGTTTGACGGACAGGTTCAGAAACCTTATTTTTCCTATAAAGTATTGTCGAACGCAATCTTTACGCGCACGGGGCAGCACTACGCCCAGTTTTCGCGAAACCTCAGCAGCCGCTCGCTCAATAGCTTGGACAACTTCGACTACATTAACATCGTTTATCGGGAGAACGAGGCGTTGTTGGACACGGTGCACCGGACTGGCGCGTTGGATGTGTATTACCGTATGATTCGAAAAAAACGACACAGTGTCGGCGGACAGATTGAGTTGCGCAACGACAAATCTGCCATTTCCCTCAGCTACACCAACCGAAATATCTTCCGAGGTGCGGAACACTTAACACTCAATTTGTCAGGAGGATACTTCTATTATTCGTTGGCTAATCTTTTCAAGGGCCAAAATTCCTTGTCGTATCCCGAGTTTGGTGCGTCGGCTTCGTTGAATTTCCCGAACCGGATGTTCCTGCTCAACAATCTTATCAGCGAGAACACGGTTTCGCGAAGCACCACGCTGAAGTTTGCTGTCAGCTATTTGGGGCTGTATAATCGGCTGATGTATAGTGCCGCTCTTGTCTATCTTTGGAGTCCGTCCTCTTATATGTCGCACAATGTCAGTCCGATAGAAATCAGCACAATCAACAACAGCGACAAGCGGTTGACGTCTCTGATGAACTACGACGCTTATCCGGAATCCTATCAGAATAAGTTCGGCAAGTTCATGCTTTTCTCGGCCAAATATACGTTTAACTATCTGATTCCCAAATTTGTGGAGTCAAGGCGGCACAATATGCACTTGAGCGTGAATGCTGAGTCGTGTGGTACGATTTTATTGGGGTTGAACAAGTTGATTTCCCCGAACGAACGTTGGGTGCTCGGACGTAACCAGTTAGACAGCACGGGTTACAACTACACCGCGTTCGAGAAGTTGGACATCCTATGGAACTACACGTACACCATCAACAACGATAACGCCATCGCGATGCGGTCCGACGTGGGCTTCATCATCCCGTTGGACAAGGATTCTTACGTCCCCTACGAGAAAGGTTTCTATATGGGCACGAGCAACAGCATGCGCGGTTGGAGCTACCGCGGACTTGGTCCCGGCAGTTACCAGCACGGCGAAGACACACTCTACACTGGCGACATTAAGATTGAATTCAATCTCGAGTATCGCGGTACCATTTATCGTTCGTTCAAGTATGGCATTTTTGCGGATGTCGGCAATATCTGGCTTTCGAGGAAAAACGACGACATGCCGGGGGCGGAGTTCGCCTTTAACCGTTTCTTTAAAGAACTTGCCGTGGATGTGGGCGTCGGTTTGCGGCTTGATTTCAACTTTTTCGTCATCCGTGTGGACTATGCGGTACCCATCTATGATCCGATGCGCAGTGAAGAGCAAGGTGGCCGTTTCATCAACGCCTTGTGGCTTTTCCCGCCGCATAGGTACCGCATCTTACAGGGCTTGAAAGTCGCCATCGGCTATGCATTTTAGGCGATGTGAAGAGTGATTGGTGAAGAGTAATTTGAGCGTTGCTCAAAAGTCAAAGGTCAAGGTCAAAGTCAATAGTCAAAGTAAAAATAATGTTGTTAAGTGTAATTATTCCCTGTTATAATGAAGAACTCGTCGTTGAGGAGACCTACCGGCGGTTGAAGGAGGTGATGGCGCAGACCGGCCTGGATTACGAGCTGGTTTTCGTCAACGATGGGAGTCGCGACAAAACCTATGCGCTTTTGCAGCAGTTGGCGCAGGCGGACAAGGCGGTCAAGATCATCAATTTCTCCCGGAATTTCGGGCATCAGTGTGCGGTGACGGCGGGCATCAACCATTGCAACGGCGATCTGGCCGTGATTATTGATGCTGACCTGCAGGATCCTCCCGAGGTGATTCTCGACATGCTGGAGATTTATCGTCGCGAGCAGGCCAACGTGGTGTATGGCGTGCGGAAGACAAGGGAAGGGGAGAGTTGGTTCAAGCTGACGACGGCCAAGTGGTTCTACCGTATCCTGAACAAGCTGTCGGATGTGCAGTTTCCCGTCGATACCGGCGATTTCCGGCTCATCGACCGCAAGATTATCGATGAGTTCAATCGTTTGCATGAAAAGAACAAGTACATTCGCGGTCTCATCAGTTGGATGGGATACAAGCAGGTGCCGTGTTATTACGAACGCAAGGAACGGTTCGCGGGCGAGACCAAATATCCGCTGCGGAAGATGCTGAAGTTTGCCTCCACAGGGTTGCTTTCCTTCTCCAAGAAGCCGCTGAAGTTGGCTGTCTGGTTGGGTGTCCTCTCGGTTTTGGTGGGCTTGATTTACGCCATTGTCATCTTGATTCTCAAGCTTGTGCATCCCGAGTCGTTTGTGGCGGGCTGGACCTCGACCATTTTCATGATTATCTTCTTCGGAGGTATCCAGCTGCTCACCATCGGCGTCTTGGGCGAATATATCGGCAGCCTTTTCGACGAGGCGAAGGATCGCCCGGAGTATATTATCAGCGAGAAGGTAAATTTCTGATTCTTAAACCGTCAACCTTTATGATTAAGAGACTTATATCACTGGCATTCTGTTTGTTGTGTGTCGCTACAACCGTCTTTCCACAGTCGATACTGTGGCGGGTGAGCGGCAAGAACATCCAGTCGCCCTCCTACCTTTACGGCACCATCCACATACAGGACGAGCGCGTGTTCCGCTACGACAGCACCGTGTCGAATGCTTTCAAGGCCTGCGACGCCTTCGCCGCGGAAATTCTGCTCGACGAGCTGAACATGGCCGGGCTGCGACAGACCATGATGTTGCCCAAGGGGCAGGTGCTGTCGGAATTGTTGTCGAAGAGCGACTTCGCTCTGCTCGACAGCCTCTGCAAAGTGAAACTGGGGGTGAGTGCCATCTTCATGAATTCGATGAAACCTTTCTTCATTGCGAGTGCGCTGCAACAGGCCGATCTGCCGAAAGGGGCTGAGAACGCGCTTGACCTTGATCTGTTGCAGAAGGCACGTGCGGAAGGAAAGAGCTGCTATGGCGTAGAACAGTATATGGACCAAATCAAGGCGATAGATGCTGTAAGCATGAAGGACCAGATCGCAATGTTGACAGAATTCATTCGCGATACGACGAACCAAAGTGTGGAAGAGATGGGGGAGCTTGTGGATGCCTACCTCCATTTCGATCTCGACCGGATGTGGGAAATGTCGTTGGACACCGCGCTGCCCAAGAAATTCAGCAAGGTGCTGCTTTACGACCGCAATGTCAAAATGGCGAAACGGTTTGTGGAGATTGCCAAGAAGCAGACGCTCTTCTGTGCGGTCGGGTGCGCACACCTCGCAGGCGACAAGGGCGTGATTGCACTGCTGCGGAAAAAGGGATACACCGTGGAACCCGTCGTTTTCAGCTGGGTTACGGACGACGAACCGCAGGCGCAAGCGGAGGCCGTTCGTAATAGTGGGCCAGAGATCAAGGAACAAACGAATAAAGTTGATACAGAGGTTGTTGAGCCAGATGCGTCTGTCCTTCCGATGGCCACTGGCTACAACTGGGTCACCTATCGAGGCAAGGCCGACATTATCGATACCGGCGGCACGCGAACTTGCAATTTCTACATGGTCAACCGCATCGACAGTATCCTTTATCTTAATATCCATGCCTACAGCGTTGAGGTGATGCGTGCCGTTTTCACCCCCGACAGTGTCATTTTCGTCAATAAGCTGACGAACCAGTATTATAAGGATACCTACGCGCCCATCAACCGCCACCTTCCATTTACCGTTGATTTTCAGACGGTTCAGGCACTCTTTAACGGCCAAACGGAGAAGTTGCCGCAGGGACAGAAAATCTCGTACGAGTACTCGGCTTTCGAGCCGGTGGACGATACCAGCTCCTTCTTCACCGAGTTTGTTTTCAAGGAGTTGAACCGTGTTATCGAGGTGCGAGGCAAAATCAAAGTCGTGCGGCTGAACGTGCCGGGTACCACCAATATCAAGATTCCCGAGAAGTTTGAGCGCATTACGCTGTAACGATGGCCTCAGAAATCTTTAGTTCGCAGCAGATTAAGTCTTGGGCGGCGGAAGTTGGCTTCCAGGACTGCGGCATTGCGCGGGCCCGTGTGCTCGTGGACGCGGAGGAGGACTTTCGTCACGCCATCGACGGGGGATTACACGCGGAGATGCACTATCTGGAGCGGAATATTGACAACCGATTCAATCCGGAGTCGCTGCTGCCTAATTGCAAGTCGGTGGTGGTAGTGACGTACAACTACCTGACGGATGCGCAGCCCGCTTCCGACAAATACCTCACGGCGCGATACACGTGGATTCAGGATTACCATATTTTGGTGAAGGAACTTTTGGAGGAGTTGGCGGGTAAGATCATAAGCGTTTGTCCTTCAGTACACTACAGAGCTACGGTGGATAGTTCGGCCATTTCCGAGAAACGCTGGGCGATGGAGGCCGGGGTAGGGTGCATGGGGAAGAACGGGCTGATCCATAACCAGCACGGCTCATTCTTCGTGTTGGGTGTCCTTCTGCTTGATCAGTTTTGCGACAAATATGACGAAAGTTTGCGAAAATCGGACTGTGGGGAGTGTGAAATTTGTGTGAGAAGCTGCCCCGCCAACGCCTTGGAAATTCCTTTTCAGGTGGATGCACGACGATGCTTTTCGTACCGTAACACAGAGGATAAAACACCGAATTACAGTGAGTTGGCGGATAATAAGTATCTCTTTGGATGTGACATCTGCCAGGAGGTTTGCCCCCGCAATAAAAAAAAGTTTTCCAACCCATCGAACATATCGAAAAAATCTTTATTTTTGCCGCTCAAAAATAACGACTGGGAGTCGTTGAGTGAAACGGATTTCAAGCGTTATTTTTCAGATACTTCGATTCTGAGAAGGAAGTATGCAAGATTTCGTTCTTTGATAGAAGCAAAAAGGCAACAAGAGCATCTTTGTAGAATGGACTCACAGGTAATTATCCAATATGCCACGAAAGTGATGCAGGAAGAGGCCGATGCAGTGTCAAAACTCACCGGTTATTTGGATGACAATTTTGTGAAAGCTGTTCAGGAGATAATCAAGTGCGAAGGTCGCGTCATTGTGACGGGCATCGGGAAGAGCGCCATCATCGGTCAGAAGATCGTCGGGACGTTCAACTCGACAGGAACGCCGGCCGTGTTCATGCATGCCGCCGACGCCGTTCATGGTGATTTGGGCATTGTCCAGAAAGATGACATTGTGGTCTGCCTCTCCAAAAGCGGGAATACACCGGAAATTTCCGTCTTGATACCGTTTTTGAAGGCCAACGGGAACATCCTCATCGCCGTCGTCGGCGAGATGGAGTCCCAACTGGCGAAAGAAGCGGACATTGTGCTCAACTGCACGGTGTCGCGTGAGGCAAGCCCCAACAATTTGGCTCCGACCAGTAGTGCTATGGCTCAGTTGGCAATTGGCGACGCCCTGGCTTCAACGCTCATCAAGATGCGTGACTTCACGACGGAAGATTTCGCGAAGCTGCATCCGGGCGGAATCCTCGGAAGACGGACGCGGTTGACGGTAGACGACCTCTACAAACTCAACGAAGTTCCTTCCGTGAAGCCGGAAACGACCATGCAGGAGGTGATTTTGGAAATCTCCGGCAAACGTTTGGGCGTGACGGCAGTCGTCGTGGATGACAAGGTGGTGGGTGCCATCACAGACGGTGACCTGCGCCGCGCCATCCAGAAGCATGCGGACATCATGTCGCTCACGGCAGCGGACATCATGACCCGCAAACCTAAAACGATCCATGTGAAAACCCTCGCCGTGGATGCGTTGCAGATGATGAAAGACCATCAGATCACCAACATCTTCGTGGTGGACGATGAAATGAGGTACAAGGGCGTGATTCATATTCACGACATCATCTAGGAGGGTATATTTTAGCCCAGGTGGCGGAATGGTAGACGCGCTACATTCAGGGTGTAGTATCCGAACGGATGTGCAAGTTCGACTCTTGTTCTGGGCACTCGAGGAAAGACGGTTGAAAGGCCGTCTTTCATTGTTTTAGAACCTTACGTTATGGCCAAACTCTTCATCGTCCCGACCCCAATCGGCAATTTGGAGGACATTACCCTCCGCGCCCTCCGTGTGCTTAAGTCCGCCGACCTCATTCTCTGCGAGGACACGCGCACGACCAAGAACCTGCTCCAGCATTATGAAATTGAGGGCAAGCGTTGCATGGCATACCATATTTTCAATGAACATGAACAAGTTGGGAACTATATCCGGCAGATCCAGCAGGTGGAGACCGCTGCTTTGGTGAGCGACGCCGGTACACCCGGCATCTCCGACCCCGGTTTCTTGCTTGTGCGCGAGGCCCTCAAGCAGGATGTTGAGGTGGAATGCCTGCCCGGCGCGACCGCTTTCGTGCCTGCCCTTGTGCAGTCGGGATTTCCCTGCAGCAGTTTCTACTTCTTCGGCTTCCTGCCTCACAAGAAGGGCAAGGAGACCCTTTTGAAACGTTTCGCGGCGATGGAGGAGACCGTCATCTTTTACGAGTCTCCGCACCGCCTGCTCAAAACGTTGGAGAAGATGGCCGAGATTATGGGTCCCGACCGCCCCGTTGCCGTGGCCAAGGAACTGACCAAAATTCATGAGTTCACCTTCCGGGGAACCCTTTCCGAAGCACTCCTGCATTTCGGAAACCAACCCGTAAAAGGGGAGTTCGTACTGATCGTCTGACTATGAAAATATAACCATGAAAACAAAATTAACTAGAAAACAAATGTGAGTTTTATCGTGTTCAGTATCAATACGATGCCTCCCCCTTACAAAGTTGGTGTTGAATAATCAAAGTGTTACTCAACCAAAACTATGGAAACCTATAAAACAAAATTGAACCACAAACAAACTTTAACGATAGCCATACCTCCTTTCTTATTGTTAACCGTTGACCGTTGCAACGGTCATTTAATAATCAACTTCTTCGTGATATTCCCGTTCGGGGTTGTTGCGCGGAGCATGTAGATGCCGGCGGGCAGCCCGGAAATGTCGAGGGTTTCGCCGTCGGTCACGTTGGCCCACTGGCGGACGAGCACGCCGGCCAGGCTGAAGAGCTGTATGGAGAGGGCATCCTCGCAGAGATTCCATCGGAAGGTGCTCTGCGTCGGGTTGGGGTAGGGGTTCGGATCTGGCGTGACGGGCGTGACAATGCCGGTGCTGTCGCCACCACCACCTGTGCCTTGCCGTTTTGTGATGACAAGGTTGTTGAGTTGGGTGTTGCCCTGAGTCGAAGCTGCTAGCATCCACCGCACGTAACGGGTCTCATGCGCCAAGGCGTACGGCCCATGGTGACTGTACCCGCTTGTGCTGATGTCCGATTCGTTCAGAGTGGCTACGGTTGTCCACTGCTGTCCGTTGGCAGACTCGCTGATGAGGAACGTGACGCCGCTGTAAGCCGACGGCGAGCCGCCCTTGACACCCTTCAAATCGAAGGAAATCTCTCCCGGCGAGCTGTCGAGATGCGCTGTCAGGGTTGCCTGTCCTGCGTTCTTCGACTCGAACTTCACCGAACCGTCGGCGTAGGAACTGCCAAGTTTGTTGGCGCGGAATCCCGGCATCGTTTTGACCTCCACCTTGGCGGAGTCGCTGTTGTGGGAGATGTCGAACGGCAGCGCGACTACGGCGTTGGTGTCGATGATGGTGAATTGCGCGGTCATCACTTCGCTGTTGTAGAAACTCTCTTTCACGGCGAATGCCTTCAGGGTGCAGTTGCTGGTGATGTTTAGAATTCCTACGCAGACGGGTGATTGGGTGTTCGGGGTGCTGCAGTCGAGTGTGTAGTGGATGGTCGCGCCGGTGGTGGCGCATTCGAGGGTTACCTGCTGGGGTTCGTAGTAGTTGCCGCCCGACGGTGTGCAGGTGGGCGTCTCCACCGTTTCCAACACCACTTCGTCGCCGTCGGTGACGCGGATGTCGTCAAGGCGGTAATCGACGTTGGCGAGGTTGGAGAAGCGGACGTGCAGGTGCGGGTGTGCGGGCAGATTGGGGAAGCAGACGCGGTGCCAGCCGCCAGTCCCGGTGCCTGTTGCCATCGTGTCGGCCATGGGCAAACGCACCCATACGATGCTGTCGGTGGAGAACTCCACCACGAAGTTGGTCCCGTTCTCGGCACTGGTCTTGCGGAGGCCGCAGTAGAGTTTCACCGTCATCTGCGCCGCCGACGTGTTCAGTCCGGAAATCTGGAACCACTTCACGGTGTCGTTGATCATGACGTTGCCGCCGCCCGACGCACCGCCGTAGCCCGCGGAGGCGCTCGACGTGCGTATGTCGCAGGTGCCGTTGCCCACGTAGACAACCGAGGTGTTCTGCCAGCCGGTGTAATTCTGAACGAGTGTGTTTGCGGTGGGCGTTCCAAAGTCCTCTTCGTAGAGTACCGCCTGCCCTCTTGTGATTGCGACACAGCCGACAAGGGCCAGTGCCAGAATACCTGTTTTGATGCGCGTAAATTTCTGTTTCATTTCGTTCTTTTCAAGTTGTACAGATCCATGACCAAATCCGGTGCAAATATACAACGCATTTAACCGTTTGTCAAGACTTTTCTTTGTTTTTCTGAAAATTATTTTTCAAGTCTTTGAGGAACAGTAAAATGAAAAAGAGCGATAATGCTAATTTTAACTAATATTAGTTAAAATTAGAACCAAAATTAAGAATTGTATGTTAAAAAGCGCCATCGCGGAGATGGCTGAAAAGAGCGATTTCGCGCTAATTCGCACATCGGGCCGCAATTTCCTCCATCAGCCACATGGGTGTGGAGGTGGCACCGCAGACCCCCACGGTGTCGTTTTCGCCTATCGGCACCTCGTCAAGTTGTTCCGTGCGCGAAAGCAGGAAGCTGCGCGGGTTGTGCTCCTTACATATATTATATAGGTACATTCCGTTGGAACTTTTTTCGCCGGAGACGAACAGGATGACGTCGTGGTGGGTGGCAAAGTCGGCAATCTGCCGGGCGCGTGAGGCGACCTTCCGGCAGATGGTGTCTTCAAAGGAGAACCAGTCGGCGTGTCCGGCGGCCTCATAGCGCGTGCGGATGAGGCGGATGAGGTCGTTGTAGCGTTCCAGACTTTGTGTCGTTTGCGAGTAGAGCTTCGACGGGCGGGAGAAGTCAATGCGTTCGATGTCTTCAGGGGTGGAGATGACGATGCCTGTATTGTCGGTCTGTCCAAGCAGTCCGACAACTTCGGCGTGGCCTTTCTTGCCGAAAATGAGGATTTGTTTGTCGCCGCTGGTGCGGTACTCGTCGTGGATGCGCTTCTGGAGGCGCAGCACGACAGGACAGGTGGCATCAATGAGGCGGATGCGGTTTTCTTCGGCGAGGCGGTAGGTTTCGGGCGGTTCCCCGTGGGCGCGGATGAGTACGGTGGTGTCGCGCAGGTCGCGCAGTTGCTCGTTCGTGATGATGCGTAGCCCCACGGACGTAAGCCGCCGAACCTCCTCGCTGTTGTGCACGATATCGCCAAGACAGTAGAGGAATGGGTGCTCGCGAAGATGCCCTTCCGCCGTGCGGATAGCGTTGATGACGCCGAAGCAGAATCCGGAGTTCTCGTCAATGACGACCTTGCGGGCCATGGCTACCAGTTGTCAGGGAAGAGGGAGTCGACGAATTCAATGCGGTTGAAAATCTGCAGCTGGTGGATTTTCTCGCCCACACCGATGTACTTGATTGGGACTTGGAACTGGTCCGAGATGCCGAGCACCACGCCCCCCTTGGCAGTGCCGTCCAACTTGGTGATGGCCAGTGCGTTGACCTCTGTGGCGGCGGTGAACTGCTTGGCCTGCTCGAAGGCGTTCTGGCCGGTGGAGCCGTCAAGGACGAGCAGCACCTCATGCGGGCCGTCGGGAACGAGTTTGCGGATGACGTTCTTGATCTTCACCAGCTCGTTCATGAGGTTGATCTTGTTGTGGAGTCGGCCGGCGGTGTCGATGATGACGACTTGGTGGTTGTTGGCGATGGCCGACTTGACGGTGTCGTAGGCCACGGCGGCGGGGTCGGCCCCCATCTTTTGGGAAACAACGGGCACGTCGCAGCGGGCACCCCACTCCTTGAGCTGGTCGATGGCGGCGGCGCGGAACGTGTCCGCGGCACCGAGAACCACGGAGTAGCCACGTTTCTTGTATTGGTAGGCCAGCTTGCCGATGGTGGTGGTTTTGCCCACACCGTTCACACCCACCACGAGGATGATGTAGGGCGTGTCCATCTCTGGAATCACGAAATCGTTGACCTTTTCGAGGTCGTTCTCCAAAAGCAGTCCGGCAATCTCCTCTTTCAGAATCATGTTCACCTGGTTGGTTCCCAGGTACTTGTCCTTGGAGACGCGCTTTTCGATGCGGTCGATTATTTTGAGGGTGGTCTCCACGCCCACATCGGACGTGACGAGCACCTCTTCCAGGTTGTCGAGCACCTCGTCATCCACTTTCGACTTGCCGGCGATGGATTTCGCCAGCTTTTTGAAGAAGTTCTCCTTGGATTTCTGCAAACCCTCGTTCAGTTCCTTCTTCTGTTCCTCGTCAATCTCTTTTTTCTTGTCCTTATTGAAAAATGAAAAGAATCCCATACGTATGAATTTTCGGCAAAAGTACGATTTTTATTGATATGATTGTTTAAACGAAAAAAGGCGGGCAGGCGCCCACCTTTCTTCAACCATGAAAACAAAATATTACTTTTTAGCCAAAAAGTCTTTTACGGCGGAGGACTCTACAACAGCTTCCTTGAATGTGTAGGCTCCGGTTTTCGGTGAACGCTCCATCTTCACGACGCGCGTGTAGGTGACGCCACCTTCTCTCTTCAATGATGCAACAACTTTCTTTGCCATCTCTTCTCTATTTTAGTAGGTTATTTTACTTCTTTGTGAATTGTCATTTTCTTCAAGTACGGGTTGTACTTTTTCAATTCCAGTCTGTCGGGAGTGTTCTTTCTGTTCTTTGTCGTAATATATCTAGACATTCCTGGCACTCCACTTGCCTTTTGCTCTGTGCACTCCAGAATCACTTGCTGGCGCGCTTCCTTCGTTTTCTTTGCCATTTTTTTCGTTCAATTATTTATGGCGCAAAAATACACTTTTTTTGAATTGGACAACCCTGCCCCATATTTTTTTTGATTATTTTTATTAACAGCTGTTAATTAACTGATATTCAATGCTCTATGTTAATTCTTCGGGCTGTAGTAATTCCCATAATTTGTCTTTCAGCTCGGTCAACCGCCAGTTTGTGACGGCGGAAATGCATAAAACGGGCGCATTTTTCGCTAATTTCGTCTCTAAAGACGTTGCTTCCTTCTCACTGATGAGGTCGCATTTCGTCACCGCGAGCATCCAGCTCTTGTCCAATAGCTCTGGGTTGTACTGCTTCAACTCGTTTTGCAGGATTTTGAGTTCCTTCTTGATCTGGGTCACGGTTTTTACATTCCCGTCCTCATCGGCGGCAGGGATCATGTACAGCAGGGCTGCGTTGCGTTCGATGTGGCGCAGGAAACGGAGTCCTAATCCCCTGCCTTCGGACGCGCCCTCGATGATGCCGGGGATGTCGGCGATGACGAACGACTGGAAGTCGCGGTAGGCTACCATGCCGAGGTTGGGCTTGAGCGTGGTGAACGGATAGTCTGCAATCTTCGGCCGCGCGTTCGACAGCTGTGTGATGAGTGTGGACTTGCCTGCGTTGGGGAATCCCACTAACCCGATGTCTGCCAGTACTTTGAGCTCTAACGATAGCCAACCTTCCGTACCCTCTTCGCCTGGTTGCGCGAACCTCGGGGTCTGGTGCGTGGCGTTTTTGAAGTGGACGTTGCCCAATCCGCCACGACCGCCCTTCATGACGACTAACTCCTGTCCGTCCTCCAGCACTTCGCCTACGATTTCATCGGTGTCGACGAGGCGGATGATAGTGCCGAGGGGGACTTCGATGTAAGCGTTATCGCCGTCCTTGCCGAAACATTGGTTCTTTTGGCCGTTGCCGCCGTTCTCTGCGAACACATGCTTGGTGTAGCGCAGGTGCAGGAGTGTCCAGAGGTTGCGGTTGCCGCGTGCGATGACGCTGCCGCCCTTGCCGCCGTCGCCGCCGTCAGGACCCGCCTTCGGGTTGTGTGCCGTCCGCGCCAAGTGCGCCGAACCCGCGCCGCCGTTGCCGGAACGGCCGTAGATCTTTACGTAGTCGATGAATTGTTCGTCCATATCTGTTCTTGCTTTGTTTTTCGTTCTTGACTCCCCCACACTGCGCTTTGCTTGTGTGGGGTTAATTGCGCTTCGCGCGTGTTGCCTCTTCGAGGCTGCTTAAGGACCACACTGCGGCTTCGCCTTGTGTAGAAAATCTCTATCTCATCTCAGGAGTGTTACGCTCCCCTTTAGTTCCGTTTCGTCGCCGTCTTTGCAGGTGCCCTTGAAGTACCAGTCGTAGGTGGCGCGGGGGCACTCTTGGCCCTTGAAGGTGCCATCCCAGCCGACAGTGTTGTCCCGCGTCTCGAATAGCTTCTCGCCCCAGCGGTTGTAGACCACGAAGTAGCACTCCTCCAAGATGTCGCTGCGCACGTACAGAATGTCGTTCACCCCGTCGCCGTTGGGCGTGAAACTGTTCGGGATGAAGACGAACGGTGTACTGCATGTGATGGGCTGCACCGTGATGGTGACGGTGTCGCTTTTGACGCAGCCGAACGTGTCGGTGACGGTGACGGTGTACGTCATGGTCGTGTCCGGAGTTACAATGGTGTTGGGCAGGTTCGGTGTTGTCATATCGCTTGAGGGCGACCATTGGTAGGTGTAGTCGGTGCCGTAATCTGTTGCGTGCAAAGTCGTTTCGTGGTAGGCGACAACCAAGCACGGCTCACACCAAGCGTCCAAACCCTCCAAAAAAGTACCTTCCCGCACGGTGATGAATCCACCCGCTGTGGCGGTACAACCAAGAGCATCGGTTACAGTAACTTCGTAAGAGGTAGAGTGTTGCGGAGTGACATGCGGATTTGCGCCGCTGTAGGTGCTTCCGTCGCCGAGCTGCCATGTATATTGGTAAGGCGAAATTCCGCCGCTGCAGGTGACACCCAACTCAAGGTAGTCTTCAAAGCAGCGGAGGTAGTCCTGATTTCCGATAATGCTCACCTGGATGACGGTCACGGGGAAGGCGTAGATGCGGGTGCATTCGTCGGTGGTGACACGTACGTAGTAGGTGCGCGTAGATGTCGGTGTTACCGTTATAGAATTGGTTTCTGTGGTTATAATCTGTTGGAAATCAGCTGTCTCCGACCATTCGATATGGTAGATGTCGGCACTTTGGGCGGTGACGGTCAGCGTGGCCGTGTTGCCGAGACAAATCATGGAATCACCGGTCAGGGTGGCATCCAACGAATGTACATCGACGTATTGCGTGATCGTGTCTACGCAGGCGGAGGTGGAGGCGATGAGCGTGTATGTGGTTGATTGTTCTGGAGTTGCAATTGGATTGGAAATGCCGGGGTTGCTTAGGGATTCGGCGGGCGACCAAAGATAATCAACGCCAACGGACGGTGGGAGTCCGATTTCGGCAAAGTCGCCCTCGCACATCGGGACAGTGGGCAGTGTGGAGGTGGTGTTGGCGAGCACCAGAATCCGTTTCCGCAGTGTGTCGGCCACGTTGCAGCTGCCCAAGTCCTGCACCACGAGCGTCACCTCATAGTAGCCGGTGCTTGCATAAAGATGGTTGGGCTCCCACTGTGTCGAGGTTGAGCCATCGCCGAAGTTCCATGTTATAGCAGTCTGTGAACTAATAAGTTGCGAGTAATTATCGAAGAAGACCGTGTCAGGTAGGCAGACAACATTGGGCATGAGGAAGTCGGCGACAACCACAGGCATGTTAAAGTCGATTTTGATAGCACCGAGGTTGCAGTTGGTGCTGCCGTTGACATTGGAGTAGGCTCCCGGTGTGGTCGGGAAGGTGCTTTGTCCGCCGCAGCCCGCGCAGACGGCTTGGTAGATTCGGCCGTGCTTGTCGAAACGGCTTGTGCCGCCGTCAACGTGCTCCCGTGCGCTGCTGGCTGCGCCGCCGAGATAGGTGGCGTACACTAAGTTGGCGGCGTCATCGCTGAGGGCCATGAAGTAGAAGTCGCTGCCGTCGGTGGTGGTTTGGAAGGCATCGGCCGTGACTGGCAACCCGTTGGTGCCGCCAAAGCCGTTCAATTGCTGCGAGCCCCAGCCCGAAAGGTAGATGTTGTTGCAGTAATCGACCATCAGCGCGGTGGGCGAAATGTCGGGACCGCCGTTGCCGCTGCCGAACGCTGTGGACCACAATACATTCGTGAGATCTTTCGACAGTTTTGTCAGGAACTGCCCACCGCCCGGCACGTAGTAGGCGGCATTCTGCACCCACTGCATCCCGTCGGCGTAAGTTTGTCCCAAGACGTGCGGGAAATCCTCGTCATCGCCCTTGATGAGGTAGGCTTGGTCGTAGTTCGTTTTGCCGAGGTAGGTGCTGTGCAACAGGTAGTTGCCGTTTGCGGAGATATGCGCCACGAATCCGTCGGAGATGTTAGCGCTGTCGGCATAGGTCGGCTGCAGGGCGTTGGCCGTTATGGGCAGATTCGGAGAGGTTGTGCCGCCGCAGAAATAGACGCTCTTGTCGGCCGCAAGATACAAACTGTAGCCTGCATCAAGCCCTGAACCGCCGTAGAGTGCGCCCCAGACCAGGGTGGACAAATCTTGGCTCATTTTGAAGATACAGACTTTCTGCTTTCCTGAACTATCTGGCACATAGATGTTTGACGTGGTTGGAAAGTTCACGGAATGGGTGGAAGAAACCACATAGACATTGCTGTTCTCATCTACGATGATCTCGCCCCGGTTGTCGTCAGCGTAGTTGATACGCAGTCCGCTGGCCGTGTTGATGCCGTCGTTGCCCGTGCCCCCAATGTAGGTGGAGGCAGGCAAATGCGTCCCGTCTGCGCTCAGCTTGGCGATAAAGATGTCTGAACCACTGAGAAATTTCATCGAGGTGGAGAGTGTCGTGTTGGGGCCGCCGTTGAAGGTCGTGTCGTATGCACCGGCGGTGACGGGGAAGTCACTTGAACCGGTGGTGCCGAAGATGTAAAGTTCGTCGTTGTCGTTCACGTGCAGACTGTGCGGGATGTCGGCCACAGTGCCGCCGATGTAGGTGGCGTAGTGGAGAAAGCTACCCGTGGCATCGAACTTGGAGATGGAGACATCCACCTGCCCGGCGAAGTCGAGTTGGTAGGCACCGAGGGTGACTGGGTAGCCGTTGCCGAACACGATGCCGCCGCCGTAGAGGTTGCCGTGCGAGTCGTAAGTTGCCGTGTAACCCCAATTGTCGGATGTGGAGCCTGAATAGGTGGAGAAGACCACCGTCGGGTCGATGACCAACGGCAGGGTGGGGGAGTAGTCACCAAGTTCAAAGGAGACGATATTGCCGCGCAGCCGGTAAGAACAGGAAACGGTCAGTGTATCTCCTTGGTTGTTAATCTGATAGGCATACGGAACCAATTCCAGTACTCTGTCCACAGCCGTATGCAGTAGCAGTTGTTCGCCAGCTTTGGTGATACTTTCCAGCCCGTCGTAGCGCAGCTGGATTTGTCCGGGGTCGCCGCCCGGCGCAATGTGGAACTCGTATTTGAAATAGTCGTTTTCTTCTAAAAAGTTAAGGTCGATATTTTCGTACAATTGTTTGTATTGCAGTGTGTTGTATACGGGTACATGCGATGCCCAATGCTTCGGGTCGCGGCCATGGAAGTAGTTGTAGTAATGCTTGTAAGGGTCTAGCCCGTTGATTTCCGGTGCGGAGTTGGCGTTGACGAAGGTAATGCGGTAGGCCGCAGCGTCAATGAGGGTGTTGGGAAGCGGTTTGCCTTCGTGCTTCGCTTCATAGATATTCTGTAGCTGTTGGGGATGCAACTGTGTGACGGTGAGAGCGTTGTTCTCAAAGAAGAGATTGCCGCTGTTGGTGCGGGCGGCAAAACGGACTTGCGCATCCCATTGTCCGAGGTTCTGTACAAACTCCCAATGCCGCGCCGTCAGCGTGTCGGCGGGCTTGCGTGCGAACAGCGTCGCGATCGGCAACAGCAGAAACAGGATTGTGTACAGTCTCCTCATATTGGAAATTTGGCGCAAAGATAGACATTTTTCCGGTTATTTGCAAATCGCCTCTAACATTGTCCACAACAATCGTGTCGGCAGTCCCATGACGTTGTAATAGGAGCCCCGCACCTCGCGGATGCCCACGTAGCCGATCCATTCCTGCACACCGTAGGAGCCGGCCTTGTCGAACGGTTTGTACGTATTAATATAATATTGTATCATGTCGTCGGGCAGTTTCTCGAACACGACATCCGTGGCGCGGTAGTCGGTG
>Ga0310696_10001979_pt1 | contig 28193 bp, 21 predicted proteins | sample AusTroGonzalo_MG_4_FD_203885 | JGI IMG/M metagenome (GOLD analysis project Ga0310696, IMG submission 203885) | Bovine rumen microbial communities from tropical cattle in Woodstock, Queensland, Australia - Gonzalo_02 (v2) (version 2) | ecosystem: Host-associated > Mammals > Digestive system >...
CACGAAAGCGAAGATGAGCATGAAAGGAGATCTCACCGCGACCCTGATGATGAGGGAGAATGCCATTGACACGAACTGCACGTCCGTGGTGAGTCTCGTTACAAGTGACGACGTTGAAAATTTATCTATATTTTCGAAAGAAAAGCCCTGTACCCTGTAGAAGATGTCCTTCCTGAGGTTCTTGGCGAAGCCCGCCGTTGCGACCGAGCATGTCTTGCCGGCAATGGCGCCGAAGACGAGCGAGGCAACTGCCATCACAAAGAGAATGATACCGAACTTTGTGATCTCGTTCATTCCCTTGCCGTCTTCGATCTGCTTCACAAGATCCGCCGTTATAAACGGTATGAGGCACTCGAGTACGACTTCGAGGCCGACGGCAATCGGAGTTAAGATCGCATACTTTTTGTACTCTCTTAAGCTCTTTAACAGTTTCTTAAACATGAATTCTCCGTTTCACGTTGTTGCAAGCGTTTTTAGTTTTTTGTAGGTCTGCGCGTCCGAAAACCTTACGTCTTTGAATGCGCATACAAATTCAGTATATCCCAAACGTATTATTATTTCAATATTCATGGCGGCAGGAAAGTGTATAAAAGGAGCGCCGGAGCTTTGGCTTTTTGACCTTCTCCGGCGCGTCTGCCGTTTGCTTTTTAAACTGCGGCCCGTCCTTTAACCGCCAAGCCCTTTGCACTGCAAAGCGGCAAGGCACAGCGCGTAGAGCGCCTTGGCGAGCTCGCCTTCGGTCTCACTGTCCCAGACCTCAACGATATAGTCGGCGCCCGACATCGAAACCGTGTTTCCGCCGCCGTTTTCAAAAACGATCATCTTATCAATGCCTAAAATTCCGACAGAAGCGGTCGTTACGGTCGCATTTTTCTCGCCTTCGCTGACGGTAAAATCAAGCTCCTCGCCCGTCTCCTCGTAGCTTACCCGAATATCTTCGCCCGCCGCGGCAACGTCAAAACCGAACTCAAAACCGCCAAGGAGATCAAACGTGCTCCCCTTTATCACAGTGGCCTCTTCGCCCTCGTTCTTCCCGCCGCGCCTCTCCGGGGCTTCAATCTCTTTGAAAAGCTCCTCATCGGAAAGCTCTCCTACGCCTTCGGTCGCAAGCCTGTCCGTCTTATACCCCAGAGCCTTCTGCACCTCGGCGCCGTACATCAGCATCCTGCCGGCAAGCACCTTGGCGTCATCGTCCGCGCCGCTCCCGAGCAGCACTTCCGCATAATTTTTAATCGTAAATCCGTTTCTGCTGTCAACGGCCGCACCGTTTGCAAAAAGCGTGAACCCGATTCTGTCCGTCATCTGCTCATAACCGATTCCGTCAAAGTCAAACTCCCAGAAACCGTTCCTGAACGTGCCGACAACAATTCTCGAGCCCTTCCCCTCGACGTTAAAGAGCATGTAAGGCGCCTCGGTAAGCTCGCCGAGCACCGCCTTTACCTTCAGAGTCAGGTCGTTACCCACCGTGACTGACGCGGAGGTGATTCTTCTGTCGTTGCCGCCAATGGTAATCCCGACGAGCCTCGAAAACTCAAGTTCGCCGTACTTGAACGTGACGTAGGCCTGAATCTCGCTCGGGCCCTTGGCGTTGTTTTTCGGCATCAGCGAGAACGAATAAAAGTCCCTGTTTGTGTTCTCCGGTATGTAAAGCGGATCCGTGCTGCGCCAGGCGGCCGCCACCGCGTAAGCATCCATATTTTCGGTCCATTTCGACGCCTCAAGCACCGGCTTCTTTTCAAAGCTGAATCCGCCGATGAGCCTCGAATCCGCGGTCTCAGGAGCACCTTCCGAAACCGCGCTCAGTATATACGTGTTGTATACGGGGATGACGCCAACGGCATTGACGGCAAGCCCTTCCTCGCCGCCCCTCACATTCAGCGTAAACGTAATCTTTCCGCTGTCAAACGTTTTTTTGTCAGCCGTCAAGGTGATCTCAAGCGATTCCGTCAGCGTGCTGACGTTTATATCAGCGCCGATTTTTCCGTATTTTTGCGGAAAAGCACCGGTCGCATAGTTATCGGGTCGTCCCCATTCATCTGCAGCGGTGACGCCCGCAAACACAGGCAGCATCATAACTGCCGCCAATAAAACAGCTATAACTTTAGAAAGCTTTTTCAACGGAGCGCCCCCCTTTCAGACAAATTTTTACCGTGAAAACATTGTAGCCTATCCGCGCCTTCTTTTCAATAGCTCACCGGCTTTTAAGGGTGCTTAAAACCGACAGTTTAATCGTCGCTTTTTTGCCCCGCAGGCAAGTCGTCTCTTGATTTTTGACTGCGCGGTGATATAAGATATCCGCGCGATATGTAGGGGCGCGGCGGCACGGGCCGACGCGCAGGCAAAAAGGTTTTAAACTTATGTACAGGACATGCATTGGCGATATCGAAATAGAGCTTGCGACTGAGAGCGGCATTTTCTCGCCCTCAAAGGCAGACAGCGGGACGCTTGCGATGCTCGATGAGGCGCGGGCCTCGATTGAGCTGTCCGGCGAGAGGCCCGCAAAGATACTTGACCTTGGCTGCGGCGCCGGCATTGTCGGCATCTGCCTCGGGCTGGTTTATGACGGCGCCGAGATTCACTTTACGGACGTTGACGACAGGTGCGTGAAGCTTTCTGCCGAAAACGCCAATGCAAACGGCCTTGCGTCCTCGCGCATAAAAGCCTACTGCTCGGACGCTTTCTCGGCCGTTTCCGAGAGCGGCTTTGACGTGATACTCTCAAACCCGCCCTACCACACGGACTTTTCGGTGGCAAAGGCTTTTATTGAAGGGGCTTTCAGGCACCTTCGCATTGGCGGCAGGCTGTTTATGGTGACAAAGCGGCTTGACTGGTACAAGAACAAGATCATAAGCGTGTTCGGCGGCGTCAAGATTACGAGGACCGGTGACGGGTATTTTGTCTTTTCGGCGGAGAAGCGCAGCGAGCGTCCCGCAGGAACAAAACCTTTAAAGAAAAGGTGACTGAATAATCCTATAAATACGAAAAAACCGCTTCTTCTCAAGGTTTGAGACCTTTTTCGAAGAAGCGGTTTTTTTAATCAGTTTTCAGCCTTCAGTTTCTTGCTCTTAAGAACGGAGGAACGTCGTCATCGTCTTCCTTAGCGGGAGCTTCGGGAGCGGGCTGAGCCTGGGGCTGAGGAGCCGGAGCTGTAGCGGGTCCGAATGCGCTCTGTGAGGAAACCTGTGCTCTCTGGAAAGCTTCGCCCGATGCGATGCTTGCAAATGAGCTGTCGGAGAGAGCTGCCTCCTTGGGAGCAAAATCTGCCGCGATGATTGTGATGTAGACAAAATCTCTGAGGTCTTCGCTCTCGACTTCGGGTTCTCTTGTACCGAAGATGATGTCAACGTTGGGATCTGCCTTCTCGCAGATTTCATTGCCGCACTGAGCAATGGCACCCATGTCGAGCGTATCGCCAAAGTACTGAACGAGGATGATCTTTGCACCGTCGATGGTTGTTTCGAGGAGCTGGTTCTGGGTTGCTCTTGCGAGAGCCTGCTTGAACCTGTCTTCGCCCTTGCCGAAACCGACGCCCATGTGGATGATGCCGCGGTTTGTCATTGTCGTCTTGATGTCAGCGAAGTCGATGTTGATGTCGCCGCACTTCTTGATGATGTCGTAGATACCTGCAACGGACTGGGTGAGGATCTCGTCAGCCTTCTTGAAAGCTTCTTTGATCGGAATTCTCTGATCCTTGAATACTTTGAAGATGTTGTTGTTTGGAACGATGAGCATTGAGTCTACGTTGGCTTTGAGCTCTTCGATTCCTGCCTCGGCAACCTTCATCTTGCGCGCGCCCTCAAATGAGAACGGTTTGGAAACAACGGCGATTGTGAGGATGCCCTTGTCCTTTGCGCACTTTGCAATGATCGGAGCAGCACCTGTACCGGTTCCGCCGCCCATACCTGCAGTGATGAACACAACGTCGCAGTCGTCAAGAACTTTTGAAATATCCTCGTAGTTTTCCTGAGCCGATTTTGCACCGACTTCAGGTTTTGCGCCTGCGCCAAGGCCTTTTGTTTCTTTTCTGCCGATCTGAACCTTAACAGGTGCTTTGCATGCGCTCAGCACGTTAACGTCTGTATTAACGGCAACAAAAGTAACGTCGTCAAAGTTGTTGTCTTCTATCATTCTGTCAACAGCGTTGTTTCCGCCGCCGCCGACGCCGAGGATAACGATTCTTGCATCGACAAAGTCGCTTTCCGAGAAGAAATCGTTGTACTCACCAAATTCATTAGCCATTGTAAACCTCCTCTAAACCCGGTCAAGCGCCGGATTCTTTTCATTTGTAGCTGTCGCTTTTGTATTATCAGGCGTCCCTCAATAAGGGCTCCCGTTTTTTACGTTCCTTGGGGACTCTTTCAGAGTCTTTCAAAAACCTTCGTCAGGCCTTTTATCAGAATCCGATCGGCTTCCAGCTGAACTCAGACCTTCTCACGGGCTGTTCCTGAACCGGCGGTTCGGGCTTCTCGCTCGCTCCTACGAAAGGAAGGCTGGTCGTCTTTTCAACCGGCACGATATCTGCAGCAATGATCGTAACCTGAACGAAGTCTTTCTCCGCTGTCTCTCCCTCGGGCTCTCTGTAACCCCAGATGATCTCTGCGTCGGGGTGAACCGCCTTGGCGATGTATTCCGAGCTCTCATTCATCTGGAAGATGCCGATGTTGTCGCCGTAGAAATTGAGGACAACCTCTTTTGCACCGTCGATTGAAGTGTCGAGCAGCGGGTTCTTGATAGCCATGTTGAGAGCGTCCGCAAATCTGTTGTCGCCCTTGCCGAAACCTACGCCCATGTGGATGATGCCGCGGCCTGTCATGACTGTCTTGAGGTCAGCAAAGTCGATGTTGACTTCGCCGCGCTTTGTGATGATCTCGCAGATGCCCTTGACGCTTGTCGAAAGGACCGTATCAACGCGCCTGAATGCCTCGCGCATTGTGCCCTTCTCTCTCAGCACGTTGTAAACTCTGTCGTTCGGAATGACAACGAGCGAGTCTGTGTTCGCCTTCAGCTTTTCGATTCCTTCCTCGGCGGTGACTGTCTTTTTCTTTCCCTCAAATCCGAAGGGCTTTGTGACGACGCCAATGGTAAGAATGCCTTTCGCCTGTGCCAGCTCGGCAACGTAAGGTGCAGCGCCCGTTCCGGTTCCGCCGCCCATACCGCAGGTGATGAACACCATGTCGATATTCTCGAGAGCGTTCTTGATCTGCTCCGTGGACTCTTCAGCCGCCATTCTTCCGACCTCGGGTTTTGCTCCGCAGCCGACGCCTCTTGTGAGCTTCTCGCCAAGAGGAATTCTGATCTTAGCTTTTGAGTTGTTAAGCACGCGGTAGTCGGTATTCATTGCAATGAACGAAACCTTCTCCATGTCCTTGTCACCGGCTGTCTCTTCGATGATTCTGTTGACAGCGTTGTTTCCGCCGCCGCCAATGCCGATGATTGCGACTCTTGCGTCCTTTACTTGTTCAATGTCATAACTAACAGGCACGATGATACCTCCCAAAACAAGAGTTTTTCTCTTATATATTATATTGCCGCGCATCGCTTTTTTCAATACGCGTTATTTGCCGTTTTCGGGCAAAAATGCGCTTTTTCGGAAGTTTTCGGGCTTCGCTCAGCCTTTGAATTTGCCGAAAAAGGCTTTCAGACCCTTTTTACCCTTTCCGTCCTTTGAATCCGCGTCATCCGCCTTGGCGGCATCGGTCTCGTTGTGGTTGATCACCGTTGACGGGCGGCGTCCGTATTTAATCTTGGACGAAATGTAAATGAGCATGCCGAGCGCGGTCGTGAACGAGGTTTTGATTCCGAGATCTCTGCCCTTGTCAACAGCCTCCACGTCAGCTGTCCTGATTACAGATTCAAGCACTTCCTTAATGCCGCGGTACTCAACTATACCGTCGCCAATGAAATAGAACCTGCTTATTGCCGATTTGCTTACCCCTCTGCTCTCCATGAGCTCTGCTGCGGCACGCTCGACTTTTTTGGCGATGTCCTCAATCCTTGCGTTGATGATACCGGCAAGGTACGAAGCCTCGATTGTCTGCTCCTCCTTGTCCGCCCTGTCAAGCTGGATGGTATCGTTGACGGTCACTGCCGCTGGGGCCGCGTAGTTGTAGTTCATCTTGAGTCTTGCCGCCTGGTTTGACGGAACAGAGAGAACCACTTCGATGTCTCTTGTTATATTGTTTCCTCCGACCTTCACCGTGTCGAAAGCAAACGGAATGCCGTTGTAGTAGATCGAAACGTCCGTCGATGTACCGCCAACGTCCGCAATCACCGTGAAGCAGCCGCCGCCCTTTGATGAGAAGAACGAGGATGAGTCGAAAACCTTCTGGCTTGCGAAGAACGAGGGCACGAAACCGTCGGTCTTGATGCCGCACTCAGAGAGGAGTTTAGAGATATTGGTGCAAACGTCGGCTCTTGAAATGATCGCATTGGCTTCAAGAGAGAGCCTGCTGCACACCGTAGTCTCGGGTTTGTCCTTGAGAAGCTCGCCGTCGGCAAAATATGCGAGGGGAACTATGTCGATGAGCACCTCGTCGTCGCCGTACTCAACCTCGGACGCTCTGTTGAGCACCTTTCCGACGTCAAGTCCCGTAACGGGAGCCTGCGGAACGAGGAAAATCTCGCCCGAGCTGTAAACCTGCCTGATAAAAGCGTTGGAGAGACTAACGTAGCATGAGGTGATCTCGATGCCTGTCTTGGCGAGAATCGTGTCGACAGCCTTTTCGACGCATGCGCGAAGCTGTGTGCGGCCAAGGTCAGGTGTGAGCACGTTGATCGGTTCGGATGCAACACACTCGGATTTCGCAATTATCTTCGGAATGCCCTTGTCGGTGATCCTTCCTACAAGGATCCTGACACCTGTCGTTCCGATGTCCATGACGGCAACTGCGAGTTTCAGATTACTCATTACCAAATCTCCAATCGTTCCCGAAATACCGGTCCTGCCGGCGTTCCGTTTTTTCTCAATCCAATCCTGCTTCCTCAGGCAGGCTTCCCTGCCGCCAATGAAACAAGTTTCACCGGGCGCACAGACGTCCGGCTGAATTTGAGGCACTTTGTCAAAAATATATAATATTAAAAATAGAGAGCTTTTTCAATAGGCAACAAGTCCCATTTGCCTCTGTTTTGCGCATTTAAAGCCCTTTTTCCGCCCGAATCAGCCTCACAGCCTTGTCGCGCGGGGCTCACTCTTCTTCCGGCGTAGGAGTCGGTGTCGGGGTAGGTGTGGGTGACTCTCCGCCCTCATCCGGTGTCGGTGTAGGAGTCGGAGTAGGCGTTGGTGACTCTCCGCCCTCGTCCGGTGTCGGTGTAGGAGTCGGTGTAGGTGTAGGTGACTCGCCGCCCTCGTCCGGCGTAGGTGTAGGAGTCGGTGTCGGTGTCGGTGATTCGCCGCCTTCATCCGGCGTAGGTGTAGGAGTAGGAGTCGGTGTCGGTGATTCGCCGCCCTCATCCGGCGTAGGTGTGGGAGTCGGAGTAGGTGTCGGTGACTCGCCGCCCTCTGGCGTTTCAGTCGGAGTGGGCGTGGGTGATTCGCCGCCTTCATCAGGTGTGGGTGTCGGAGTCGGTGACTCGCCGCCCTCGGGCGTTTCAGTCGGAGTGGGCGTGGGTGATTCGCCGCCTTCGTCCGGTGTCGCCGTAGGAGTCGGAGTTTCTCCGCCTTCAGGTGTCTCCGTCGGAGTCGGTGTCGGGGTCGGCACGGACGTCGGCGTAGGAGTGGGCGTCACTGCCGGTGTAGGCGTAGGTGTAACCGAAGGCGCCCCTGTCGGAGTCGCTGTCGGGGCATTTGTCGGTGTAGGCGTTGTAACGGTCGGGGTTTCGGACGGCGCCGCCGTAGGAGTAGGCGTCGGCGAAGTGTCGGGCGGCGCCGCAGTCACTTCAACGGGCGTCGGTGTCGGATCCGGGTTGGGGTTTTCCGCGTCCGGCTTGAAAACGTCGCTTGCAACGTCTGAAAGCGTTATGGTTCCGTTGTGGATAAGCTCGTTTCCGCTGCGGAATATTGCCGACAGCCTCTCAAGCTTTGAGTAAAGTGCCTCGTCGTCAGCCGTGCTTCCGACCTTGACCACAACCGAGTTTTTGCAGTAGAAGTAGGCGTTTTTGATGCTCGGCAGGTAGATGTAGGTGACATTGGCGGCAAGCGCATCGTCCGAGAGGATTGCATAATAGATGCCCATCACGTACTTCCACTGCACGTCGGCGCTGTAGGCCACTTTTGTGCCCGGGGAATATTCCGTGACGTCAAGTCCGCTCACTACAGGCCCGTCAACCTGAACGTCCGTGAGGTTTCCGGTCATCTCGGCAAGATTATCGCGCTCGCACACGACAACAACCGTGCCTGCTCTGTCGGTCACGATCACCTCGCCGTCCTCGTAAAGAAGCACGTAAGAGCCGCGCGGCTCACCGCTCACCTTGAGTATCCTGTTCTTTTCAAATTTTACGGTGATATTTTTGTACTGCGGCAGGAGGAACGACAGTTCCTTTTCGATTGACCGCATTTTTCCGGAGAAAAAGTCCTTGATGCCCGTGAGTCCCCCGCTCTTCATTGCAATCTCAAGCGCGTTTTTACCGAGGTACTCCTCGACAATGGGTCTCGCGTCATCCTCAAATCTCGGGTCTTCGGAAACGAATCTCAGTGCGGAAATCTTGAACGGTTTTGAAATAAAATAAGCGGTCAGAGCGACCGTGACGACCACAGCGAAAGCAAGCAGAATAAGCACCGTTCTTTTGATGGCACGGCGTCTTTTTTCCTTCCTGTCCTTCTCCTGTTTTTTTGTAACTACCTTGTCTCCGTACATGTCTTTTGTCCGCACTTTTAAGAAAGAGCAGCTTTCTCTTTTGTAAGCAGTTCAACAAAACTCATTGTAACATCTGACAGCGCCAAAGTCAACGACAACAGGCCCCGTTTTCTCACATATCGCCCGTGATTTCTTCGATGAAACGGCTTGCCGTAAGCTCCCTGCCGCCGCACCTTCCGGGGTATGTCACGACCGCCTCGTTTTCGGCTCTTGTGAGCGCGACGTACATGAGCCGCCTCTCCTCGAAAAGCTGCTCGTCCTTTTTGGGATCGCCAAAGGGAAACTCGCCGTCAACGCAGTCGATGATAACTACCGTGTCAAACTCAAGACCTTTGGCGGAGTGGACCGTGCTCAGGCTCACAAGGCCCCCGTTTTCGCCGCTGCAGAACCCGTCAATCTCACCCGCAAGCCGCAGAAGATCATCCGCGCACCTTGCCTTTTTCACGATGGTTTCGCACGCCGAAGCCGCAGCGCCCCTGAGAAACGGCCGCCTGCCGCCAAAGGACTCGCCGACAACAAGATCGACAATCTTCTCTCTCTTAAGCCTCCTGTAGATGTCATACGGGAGCGGGGCAGCCGAAAAGAAAGATGCGCTCAAACTGCTTTCATCCTCGCACGACTTTATCTTTTTGTTGAGCTTTTTCAGGTACTCAAGGTCCGAAAAAAGCATCCTGTCGCCCCTGACCTGCGGGCACAGAAGAAGCCTCCCGTCAGCAGAGCCGTCCGCTCTTTTCTCCTTTAAAGCCTCAAAATAGAGCTTTGCAAGCACGGGCATGGCGCTCACGTTGTTCCTGTAAAGAACGCAAGCGGTTCTCCCCTGTTTTGCCCTTCTTTTAAGCAAATTCACACAGAAAGTTGCCTGCGAATCAACGTCTCCGAAATACCTCACAAGCACCTTTCCGGAGGTGTTCCTTGCGGCCGAAATCTTTTTTGAGAAGCGGTCGCTGTTTGCCCTTATGAACCACGAAGAGACGCCGACGATGTTTCCTCCCGACCTGAAATTCTTCTCCAGCTTATATGTCCTGAACTCAGGGTCGTTCTGTCCGAGTGATTTTACCATGCCCGGAGTCGCGCCCCTGAACCCGTAAATTGACTGGTCGTCATCGGCAACGTAAAACACATTGCCGTTAGATATGAGGCGTATGATCTCCGCCTGCACTTCCGAAAGGTCCTGCGCCTCGTCAACCTGCGTGAACCGAAAAGCCTTCCTCGCCTTCTCGCGCAGCCGCCCGTCCTTTCTCAGATACTTTAGCGAAAGCGCCAGCATATCGCCAAAGTCAAGAGCGCAGAGCTCCTGTTTTTTCTTCTCATACTCGCGCAATACACTTATCGCGGTCTCTCCGTCAAGGCCCACGAAATCAAAGTCAGGCGTGCCTTTTTCGGTAAGGACAAACGACTTAAGCCTCTTCATCTCGTCCTGAGGGAGCAGAGTGCCGCCCGAAATCTTTGCGTAAATCTTCTCGATAATTTCTGAGGAATCCTCCGGTCCGAGCACCTTCGGAAGACTGACGCCGACCTCGCGGAAGTATTCCTTGAGGAGCTTCAGGCAGTAGGCATGCACGGTGTAAAAAGAAGCCGTTTTCACGGTGTCTTTTCCGCCCATTTTCTTTATGAAATCAAGACCCCTTGACTTCATCTCGTCGCACGCCGGCCTGTTGAACGAGAGTGTCAGGACAGCCCCTTCGCAGCCTCCGGGGTCCTTTTCGCATATGCTCCAGAGTCTTGCGGCACGAAGGGAGATGACCCTCGTCTTACCGCTGCCGGGGCCTGCTATGCAAAGCGCGCCGCCCTCGCCGTGCATGACGGCGGCGAGCTGGTCTTTTGTGAGCATTGCAATTTCGTCACTCAGTTTTTCCTCAAACAAGCTTCATTAAAGCCCCCTCCCGTGCGGTGTGAAATTCATTGGCGTGTTCACATTTTACAAGACATTTTGACCTGAAAAAAGCAAAAAAATATTTCCGCACGGGTCGGAAATAAAAAACCGTGCGGCAGACGCGCACGGCAGTTAAACGTTAAACTGTGAGACGTTTTTCAGTCAAGGGAGTTGACGAGTTCAATGAATTCGGCAACGCTTTCCGCGGTAAAAGCCATGTTCCGAAGAGCAGCCGCGTTTTTTCTGCCCTTCATGTACCAGGCAAAGTGCTTTTTCATCTCGCGCACCGCCACAGCCTCGCCCTTCTCGGCGATTTCGAGGTCGAGCTGGCGCATTGCCGTGTTCCTGATCATTTCGGACGTAGGGACAATCTCCGAGCCTTCGAGTATCGACCTGAAAATCCAGGGGTTTCCGAGCGCGCCTCTTCCGATCATAACGCCGTCGCAGCCGGTCTCTTTTATAACCGTTTCAGCGTCCTCGCGGGAGCACACGTCGCCGCTTGCGATGACCGGAATGCTCACAGCGTCTTTGACCCTTTTGATGACGCCAATGTCACTCCTGCCCGAATACATCTGGTCCCTGAACCTGCCGTGGACTGTGACGGCCGCGGCTCCTGCAAGCTCGCAGACCTTGGCGATTTCGGGAGCGCACTCGTTTTCCTTTTTGTAGCCGCGGCGCATTTTTACCGTGACGGGGACGCCTGCCCTTGACGATACGACTTTTACGATGCTGCCGGCAACGTCAGGCTCGGTCATAAGAAAGCTTCCTTCGCGGTTGCCGCAGACTTTCGGCACGGGGCAGCCCATGTTGATGTCGATTATGCCGGCGCCGTACTCCTTAACGAAATACTCGGCCGCGTCAGCCATAAGGTCCGGGTCGCGTCCGAAAATCTGGACCGCAAAAGGATTTTCGGCCGCCGTGTGGTACGCAAGCCGCCTGCTCCCTTCGCTTCCGTAGTGAAGACCTTTGGCACTTATCATTTCGGAGCAGCACAGGCCGGCCCCCATCTCCATGCAGACCGTCCTGAAGGCGCTGTCGGCGACACCGGCAAGGGGCGCCAGAAGCACGTTGTTCTTAAGCTTTACGCCTCCTATATTGAGTTCGTGAATAAAACCGCCGTCCAATTTAACCCTTCGCGTATTTTCCTATAATTCCGAGAATTACCTTCACGGAAGCTTCCATTTCCTCGATGCATGTATGCTCGTAGGGGCCGTGCATGGCATAGGTTCCCGTGCCGAGATTCGGGCATGGAAGACCCATGAACGAAAGCCTTGCGCCGTCGGTTCCGCCTCTTACAGGCTCTGTTCGAGGGTCGAGGCCGAGGTCTTTGATGGCCGCTGTTGCATTGGCGACAAGGTGGAAGTTCTCCCTGATAATTTCCGACATGTTCCTGTACTGGTCGGTGACGGTGACTTTAACGGTGCCCTCGCCGTACTTGGCGTTCATCTTTCTTGCGATGGACTGCATCATGGCTTTTCTCAGGGCAAACTTTTCGTTGTCGTGGTCCCTGATGATGTAGTAAAGTGTCGCCTTTTCGACGTCGCCCTCCATGTGGCAGAGGTGATAGAAGCCCTCGTAGCCGCTCGTGTCGCGAGGGGTCTCGCCCTTGGGGAGGTTGGCGTCAATCTCCATTGCGACAAGCTGGGCGTTGATCATGATGTCCTTGGCGGATCCGGGGTGAACGTTGAAGCCGCTGATCTCGAAAATCGCCTTGGCGGCATTGAAAGTCTCAAACTCGACCTCGTTAACGGGGCCTCCGTCAACAGTGTAGGCAAACTTCGCGCCGAACCTCTCGACCGAGAAGCAGTCCGCGCCGCGCCCGATTTCCTCGTCAGGTGTAAAACCGATGCAGATTTTGCCGTGGGGCATGCCGCTTTCGATGAGCTCAGCCACAGCTGCAACAATTTCAGCGCAGCCCGCCTTGTCGTCACCGCCAAGGAGCGTCCTTCCGTCCGTAACGATCAGACTCTTTCCCTTCAGGTTCTTAAGGTGCGGAAAATCCTTGTTCGCAAGCACCCTGCCCGACGTTCCGAGCTTAACGTCCGAGCCGTCATAATTCTCGATAATTTGCGGATTTACTCCCTCGCCCGAAAAATCGGGTGCGGTGTCCATGTGGGCAATGAAGCCTATCGCAGGCGCGTTTTCGCAACCTTTTGTCGCAGGTATGTGGCCGTAAACGTAGCAAAGCTCGTCCCTCTCCGCATCCTCAACGCCGATTTCCTTAAGCTCGCTCACAAGTTTGTCGGCAAGCGCAAACTGCCTCTCCGTCGAAGGCGTCTTAGGGCTGTCCTCGTCACTTGTCGTGTACATTCTTACGTAACCCAGGAATCTCTCAACAACGTTCATTTCTTTTCCTCTTTTCTTCCCGACTCAACGAGCTCCTTCTCGAACTCCTCCGGGTGTCTCAAACTGTAGTGCTGGTGGTGGTTTTCGGCCTCGAAAAAGCTCTTAAACGGCTCCACGGCAATGAAAACCTCGCGCCCCGACTCATCCTCTATCCTCTTCACGACCTCCTGTGCGTCCTTTTTCTGCGCGCCGTCCGTGTAGTAAACCGCCAATGTATACGACCGCCCTCTGTCAATAAACTGACCGCCGCCGTCAAACGGGTCAACGTTCGCCGCAAAAAAGTCAAGCAGCTCCCTGTACCCGATCTTGCTCTCGTCGTACTCAATCTTAATCGTCTCGCGGTGCCCTGTTCTCTGCGCCTTCACGTCCTCGTAGCTCGGGGCATCCTCGTCGCCGCCGGAATAACCGCTCGTGACCGATAAAACGCCCTCCATCTGCTCAAAGAAACCGCCAATGCACCAAAAGCACCCGCCCGCAAAATACGCTTCCTTCATATCTCAACTCTCCGAAACAGTCTTCTCAAGCATCCTGCAGATTGCCTCAAGACCTTCCCTGTCGGCATCGCCGAACCTGCCCTTTTCGTTGCTGTCAATGTCAAGCACGCCGATGCACCTGCCGCCCGCGATCAGCGGGACAACGATCTCCGATCTGCTGTCAGGGTCGCACGCAATGTGCCCCGGGAAGCATTCAACGTCTTCTACGACAACCGTCTCTTTTTTAGCCGCGGCGGTGCCGCAGACGCCCTTGCCGAAAGGTATCACTATGCATGCAGGCTTTCCGCAGAAGGGTCCGAGGAGCAGCCTGTCGTTTTCCGGCTGCGCGGGAGCCTTGTTAACGGCGCTCCCGGCAAGGTAAAACCCCACCCAGCTGACGCGCTCCATGTTTCCGTAGAGGAGCGAGGAGACATTGGCGTATGCCGAAATGCTCCAGACGCCGCCCTCGCAGAGCGCCTTGGCCTGTTCAAAAAGTTCTTTGTAATCCGTCATTTGGTTATCCTCTTGCCGTTTTCGTCAAATTTTTTCAAGCGCCTTTTCCTTGACTTGCGCAAAGAACCAAAAATCTTGATTTTTGAGTTATTTTTTCGTGCGCGACCCCGACGCTGTACGAAGGTACTGCAAGCGGGGAGCTCGCGAAAAGCAAGTCGCGAGTAATCGTCGCAAGACACCTTGTGTGCTTTTAGAAGTACCGTTGGTTTCTATAAGTTCCCTTTCGCGACTTGCGCAAAGAACCAAAAATCTTGGCTTTTTAAAGGAATTTTTCGAGGATCACGAGCCTGTCTTCGTTCGGCGCCGTTTCCCCGTTCCTGTAATTATATCCGAGTCTTATGTAAAAATCCCTTGCCGTGACGGACGCCGGAACCTCAATCCGCCTGACCTGCGATGCAAACACGTCGCTCTCAAGCGTCTTTACGATGAGCTTTCCGATGCCGCGCCCCTGGTACCCCGGATGCACGAATATGTTTGTGAAGCGCCCCTCGTCCGTTCTGCCCCAATAAGGCCCTATTCCGCCGCAGCCGACTGTTTTCCCGCCGTCCTTTACAACATAAAAGTTAACCTCTGCGGCGCGCTTTCTGATGTCCTCCGGTCGCATGTGCAGGACAAGCTCCTCAATGTACTCCTCCGTGTAGTCACGGCTGTTGGTCACACGAAGCGTATATATTATAAGCGCGGACACGTCCTCCGCGTCCTCATCCCTGTATCTTCTGATCTCCATACCGCAGAAAAGCTGTTCCGGGAGTGTTATCCCCGGATTCTTTTGACCATTCTGACGCACTCGAAAACGCTGTTCATCTCAGGTCCCGAGCCGTCCCGTCTGAAGCCGAGCTTCTCGTAAAAAGGCACGACAGAAACGCGGCTGTCAATGACGATCACGCTGTAGCCAAGCTCGCCGATCCATGCCTCCGCCTCTTTGACAACCCTGGTGCCGAGCTTTTCGCCGCGGTACTCGGGAAGCACGACAACGCGTCCCAGCGTCACCGTATCACTTGCCGTCTCGTAAAATCTGCACGTTCCGACAGGGTAGCCGTCGTCAAGGGCAACTATATACTTTGTCCCTTCGCCGTCGTGCTCGTCAAACTCCTCCTCAAGAGGAATATGATGCGCGCGGTTCATGCCCTCGACTCTCACCGAATAGGCACCCGCGCGCTGCCACTCTTTTTCTGCTCTTAAAAACTTGAAATCTTTCATATATCCGATGCTCAGCTTTCAAACCGCCAATGATACCGCGCGGAGGGTCGATTTTCTCCGCACACCTGGTATTCTCGCATTATATATGAAAAAAGGCAAGTCAGTTTTTGCCATGTCTCTTGACTGCCGTCAGCTTTTCTTTCAGAACCTCCGGCCTCATACCGGAATCTGTCAGTCCGTCGCTGAAGCCATAATAACGGCAAACCTTTCAAGCGTCCTGTCGTAAACCGTCAGGCAGAGCGCGCCCCACCACTCATGACCCTCGTCAAAGTACTCCGACCAGTCGGTAGACCACTCGTATACTTCAAGCCCGTCTGTGCCGTTTGGGAAAAGGGCCGCATTGACCTTGGCGAAGTCTTTGTCTGTGTAGCCGTTCGGAATCGGCGGGTTCAGGAAGGCCTTGCGGTAGTTCATCTCGGCGGTATCGCCAAGATGGGCAAAAAGTTCGCTTGCGGGTATCTGCTTTGCGGTTGCCTTGCCGGCGTCAAAGCGCCACGCTTCGCCGTCATCCGCGTCGGTAAACAGCTCCATGCTTGCACAAATGAGCGCGGACCGGTGCGCGTTATAACCCGTTGCGCCGCCCACGTTTTTCACAAGGCAGAAGTCGACAACGCTTTCCGGATACTGCTTGATAACATCATTAAAAGCGCCGTCCTCGATCACCCGCTCAAGTTCCGTGCTCAAAGCTTCCTCACCCGGCGCAAATTCAGCCTTCTTCTCCGGCTCCGGGTTTTTCTTTCTAGTGAACACGCCAAGGCACTTCTCCGCCTCATCAATCTGAATATCGAGCTTTCCGGCGGCGTATTCGACCATCCTGCAAAAATCAAGCGCGGTGTATTCTCTTCCGGTGATGGAAGTGACTTTGCCGCCTTCCGAGAATGCCTCCAGCACGGCGGAGGGGTCGAATGAGTTGTGAACGGCGGTTACATTGGCGGTTTCATCGGCAACGTAAAGACACGGCTCATAGGGGTGGCACGTCAGTGTGTATTCCCTGCCGCCAATGCGTACAAAAGGAAGTCCGTTTTTCTGTCCGAGAGTATATTGCCCGTTACTGAAAACCGTGCAGTCTTTTTCCACTTTTTTACCTCCGGATGTTTTTTGTTCGTCGCAGACTCTGCCGCGTTTGGCCTTTTAGAGTGAACCTTTTATCCACGAATCGAGGAAATCCATCTGCTCCTTCGTGTGAAACCAATGCTCCCCGTTTTCCATAACCGTCAGTTTCGCGCCGATCCGCTCTGAAAATGCAGATACGGTTTCAAGTGACGTCAGGTTGTCGTTTTCGCCGTAAAGGATGCTTGCCGGAGTCTTCCAGCCGATCGGATTCTCCCTAACGTACTTAAGGTACTCCCACGAGAGCGTCTCCCCGAAATCGGTTTCGATTTTCCCTTTTATGCGCAGCTCTTCTTCTGTGTGATTTGACCACGCCAACATATCCGCGATCAGTTTTTCCATGTTCACGATCGGCGATATGAAAAAGGCCTTTTTTATCGGCAGGTCTGCAAGGGAGCACATTGAAAAGAACGCGCCAATGCTATTGGCGATAAGTATAACGTCGCCGTTTTCCTTGCATATTTCCCGGAAGAAGGCCGCAAATTCTTTTTTTGCGTCCCAGGGAGTTTCAGCTTTGTAGTCAAAGCCTGTAACGTTTCCGCCCTTAAAAAGAGGTTTGTAATGCTCGGCTTCCGACGCGCTGCCGCCCTTGCCGTGAATGTATACTATGGTGTCGGACATTTGAACCTTTCCTCGGTGCCGCAAAAAGTCTACCGACTTTTCGGGGCCCGGGTATTTTGTTTTTTCTTATTACTCATGGCGGAAGAAGGATTCGCCTTCAGCGTCGCTTCGCTAGCTGACGCGCTGCTCAAGCGTAGCTTGACCGATCTCGACTGAAAACAATCCACCGGATTGTTTTCTAAAGTCTCGACCCTCTCGGGTTCGAATCCTTCTTCTCCGGTTTTCTAAACGAAACGAAGGATGACCTTGAACGGTTATCCTTCGTTTCGTTGGCAGCGGAAGAAGGATTCGAACCCTCACATACGGAGTCAGAGTCCGCTGTGCTACCTTTACACAATTCCGCTAAAAATTGTTTATTTCGTTGTTCCTAAAGACCGGGTCTTTCGAACAGCAAAGGCAAGTATATCACAAATAAAAAAAAGCGCAAGTGTTTTTTGCATAACAATAAAACAATCTTAAACCGGGAAAAGGCGGTGAAAAAATCACGCAAAAGTTGTATAATGTCTCGACGAAGAAAGACGGCTTTGGCATTGGCGGCAGGGAGGCTTGCCGGGACCGGGGCCATCGATTAACATTAGGAAAAGAGGGATTTTATGAGCGAAAATAACGGCTCCGTGTCGATAAACACCGAGAATATTTTCCCGATCATTAAAAAGTGGCTTTATTCCGAAAAGGACATTTTCATCCGCGAGATCATTTCAAACGCGGGCGACGCTATCAGTAAGCTGAGGAAGCTTGATAACATCGGCGAGGCCGAGATTGAGGATTCGCCTGAGTGGAAGATCACGGTCGTGGTCGACAAGGAGCACGGCACGATCACGGTTTCCGACAACGGTATCGGTATGACCGAGGAGGAAGTCGGGAAGTACATCAACCAGATTGCTTTTTCGGGCGCCAAGGATTTTATCGAGAAGTACAAGGGCAAGGCTGACGAGGAGCAGATCATCGGCCACTTCGGTCTTGGCTTTTACTCTTCTTTCATGGTTTCAACGAAGGTTGAGATCGACACGAAGTCTTTCATTGGCGGTGAGAAAGCTGTTCACTGGGAGTCGGAAGACGGTATGAACTACACAGTCACCGAGTCGGAGCTTGACGAGCGCGGCACTTACATCACGATGCACATTGGCGAGGACTCCGCGGAGTTTCTTGATATCACGAAGCTCAGGGACGTAATTGAGAAGTATTTTTCATTCTTCCCGTACGAAATCTACGTTGAGAGCGCCGAGGACCTCGAAAAGGCCGGGGAAAAGGCTGAGGCGAAAGCTGACGAGGCTGAGGACGGCGAAGACGCCAATGCAATCAAGCCCATCAACGACACTCACCCGCTCTGGCTCAAGGCCGCAAGGGACATCACCGACGACGAGTACAAGGACTTCTACAAGAAGACTTTCAAGGATTTCGAGGACCCGCTTTTCTGGATTCACCTCAACGTTGACTATCCTTTCAACCTGAAGGGCATCCTCTACTTCCCGAAGCTCCGCGACCGCTACGAGCGCTTTGACGGACAGATCAAGGTCTACTACAACCAGGTTTTCGTTGCCGAGAACATCAAAGAGGTTCTTCCGGAGTTCCTGATGCTTCTCAAGGGCGTCATCGACTGCCCCGACCTGCCCCTCAACGTTTCCAGAAGCTTTCTGCAGAACGACGGCTATGTCGCCAAGATCTCTTCCCACATCACGAAGAAAGTCACCGACAAGCTCACAGGCCTCTTCAACGACGAGCGCGACAACTACTGCAAGTACTGGGACGACATTCACGCTTTTGTGAAATACGGCTGCCTCACGGACGAAAAGCTCTACGAGAAGATCAAGGACATAATCATCTACAAGACAACCGACGGCGACTACCTCACGGCTTCGGAATATCTCGAAAAAACCAAGGACAAGACTGACGCCAAGACGATTTTCTACACCGAGGACGCCGACGTTCAGAACTTCTACATCAAGCTTCTCAACGCAAAAGACGTTCCCGTTGTGATCATGAACACTCTCATTGACGACAGTTTCATGCAGTACATCGAATTCACTTCGCGCGGCGACATCAAGTTTGCAAGGGTTGACTCCGAGGTCGCGTCCTCCGTCTGCAATTCAAAGGACGGTTCCGATGACGCTGCCGCCAAGGATACCGCCGAAAAACTCACAGCCTGCTTCAAAAAGGCATCCGGCAACGAGAGCCTCACAGTCGACGCAAAAGCCATCGACTCCACCCTCCCCGCCATACTTATTCTCACCGAACAGGCAAGGCGCATGCAGAACATGATGAAGCGCCTCGGCACGGACACAAAACCGTCCGACAACCTGACGCTCGTCTTAAACCTCAAGAACCCCGTCGTCGCAAAGCTTCTGTCTCTCGTTGATGCGTCCGAGCCCGCAGATGCTGCGGCAGACGTTGTAACGGACAGCGAAAGCTCGGATGCGGCCGCCGATGAAACCAAGGCTGACGAAGGCGAAGGCGAAAACAAGCAGCCCGCGGAGCCCGTGCTCAGCGACGAAGCAGTCCTGCTGGCAAGGCAGGTCTACAACCTGGCGCTTCTTGCACACAGACCGCTTGACGCTGACAGGATGAACACATTCCTGTCTGACTGTGCTGACATCCTTAACAAAGCATTCTAAAACGAATTTTGAACTCTTTACGCAAAAGAGTTAAGTGATCCGACTTATAAAGGCGCTGTCCGGGAGCATTGAAGTTCCACGGCAGCGCCTTTTTTAAAACAGATTATACCGCCAAAAAACGCGGCTCTTTCGGGCCGCGTTTTTTGGTTAGTTAAAAGCTATCTGAGTTTTTAATCAGAAAACTTTCTTCTTAAGAACTACGAGAGCGATAGCTGCTGCAGCGATAACGAAGATCACCATTGAAGCATCTGCCGTAGGCGGGTTCTGAGCCGGTGTACCAACAAATGTGAATGATGTGTTCGGAGCTGTTGCAGGGCCGGTAGCTACGAGAGTGTCGTCGATTTCAACAATGTCGCCGGTTGCGAGTTTAACAACCATAACGATCTTCTGTTCGCCTTCAATGCCGGCAACAGGAACTGTTACGTTGAATCTGAGAGCGTTCTCGCCGCCTGCGTCCTTAACAGGCTGCTCTGTTGCTTCTGTGAAGCTTGCGTCGAATACAGGCTCTGCATTGCCGATCTTGTATCCGAACATCTCGATTTCCTGCTCAAAGCCGATCCAGCCGCGGAGTCTGATTTCAGAGATGGATCCGTCGCCGTTTCCGACTGTTCTGTTAACGCCGTCAAGCTTGTCAGAAGCTGATCCGTCAGGCTGGCCGAAGTTCAGAGCACCGTCAACGTAGATGGAGTCGAACGAAGCGTTCTTGTAAACAGGAGCTGTAGGAGCATCTGTGTCCTCAGGGTTGGTAGCAACTACTTCGCCCTGAACGTTCTCGCCGTAGATGGAGAGAGAGAACTGCTTCGGGGTGCCGAAATACTCGAAGTAATCTGAATCAACGTCGTTTGCAGCCTTGTCAAGAACGAAATAAGCGCCGGTTGATGAATCGCCTGTGTGCTGTTCGCCAACAGTCTTAATCTCGAAAATGTAAGTTCCTGCGGCAAGAGCCTCACCGAATTCGAGGGCGCAAGCGGGAACACCGTCTGCAATTGTGTCATACTCGGTGGTCTTTACAGGGGCCTTGCTCATGGAGTTCTCAATGTTGAAAGCGAACTTATAAAGGTTGAGAACAACGTGTGCGGACCTGTTTGCATCCTGTCTGCTTGCCCAGGTGTTGGGAATAGAAATAGCAGAGAAGGGAATAGTGGTCGTGAACTTAACGCCAACAGACTCGCCGTCATTTGTGAGCCAAACGTGAGGAGATCCTGCGCCGGCGATAAGAACATAGTTCTTCTCGGCAGCTTCACCGACCTGAAGGTTCTTCTCAACGATGAGCTCCTCAGAGCTGTCCTGGTATTTGGCCATGATCTTGATTGCATATTTTCCGTTTGCGAGTTCATCTGCTCCGAGGAGCTCCATCATAGCGCCGTTTGCACCGATGGACGATCTCTGAGCATAATCCGGGTTGAGGCCGATAGCGCCGGCAACGTCAGTTCTGGGCAGATAGCTGTCGGTTCCGTCGCACTCTTTAGCTTCGCCGTCGCAGGTCCAGTAGACATAGTCAAGGTTTGTTCCTGCCTTGGCTGCCCATCCGAGAATGTAAACTTTTTGGCCGGGATTGATCTGGATCGGGTTATCGCCTTTAACATCGTCGCTTGCATCAAGAACGTTATTATCAATGTGAATACGGTCAAGAGATGCAGCTGCGAAAGAGCCGACGCAAAGAGCGATTGTAACGACAATCACAGTCAAAACTGCGAATAACTTTTTCATATTGTTACCTCCATGGAATTATTTGTGCCCTCAGCAGGCACATTCTTATAAGCTTTGTCATTTTACATTTTTTTTAAAGCTTTTTCAAGCATTTCTTTTTTTTCAAACAGAAAAACCCTTTTGCGTATACTTTTTGAGGGTAATCAGCCGGTTTTTCACGAAAATGCTGTGAAAAGCAAAGAAAAAGCGCCGCAGCTATAAGCTGAAGCGCCTTTTCCGTCGCGCCCCTGAACCGAATCAGGACGCGCAAGTTTCATCTATTAACCGTATAAAGCCGCGGGCTGATCAATGCTTTTTCCTTATTGCAAGCACGCATGCTGCAGCCATGAGAGCAAATCCGCCGCCGATGATTCCGCCGCATCCCTTTTTGCCGCTGCTGCCGCTGTCGGAGGCTGAGCCGTCATTGGGAGCATCTGTCGGGCTTACGGGTTTCTCGGTGGGCTCGGTGGGCTCGGAAGTCGCATCGCCGGGGTTGTCTGTCGGGTCAGCTTCAGGAGTCTCCTGAACAGGAACCTCAGTTGCCGCGAGCGGGGCCTTATAGTTTATGATTGCTTCCCTGTTTTCTCTGTTAAAGAGGACCACGTCGCCGCTTTTGAGTTTGACACAGGCAGTGATGACGTGAGTCTCGCCGTCCTGAAGACCGGAGACGTCAACCGTGGTTTTGTAGCGCACTCCGTTTGACTCGGAAACTGCCGGTTCTGTATCGACCGCAAAGGCCTTGTCGAAAACGGGGGTTCCGTCGTCAATGATATATCCGAAGCTGTCAAGGACATCGCCAAAGGCAGTCTCCGCATCCACGATGCCGAACCATCCGTACATTGTGATTGTATTGACGGTTCCGTCCGATCCGTCAATCAGAGCTTTGAGAGCCGCGACGGCGTCGTTTCCGTTGGCTTTTTCCTCGCCGTTGATGAGTATCTGGTCAAAGTACTGCTTGTCGGTTTCGGCATTGAAATCACGGATGGTAATGGGTTTCTCCTCAACGTAGAGATAGTATGCGCGGAGGATCATCTCCTCATCGTCCTGGAACTTGCCGACGATTTCAAGGTCATACTCGCCGACCGGAAGATCGCCGATACCGGTGAGTTCCATCATTTCCGGATCTCTTCCGAAGCCGGATTTAACGAAGTCGGTTCTCTCGAAGCCGCACTCCTCAACCCAGGGCAGAACCGAAGCGTAGTCGTAAATCTCGCATCTGTCTCTGTAGTTGTCCTGGCACTCGTACTCGACGTCGCCGTCGATTCTGTAAACCAGCCTGTCAACGTTGGATTCGGTGCTTGCGAACCATCCGAGAATGTACATTTTGTCGCCCTCGGTGATGTAAACCTCGGACTTGAATGCCTCACCCTCAGTGCCGGGCTGTCCTACGCCGAACTCATACTCGCCGGAATTGTAAACGTAGTTGTTGATGTAAAGTGCGTCGACTGAATACCTTTCTTCGGCGAACACGCCAATGCAAAGTGCCAGTGACAGGGCAAGAACTGCCGTCAAAACAAGAATCTTTTTCATATTAACCTCCAAAACTGATTTCCCCGCATCTTCGATCTGCGAGCTTCAAGTTGAGCACATTTTACCACAAAGGAAACCCGCCAACAAGCACATTCGCAAACCCGCCCCTTCATACCGTATTCAAAACGGCGGCACTCTGTTCGAAAATGCCGCCGTTTCAGTCTCAATATATATTAATCAATAATATCTTTTTACGGATGGAGCGGCTTGCCCCTCGTCGCCCTCTTTCCGCAGTCAAGCTCGCTCAGTTTGTACTCCTTCTCGTCAAACGTGAAGCAGCCGTTCTCGTCGGTTTCGCACGCGAAGATGACCTTGTCGCCCTTGTTGAGCTTGATTCCCGTGACGCCGACAGAGTTCTTCTTTAACACGCCAATGCTTCCCGTTTCAAACGCAACGATGAATCCGCCCTCCGTTATGAGCACAATGTTTCCCTTTCCGGTGATCGGAATGACCGCCGCAACGGAGTCGCCCGCCGTGAGCTTGGTGGCATCGGTGGTGCGCCTTGTCGTGTCAAACTCGGATATGAGGACTTTCTTTACGGCGCCGCCTGCGGTTGCAAAGAGCAGTTTTTCCTTAGGCTTGTAGTCAGCGACCACACAGACGTGGCTTTCCTTGGTGGAAAGCGCGCTCACCTGCTCGAGAGGCACGCCCTTGTCGTTGTAGCGGCCCATCGGGACGTCCTTGGCTTTAATCTGGTGGCACTTGCCGTTTTCGGTGAAGACGTACATGCGGCCGGTGTTCATGACCTCCATGACGTAGCGGTAGTCCTTCGGAACGTTCTCGCGGTTGCGCTCCATCGTGGCATCGTCAATGAGCTTGATGTAGCCGAACCTGTTGACGAGAGCGTATACCTTCTCTTCTTTCATTTCGGGCTTCTTCAGGACCACGGCCTCCTCGTCGAGGATGACGGTCTTTCTCGGAACCGCATATTTTTCCTTGATCTCGGCAAGCCCCTGCTTAAGCTTTTTGTTGAGTTTTGCCTTGCTCGAGAGATATCCGGTGTACGTTTCGATGTTTTTGCGGCACGTTTCGAGTTCTTTTACGATGACGTTCAGTTCGAGACCGATGAGTTTCTGCATCTTCATCTCAAGGATGGCGTCCGTCTGGAGCTCCGTGAAGTGAAGCTTTGAAGCGATCTTTTTGCACTCGGCGGTTCTGAATTTGATACCGTCGGTTTCGCCCTTCATCATGCACGCCTTGGCCTGTGCGACCGTCTCCGATCCGCGCAGGATCTCAATGATCGTGTCGATAACGTCGATGGCGGCAATGAGTCCCTCTCTTATTTCGGCGGCTCTCTTCTCCCTCGCCAGGAGGTTTTCGTACTTTCTCGTCTGAGTCTCGCGGTAGAACTCGCAGAACTCGCGCAGTATCCTGTCAAGAGGCATCTGCGACGGAACGCCCTTTGAAAGAAGCGTCGCGTTGTAGCCGAAAGTGTCTTCAAGCGAGGCCTTCTTGTAGAGCATATTGATGTTCTGCTCCACGTCGGCATCCTTTCTGAGCTCGACAATGATTCTTATACCCTCTTTTCCCGACAGGTTCTTGATGTCGGTGACGTCAGGCATCGCCTTGGTGTGGACGAGCTTGGCGATATTGTTCATGAAGCCGCTGATCGCGCCTATCATGGTGAAAGGTATCTCCGAAATGACAAGGTTGATCTTGCCGCGGTCGCCCTTTTCGGCTTTGATCTTGCCGCGCACGCGGATTTTACCCTGGCCCGTCCTGTAAATCTCGGCAAGCTCGCTCTTGTTAACGATGATGCCGCCGGTCGCAAAATCAGGCCCCTTGATGTATTCCATCAGGTCGTCTGTTGTGAGATTCGGGTTGTCAAGAAGAGCCGATGCGGCGTCGATGACCTCGCCAAGGTTATGCGTCGGCATCTTGGAAGCCATGCCGACGGCTATTCCGTCCGTTCCCGTCACGAGTATGTTAGGGATGACCGAAGGAAGGACAGTAGGCTCCTTCTCTTTGTTGTCGAAATTCGGAACAAAGTCAACTGTTTCCTTGTCAAGGTCCGAAAGGAGTATGTCCTCTGAAATCTTTGAGAGCCTGCACTCGGTGTAACGCGAGGCGGCTGCGTCGTCGCCCTCTACCGAGCCGAAGTTTCCGTGGCCGTCAACCAGCGGGTGGTTGAAGTACCAGTCCTGAGCCATGTGGACCATCGCCTCGTAGATTGAGGAATCGCCGTGCGGGTGGTACTTACCCATGGTCTCGCCGACGACCCTTGCCGATTTCTTGTAGTCGCCTGAGGATGAGAGGCCGAGCTGTTTCATTGCCCACAGGATTCTCCTCTGGACAGGCTTAAGACCGTCTCTGACGTCCGGGATTGCGCGGTCCGTGATAACGCTCACCGCGTAGTCCATGAATGAAGATGACATTTCATCGGAATAATCGGCGCGAATGATTTCCTCAACGATTTCTTCCTGTACGATTTCTTTTTTCTTCGCCATTTTCAATCACCTCACACGTCAACGTTCGCCTTGTCGGCATTCTCTTCGATGTACTGTCTGCGCGGCGCAACAGTCTCGCCCATCAGGATCGACGTGATGTTGTTCGCATCGACAACGTCATCCATGCTTATCTGCTTCAGCTTTCTGGTCGCGGGGTTCATCGTGGTCTCCCAGAGCTGCTCCGCGTCCATCTCGCCAAGGCCTTTGTACCTCTGTATGTCAAAGTTGTTTCCGTGCTCCCTGCGGTAATCGGCAAGGGCCTTGTCGTCATAGATGTACTCCATCTTTCCGCGCTTCGGCTTCACCCTGTAGAGCGGCGGCATAGCCCTGTATACGTTTCCGGCATAGATGAGCTCGGGCATGAACCTGAAGAAGAAAGTCAGGAGCAGAGCCGAGATGTGTCCGCCGTCGACGTCGGCATCCGCGGCGATTATAATCTTTGAATACTTGAGTTTATTGATGTCAAAGTCGTTTCCGTACCCCTGCAGGAATCCGCAGCCGAGCGCGGCAACGATTGCCTTGATCTCCTCATTGGCGAGTACCCTGTCGACAGTCTGCTTCTCAACGTTCAGGATCTTACCTCTTATAGGCAGAATCGCCTGGAACCTTCTGTCGCGGCCTGTTTTCGCGGTGCCTCCCGCAGAATTACCCTCAACGATAAAAATCTCGCATTTTAAGGGATCGTTTGACTCCTGGCGGGCGAGCTTTCCGTTGCCTTCAAAGGCAAACTTCTTATCGCCAAGGTTAGTCCTTATCTTCTCTTCCTCTTTGCGCGTCTTGACCGAGAGCTCCGCCCTTCCGATGATTGTCTTCAGGGTTTCGAGGTTTCTGTCGAAATAGTGCTGGAGGCTCGTGTTCATGACCGCGGAGATCACGTTCTGGACGTCCGTGTTGTCGAGCTTGGTCTTGGTCTGGCCTTCGAAGCGCGGCGACGGGTGGCTGACCGAGATGACGGCTGTCATACCGTTTCGGGTGTCGTTGCCGGTAAAGCCGGGGTCCTTGGGCTTGAGGTTTCCGAGGTCGCGGGCGTACTGGTTGATAACTTTCGCAAAACCCGCCTTGAAACCGTTAACGTGGTTTCCGCCCTCCATGGTGTTTATGTTGTTGCAGAAGCTCACGATGGTATCGCCAAAGGTCTGCAGGAAGCAGAAAGCTATGTTCACGGTGATACCGTCCCTGCAGCCCGAGATGCTCACGGTTTCGGTGAGTCTTTTGACTTCGGGGTTTGCGGAGGCGAGCGAGTCGACGTATCCGGCAATGCCCTCAGGCTCGCTGAACACTTCTGCCTTTTTACCGTCTCTTGCATTGGTGAACGTTATAGTGAGGTTCGGGTTGAGATAAGCCGTCTCTTTAAGTCTGTTTCTGATCGCGTCGGCTTTGAAAACAACAGTGTCGAAAATTGTCGGATCGGGCCAGAAAGTGACCTTGGTTCCCGTGGCCTTGGTCGTGCCGGTCACCGGAAGAAGGTCGCCTTTTTTCAGTTTAACAACAGGGTTTCCCTTTTCGTATTCGTCGTAGTGGATCTGGCCGTCCCTGCTGACCTCGACGACCATGCGCTTTGAGAGCGCGTTTACGACGGACGAACCTACGCCGTGGAGGCCGCCCGATGTTTTGTAGCTCGCGTTGTCGAATTTACCGCCCGCGTGGAGAGTCGTCATGATGACGCGCTCTGCGGGATAGCCTTTTTCGTGCAGATCGACAGGTATGCCGCGGCCGTTGTCAATGACCGTGGCGGAGCCGTCCTTGTTCAGCGACACCGAGATTTTGTCGCAGTAGCCTGCGAGATGTTCGTCTACAGAGTTATCTAAGATTTCGTAAAGCAAGTGGTTGAGACCTTTGACCGAAGTGGATCCGACGTACATGCCGGGACGGTTTCTGACAGGGTCAAGACCTTCAAGAACAGAGATGTTGCTTGCGTTATATGACATTATTTTCCTCCGTTATCTTATGTCGATTTCACGCCGACACGTCGGCGGATTCTTCCGTATGAGGCGCCTTAACCCTCTATATAAAGGCTTTTGTAAGGCGGCGCCGGCCTTTAGTTTTAAAATCCGAGTTCCTCTCCCACCAGAATGACCTTTACGCGGCCGTTGTCGGACTGTCTTGTTATGACTGTGTTGAAGCAGATGCAGTCTGGGGAGCAGCAGTCTCCGCACTTTCCGGCGGCCGTGCAGGGAGTTTTCCTGTCGAGCCTTTCCGCGTTTATGGGAGCGGCTGTGTTTTTTGCCCTCGAAATCGCCTCGTCAAGCGACTCGACAAGCTTGTTCATGCCCGCAACAATGATAATATTTTCAGGTCCGAAGCAAAGGAACGACACCCTGTTTCCGGTGCGGTCGATGTTTACGAGCTCGCCGTCAAGCGTAATCGCGTTCGTGCTCATAAGGAAATAGTCGCACGTGCAGATCTTTCCGTAAATCTCTTTAAACTTCTCGCGGGATTCTCTTGCATCAAGGCGGTCTATCGCCTCGTACGGACCCTTTTTCACGGCTTCGATAAGACCGATATCATTGCACGTCTGTGTGCCGCCCCACGCGACGCTCGAGCCCTCGGGGATCAGCGAAAGAGCGATTTTAAGAGCCTCTCCGGAGTCGGCCGCATAATAGCCCTCCATGTGTCTCTTTTTAAGGTTAGCAATGACTGTTTTGGCTGCCTTTTCGTAGTGCAGTTTTCTCGCTTCAAAAGTGTCCATACATAACGATCCCCTTTACGATATTTAACACGCCAATGCCGCCGGAAGCTCCCCGCCAAGCGGCGGTAATCCCTGCGGCACGCCTTTTCCGGCAACGGTAATTATACCAAGCTTTTCCCCTGCGGGCAAGAAAAATCATATTTCCGGAGAATATGATTTTTCGTTACAAAAGGGGCTGTAAATAAAGCCCATTGAAAAAACCAGTTCGCCGTTCTGTAGTAAGAAAGGCAACTGGTTTTTTCATTTAAATTCTGTTGAGCGTGATTTTATCTGCAAACAACTAATAATCACCTATTTT
>Ga0310696_10001980_pt1 | contig 28181 bp, 23 predicted proteins | sample AusTroGonzalo_MG_4_FD_203885 | JGI IMG/M metagenome (GOLD analysis project Ga0310696, IMG submission 203885) | Bovine rumen microbial communities from tropical cattle in Woodstock, Queensland, Australia - Gonzalo_02 (v2) (version 2) | ecosystem: Host-associated > Mammals > Digestive system >...
TAATAACCGTTGACGTTCTTCAATTTCTTCCTTGCCGAATGAAGGCATTGGCCTAAAATTCAAATTTTCTGCTTTTATCCATTTTGTAAAATCCAATTTGGATTTGTAACTATCTTCACGAAGAGTTTCATTCCAATATAATGTATTGGCGTAAGACTTCAGTTTTTCAGAATATGGTTCATTATTGCTAGATTGATTATCAGCTCCTTTCATTAAAAGTAGTCCGCCTAGCCTATTGCGTTCACTTCTAAATAATTCTTCGTCATTATTAAACCGTTCATGATTTTCCTCATTTTCGGCAAGTATATGCTCTATATGGAAGCCATAAGTAGAACCTCTGTTTATTACCAAATTATACAAATTTTGTTTCATTTCCATATTTGTATTATCAGCAATATATTGTTCTATTCTTGCTAATATGTATCTCAAGAAACGCTTGTCTAAATCTATTCCTACATTACGGAATAAACTGTAATTCCAAACCTCCGACAAATCAGAATTCTCGTGCGTTGACTGCAATATAGACAACAAACATGCATCAAAAATGTTTTTAATATTGTCATGCGAACAATTACGCAATTTGGTAGACAGTTCATATACTTTATTTGCAAACATATTGCTATCATAACTCCGTTGTAATTGCAACAGACAGAACAATCTATCTACCTGTTCTGAAATTGTTTTAATCTTATTTTCTTCATCAATATCATCTACTTTACATGCACTAATAATAAGCATGAATTGAGTATCCATTTGTGTAAGACCGTTATAGTAAACATAGCAGTATGAAGGATTAAAATTATCTCTATATTTGTGTACTTTATAATACAATTCGGCATAATATATAAAATCATGCATTAGAAATTGCTTTACATTCTTAGCATTATGATCTAATCCTAACTCTTCAATATTCATTATAGCTCGATGATAGTCATTGTCAAATTTCCTACCTTCTGCTCTCGTATTTGCAAATTTAGCCTTAAGATAATATATAAAAAATTGATCAATATTATCTTCTCGTAATGAATTAATCTTTCCTATTGTATTATCCCATAATTCGTTAATATTCAACGCATCCAATTCTTCTTTATCAATCTGCCCCAACAATTTACCTTTCAATATCTCATATGGCTTTAGTTTTACACCCCTATCATTTATCACCTCAAATACCATTGGTACTTCTGTTTGAACAATATCCAAACGAATAAGTACTAAACGTCTCAAAAAATAAAATACAAATGCATCAAATCTTTTGAGATTATCAAATGGTAACTCTTTATCTAAACGTATAGAGATAGTCTTATAGTTCTCAACCATATTTCTAGAAGTAATATTATCTTCTTGCGGCATCTCTATTATTCCATTCTGATATATTGCCTCCATTGTTGCAATGCTACATTCATGGTTCATCCAAAAGTTCTTCTTATAACCAGACATGCCAGCAATTTTGGTATCTATCCACCCCAACAATTGAGAATTCATTTCTTTTGCTCTAATACGTAATTTTATAAGTATTAAAGTTAATGTAGTTAGACGTTGCTGCCCATCTACCACATAATCTTTTCCTGATACTTTATTTGTTACAAAAGTATTAAGATAATACCAACTATATTGATCTATAAGATGCTCTATGTCTATATCTGAAGATTCATGCTTCCTATATTCATCATTAAACTTATAGAAAATATCTTCCAGTAGTTTTTCTACCGGCTCTTTTGTCCATTTATACTGACGCTGATAAAAATCAATATAATACGTCGTACTACCAAAAAGTTGGTCAATGTTTTGTCTTTCAGGGTTTACTTCCATGATTATTATTTCGTTTGTTGTTTATCAACATTTTCTAATTGAAACAGGTAATTAATTATCACCTTTCTTCAATTGCGCTATAACAAAGCCACGGAGGGTTTCGTAGTATTTGTCCTTAATGACGGTGGGAGAGTTGGGGCCAAAGAACTGCGTGTTGGCTTTATTGAGGTTCTTGTTGGCGAGGCGCTTGTACTGGTCGTATTGATCCTGCCAATACGCATGGCGGACGGGATTGTCGAGTTCCTGTTTGGCTTGACGGGAGATCTGACCAAAACCGGAACTATTGGCTCGCTGGCTTGGGGTGATTGACTTGGGGTCTTTGTGCATCGGGTAGTTACTAATGACCGTACGGCCATGACGATGCGTGGAATAAAACCTGCTGTCACCTGTGAGGCGACCACTCAGTTTGGTTAACAATATATCTAACTCTGCTTTTGCCATAGTTTTATGAGGTTGTGATTAGCATTTCCTTAGCATTTGCCCAGCATCCGTTTACGTGTCGTTTACGTCTCGTTATCGTGTCGTTTACGTGTCGTTATCGTGTATGGGTGCATATTAATTGGTGATTTATTCATTTGATCCGCCAAGATTGGACGGATGCTCAATTACTTGTGGGGTGTTACTTGATCCGCCAAGATTGGACGGATGCTCAATTGCTTGTGGGGTGTTACTTGATCCGCCAAGATTGGCGGATGCTTTGTTGTGGGGCGTATTATGCAGTGCGGGGCGGGCACTATGCATGGTGGGGCGGAGGCTGTTACTGCATATTCGGGCGGCGAGGGTATTCATGTTATGGAACCGGCTGTAGTCGGTGTCTGCGGGAACGCCGTTGAAATCGTCCATCGCGGTCAGTTGCCACGGGGAGAGAATGAGCAGCTGACCCATCTCGCAGAGTTGATGGCGGCGGAGTTCGGGATTCCAGCCCTCGCGGATAGGCTCTTTCTGCAGATGAATGAGCGGTAGGGCTTGTTCAATACAATCCTTGACGAGTTGTTGCTCGCCTTTGGAGATACCCGGTGTGACCAGAACAGCGCCATCCTTAGCGGCTTGAATCCATGCGGCGCGTTCTTGCGCGAAAGCATCGGTGGTTTCGTAGCGGGTGTTGTAATCGCGGCGGTCACCATTCATCAACCAACGGTGGCAGAAGACCTGTTCCTTCCACGGGCGCTTTAACAAGAAGAGATTGCCGTACGCGGCAAAATCCTGTCCGTCAATAGAGATATGTTGGCGGCGTTGGAAGAGATCGGGATAAAGCGCACGCATAAGGGCACGACGGGGATTGTCCTGAACATAGTTGATGATACTTTCCAACTGCCCCTTGCGGTAACAGATGGAATCATCGAAATTGTCATCGAAGAGCGGTTCGATACCATGAGCGGCGTAATAATCCTCGCGCTGCTTGCGGGAGGAGCGGGCAAGATACTCTCGATCAATCTCATCCGCCATATATGGCGGATACAATAAGCGATAGGACTGAGTACAGCCCATCTTGAAGCCACGAATAATCTCGCCCAAAGGGACATCCATCGGGTGAACGACCTGTAAGATACCATGGAAATGATCCGGCATGACTTGATAGCCAAGCGAGCGGATGTGACGGCCGCGGGCGAATTGCTTATCGAAGGTCTGGAGCCAGGCTTGCTCCACGTATTGACCAAGATTTGTCAATGCAATACCCGGATTGTGGATATCCCTATTCAGTTCGCCGAACACGCGCTTGCGGGCGTGCGTGACAATGGTAATAAGGTATATCCCGGCGGATCTGTAATCCTTCCAGGTACTGTGCGGACGATGAGCGCTACTCAATAGGCCACCGCGGTCTTTCCAATATGTATACCAATCGGTTGTCACTTGCTTGATCCGCCAAGATTGGCGGATGCTATTATTGATGCTACTTGATCCGCCAAGATTGGCGGATGCTTTACTCTGTTGATCCGCCAAGATTGGCGGATACCTATCAACTTATACCAAACCTTGCTCGACCATGGCGTTGGCGACCTTCATGAAGCCGGCAATGTTGGCACCACGGACGTAATTGATGTAGGGCTTGCCATCGGGACCGAGGTTATCCTCATCTGTGCCGTACTTGAGGCAGGCAGCGTGGATATCGGCCATGATCGTACGGAGGCGTTGGTCAACTTCCTCGGCAGTCCACTTGAGGCGCATGGAGTTCTGGGTCATCTCAAGGCCACTCGTGGCAACGCCGCCGGCGTTGGAAGCTTTGCCCGGGCTGTAGAGGATCTTGGCGCCCTGGAAGATAGCGATAGCTTCGGGAGTACTCGGCATGTTGGCACCTTCGGTGACGCAGAAGCAACCGTTGTTGATGAGGTTCTCAGCGTCGGCTTTCTCGATCTCGTTTTGTGTAGCGCAAGGCATAGCGATATCGCAGGGGATGCGCCAGGGACGCTCACCGGGGAAGTATTGTGCCTGCGGGAAGCGTTGTGCGTACTCTTTGATACGTCCACGACGGATGTTCTTGAGTTCAAATACGTACGCCATCTTCTCCTCGGTCAGTCCTTCGGGATCGTAGATGAAACCGTCGGAATCGCTCAGGGTGAGCACCTTGGCACCGAGACGCATGGCTTTCTGTGCGGCATATTGTGCTACATTACCTGCGCCGGAGATGCAGACACGCTTGCCCTCGAACGACTCGCCACGGGTAGCGAGCATCGCCTCGGCGAAATAGCAAGCACCGTAACCGGTAGCCTCGGGGCGCATCAATGAACCACCCCAGAGCTGACCTTTGCCGGTCAATGTGCCGGTGAACTCGTCGCGGAGACGTTTGTACTGGCCAAAGAGGAAACCTATCTCGCGTCCACCAACGCCTATATCACCGGCAGGTACGTCGGTATCAGCGCCAATGTGGCGCTGGAGCTCGGTCATAAACGACTGGCAGAAACGCATCACCTCGGCATCACTCTTGCCACGCGGCGAGAAGTCCGAACCGCCCTTGGCACCGCCCATAGGCAGCGTGGTCAGCGCGTTCTTGAAGGTCTGCTCGAAGGCGAGGAACTTCATGATACTGAGGTTAACGGATTCGTGGTAACGGATACCACCTTTGTACGGGCCGATGGCGCTATTCATCTGCACACGAAAACCGCGGTTGATCTGCACCTCGCCCTGATCGTCCATCCACGGCACGCGGAACATGATCACGCGCTCAGGTTCAACGATGCGCTCCATGATCTTCTGCTCGCGCAGATACGGGTACGCCATGATCATGGGAGCTACGCTCTCTACAACTTCACGAACGGCTTGGTGGAACTCTTTCTCACCGGGGTTTTTCTTAATCAGATCGGCCATAAACTGGTCGATGTACTGTTGGGTTTGTTTGTCCATAGTTATGTTATTTATGTTATTTGATCCGCCAAGATTGGCGGATGCTGTTATTGATGCTACTTGATCCGCCAAGATTGGCGGATGCTGTTATTGATGCTACCTAATCCGCCAAGATTGGCGGATGCTGTTATTGAGGCTACTTGATCCGCCAAGATTGGCGGATGCTGTTAGCGGGTATCCTTGAGGCGGTCGAAGCCCTCGCCGAATACGCCACGCACCTGCGATTGACTGACAAAGGCGTTGGGGTCGATCTCGCGAACGATACGGAAGATCTTGGCGCTATCATGTTGGCGGGCAATGGTGGTGATCACCTTGTACTGCTCGCCCGAATAGCCGCCTTCGGCACTCAGGTAGGTTACGCCACGATGCACATCGTTCATCAAGGCATCGGCGATCTGCTGATAGTGCTTGGAGAAGATAAAGAACTGCACGGATTGGCGCATTCGGTTCATGATCCAGTCCACAGCCGTGGAACTGATGAAGGTGTAACAGAGACCGAACAGCACTTTCTCAAGGCTACGTACCTCGGGCAGGAAATAACCGCACGAGATAGCGACTATATCGCAGATGAGCAACACGCGTCCCATGGGCAGGTGCTGGTACTTATTGACGATCATCGCCACGATATCCGTGCCGCCTGTAGAGCCGTTGTTCAGGAACGCCATGCCAAGCGCTGTACCGTTGAAAATACCGCCAAGCACTACAGCCATGAACGGATCGGTGATGACAGGCACATCCAGAACAGGAATAACCTTCAGCCAGAAAGTCAGCCAGAACACGCCGTACAAGGTGCGGAACACGTAGCGCTTGCCTACGGCAAAGTACGCGGCAATGAGCAACAGAATATTCATCGTGGCCGAGGATGCCCAGATAGGTATCGTGCGGTGGGAGGCGAAATACAGGATCTCGCAATAACCGGTCAAACCGCCGCCTACGATGGCGTGAGGCACAAGGATGTGATTGACGACAACAGCGTACGGGATAGTACACAACATGATCATCAAGTACTCCTTGAAGAGGATGAACGGTTTGGCCTTGTATATCTGCTCTAAGTTAAAAGCCATATGAGTCGAAAGTCAAAAGTCGAAAGTCGAAAGCTGTTTTAGAAGCGTGCTACGAGGTTGCGGTCGCCGAATCCGTTATCGACCTTGGCGACAGGAACAAAGAACTTGTTGGCAGCTACGGCGGGTGTCGGGTAGATGGCCTTGGAACGCGGATAGGCGTGATGCCACTCGTCGGCTACTGCTTCGTACTCGGGGTGCGGAGCGTTCACCAGCACGTTATCCTTGGCATCGTACAAGCCTTTCTCCACCTCATCGATCTCAGCACGGATGGATAGCAAGGCATCGATAAACCGATCGAGTTCGGCGAGCGACTCGCTCTCTGTAGGCTCAACCATCAAGGTGCCATGCACGGGGAAGGAGAGCGTGGGCGCATGGTAGCCGTAATCCATCAGTCGCTTGGCTATATCGCCTTCCGTGATACCTATAGCGTGGAACTGTCGGCAGTCCAAAATCAGTTCGTGGCCTACTCTTCCGTTCTTGCCGGTATAGACTATTCCATAGGCATCCTTGAGCTTAGCCGCCATGTAATTTGCTGAAAGAATGGCGGCGGCGGTAGCCTCGCGAAGTCCTTCGCCGCCCATCATGCAGATGTAACCATAGGCGATGAGGGACATGTTTGCATTGCCGTAAGCAGCCGACGAGACGCGGTTGATATCCTCGGAGGGTAAGAATTCTTTGAGCTTGGCGTTGCAGCAAACCGCACCTGCTCCGGGACCTCCGCCGCCGTGAGGCGAAGCAAAGGACTTATGGAGATTGAGGTGGCAGACATCAGCTCCGATGAAGGCGGGGCAGGTGTAGCCGATCTGGGCGTTCATGTTGGCACCGTCCATATAGACGAATCCGCCGTTGTCGTGGATGATCTGACACATCTCGCGGATAGCGGTTTCGAAGATACCATGGGTGGACGGATAAGTGATCATGCAACCTGCCAGACGATCTTTGTGTTCCTCGGCTTTGGCACGCCACTCGGCGATATCGGTGTTGCCCAACTCGTCGCACTTGACGACAACGGGATCGAAGCCTGCCTGCACACAGGAAGCGGGGTTCGTGCCGTGCGCCGAAGCGGGGATAAGCAAGACTTTGCGTTCGGGGGAATATTTGCGCAGGTAGCCACGGATGGTTACCAAGCCCGTATATTCGCCCGCCGCGCCGGAGGTAGGCTGCAAGGTGCAAGCCTCGAAGCCTGTGATCTTGCAGAGGAATTCCTTAAGTTCCTCCTCAATCTCGATGTAGCCGGGTATCTGCTCAGCCGGAGCAAGGGGATGCACAGCCATGAAGCCCGGGAAGGTGATAGGAATCATGGCGGAAGCGGGATTAAGCTTCATGGTGCACGAGCCGAGCGGGATCATCGAGTGCGTGAGGGATATATCCTTGCGGGCAAGGCGATGCATGTAACGCATCATCTCGGTTTCGGTGTGGTACTTGCAGAACACTTCGGCTTTGAGGTAATCGACCTCGCGCACGCGGCTCTCGTCGATTGCCCAAAGGCCCTCGAACGCCGACTCGTCCTGTACAGGCATAGCGTAGCCTTCGGTCAGTTCGGCGAACATATCGAGCAGGTCGTTCATGTCGTCCACTTTGACAGTCTCGTCAATCGACAGGCCAACCCAGCCTTCCTTGTCGTAATAGAGGTTGATGTCGTTGAAGTCGGCGGCTTCCCGGAGTTTGTCGAGGCTCACGTTTTCGGGCAGATAGATCTTGAGCGTATCAAAGAACTCGCTATTCTCCTGAGTGTAACCGTAGGCCTGGAGCATCTCGCTTAGATAAACAGCCTTGCCATGGATGGCTTCGGCTATGTGGCGCAAGCCTTCTGCGCCGTGGTACTCGGCATAGAAAGCTACCATCATGGCGCTGAGGGCTTCGGCGGTACAGATGTTCGATGTGGCTTTTTCGCGTTTGATATGTTGCTCGCGGGTCTGCAAAGCCAAACGGTACGCGGGGCGCTCGTACATATCTTTCGAGAGGCCTATGATGCGTCCGGGGAGTTCGCGTTTGAACTCGTCACGCGTAGCCATATAGCCGGCAGTAGGACCACCAAAGCCCATGGGCAGACCGAAACGTTGTGCCGTGCCGCACATGATATCGGCATCCAGCGGCTTGAGCAGACAGAGTGCCATGAGGTCGGCGATTACGGTTACTTTCATGCCTGCCTTGTGGCAGTCGTCCACAAAGAGACTGTAGTCTTCTATAGCGCCATCGGCATTCGGCAGTTGAACGATAGCGCCGAAATACTCCTCGCTGGGCGTGAAGGCGGCATAATTGCCCATGACCAGTTCGATCTCCTGACCTAAGGCGCGCGTGCGCATTACGGATAAGGTGTTGGGGAAGATCTTCCAGTCCACGAACACCTTGCGTACTCCATCTTTGACCTGTTGGCGCGAGCGGAGGTTGCGCATCATTGTTAAGGCTTCGGCGGCGGCTGTGGCCTCGTCGAGCAACGAGCAGTTAGCCAAGGGCAGACCTGTGAGGTCGCTGATTACCGTTTGGAAAGCAAACAACGCCTCCAACCTACCCTGCGAAATCTCTGCCTGATACGGTGTGTACGAGGTGTACCACACGGGATTCTCGAGCACATTGCGGGTAATGACGGAAGGAGTAAGTGTTCCGTACCAGCCACGGCCGATATACGAACGACGGCACTCGTTTTCCTGTTGCATGCCATGCATGTAATCCAGGTGCTCCTGTTCGGTAACCGCCTGAATGTCGGGACGTTGGTCTTCCGGCAAGAGGATGTCCTCGGGCATTACTTGCTTAACCAGTTCATCGACGGTTGCAACGCCAAGCGTTTGCAACATTTGCTGTTTGTCGGCTTTACTAAGGCCGATATGTCTGTTTACTAATGTATTCATTGTATGTAGATTGTTTGGTCAGCCAAGTTGGCTGACGCTGTTATTTGTCGTGTTTCTTTTCGTAGATGGCCTCCTCGACGTTGATGATGTAGTCGCCCATCTTCTCGAACTCGGAGATCGTATCCATGTAGTTGACACCGGTCAGGTAGTCATAAACATGCTCGGTAACGTTCATGGTGTTCTCCGCCTTGAGGTCGTCGCGGAAGTTATTAATCTCCGTTTCGATGCTCATCATCTCCACGAACTCGGAATCGGAGATGTGTACCTTGTCGAGTGCCTCGACCATCTTATTCATGGACTGCGCGAGCAAGGACTCCATCATCTCGATATTGCGGTTCTGCTCCTCGGTGTATTTGAGTTTGTCACGATGGCGGTAGGACATATAACGCGAGAGGTTGAAGTTGGCGTCGCCTACGGACTCCAGCTCGCTCACGATACGGAGCATCTTATGAACCTCGTGCTTGGATTGCTCAGACAGACGACCGTCTGCCACAGCATTCAGGTAGCCTGCAATCTCCACCTCCATGCGATCGCATATACCTTCGTACTTCTCGATGCGGGAGTAGATCTTGACGAACTCCTGTTCATCGGTAGTATGGAACAGATCGCTGACCATATCTATCATGCGGCGCGTACGAACACCAAAGACGTGAATCTCGTGCCAAGCCTGCATGATCGAAAGCTCGGATGTTGACATCAGGCCACCCGTGATGAACTTGAGTGCGGAGTCTTCGTCGCCCTCGGGCTTCGACGGGATAAGTACACAAACGAGTTTCTCCAGCAGCGAGATGAAGCCTATCAATATACAGGTGTTGATTACGTTGAACAGGGTGTGGAAGGTAGCCAGGATGGCGCTCAGTTTCTCAGCAGACAATCCATGCTCGGGACGTACGCCCGGTTCGAACGGTATATCCCACAAGGAGCAAACGAAGCCTACGAACGGACGGAAGACGATGAGTACCCAAATGACACCGAACAGGTTGAATACCAAGTGCGCCATGGCGGCACGACGTGCCTGAACGGAAGCCGAGAGGGCTACGATGTTGGAGGTGATGGTAGTACCGATGTTCTCACCCAACACGAGCGATATACCCATATCTATCGGTAGCACGCCCACCGAGCAGAGCGTCATGGTGATGGCCATGATGGCTGCCGAGGACTGCACGGCAAAGGTCAGTATGCCGCCTACAAGCAGGTAGAGGAAGTAACTGCCGTAGCCGTAGCTGGAGGTAGAATCAAAGAAGTTGCGCACGGCATCGATCTCGTCGAGCTTCATCTCCGTGGCGTTGATCTTCAGGGTAGTCAAGCCCAGGAGCATCAACGACAGACCGATGAGGAAATCGCCGAGGTTGGCGTTTTTCTTGGTGTAGATAAGCGCAACAGCCAGGACGATGGTAGCATATACGACGAGTCGCATATCGAACGAACTGCCGCCGAGTACCATGATCCATGCCGTGAACGTAGTACCGATGTTCGCACCCATGATCACGGAGATGGCTTGCACCAGGCTAAGAATACCCGCCGAGACGAACGATACGGTCATCACGGTTGTGGCAGTTGAGGACTGTACGGCTGCCGTGATGAATGCGCCGGTCAGCACACCGGAGAAGCGGTTGGTAGTCATCGTGCCAAGCACGTTACTCAGTTTGCTACCTGCCATCTTCTGCAGGCCTTCACTCATCACCTTCATTCCGTACATGAGCATCGCTACGGAACCGATGAGCGTAATAATCTGTAAAGCAAATTGCATATGTAATGGATATATTTAGTATTTTTCCATGCAAGCGGCACTATTGGCCAAAAATTCGTACAAAGGTACAAAAAAAAAATGAAATATGCAAATATTTCACACATTTTTTTTCATTTTACGCAATTTTACGTTATTTAGGCTTGTTTCGACATGATTTTTTTGATTTTTGGACTATTTCTTTTCATTAATATGAAAAGCATAGCCTATTTCGAGACTCTAAATGTAATTATTTCGGGAGCCGTAGAAACAAAAAAGAGCGGAACATGATTTCTCATATTCCGCTCTTTGGAGTGTCCCCCGAGGGACTCGAACCCTCGACCCACTGATTAAGAGTCAGTTGCTCTACCAACTGAGCTAGGGAGACTCCTTAATTGCTCATTTTTTCGCAAAGCGGATGCAAAGGTACTACATTTTTCTGAAAAAAACAAATTATTGCCCTTTGCAACCGTATTTTTCAAGGGTTTTTCGCTTTATTTGTCAAGTTCGCCTTGCAATCGCTCGCAAAAGATGCGTGTAGCGGACTCTACCATGCGCAAACAGGGGCGTTGCTTGTAGTACTCGGCGGTACGGGGATCGGGCGCGGGCGAGAGAGGTGTATCTTTGCGTAGTTGGAGCAGTTCGCGGCAGATATACGAACCATTCTGCTCGGCAAAACGATGAACCAGATTCTGTACGTTGGTATAGTTGGCTTGTTTGCCTGCGGCATCATCGGGATCAGTTGCTCCGGATTGCAATCCTTCCAACAACGCCATGGCGGAACAAGCGCCACACATCTCCCGCAAGCGCCCTACTCCTCCGCCAAAGGAAGCAGCCAGACGTGCAGCCTGCTGTTGGGACAAGCCGTAGATATCCGCCATGGAGCAGAAGACAGCTTGCGAGCAGTTGTATCCGCTGAGGAATAGTTCGCGCGCACGTGACACGCGCTCTTCCGTATTGATAGTTGCCATATCTTTGATTTGTATGAATTATACATTGTTACAAAACAGAAAGCAGGCCAAAGGTTAGCCTGCTATTTGTTTTTCGATGTGCTTGATGCGTTGCCCGAGCACCACATCGCTTGCCAGAGTACGCTCCAACACGTCCAAAGCATGTACTACCGTAGCATGGGTGCGATTGCCATGGCAACGACCGATATCTGCCAACGTGAGCGTTGTGAGCGACTTAACCAGCATCATTGACACTTGCCTTGCTACGACAACGTCATGCTGACGGCTGTTGGATTGCAAGGTCTGAACCGGCACGTTGAACTCCTCGCTCACGGCCGACATTATATCGTCGACATTCCGTTGGCGCTTGGGTTGGAGGGTAACGATACGTCCCACAACCTGGCGTGTCAGATCCATATCAATCTCCTTGTCGGAAACTGTAGAATACGCGAGCAAAGAAGCCAGGACACCTTCGAGATCGCGCACATTGTCGCAAACATTTTCGGCGATAAAGTTCACCACCTCTTCACTAAGAGTGATTCCGTCACGATGCATCTTGTAGCGCAATATATCTCTACGGAGAGTGAAGTCGGGTTTCGTCATCTCAGCCGCGATGCCCCACTTGAAGCGCGTGAGCAAACGATCTTCCATTCCTTCCAGATCCTTAGGAGCCCTGTCGCATGTCAGGATGATCTGCTTGCCGGACTGCTGCAGGAAATTGAAAATATGGAAGAACGTATCCAATGTCGCGCGCTTACCCGCGATATATTGAATGTCGTCGACGATGAGTACGTCGATCGTCTGGTAGAACAAGAGGAAGTCAGGCGTACTGTTATGCGCTACGGCATCCTGGAATTGCAGTTGGAATGTATTCGCCGTGACGTAGAGCACACGTTTGCCGGGCAAAAGTCGCTTCACTTCGTTACCGATAGCGTTAGCCAAGTGCGTCTTACCAACGCCGCTACCTCCGTAGATGAACATAGGATTAAAACTGCCGACACCTGGCTGCATAGCAACGGAGATTCCGACGGTACGCGCCAGCTTGTTGGCCTCGCCTTGCACGAACGATTCGAATGTGTAAGCCTGCTTGAGTTGGCTATTGAACGCAGGTTCTTCCACTATAACGGGTTGCTGCAACAATTGTTGGGGAGCAATAGGAGCCTGCGACACATCGGACGGGATATTTACGCCTGCATTGGTACGCGAGTTGGTCTGTACGTAATACTCCAACTTCGTTTGCGGACCAAACATGCGGAACAACACTTTGGACAAGAGGTGCAGATAATTCTCCTCGATGTAGTCAACAATAAACTGTGACTTAACCTGGAGGACGAGCACGTCATTCTCGAAGCTTAGCGCCTGTATGGGTGCGAACCACATAGCATAGACAGTCGGCGTGAGGTTATCACGCAGAATGCTCTGACATTCGGTCCATATTTGCTGTACATTTTTTTCCATAAGGCGCAAAAGAAATCGGAGTGCATTCTCCGAAATCCGCTGCAAAGGTACGACTTTTTTTTGACATTTGCAAATTTTCGAAAGTGACAAGTTTTGTCAGTTTGCGCAGTCTATACCTTTTCAATCATTTAAGTATTAATAATTGATAAGCAGTATGTTATGTAGATCAAAAATATTCAACTTGCTGATTTATAGCGGTGCGAATGGAGTTAGTTCTTTCTGCTTTTTGTGCCATTTACCGCTAATCGCTCAAAAAAGGGCATTTTATGCTGCACAACACTTTTTTGTTATTTATAATTTATAAGAATAAGCAACTTTAAAGTGTAGTTTGCAAGACAAAAATATCTCCTTCAACCACCCACCCTGGGAGGCATGCAACATTCTGAAAGCCAACTGATTCAAAGGTATTTTTTGAGTTGAAATTTTCCTTTCGGACATAGGCATATAGCAAGCGAAAGCACAGAATATGAGATGCATACGTTTTTAGCAAATTGAGTGCTTGCTGCGCCAATCCTTTATGCCGATGGCGTGGATCGATATAAATAGCGACCGCAGCTTTGCGGTTGCGGATATCTACATCGTACAGGTCAACGCAGCCCACGGGAGCAGAATCGGTATCCTCACAAATGATGAGACGCAATTGGCCATCCTGGTATATATCGCCCGTAGTACGGAGAATATAGTCGCGCAGATCGGCTTGAGAGAGGGGATTATGGGTATCGCCTTCCTGCCACACAGAGGAGTCGTTCTCCCACTCGTAGAGCAGGGGGAGATCCTCAGGCTCGAGTTTGCGGAGCCTGACCGAAGGAGTTATTGAGCCGGCCTTTGTCATGCGAACAACTTCTCAAACAAGGATTTTTTACGTTTGGGGTTCTCGTCATCGAAACGATGTTCGGCAGGTTGGAGCGGTTTGCCGCTATGAATCATCTGATAGATGACTCCCCAATCGGGAAGTCCGCCCAGATTATGGTCGTCGATAAACACATCTGCATCGAGTTTGCGCGAGACACGCATATCGGGTGTTTCCTCGGGGAAGGATGCGTTTACGGCATAGAACTCCAAGCCCCGTTCGCGACAATAGTTGACGGCATCTTCGAGGAGTTTACCCTCGCGGCACGTATAGAGGATTATTTGGCACATATCCTCCCGTTGCAACTTTTTGAGCGTCTCGATGGCAAAGGGTATGGGTTTGCCTATCTGTGGGTAAGCGTGGGTGACGATTGTTCCGTCAAAATCTACGGCGATAGTCATAATATTAATGATTTACGGATTTACGAATGATGATTAGATCGACCATGCATGGTCGATGCTTAATATGTGGGGATGCTCTCGTCTTGTGGGCGCAGCTCCTCTTCGGTCTTCGCGGCTGTTGGTTTGGCAAAGACGAGTGCCACGGCTCCGATTGCTGCGAGCCAGAGCATGGGCTTGTAAGCGCCTAACAGCCAATAAGCCAACAAGCTGAACAGTACGGCGATAGCTATCGCTCCTATACGGATGTCGGCGTAGGTATAATACGTATCGTAACGCAGCGCTTCGTCTTCGATCTTGGCTATCTTGCGGCAAGCACGTTTCATCCAATAGAGCACGCCCGGTATAACGGCCAGCGTATAGCCGATAACAAAATATTGTATCAGCATTCCCCACTGCTCGTTGGGCGCAAACAGCTGATACGGTTGCCCGGTGCGACCTATCGTTTCGTAGTTATGATACCATATGAGGCCAAAGAGCACAATGATCAATCCATACAATACGTAATAGAGCGTACGCATTATTTTCAGCCATTTGGCATTCTCAAAATGTTTGTAGGGTCTTAACATAATCTATCCATTAAATATTGTTCGGTTAACTATTGACCGCCCGAGCGTTATCTCGTCGGTATATTCGAGTTCGTTGCCGATAGCGATGCCTCGTGCAATGAGCGAGACGGTCAGTTCTTCCGTTGGGCGGCCTGCCTGCTCAAGGCTGTTCATGATTCTACGGTAGAGGTAGAAGTTGGTTGTATCGCCTTCCATGGTGGTCGGCAAAGCAAGGATGATCTCCTTGACCTCGCCTGTGAGCACACGTTCTACGAGTTTATCCACTTCGATGTCCTTCGGTCCTATGCCATCGATAGGAGAGATGACTCCTCCAAGAACATGATAGACGCCATGATATTGCCCTGTGTTCTCAACCGACATCACATCCTGAACGTTCTCCACCACACAAATAACAGAGTGGTCGCGACGCGGGTTGGCACAAATGGGGCACATCAAGGCATCGGATATGTTCCGACATTCGCTACAGTAATGCACCTCGCGTTTCAGCGTAGTGAGCGAATCGGCAAAGTTCTGCACGTCACTCTCGGGCTGGCGCAAGAGATGCAAAACTAACCTCAAGGCTGTTTTTCTTCCCAAGCCAGGTAATGACGCGAAGGAGTTAACTGCATTATCCAACAACTGACTTTCCATTTCTGTTTTCTACTTTAGCCGTTAGGTTATTGTTTCTCTTTCCATCGTGCGGGTATCACGCGGTATGGATACCGTTCGCGCATATTGATGGCATTCGGGCAATCGCAGTGGTGGATACGTATACCTTTCGTTACGCTTACAAAGCCGAAGATCGGATCACCCGGTTGCGGGTTGCAACATTTGGAGAGGGCATAATCCACATTCTTGACATGTATATCGACCTCCAGAGCCAAAGCGGTATGCGTGGTCGTAGCCGTTATCTCGCGTTGGGGACTAACGGCATGCACGGTGTCGAGATCGGCATATACCTCCTTGAGCCGCTGTATATCCTCCTTGCCCAGGGCTAAGGCCTGGTAGAAGTCCGATATAGCCTTGTATCCCAACTTCAAGGCCAGTTTGGTGATATGCGCCTCATCGCAGTCAAGTTTCCAGTTCTTGAAGCGTCGTTCGAGCAACTCCCTACCCTCGGCAGCCTGCTTGTACTCCACTTCTTTGAGTGCCTGCTTGATCTTGTTCTTGGCCTTGGTGGAAGCCACATAGTTCAGCCAATCGGCAGTAGGATGCTGGTTGGGGGAAGTGTTGATCTCGACCTGATCGCCATTCTGCAAGGTTTGCCTGATGCTGACATGCTGATCGCGAATCTTGCCGCCGACACAATGGCAGCCTACCTCGGAGTGGATAGAGAAGGCGAAGTCCAAAACCGTCGATCCATATGGCAAGCGACGCAGGTCACCGGTAGGAGTAAAGACATAAACGCTCTGCTTGTCGGTATTGAGCTTGTTGCCGTCCACGCCTTTGTATGCCCAATGGGCAGCCACGCCTTTCTCGGCCACTTCGTCCATACGTCTGGTACGGATCTGCACCTCTACCCATTTGCCTTCGGGTCCGAGAACCGTAGTATGCAAGCTCTCGTAGCCGTTCTCTTTGGGCACGCTGAGCCAGTCTCGCAAGCGTTTGGGGTTGGGCTGGTACATATCCGTGATGATCGAATATACCTGCCAGCAATCCTGTTTCTCACGCTCGAGAGGCGAATCCAGAATGATGCGGATAGCAAACAAATCATAAATACGATCGACATCACAATGCTGCACCTGCATCTTGTGATAGATGGAGTGAATGGATTTCGGTCGGCCTTTGATGGTGAAGACATAACCTGCATCCGTCAGTTTTTTCTCCAAGGGGGTAATGAATGAGGCTATATAGGCATCCCGTTCGGCTTTTTTGGCTGCTAACGCGTGCGCGATATATTTGTATTTGGTATAGTCGGTAAATTTGAGCGCAAGATCCTCCATCTCGGTCTTAATCTGATACAAGCCCAAACGATGCGCCAACGGAGCATGAAGCGAAGCCGTCTCACTTGCGACATGGCGACGGCGCTCCGAGTCCCCTTCCTTATCCAACGTACGTAACAAATCCAGTCGTTCGAGCAGAATATTGTACAAAACTTTGTTACTATCTTCCATAATTTTTGCTTTTTTTTGCCAAAAAATGCCCAAATTGGTTTAATTTTGCAAATACTTATACAAATTTTGTGCAAAATTACAAAAAAATTTGCAAATATCAAAATATTTTTGTAACTTTGTAGCGATTTATCGTGAACAACGTAAAAATTGATATTTAATTAAACAAAAAATACATTCATGAAAACAACATTTCGTATTTTACTTGCGTTAGCTATATGCTTCCTGGCATATATCTGCGTTGACAGCGTTGTTACTCCTATTCAGTTTGAAGAGACGCGTGTATCGCGTGAGGAGGCAGTTGTAAAGAACCTGGTACACATCCGTACCGCAGAGGTAGAGTTCAAGAATCATCACGGTCGTTTTATGGCCGATCCTGACTCGCTGATTTTGTTCTTGCGCACCGAGCCCAAGAAAGAGGTTATGAAGGAAGGTTCGCTTACGGACAAGCAATTGGAAGCCGGCATGACGGAGCATAAGGCCGTTAAGCTGATCGAGAAGGCCAAAGCGAAAGCTATGAGCAAACTCAAGACGGACGACCAGGAGGCTTTGTATGCTTACATCTGGGAGAACGACCGCGACATCAAGGACGCAGGTCTGCAAGGTTTCCGCCGCGACACGATTGAGCTGAACATGATTCAGGCTCTGTACAAAGGCTTGTTTGATGAGCAGAGCATCGAGCAGATCATCTACATCCCGTATTCCGACAATCTGAAGTACGAGATTGAGACGAACGATGAGTACAAGACCTCTCAAGGTATCCATGTTCCTCTGTTTGAGGCACGTGCTCCGTTTGAGACGTATCTGGCCGATCAGGACAAACAGGAGTTGGTTAACCTGATTGACAAGGAAAAGAAGCTTGACCACTATCCCGGACTGAAAGTCGGATCGATTGATGCTCCGAACAATAATGCCGGCAATTGGGAGTAATGAGGATAATTAGTGGAAAATTTAGGGGGCGTCGTTTGATGCCCCCTAAAAATATTACAGCCCGGCCGACGACAGACTTTGCGAAAGAGAGTCTGTTCAACCTGCTTGTGAACCGAATGGATATCGAGGGGGCAGATGTGCTTGATCTGTTTGCCGGAACGGGAGGTATCGGTTTGGAGTGTGTGTCGCGCGGCGCACGCGAAGTGACTGCGGTAGAGCTGGCACATACGCAGCAGAATTTCATTATTTCGACATGCAAACAGCTGGGGATACATAACCTGCATCTGATTCGCGGCGATGTATTCAAATACATCAAGGCTTGCAACATACGTTATGATCTCGTGTTTGCCGACCCGCCATATGCGCTTGAGGAGTTGCCTACTCTACCCGATCTGGTTGTTCCTAACCTACTCAAAGACGAGGGGTTGTTCGTATTAGAACATGGGGACGACTACGATTTCTCGAGTCATCCCCACTTCTTAGAGTTACGCACCTACGGTAGCGTACATTTCTCGTTTTTTAGTATTTCATCGCCCCGTCGATAGGTATTACCTGTCCGGAGACGTAGGAAGACATATCCGAAGCCAGGAACAACGCGACCTGTGCGACCTCCTCTGGTGTGCCTATTCGATGCATGGGAATACGCTCGTTGATTATTCCTGCCAATACCTCTTCGGGCATAGCGCGCGTCATATCTGTGTCGATACACCCCGGAGCGATGGCATTGGCGCGTATACCCCGAGCTCCCAATTCCTGGGCGACGGTTTTCATCATCGCTATTATACCGGCTTTGGAAGCTGCGTAGTTGGATTGTCCGACGTTGCCGCCTATACCGACGACTGATGCTACTGATATGATACTTCCCTTGCGAGCCCGCATCATGACGGGTGTGACAGCGTGCGTATAGTTGAATGCCGACTTCAGATTGACGCGTATCACCTCATCCCATTGGTCTTCACTCATGCGCAGCATCAATCCGTCGCGCGTGATACCGGCATTGTTCACTAATATATCTATCCCGCCAAAGTCCGCGTTCACCGCGCTTATCACACGCTCCGCGGTAGCAAAATCCGTGGCATCCGCCTCATACGCCTTGGCGCGAACGCCATACGCCTGCAACTCCGCCTCCTCGGCACGCACGACCTCATTCATCGTCGTGCACGTGAACGCCACAGCGCACCCCTCACGGGCAAAACAATAAGCGATAGCACGGCCTATGCCGCGACTACCACCGGTTATCAAAGCTATCTTTCCTGCTAATAACATGTCTTTTAGTATTTAGCCATTGGCCGTTAGCCGTTGGCTATTGGCCATAAAAAAGGTGTTGTGTCGTTTTACGCGAGAAAACTCCTATAGAAAGGATTTGAGGTTTCACGCACCTTTGTAATCCGACCAGTTGAACAGCTCTCTCCTTTTCGGGAGGTCATCGCAGGCAACATCGGCACGCCATTGATACGCCAGGGACCTCGGTTGATTTTATTATTTGATGAGTTTTCCGGTCTCTACCGACACAACACCTATTATTTCATTATGTACAATGTTCTATATTATGAATTCCATTGGAATGTAAACACGAGTTTGTTTTCGTTGGCTCGGTACAATCCTTGCGGCGTGTAGTAATACACATCCTGCAGTACTCCCTGATGCCACGAGAAGCTGTATGCTACGCCTACCCTCAGCCAGTTGCCCATATAGTTCACTCCCAAGGACAATCGTTGCTTGTTGTACAGGGTCTTGTAGGCATATCCGAGATCGATCATCCAATGTCTGCCGGCTACGAGTTCCAATCCCGCTCTTGCCGTATGGTGCACACCGGTGAGGTTATGATACTGCATGTCGTATTGCGCGCTTAACAAGCCATGTTCTCCCCATTGCCATGCCAAGCCGGCTGTGGCCAACAGAGGTGTGGTCATACGCCAGCGGCTGTTCATATTCGCGGAACTGTAGGAAGTGTTCTTATCCTCATGTCTGGGATAAAGAAATGACTCGTCGAAGTAATCCGTCTCACGCATTTGTCCGACGGCAGGTGACTCAACCGACAATCCTATGCGTAACGCCCTGATCGGATGCGCCAAGAACCCTACGCTGCCGACGAAGCACACCGCCCTACCTTGCGCATTCTGCCTGAGGCTGTACTCGCGGGTCAGACCGCGCTTGTCGGCATACAGATATTCCCAACGGTCATTGGTCTGCCGCAATTGCAGCCACTCCAAGGTAGCTCCGACACCCCAATAGAATCTGTTGGAGATGTTCATCGCATAATGCAGATCGAAGTCGTTGCGGAAGCCATACTCATCGATGGAGGTTTCAATCCAATCCTGAGAAGCGACACGATGTGCGCTCCGGTCATTCAGGGTTACGATACGCAGCACATCCGCGCGTTTGGCGTAGGAGATCATGATATTATTGCTCACCACGCCGGCTATACGCTCGGGATGAATGATAGCAAACACGTACGATATTTGCGCCAAGTGCCATCGTGTGTACAATTGTCCGTGTTCCAAGGCTTCGTTTTCCCAATACTTGCGGAACAGTCCTCCTCCGGATACAGAGAACTGACTATGCCGATACACGCCGAGTCCTGCGGGGTTTTGCTTAACTGCCGAAGGATCGCCTCCCACTGCAGTCATAGCGCCACTCATACCTACGAAGCGCGATGTGCCAATCAGATCGTCGCTACCGGTAGCACATAACGCCTCAAGCCCCAAGGGGACGACGGTCTGTGCCTGCGCCGGAACGGCAAACAGCAAACATGCTATTCCAATGAAACAATATGTCAAATATCGCTTGATCATCTTGGTGCTTCTCGCAATATAGCCCTGACGGTATCAGGATGTTGCGCCGAAACGGAATCCTCGATAAAGATTATTTCTTTGGCTCGAGGGTTGTAGCTCGGCACCAATTGCTGCTGTTGTAAATAACTGTCATCCCAATAGTACACATCCTCCACAAAATCATCTGCTAACGCGTAGGTAAAGGAGGATATCAAGACGAAGAGTACTGAAAGAATCATCAGTTTCCGACACGTAGTATGTATCTTTCCTGTGTTCACTATTCTTATCGACTTAATCTTTCCATCCCTTGTGGTCAATGGGTAGCGATCGATGAATACTCTCGTCGAGTGTAGTAAGCGTCTCGGTGTTCGCTATGCCGGGGATAGTTTGAATCTGTGAGTTGAGCAGATGCATCAAGTGCTTGTCGTCGTGCGCATAAAGCTTGATGAGCATGGAATATGCGCCCAAGGTGAACTGACTCTCCACAATTTCAGGGATCTTATCCAGTTCTTCGCAGACCTGTTTGTACATGTATCCTCTCTCCAAGGTGAGACCTACATACACACAGAGGTTGTACCCTAACATCTTCGGACTAACCTGATAGCCCGATCCAACAATCACGCCAATGTCAAACATGCGTTGAACGCGCTGGTGCACAGCAGCACGGCTAACGCCACATTGCTCGGCCACATCCTTGAACGGGATGCGGGCGTTGAAAGTGATGATCTTCAAGATGCGCTTGTCTAATTCGTCTATCAGTTCCATTGATTTGACATTTTGTTAGCAATTCATATGAATTTCGATACAAAAGTACAACTTTTTTTGCAAATTTGCAAATTTTTTTGTATCTTTGCGTACATTTTGTTACAAAAAGTACGATTTTGCAACAAAAACCGCAATTTTGAGGACTTTTGTATTCGCAATTTGAAATTTTTATTACCCGCTATGGCTACCATCCAGGACTACATCGAATCGCACACTACTCCGGAACCGGAGTTGCTCAGCCGTATCACTCGTGACACGAATCTACATATACTCAATGCGCACATGCTGTCGGGGCAGGTGCAAGGCGAACTGCTACGGATGCTAAGCCGCATGATTCGTCCGAAACGCATCTTGGAGCTGGGAACGTTCACGGGCTATTCGGCTCTGTGTCTGGCTGATGGTTTGCAGCCCGATGGCGAACTGATCACGATAGAGCACAACGACGAGCTGGAAGAGACTATCCGGCGCAATATCGGGCAATCGCCCTTATGCGCGCGTATACGCGTAATAATAGGTGACGCGGTGGAGATTCTCAAAGATTGGTCATTGGCAAGCGAGAGCCAAGAGCTTTTCGACTTGGTGTTTATTGATGCCGACAAGCGGGAGTACAGTACGTATTTCCGTCTGGTTTTTCCGCTGGTTAAGCCCGGTGGTTTTATTTTGGCAGATAACACGCTGTGGGACGGTCATGTGATCGATTCCGCCTACGATAAAGACAAACAGACGGTTGCCCTCCGAGAGTTCAACCGCCTGATTGCTGACGACGAGCGAGTGTCGCAAGTCATTCTTCCGCTACGTGACGGACTAACTATTATATACAAATTACCGTAAACGAAGGAAGCCTACGCCAAACCTGCGCACCGCTTCGCGCTCCAATTCCTCGCGCACGGAAGGATGCGCGATAGAGATAAGCGCCTTGGCACGTTCCGCCAAAGGCAGGTTTCTGAGATATACTATACCCTGCTCCGTTACCACATATTGCGTTTGGAAACGGGTGGTTACCACTCCGGCTCCCGGACGCAGGTGGGATACAATTTTTGACTGGCCTTTGTCGGTCATACTGGGCATGGCGATGAAACATTTACCGCCTTCCGACAAAGCTGCGCCGTACATAAAATCGTGCTGACCGCCTACTCCGCTTATGACCGTCTCGCCAATCGAATCGGCACAGATCTGTCCTGTCAGATCGATCTCTACAGCCGAGTTAATAGCCATCGCGCGGGGATTCTGACGGATATTCTGGGGATCGTTAGTCCACGCCACATCGCGAATCACGAAGTCGGGATTATTGTCCACATGCTCGTACAGATGCTTGGAGCCGAGGATAAGACTGCCGACACTTTTGCCTGGATACAAGGCTTTTTGCGAGTTGTCGATCACGCCGCTCTCAATGAGGGGAAGAACACCATCGGTTATCGCCTCGGTATGCAAGCCGAGGTGTTTGTGGTTCTTAAGGGCGTTGATAACCGCGTTGGGTATACCGCCCACACCGATCTGCAAAGTTGCGCCATCGGGTATCTGCTCGGCTATAAACTGACCGATACGGTTTTCTGTCTCGTTGGGGACGGGTGTGGGTACTTCCACCAGAGGCTCGTCACCACGGCACATTGCGCTAATCTGCGACACGTGAATCACAGGGTCGCCAAATGTACGAGGCATGTACTTGTTGACCTGGGCGATTACTTTTTGGGCACATTCCGCGCCACTGAATGCGATATCTGCCGATACGCCGTAGGTGCAATAGCCGTCGGCATCAGGCTCGGAGACGTTGAGGAACACGGCATCTACGGGCACTTGACCGCTGCGGAACAGGAACGGCACTTCGCCCAGGAAACAGGGGATTGTGTCCGCCACACCGGCTTTCATGGCGTGACGAAGATAGTTCGGAACGAAGATCGATAATGCACGGAACGAGTTGATATACTCCTCTTTAGCGTATGGAGCATCCTCGGGATAGATGCCGAATCCGGAAATAAGTTTGACATCTCGCAGCTCGTTGGCACGTTCCGTCAGGGCTCGGAGCAGCACAAAAGGCACGGATGTTGAACCTTGAACCACAATCGTATCGCCGGACTCTATCAGTCCTACGGCTTCTTTGGGAGATAAATATTTCATAATTTTACGTTTTTCAGGATTAGATCTTCGCAGCAACTCTGCAAAATATCATACAAAGATACGAAAAAAAACTGATATTTGCAAATTTTGGTGGATTTTTTTTCTATAAAAATGCATTTTTGAAAAAATTTATCCATTTTTTATAAAGATGTAGATGCAAAAATATATAAAAAATTCCAAAAATATTCATTTTTTTGAACATTTTTGGGTGAAAAACTTGCATATTTCATTATTTTTTTGTAACTTTGCAGTCCGCAAAGTTTAACTAAAAAGACAAAACGACATTATCATATAGCGAGAATTAATTATGGATGACTATCGTTTTATAGATATTGACCACGAGCCGACTGATGAACAGCTGGCACAATTGATGCATGAGGTTGCTGTGGAAGCCAAAGAACGGCACGATAAGGCACATGCTGCCTATTTTGCGCATATAAGACAAATGGCACACGCTATATGAGAAAACCTGTTCTGATAGTAATATGCGGCCCGAATGGTTCAGGCAAGACTTCGACTACTCGTTTGGTTATCAAGCATGCCTGGGCGGAACAATGCGTGTATATCAATCCCGATGAAATAGCGCAAGCCAAGTTCGGCAACTGGAACGACGCAAACGCTATCCGCCAAGCGGTTGAGTATTGTGAAGAGTGGCGCGAACAACTATTGCACGAACGCAAAGATTTTATCTTTGAAACGGTTTTGTCTTCTGATGGAAAAGTTGATTTTCTGAAAAGAGCAAAAGAAGCAGGTTACTTCATTCGAATGTTCTTTATTTGCACAGAATCGCCAACCATAAATGCTGCCCGCATTGCCAACCGCGTAATGGAAGGTGGTCACGATGTGCCCATCACGAAAATTATCTCGCGCTACGAGAAATCCATCATAAACGCCAAACAAGTATCAGAATTTGTTGATAGAGCGTATTATTACGATAACTCTGTGGATAACATGAATGCCCAACTGCTATTCCGAACAATAGATGGGAAGTTTGCCAAGAAATATGTCGAATCATTCCCGCAATGGACTGAAACAATATTAGAAGCAGTTCAATAATTCGTCGCATGCTGACGATAATTGCAATATAGCTGACCTCCACAGCATAAAAAGTATCCCTAAAAACAGATAAAGAAGTATCAACAGCGATGGGCTTTGATACTTCTTTTGTGTTCTTACTGAAAATAAACGGATTGTGAAATTAAATTTATTAAAACCTAAATCCCCCACGATTTTTTTTGCCATTTTACCCAAATCCCCCACGATTTTTTTTGGCGTTTTCCCTAAATCCCCCACGATTTTGGGTTATTATAATGGCTATGGATTGCCTCGAAAATGGATCGATAATGGACCGTGAATGGACCGTTCACAAATTGAAATTCGATACATGTAACTTTTAACCCTATTGGGAAAGCAACGAAAAAAAGGTTAAAAGTTAAAAGTATGGGATTTTATTTTTGCATATGTCACGAGAGAAGTATAAAGAACAACTCAAAAAAAAGGTTAAAAGTTACATGTATCGAATTTTATTTTTGCATATGTCACGAGAGTTAAATGTTTATTGCAATAAGTACATATCGCGCGCGTGCACGACATTGAATTTACAAATTCGATACTTTTAACTTTTAACCTTTAACAATTCATATATATATTCACTCTAAATATTCTCTCATTCTCGGGACACAAAAAAAAGCAGAGTTGCGAACAAGTCACAACCCTGCAATCACAATCAATTTATCTGATCCGCCAAGCATGGCGGATGCTATAGAAGCCAAATGACTGATGATAAGTAATCAGCCAAACTTGGCGGATTACTTATCGTCCTCAACTGCAGCTTGAGCGGCGGCGAGGCGAGCGATAGGTACGCGGAACGGTGAGCAAGAAGCGTAGTTCATACCCACGCGAGCGCAGAACTTAACAGACGAAGGTTCACCACCGTGCTCGCCGCAGATACCTGTGCGGAGTGCGGGACGAACGGCACGACCTTTCTCTACTGCCATCTTGATCAATTGGCCTACACCGTGCTGGTCAAGAACCTGGAACGGGTCAACCTTCAAGATCTTCTTCTCAAGATATGCAGGCAAGAACGAAGCGATATCGTCACGGCTGTAACCGAAGGTCATCTGGGTGAGGTCGTTGGTACCGAATGAGAAGTATTGAGCCTCGGTAGCGATGCGGTCAGCGGTCAGAGCTGCACGCGGAATCTCGATCATCGTACCGATCTCGAACTCAACCTCGATGCCATACTCAGCAAATACCTCCTTGGCAACGTGTTGGATGATCTCCTTCTGCTGCTTGAACTCGTAGAGGATACCGATCAGCGGAACCATGATCTCCGGCATAGGATCGTGACCTTCCTTCTTCAGCTCGCAAGCAGCCGACAAGATAGCGCGGGTCTGCATAGCGGTAATCTCGGGGAAGGTGATACCCAGACGGCAACCACGGTGACCGAGCATCGGGTTGTTCTCGGCGAGAGAAGCCACACGGCGTTGGATCTCCTCAACGCTTACGCCCATCTCCTTAGCCATGGTCTGCTGGCCAGCGAGATCATGGGGTACGAACTCATGCAACGGGGGATCAAGAAGACGGATATTAACCGGGCAACCGTCCATAGCTAGCAAGATACCCTTGAAGTCTGCCTTCTGATACGGAAGGAGCTTAGCCAGAGCTTTCTCACGACCGGCGCTGTCCTTGGCAAGAATCATCTCACGCATAGCGATGATCTTCTTGTCCTCGAAGAACATGTGCTCGGTACGGGTCAGACCGATACCCTTGGCACCAAATGCGCGTGCAACCTCTGCGTCGTGCGGGGTGTCAGCGTTGGTGCGAACCTGCAGGTGGGTATATTTGTCGCAAAGATCCATGAGAGCCTTGAAGTCGCCGCTAAGTTCGGCAGCCTTGGTAGGAATCTCACCGGCATAAACCTGACCGGTCGAACCGTTCAATGACAGGTAGTCACCCTCTTTGTAGGTCACGCCCTCGATGGTAACAGTCTTAGCCTTGTAGTCCACGATGATAGCACCTGCGCCTGATACGCAGCACTTACCCATACCGCGGGCAACAACAGCAGCGTGCGAGGTCATACCGCCACGAGCGGTGAGGATACCCTCGGCTGCCGACATACCTGCGAGGTCTTCGGGAGAGGTCTCGATACGAACCATGATCACCTTGTGACCGTCCTTATGCCACTCCTGAGCGTCGTCAGCGTGGAAGACGATCTGACCGCAGGCAGCACCCGGCGATGCGGGCAGACCTTGGGTGATAACTTTGGCTTTCTTCAGGGCGTCCTTGTCGAATACCGGGTGCAGCAGCTCGTCGAGCTTCTGCGGCTCGCAACGCATAATAGCCTCTTTCTCAGAGATAACGCCTTCGCGAACAAGATCCATAGCGATCTTCACCATAGCCGTACCGGTACGTTTGCCGTTACGGGTCTGGAGGAACCAGAGCTTACCTTCTTGTACGGTGAACTCCATATCCTGCATATCGCGATAGTGGTTCTCAAGCTTCTGCTGGATCTCGTTGAGTTCAGCAAACAGAGCCGGCATTGCCTCTTCCATAGAAGGATACTTGCTTGCACGCTCTTCCTCGCTGATACCCTGGAGCTTAGCCCAACGGCGGCTGCCCTCGAGGGTGATCTGCTGCGGAGTGCGGATACCTGCTACAACGTCCTCGCCCTGTGCGTTAACCAGGTACTCACCGTTGAACAGGTTCTCACCGGTAGCGGCGTCACGGCTGAAGCATACACCCGTAGCCGAGGTTTCGCCCATGTTACCGAATACCATAGCCATAACCGAAACGGCTGTACCCCACTCGTCAGGAATTCCTTCCATCTTACGGTAGAGGATAGCGCGCTCGTTCATCCAGCTGCGGAATACAGCGCAGATAGCGCCCCAGAGTTGCTCGATAGGATCGTTGGGGAAGTCCTTGCCGGTCTGCTCTTTGATAGCGGTCTTGAAGCGTGCTACGAGGAGCTTGAGCTCATCGACGTTGAGGTCCTTGTCAAGCTTGATGTGACGGATCTCCTTCACCTCGTCGATGATCTTCTCGAACGGATCGATGTCGGTTTTGTTCACCGGCTTCATGCCAAGCACAACGTCACCGTACATCTGTACGAAACGGCGATAGGAGTCGTAAACAAAGTGAGGATTGTTGGTCTTCTGGCACATTCCCTCAGCTACGGTGTCGTTCAAACCGAGGTTGAGGATCGTATCCATCATACCCGGCATAGAGGCGCGAGCGCCCGAACGAACGCTGACGAGAAGAGGATTCTTCGGGTCACCGAACTTGCAGTTCATGAGGTTCTCAATGTGCTTAACGGCAGCAAGTACGTCGTCGTTCAGGAGTTCAACGATCTTCTCCTGACCTACCTGATAATACTCGTTGCAGACATCGGTAGTAATGGTGAATCCCGGGGGTACAGGTACTCCCACGAGGTTCATCTCGGCGCAGTTGGCACCTTTACCACCCAGTTGCTCACGCATCTGGGCATTACCTTCGG
>Ga0310696_10001981_pt1 | contig 28171 bp, 28 predicted proteins | sample AusTroGonzalo_MG_4_FD_203885 | JGI IMG/M metagenome (GOLD analysis project Ga0310696, IMG submission 203885) | Bovine rumen microbial communities from tropical cattle in Woodstock, Queensland, Australia - Gonzalo_02 (v2) (version 2) | ecosystem: Host-associated > Mammals > Digestive system >...
TGATGCCGACGCGGGAGTGTTCGAGCAGGGCCGCGTCGCATTTCGTGCGCGTGCGTATGATAAGGGCGTCGGCGTTGCGGACGGTTTCCGGGGTGAATTCACCGGGTTCCAGATACCGCATATCCGCATAGGGCTCGAAGACGCCCTCGAGAAACGGGATCCTTGAGTCTGCCGCGATGAGCATGAACGCGCCTCAGAGGATGTACGGCTGAGACAGGAAGTACCGCCAGAGGGCAATGGCCGCAAGCGTAATGCCGATGGAGAGAAACGCGCGTCTCCAGCTCTTGAAAATGAAGGACATGACCGTCAGGACGATTCCTGAGGCGGAACAGATCACGCTCAGCGTGAGGCCGGACGCGATCATGAAATACGCCGTGGCTTTCGCGGAATGCATGGCGGCTTCCGGCCCGGAGAATCCGCGCGACACCAGCCAGAAGCAGACGCCGGCGGCGATCCCGTCGAGCACGAGCAGGAAGATCAGCGGAAAGATCAGCAGGGAAATCAGGACTTTGAACATGGTCTGTGCGTTTTCCCGGAATGCCGGCCGGAGGCGGGCTCCGGCTCAGTTTTCCTGCATGTAGTTCGGGGCATCGCGCGTCATGATGATGTCGTGCGGATGCGCTTCCTTCAGGGCGGAGGGGCTGACGCGCGTGACTTTGGCGCGGGCGCGGAGCTCGGGGATGGTCTTCGTGCCGCAGTAGCCGAGAGAATAGCGGAGACCGCCGATGAACTGGCAGAGGACTTCGCTGAGGGAGCCGCGGTAGGGGACCATGCCTTCGACGCCCTGCGGGACGATCTGCTTCACGTCGTCGGTGTCCTTCTGGCCGTAGCGCTCGCGGCTGCCTTTGGATTTCTGCATTGCCACGAGACTGCCCATGCCGCGGTAGAGCACGTAGCGGCGTCCGTTGCGGAACGTCTTTTCGCCGGGGCCTTCGAGGGTGCCGGCGAGGACGGATCCCATCATGACGCAGGAAGCGCCCACCGCGATGGCCTTCGGCACGTCGCCGGACTGCTTGATGCCGCCGTCCGCGATGATCGGGACTTCCTCGCCGATGGCCTTGTACGCCTCGTAGATGGCGGAGACCTGCGGCGTACCGACGCCCGCCACGACGCGCGTGGTGCAGATCGAGCCGGGTCCGATGCCGACCTTCACGGCGTCGACGCCCGCGTCGAGCAGGGCTTTCGCGGCTTCGTACGTGGCGATGTTGCCCGCCACGACGTCGATGCCGGCGTAATGATCCTTGATGTACTTCACCGTGTCGATGACGCCCTTGCTGTGGCCGTGCGCGGTATCGATCACGAACGCGTCGACTCCGGCCTGCGCCAGCGCTTCGATGCGGTCCTCGTTGTAGGGCCCGACGGCGGCGGCGACGCGCAGACGGTGATCGGCGTCACGGTTGTACGCCGGTTCCATATTCTCGATGAGCGTGCGGACGTCGGTGAAGCTGAAGAGGCCGGTGAGCCTGCCATCCTTGTCAATGGTCGGGAGCTTGCCGACTTTGTTCTTCATCATGAGCTGGAAGGCGTCCTCCAGCGAGGGAGCGCCGTTGGCGTAGACGACGGGCTTCGTCATGACGTCGCGGATGGGAATGTCGAAGCTGGAGAGGAACTTGATGTCGCGGGCGGTGATGATGCCGACGAGCTTGCCGTCGGCGTTCACGATGGGGAATCCGGAGAAAGAGAAGTTGTGCGCCTGCTTGTAGTTGAGCATTTCCTGCACGGTCTGGTCTTCGCGGAACGTGATCGGGGTCTTGATGAAGCCGTTGAGGTAGAATTTGACCTTGCGTACTTCTTCGGCCTGGGTTTGGACGTCGAGGTTCTTGTGGATCACGCCGATGCCGCCCTGCTTCGCCATGGCGATGGCCATTTCGGCCTCGGTCACGGTGTCCATGGCGGCGCTGACGAAGGGGATGTTCAGCTTGATGTTGCGGGAAAACTTCGTCGAGATGTCAGTGTCCGAGGGAAGGAAATCGGCATACTGCGTCAGGAGGGAAATGTCGTCGAAAGTGAGGCTTTCGTACTTGAAATTCGCCATGAAGGCGTCGATGTTCTGGTTGCTCATCAGCTGCTCCGATCATGTTTCGCCGGGCCGCGTTTGGCGCTTGGCAACGGCTTTGTTGAATACCATTTGCCAATATAATATATCCGCTTTTCCCTGTTTTGCAATTCCCGGAAGTCTTTTTTCCCCGTTTTTTTACAAAAAAACATCCGTCCGCGGGAAAATGGACGGATGCCGGGAAAATGCGCCGCGGAAAGAGCGGCTCAGAGGCCGAACGGCTTGAGCTGTTCTGCGAGCGTGTCGTCGTCTTCTGACGCCGCGACCTGTTCGATCTGCCAGGTCTCAATGTGCTCGGCGAGCTCGCCGGGCTCGACCGGTTCTTCCGGGCCGAGGGATTCGATCTCGAGCATGCCGGGCTCGGTGTAGAACTCGGCGTTGCAGCCGTAATCGGGATAATTCGCGCCGGGGAAGAAGGCGAAACGCTTGATGAAGAGCTCGGAGCCGAAGTCGTAGGCGGCCCAGCCGGGCTTGACCATCGCCCCGAACTTCTGTTTGGTCGGATACGTGTCGTCCTGGCTCATGCGGATAAAACGCTTGCCCCAGACAAACCGCGGATCGGCCATGTTCGTGAACTGCCACAGCACGATGGCGCGTCCGGCAGCGAAGGACTGGCCTTCGCCGGGGCCGTGCGGCACGAAGGGCTCCTGCGGGACGATGACCGTGCCGCCGGGCGCCATGACGGAGAGCGCCCAAGGGGCAAACCTGGCAGCCCACGGGCCGCGGTTGTAAATGCGGTGGGTGACCTTCACGAGGGAGCCGGATTCCGGGAAGTCGATGACGATCTCCTTCTGGAGGCGGGAAGTCGTCTCGGTCTCGCAGGTCAGCGTGAGGCGGGAACAGGGAACATCGAGTCCGCCGAACACCATGCGCGCATTCTCTTCCCATTCGTGCTTGACCGGCTGGACGTCAGGGTAATAGGTTCGGGTCCAGACCTCGGGCGCGTGCCACAGGCGGTGGCCGCCGTAGCTCTGCCAGGTATCATGCGAGATGTTCGCCATCTGGTCGTCGAAGTTCTTGAAGAAGTTTGCGCCGCCCTTGCGCTTGAACGAGAGGACACGGGGGCCGAGGCCGACGGACACAACGAGTTCGATGTCGCCGTTGTCAAGGAGAAGGCAGTCTTTCCAGCCGCGGTATTCGATGGTTTGCAGGCTCATTTCGGAGGTTCCTTTCAGGTGGGGGGTATTGGAAATGGGTTAAGTCAGGATTGAAGATGTTTCAGGGCTTTTTTCGCGATGTCGCGGCGGTACTGCATGTTCTCCCAGGAGATCGGGGCGAGCGCGGCATAGACGGCGTCGATGGCCGCCTGGATCGTCGGGGCGCTCTTCGACACGACCAGCACGCGGCCGCCCTTGTTCACGAAACGGCCGTCCTGGAAGCCGGTCCCGGCATGGAACACGACCGCGCCTTTCGCCTCGGCTTCTCCGATGCCGGAGATCGGGTGGCCTTTCACGATGGGTCCCGCGGGATATTCGCCGGAAGCGAGCACGACGCAGACGCAGGGATCGGGGTTCCATTCGAGCTTGACTTCGGCTAGACGGCCGGTCGCGGTCTTGTAGAGGGCGTCGGCGAGGCTGGAACGCAGGCGCGGGAGCACGGCCTCGGTCTCGGGGTCGCCGAAACGCACGTTGAATTCGAGCACCTTCGGGCCGTCCTTCGTGACCATGATCCCGGCGTAGATGAGTCCGCGGTAATCAAGCCCCTCGGCCTGAATTCCGGCGAGGAAACGGTCGAGGACTTTTTCCTGCACCTCGGCCATGAGGGCGTCAGTCACGACCGGGGCGGGGGAATACGCACCCATGCCGCCGGTATTCGGCCCCAAGTCGCCGTCGAGCTGGCGTTTATGGTCCTGCGAACTGGCAAGCGCGGTGATGGTCCTGCCATCGACGAGCGCGAAAATGGACGCCTCCTCGCCGACGAGAAGTTCCTCCAGCACGACGCGGGCTCCGGCCGCGCCGAACGCGCCGCTGAAGCAGGCGTCAACGGCGGCGAGCGCGTCGGCGCGGTCTTTCGAGACGATGACGCCCTTGCCCGCCGCGAGGCCGTCGGCTTTCACGACGAGTTCGCGTCCGGCGTCGTACTGTGCGTTCACATAGGCACGCGCATCGGCGGCGTTGTCGAAGGTGGCGAACGCGGCAGTCGGGATGCCGTATTTGTCCATGAATTTCTTGGAAAAATCCTTGCTGCCTTCGAGCTGCGCGGCGGCCTTCGACGGACCGAAAACGGGGATGCCTTTCGCGCGAATGAGGTCGGCCGCGCCTTCGCACAGGGGCGCTTCCGGGCCGACGACCACGAAGTCTATGCCGTTCGAGGCGGCCCAGTCGGCGATGGCGGCCCAGTCGGAGCCGGGGACATCCGCGGGGCATTCGGCGATCTGCGCGATGCCGGGGCTGCCGGGAATGCAGACCAGGCGGGAAGTTTCCGGGCTGAGCTTCAGGCTGCGGCAAATCGCGTGTTCGCGGCCGCCGCTTCCGAGCACGAGGATATTCATAATCGGGGGTCTCCTTAGGTGTTTCAGGCGGGTGCGCCGCCGTCTTTTTCATGAAATAAACACGGATAATCTACATGCGAAAACGGAAAAAGTCAAGACGGCAATCCGCGGAAACGCCCGAAAAGAAAGCAAAGTCCGTGTCCGGCGTTCAGGTCCGCACCGCCGGTTTCGGCTGAAGCGGCAGGAAGAGGGAAAACGCCGCGCCCGGAACTTCCGGGTCCGCCGGGTCGAGCTGAAGCCAGCCTTTGTGCGCGATGAGGATGCCGTACGCCATGGAGAGGCCCATCCCCGTGCCCTGTCCGACCGGCTTCGTGGTGAAGAACGGCTCGAAGATGCGTGCGCGAAGTTCCTCGGGGACTCCGGGGCCGGAATCCTGGATCCGGATGACGCAGTAAGATGCGTCGGGGGAGAGTTCGGCATCCGGCGGCGGAAGCGGATCGACGCCGAGTTCGGCGGGCGATCCGAGGGAAACGGTGATGCGGCGGCTGTGCTCGGGGATCTTCTTCACGGCGTCGCGGGCGTTCATGAGGAGATTCAGGATGACCTGCTGAAGCTGGACCGGGTCGCCGCGAACGACCGGAGAGGCGGCTTTTTTGCCGGAAGCGTTTTCGCCGGAAGCATCCTTGCCCGGGATGTCGAGCTTGAGGTCGATGCCGGAGGCGGAAGGCAGGAACATGGCGGCGGAGGTGTTGAGGAAGGAAACGAGGTCGATGTCCGAGGCGGTGAAATTACCGCGGCGGGCGAAGCCGAGAAGGTCGCGAGTGAGGGTGGCGGCGCGGGAAGTGATGGTGTCGATGATCTCGATGTGACGGCGGGCATTCTCCTCGTGGACGGGGTACATGTACTTGATGAGGTCGAGGTGGCCCTGGATCGCCTGAAGGAAATTGTTGAAGTCGTGGGCGATACCGCCCGCGAGCTCGCCGATGGACTCGAGGCGCTGCCGGTGGAATGTCTGTTCTCGCCAGATCTCCCGTTCGCGCTCAAGGCGGGTCCGTTCGGTGATGTCGCGTCCGTGAACCAGCGCCATCGGGGTCTCGGCGATGACAATCCGGTTAATGGCGAGCTCGAGGATGCGGTCGCCGCCCGGGAGCGAAACCGTGTAGCGGGCGGTCGGCTCCTCCAGAAGCGCGTCCCATTGGAATCGTTCGATCCCGGCGAGTTCGGGGAAGGATTTCCCCTTGAGCGCATCGACGGACGCGTCGAACGCGATGGCTGCGGAATCGTTGACCTCCGAAATAACGCCGTCCATGTCGGTCAGGAAGATGCTGGCGACGGCGTTGCGGAAAAGCACCCGGTAGCGTTCCTCCGTGTCGCGGAGCGTCTTTTCCAGCTCGACCCGCTTGCCGTAGTTGCCGAAGAACGCGATCACGATGTCGAGTGCGCCGCGTCCTTCGCCGGGCAGCTCATAGCGGATGCGGGAGAGGTAGAACGTAATGATGACGCTGAGCCACAGCACCATAAGCGTCTTGAAGAGGTAGGACGCCTCCAGTTCGAGCCACCATTCCGGGCGTCCCCAGCGGTAGACCGCGGAAAAGACAAGCGCATCGCTGAGCTGGACCGCGATCAGCGAGGCTGCCACGCTGAGGAACAGGTTGATGCGGCGGTTTCGGAGCCCCTGGTAGAAGATCGGAATCAGGAAGATGTCAACCGTGAAGGACAGCACGTTCGCGGCCATCACGCGCAGACTGCTCCGCATCATGGAGATAAACGATGCCGGAAGCTGTTCGGCGCCGACGTCCGGCAGCATTTCCGCCTGCGTCACGATCAGGTTCGCCAGATAAAGGTACAGCGCCAGCGAGATCATCAGCCCGATGATCACGCGCTGCGCGGAAAGCGTGCCGTCGGCGATGTAAATGACGGCAAGGATGCCCAGGAAGGGCAGCATGAGCACGCCGGACGAAAGCGGGATGTCGAATCCGGGATACCCCGTGACGATGGTGATGCCGCCCGCGCCCGCGAATTGCGTGAATCCGAAAAGCAGCCCCATGGCCACGTAGGAGGCCTGGACGCCCAGCTGTTTCCTCAGCCCGTGAAGCAGCAGGAGCGTCACGAAAAGGAAGGTCATTTCGAGAACGGCCAGGATAATGCTGTAAAACGTGGTGTCCATGTCTGCCGGGGCCGGGGTTCGGGGGGGGCTGCTTCCGGGCGGGAGGTCAGGAGTCCGCGGCGTCCGGGGAACCGGGCGCCGGAGCCGGACCGTGGAGACGCTCCCGGAAGCATGTGGCGCGGTATTCGCCGCGTTCGACGGGCGAGAGGTTCATGTTCTTTTTGCAGCAGAGGTGCGCGGGCTGGCACTCGAGCAGGAGTTCCGCCCAGTCCTGCCGCGAAAAATGCCGGAAGACGCCGGAATCGGCGCCGAGCTTCATGATGGAGAGAGCGTCGAGCGCTTCCGAAGTCGGGATGAGATAGGTGTTGCGGAGAAGCCCGTAGGCACGGCCGCAGGCGTTGAGGAAGAGCAGTCTCTGCCGCGTGATCAGTTCGGCCCGGGTGCGTTCTTCCTCGCGGGAGATGGCAGTGACGACTTCCGTCAGGCGCATCCCCAGGTCCTCTTCGCGTTCGCCGAGCGTGGTGCGGTTCGAGATGAGGTAGAGATTTCCGGCGGCTTTTCCGTCGACGGGGAAATACGGCTCGGCGGCAAGTCCGGCATCCTTGATGTTCTCGAGTATCTTCTTCCTGCGGCCGGAAAGTCCGAGCGCGGGCAGGTGGATCAGGAACGTAATCCTGAGCCCCGTTCCGACGAGCGAGGAGGAGGAGGTCAGGTATCCGAGGCGCGGATGGAATGCGAACCGGAGATGCCGGGCAAGGGCGGACTCGAGCGCGGACATGCGGTCCCACAGCTCGCGGAACGCCGCGCCCGGAGCCGTCATGTGCAGCCAGAGATGATCGTCGCCGTTCATGAGGACCGAAGCGGAGCCGTCCTCGGCGCAGACGAACACCCGGCAGGGCGCGACGTCCGTCCGGCCGCGCTCCAGCAGTTCGCGTTCCACAAGGAGTTCGCGGTCGGACGCAGTGAGGAGTTCGTACCGGATCTGGAACATGCTCGGAAGAAGCCTGCGCACATCGTCGTGATGCAGCGCGGCCAGCCCGAGTTCGGCGGCCGATTCGAGGATGTTGGCGGAGGCGGTCCCGGGGAACTGGAAACCGTCGATGTTGCGCGAGAGCGAGACAAACGTGGAAAGGATCGGCCCCTGCCCGATGAAGACCGGTCCGCGGCTTGCCACGTGGCGGATTCTCGGATGGAAGATCATGAGCTTTTCCTCCTTCCGCGGGCGCGAGTTTTTTTCGGCGGTTCTTCGGGGGCGGATTCATCCGGGATGAGTTCGGCGGATTTGAGTTCGGCGTCGATCGCCGCGATCCTGTCGCGAAGCTCGGCGGCAAGCTCGAATTCCTCGCGGCGGATGGATTCGTCCAGGCTCTTGCACAGCCGTTCGAGCTCGCTGCGCAGGCTGATGCGTTCGGAAACCGCGGGATCCTGCCACTGTTCGACCGTTTCGGGCGGCGTCTTGCCGGAATGCACGCTGCCGTGGTGGATGAGCGCGAGTTCCGGGAAGATGAGCTGGCCGAACTGCTCGTAACAGGTCGGGCAGCCGAGCTTGCCGGTCTTCTTGTAAGACTTGAAGGTGGTCCCGCAGACGGAGCAGGCCAGGTCTTCCGACTCGTCCTCCTCCTGCGTTTTTTTCGTGTCGAAAAGCTCGGCGAGCTTCAGGTCCGCACTGTTTGCGATTGCCTTCGTGAGGCGTTCCAGCATCTCGTGGAAATGCGAGTTGACGGAATTCTCCTCGACGAGGTTGCGTTTTTTCGCGCATTCCGTGCAGATGTGGAGCGTGTTTTCCTCGCCGTTGACGATTTCCTGTATGTGAATGGTGGCCGGATTGGCCCTGCAGATTTGACACAGCATCATGACGTACCTCGAATGCTCTTCATGTTCAGGTTCCCGAAAACAATGTATCACGCGGAAGAAAAGAATGCAACCCGCGAAGCGAAAAAAAAGCGAAAAAGGCGCCGTATTTTCCGACCGTCGGGCATTCGGCGTCCGCTTCCCCCTTTTCCATGCCGGAAAAACGCAAAAACCATTTGCATTTTCGCGGGCGTATGATATAGTAAAATCTGTGAACTGCAACGGCGGCCGCTTTGCCAGGCAAAGAGGAAAGTCCGGACTCCACAGGGCAGGAAGTCCTCCTTCAAGGAGGATGCCGCGGGGGCAACCCCGCGGGAAGGAAAGCGCAACAGAGAACAGACCGCCGGGCGTTTTGCGACGTCCGGCAAGGGTGAAACGGCGGTGCAAGAGACCACCGGGCTTCGGAGCGATCCGGGCCGCACGGCAAGCCCCTTCCGGAGCAAGGCCAAATAGGGAACGATGCCGCTGCCCGCGGCGCTATCAGTTCCGGGTTCTGGCCGCTCAGACAGATGGCCGCCCCCGCGCGAGAGCGCGGAGACAGAATCCGGCTTATGTTGCAGTTCACGTTCTTTGGAACAACACGCCATGAAAATCGTATCACTCATAACAGATTTGGACCCCGCCGGAGCGGAACGCGTCCTGACCGATTTGGTCTGCAGCCTCATCGCCCGGGGGCACACCTGCGACGTCCTGTCGCTGAAGGCGCAACCCTGCGACGACTGCCTGGTCGACGCGCTTCAGACGGCCGGCGCACGCGTCGCGTTCCTGAACGCCACCAAGCTCGACTTCTTCGTCCTGCCCTTCCTGGTGCGCTATGCCCTCCAGCGCCTGGAGCCCGAAATCGTTCACTCGCACATGATGCACGCCAACATCCTGGCCCGCCTCGCGCTCGCGGGGAGCGGAATCCCGGTGGTAAACACGATACACATCGCCGACCGACGCCGGACGCAGGGGTTCTACTTCATGCTGGACCGGATGACGGTCCGGAACGCAAGTGCGCTGACCGGAGTTTCCAAAGCCGCCGTGCGTTTCCATTCCGCCGTCTGCCGCATTCCCCGGAAGCGGTTCCGCGTGGTCTACAACGGCTGCGACATCGTGGAGCCGGCCTCGCCCGAAGAATGCCGCGATTTCCGCAAATGGTGCATGATGGAAGACTGCACGAAGGTGATCGGATCCGTGGGGCGCCTCGACCGGCAGAAAGGCTATGACCTGCTGTTCGACCGCATGGGCGCATTGAACGACCGCGTGCCGGACGGGGAACGCTGGGGCGTCATCATCATCGGCGACGGTCCGGAACGCGACGATCTGGAACGCCGGATACGCGCGATGAACCACCCGAAGCTCGTCTTCGCGCTGCCGGGCTACCGCCAGGACGCCCGCAGCCTGATGGCCGCATTCGACGCCATGGTGGTGCCCTCGCGCTACGAGGGATACGGTCTTACGCTCACCGAGGCCATGACGCTCGGGCTCCCCGTGGTCACTTCGACCGCCGACTCCCTCCCCGAACTCTGCGATCAGTACAAGGGCGGTTTCGCCCGGTGCATTGATTTCAACAACGACCCGGACGGGATCCGGCTGGCGAAAGCGCTCTCCGAAGCGGTCGAAGCCGGCCGCTCCGAACCTTTCGTCCTGTGTTCCGTCGCGTCCATGGTCGACCAATACGAACAAATCTACAACGAACTGACAGGCAATTAAGACCAGGAGATTCACTCCCATGCTTCAGCTTCTCGCCGCCACCACGAACAAACACAAGATTCAGGAATTCCAGGCCATGCTCGACGTCTCCGCCGATTCCGGACGCGTCTGCATCATCTCCCCCGATTCCATCAAGGACTTCCCCGAAATCGTCGAAAACGGCACCTCCTTCGAGGAAAATGCGCGCATCAAGGCCGGACAGGCCGCAAGCTACGCCGACATGGCCGCTTTTGCCGACGACTCCGGGCTGGAAGTGGCCGCGCTGGGCGGCGCTCCGGGCATCTATTCCGCGCGTTACGGCGGCGAAAACGCCACCTACCCCGAAAAGATCGCAAAACTCCTGAAGGAGCTCGAAAACGTCAAGGACCGCCGCGCGCGCTTCGTCTGCGTCATCGCGCTGGCGTACCGCGGAGACATCGTGGAGACCTTCCGCGGCGAGGTCACGGGCCGCATCGCGCTCGAGTCGCGCGGCGCCCAGGGGTTCGGCTACGATCCGGTCTTCATCCCGGACGGCTACGACAAGACGTTCGGCGAACTCGGCGAGGAAGTCAAATCGAAGATCAGCCACCGTGCCCGCGCTTTCGCGCTGGCCGCCGAATTCGTGCACCGCGAACTTCAGACCATGGACGATTTCGAGTTTGTATGATGAAGCTCCGCACCGCCATCGCGATCTGCCTCGCCGCGCTTCCGGCGCTCCTCCCGCTCCCCGCGCTTCGTGCCGCCGACAACGGGAAGGAGGTCGAACTGCGCTTCGACGGACGCCCGAAGGCGGGCGAACCGTACCAGCTTTACGTGAACAGCAAGCAGGTCCGCACCTACCGGATGAAGCTGGTCGGGATCGCCAACCCGCCTCGCCGCCGCGAAACGCATGAGATTCAGGCGGCCGGAGAACTCGTCTACCAGTCGCTCGACCCGCTTGTCGTCCGGTTCAAGGTCGATTCCCTCGTCCAGATCGTCGACGGTGTGAAGACCGATTATTCCCCTCTCGCCGGGATGACCGCCATCGTCAGTTCGTCCGGCGTGACCCTGCGGGATGTCCCCGCCGGCACGGATGAGGACGCCGCGGCTCTTGTGCTCGGCGGCGCAAAAGCCTCCGGCGCGAAGACGACGAAGGAGATCCGCGAGATGCTGCCCGGCGCACGCCGCCTTATCGCGTCCATGTTCGCAGAGCCTCTGGACCGCCCGGAGGAGTACCTGGGACGGACACGCAAGGTCCGGCCGGGCGGCAAATGGACCGCCTCCGCCGGGCCGATGCTGGAAGCGATCAAGGCCAATGGACTCGAGCTCGCCGCCGACAAGGTTTCTGCCACCGCGACCTACAACAACGCCGTGACCGCCGCCGGGATCTCCGCCCACCGCGTGTATTTCCTGGCGGAATCCGACAACATCCCGGGATACGATTTCAAACTCGAAGTCTTCTTCCTCTTCCCCGACGGCGGCGGCGACGCCCCGCTTCGCATCGAACGCTCCGCCACGGAAGTCGTGAACCGCGCGATCCCGGAGGGCGTGCCCGGTTTCTCCGGCTCCGTGATGGACTGCGTGACCACCGACCAGACCGATTTCGCGCTGGTCCGGAAATCCGCTGTGAAGACGAAGAAATCCAACTGGCTTCAGGACCTTTTCTGAGCGGAAACCGGGAACAGGACCAACAATAGTCCTGTTCTTTGAAACGGGAGGCTTCCGCAAACGGACGAACAGCGGGAAGAAACAGCGGCCGGAAGCTCCGGCACGCGACGTCAGTCATCCTGACCGGCTACCGCGCCGTGGCTGCGGCGTTTCATGGAAAGCAGGGCAAAACCGCCCGCGATGACTTCCCTCTGCACGATCACGTCGTGCGGGACTTTCAGGCAGACGTTCGCGAAATTCCAGATCGCTTTCACGCCGCACTGCACGAGCTCGTCGGCGACCATCTGGGCCGTGGACGACGGTACGCAGATGATGCCGATGTCCGGTGTCGCGGACGCCAGATACTGCCGCATCTTCCGCACGTCCAGCACTTCGTGGGCATGGATCAGCAGTCCGTGCTTGCGGGAATCTGAGTCGAACACGAACGTGAACCGCAGGCCGTATTCGGCGAACTCCTCGTAGCCGAGCAGGGCGCTTCCGAGCGAACCGGCGCCGACAAGGCACGCCGTGGTGCGTTCGTCCCAGCCGAGAAACCGCCGGAGCGCCGCGATGAGGTCCGCCGTCTTGAAGCCAACGCCGGGCGTCCCCTGAATCCCGGTCAGCTCGAAATCCTTTCGCACGATGATCGGGTCCAGGTCCATGTAGTCCGCCAGCTTGGACGTCGACACAAATTCCTCTCCGGCCGCGTGCATGAGCATGAGCTTGTGCAGATAAGTCGGGACGCGCCTGATGGCGGGGGTGTTCAGTACTTTGTGTTTTCCCATGGCTGGCTCCGTTCGAGGTGGTTTTTCCTCATTACTATACCGCCTTTCCGACCGAAATCAAGTTTTTTCACGCGTTTTTCCGCGAAAACGCCGCTTCCGGCGGCCTTCCGGCGCGAGACACCCCGCCGCGGAAGCCCGGTCTGCCGCGGAAGCCGCATGCGATCTTTTGGCACGACTTTTGCCGTTTCGCCTTGACATTCCGCAAAAACAGTGTATTGTTAAAGCAAATGCCGTTTTCCGTCTCCCGGCCCCACAAAAACAGGAAACCCCGCTATGAAAAGAATCCTGACTGTCCTGCTCTGCACCATCGTCCTCATCGTCGCCGTCGGTGTTTTCGTATCTCTCTCGCTCCGGAAGGACAAATCCGGCACATCCGATCCGGCCGCGGCCGACGAACAAACGCAGGCGGCAAACGCGGCCGCACAGCAGCCGGGACAAACCCCCGAACCGACCAACGCACCGATCGTCAGACTTCAGCTTTTCAAAAACGGGTTCGGATTCGTCACGCGTGAAATCCCCCCGCGCAAATGGTCGAAACCGCTGGTCCTGAAGCCCGCCGTCACCCCCCGGCACGGCACGCTCTGGTTCGAGCCCGCGGACACCGCGGTCCGCCGCACCGCCATTGAACGCGTCGTGACCGATCCGGCCGCAGCGGACAACGACGCCCCCGGCTACCGTCCCGACTGGTCCAGCATGACCGACGCATACGAATGGAAACAGGTCACGCTGAAACTGAAGAGCGGCCCCGAGCTGTCCGGCGTCGTGGTCGGCAATCAGAAGCCGCAGACGGATGACCGACCCCAGCAGAACATTGAGACCGTCATCGACCCGCTCTCCTCGTACCGTTCCTCCTCGTCCTCCGTACGCTCCTATTCATCCTCAGGGCTCCCTGTCGCCGCAAAATCGCCGTTCGGCGCGGGCTTCCTCACGATCCGGACGGAGGACGGTGATTATATCACCGTCCGGCAGGACGACGTGGCGAGGATCCGCGCAAAGAGCATGTCCGACGGCACGACAGCGCCCGTCCCGAAAAAGACGGTGACCGAGGAGGTCCAGCTCGTCGAGGCCCCGAAGGACCATCGCGGCCCCGTCCGGATGCGCTATCTCTCCGAAGGCGTCACCTGGGCGCCGTTCTACCGTGTCGAACTCGGCGACGGCGGCAAGCTCACGATCAACACCTCCGCCACAGTCCTGAACGACCTCGAAGACTTCGAGAACGTCGAAGTCGAGCTCATCTCCGGCTTCCCGAACATGGTGTTTGCATCCTCTCTCTCCGCCATTTCGAAAGGCATGACGCTCCAGAAGTTCCTCAACAACCTCGCCAACCCGAGCTCGCCCTCCTATCTGCGGTCCGGGGGCAGCAGCGTGATGAGCCAGGCTGTCTTCTCCAACAGCGCTCCCCAATACGACGAAGTCCCGTCTTCGATCCAGCAGGCATCCCTGTGGACCGCGTCCGGGATGGACGACATGCAGTACAAGTCCGCAGGAAAGCTCACCATGAAGAAAGGCGACGTCCTCCAGCTTCCGATCGCGTCCGCCTCGGCAGACTTCGAATACGTCACCACCTGGACCGCACCCATGGAGAAACGCTTCTCCTTCGGCGAAAGCTCCGGCGACGCGACGCTCTGGAACTGCATCCGCTTCCGCAACCCCTTCGACTTCGCCCTGACCACCGCGCCGTATGAGATCGAGCAGAACGGCCAGGTCCTCGGCCAGAGCACCGGCACCTGGTTCGGCGCCGGCGATCCCGCCACCATCAAGATCACGAAGTCCATGGCCGTGTCCGCCTCCATCACCCAGGTCGAAAGCGGCAATCAGAACCGGTATTTCACCGAAAACAGAGGGTTCTCCGAATACAAGTACCATTACCCGGACGTCACCGCGAACATCGTCCTCGCGAACCGCAGCCCGAAAGATGTCAGGATGGTCGTCGAATCCACTTTCTTCGGCGAACTCATTTCCGCCGACGGCGAACCGTCGAAGGTCCCGCAGCCGACGGACAACCGGACGCGGAACGCGAAGACCAAACTGGTGTGGGAAGTCGTCGTGCCCGCCTCCGGCAAGCTCGAGCTCGACTTCACCTACAAGGTCATCCTCGACAACTGACACACTCTGTGTATGCTGATACAGTGCTCTGCTGCGCGAGAGCACGGGTCCGAGCGTAGCCGGACACTGCCACAGTCACGGGCTTGCCCTTGTGTCCGAGCGTAGCCGGACACTGCAGCAGTGGAGGCTCCGCCTCCCCGGCGGCCGGGTGTTTTTCGCCCGCGCGGGCATTCTCAGTTTTCAGAATTCGGTTTGAAAAACACTTTCCCGCAGAGTATATTATTGTTTACGGGATCTTTTTGTTTGAGCACAAAGCGGAATCCCGTTCTGGCGCATCATCTTTCCACTGATTGACAGGAGTTTTCAGATTTTATGCTGGACGACAGAGACTATATGAGACGGAGACCGGAACCGGAAAACAAAGTGCAGACCGGCCGGAGCTGCGTATTTGCGCTGATCGCGATCAATGCCGTCGCATTCATCCTGTTCGGAAGGACAGAACGCGCCATCGAAACGATGTGGCTGAGCGTATACGGCATCCGCGACGGGATGTTCTGGCAGCCGCTGACCGCGATGTTCATGCACGGCGGCTTCACTCATATCCTCTTCAATATGTGGGGCCTTTACATCTTCGGCGGCATCGTGGCGCCGCGCCTCGGAGGCAGGGCGTTCCTCGCCCTCTACCTCTCCTCGGGACTGCTCGGCAATCTGGTGTGGCTCGCGACTGCCTGGGGCAGCGGAATCCCCGCGGTCCTCTGCGGTGCGAGCGGAGCCGTGATGGGCGTGACCGCCGCAGCCGCCGTCATGGCCCCGGACACGCCGATGCTTCTGCTCTTCATCCCATTCCCCGTAAAGCTCAAGACCATGGCGGTCGTCTTCCTGGTCCTGGAAATCCTCCTGGAAGTCACAAACCGGCAGCCCGGCATCGCCCATGTGGTCCACATCGGCGGCTTCATTTTCGGCTATCTCTTCCTCAAGATCTTCTTCCGGAAAGAAATCCTCTGGGACCCCCTCGCGCCCGGACACCGCGGACACCGGATCTCCCCGCGGAACGACCGTGGAACCGCCTCCGGCTGGACCTACCGCCGGGCGCCCGAACAGGATACTGACTTCGGCCCGAATTTCGGCACGGGCGCGGACGCGAGTTACAAGTTCGGCGGTCCGCGCGTCTCCCAGCGCGAACTTGATTATCTGCTCGACAAGATCTCCAGGACCGGCATCAACAGCCTGACCGAACAGGAACTCCAGCGTCTGAGGCAGGCCCGCGAGGAAATGCGCCGGCCCTGACCTTCATCCCGCTTGCACGAAAACGCCTTCACAGCCCATCCCCCGAACCGGAAAGGACCCCCCGAAATGAAAATCCTCTGGGTAACAAGCGAAGCGATCCCTTACGCAAAGACCGGCGGCCTCGCCGACGTGTCCGGCGCATTGCCGGAAGCCCTCGCAAAACGCGGCCACCAGGTCACGGTCTTCATGCCGTATTACCGCCAGCAGATGGGAAAGCTGAACCTCAAGTTCACCGGACGGCTCGACCTCATCGGCGTGCCCTTCGGCGCGACCATGGAGTGGGCGGGCGTCAACATCCTGAAAATCAACGACAACCTCACGTTCATGTTTCTGGAGTACGACCGCTTCTTCGACCGTCCGCGCCTCTACGACTGGGACGGACGGGAATACGACGACAACGCCGAACGGTTCGCGTTCTTCTGCCGCGCCGCCATGGAAGTGGTCGTGCTGCGGAAGCTCAATCCCGACATCCTGCACGTGAACGACTGGCACGCCGCCCTGTGCAGCGTTTACCTGAAGAGCGACTATTACCGCACGCTCCCGGCGTTCCAGAACTGCCGCAGTGCGCTCACCATCCACAACATCGGATATCAGGGCATCTTCCCGAAGGACAAACTGTACTGGACCGGACTCGGCTGGGATTTCTTCAACTACACCTGCCTCGAATTCCACGACTGCGTCAACTACCTGCACGGCGGCATCATGACCTCCGACATGGTAAACGCCGTCAGCCCGACCTACGCCTCCGAGATCCTCTCCCCCGAGTACGGTTTCGGCCTTGACGCCTCGCTCCGCCATGTCGCGGCGCGCGGCAGGCTCCGCGGCATCCTGAACGGCATTGACGTGGACGAATGGAACCCCGCGAAGGACAAAACGCTCCCCGCCATGTTCACGCCCGACGACATCTCCGGCAAGGCCGTCTGCAAGGCGGAACTCCAGAAGATGTTCGGGCTGAAGCAGGACCCGGACGTCCCGCTCTTCGCGACCATTTCGCGCTTCGCCGAACAGAAGGGGCTCGACGTCTTCGCCCGCGGCCTCGAATACCTGGCGCAGAACTTCGACATGCAGTTCGTGGTGATCGGCAGCGGCGATATGTACCTGGAAAACTGGTTCCGCTACCTCGCCGGAAAATTCCCCGGCAAGATCGGCGTGTACATCGGCTACGCCAGCCAGGCCACCGCCCACCTCACCGAGGCCGGAGCCGACTTCTTCGTCATGCCGTCCCGCTACGAGCCCTGCGGACTCAACCAGATGTACAGCATGCGCTACGGCACGCTGCCCGTCGTCCGCAGCACCGGCGGCCTCGCTGACACCGTGATCAACCTCAGCGACGACAAGGCCCCCGCGACAGGGTTCGTCTTCTGGAACCTGGACTCCATGGCGCTGAACAACACCATCACCTGGGCCGCGGGCGTCCGCAAAAGCAAGCCCGCCGTCTTCAGAAAGATGATCCGCCGGGCCATGACCACCGATTTCTCGTGGAACCGCACCGCCGGAAACTACGAACGAATGTACGAAGATGCGCACAAGTGATTTCGACTACGAACTGCCTCAGGAACTGATCGCGCAGGAACCTTCGCAGGTACGCGGCGAAGACCGCATGCTCGTGCTTGATCCTGCCACATCGGACGTGACGGTCGGGATGTTCGCATCGCTCCCGGACTATCTGCATCCGGGCGACGCCGTCGTGCTCAACAACACCCGCGTCATCCCCGCCCGCATGTTCGCGCGCAAGGAGACCACCGGGGCGGAAGTCGAACTCTTCTACTTGAACCCGGATACGGACGGCCGCTGGATCTGCCTCGCCCGGGGGGCGAAACGCCTCAAGGAAGGCACGGTGCTGCATCTCCGCACCGCATCCGGCGAACTCTCCCCGTACCGCGTCGCGGTCGCCGGAAAGCTCCCGGACGGCTCGTGCGTGATCGACTTCACCGGCGCCGACCCGCAGGAAATCTTCGCCGCCTGCGGACATCTGCCGCTGCCGCCGTACATCAGGCGCCCCGACAAGCCGCTGGACAGCGACCGATACCAGACCATTTACGCCCGGTGCAAGGGGGCAGTCGCCGCCCCGACCGCCGGACTGCATTTCACAGAAGAGACTTTCGCCTCGCTTGAATCGAAAGGCGTGGAACGCATCGAGCTCACGCTGCACGTCGGCGCGGGCACGTTCAAGCCCGTCTCCGAGGAAAACATCGAGGACCACCCGATGCACGCGGAGTATTTCGTCTTCCCGCCCGAAGCCGCCGAACGGCTGAACTGCGTCCGCGCCGCCGGAGGCCGCATCCTCGCAGTCGGCACCACCTCGCTCCGCACGCTCGAGTCCTGCGTGGACGAACGCGGCGTCTTCACGCCCCGGACCGGCGAGACCTCCATCTACATCTACCCGCCGTACCGCGTCAAATCCGCCGACATGCTCCTCACGAACTTCCATCTGCCGAAAAGCACGCTCCTCATGCTCGTATCGGCGTTCGCGGGCATGGAACCGGTCCGCAAAGCCTACCGCATCGCCGTTCAGGAACGCATGAAGTTCTTCAGCTACGGCGACTGCATGCTGATCACCGGACGCATCTGAACGGGACGCGGGGAGGAGGGCGCACATGTCGAAACTGCATCCCGAGTTCAGGCCGTCGGACATCCCGGACAAGCCCGGCTGCTACATTTACCGCGACCGGTTCGGCACGGTCATCTACGTGGGCAAGGCGGCGAATCTCCGTCGGCGCATGAGCCAGTATTTCCAGGACTCCCGCATCCGCACCGCCGATCCGAAACTGCGTTCGCTCATCCACTCCATCGCCACCTGGGAAACCATCACGGTGCGCACCGAAGACGAGGCGCTGATCCTCGAATCCCGCCTCATCAAGGAGTACGCGCCGCACTACAACGTCCTCATGCGCGACGACAAACGCTACCTGATGCTGAAGATCGACCCCGCCGAGACCTTCCCGCGCCTCAGATTCGCCCGCCTCAAAAAGGACGATTCATGCCTCTACTTCGGCCCGTTCCCGAAAGGCGGCGCGCTACACCTCACCGCCGATTTCCTCGTGCGGCATTTCGGCATCCGCGTGTGCCGCTGCGCCGAGCCCGGGCCGGAGGACCGCGCCCACTGCCTCGCGGGAACCGTCCGCGACTGCTGCCGTCCGTGCGTCGGCGAGGTCACGAAGGAGGAATACGACGAACGCGTGAAGAAGCTCATCGACGTGCTGAACGGGCACATCGGCGAGGTCGCCGCGATCCTGAAGCAGCGCATGGCCGAGGCCGCCGCAAAACGGCAGTTCGAGAAGGCCGCCAACCTCCGCGACGTGGCAGACAACCTCGACTGCCTCTATGCCGGACGCCGCCGCAACCTCGCGAACGTCCAGATCCCCTCCCTCATCGCAGGGAGCGGCGCGGTGAAGGAGCTCGGCGAAGCCCTCTGCCTCCCCGTCATGCCAGACAACATCGAGTGTTTCGACATCTCGAACATCTCCGGCACGCTCGCCGTCGCCAGCATGGTCCACTTCACCGGCGGAAAGCCCGACAAGAAGAAATACCGCCGTTTCCGCATCCGCACCGTCGAGGGCCCGAACGACTTCGCCATGATGAAGGAGGCCGTCACGCGGCACTTCACGCGCCTGATGGACGAGGGGCGGCCCCTGCCCGACCTGCTCATGGTCGACGGCGGCAAAGGCCAGCTCTCCAGCGCCATCGACGCCCTCGTCGCCATTCACTGTCCGCCCTTCCCCGTCATCGGCCTCGCGAAGAAGCACGAGGAAGTCTTCATCCCCGGCGAATCCGAGTCGATCAGACTTCCCATCGACGGCGCCGCCGTCAAGCTCCTCCAGGCAGTCCGCGACGAGGCGCACCGTTTCGCCATCACCTACCACCGCGAACTCCGGCTGAAGACCATCCGCGACTCCCTGCTTGACGAGATCGAGGGCATCGGCGAAACGCGAAAGGCCGCCCTGCTCCGCGAATTCGGCTCCGTCCGCGCCCTCCGCAACGCCACACCCGAGGAGATCGCCGCACGCGTGAACGGCATCGGCCTCGAATTCGCACGCATCATCTGCGACTACCTCGCGAAGCACGCCTCCGACGGCTCCGTCGACCCGCTGTGACCCCGGTGCATTTCCCGCCGTCCGCCTCCCTCAATTTCCCCGAAAAAGTTTCCGGAACGGCTTGAAAAAACCTGTTTGAAGTGTATAGTAAAAGTGTACACTTTACGGGAGAACACCATGGAAGCAAGCGTTCTTGACCTCAGAAATAAAATGAAAAAAGTCCTGTCCGCCGTCGACCGGCACGAACATGTCACGCTGACCCACCGCGGGAAACGCCGCGCCGTCATCATCCCCTGGTCCGAAACGCAGAAGCCGAAAGTCAAGGTGGCGGACCTTCCGGCGTTCGGGATGTGGGCGGGGCGGGACGACATGGCCGACCCCGTCGCCTATGTCAGGGAAATCCGCAAGCCGAGGAACCGCTGATGCTTTTCGACACCGACGTCCTGATCTGGGCACTCCGCGGCTCCGTCCGCGCCGCAAAGAAGATCGACGGCGCTGCGGAACGTTACATCTCCGCCGTCAATTACATGGAGCTGATGCAGGGCGCTCGCAGCAAACGGGAACAGACGTTGATCAAGCAGTTCCTGAACGCGCTCGGATTTGTCGTCCTGCCGATTACGGAAGCCGTGTCCCATCGCGCCACGATCCTGATCGAGGAACACGCGCTGAAATCCGGAATTCAGCTCGCCGATGCGCTTGTCTTCGCGACCGCATGCGAGCACTCCCTCACGCTGTGCAGCGCGAACCAGAAGCATTTCCGCGCGATCCGAGCTCTGGACGCCAAGGTGTTCCGCCCGGACAAATGACAATGCCCGCCTTCGGAGGCGTCCCGCTTTCCGCCCGGCGCGGCCGCCTCATTTTTCCGGCGATTTTCCGTTTTTCCGTTGATTTTCGCGTTTTCCGTGCTATTTTATCTGCGTCAACTTCATCAAATCCATCCGAACCGAAAGGGTCTTATCATGTCCGTTGAACTCGCAAAAGCATTCTGCGTCCGCCTGATGTCCGACGATGAATTCCGCGATGCCGTCGGCCGCGCGTCCTCCGCGAAGGAGATCGCCGACCTCGTCGCCGCAAACGACTACACCTTCAGCAGGCACGATCTTCTGAAAGTCGTCAGCGAGCTCGCAGGAAAGAAGATCGACATGGACGGGCTCTCCGCCATGATCTGCGAGGTCTACGAAGAGGAGATCAAGACCGAAGGCGGCTCCGCGGACGCCGTCGCCGAGTGGCTCGCCGGCCTCCAGTAAGCCGGCCCCGTTTCTCCCGTTTCATCCGAACCGCGAACAGGCTTTGCGGCGGCCGGACAAAAAACCGGCTTCCGCCGGGCCCGGTTTTTCCGCGTATGTTCGTGGCGGCCTGTCCCGTGACATCGGGATGAATGCGGCGTTTTTCCCGGCCGGGGGTTGCTTTTTTCCGTTTGCGGAAGTATATTATTCTAAGCGGATTCGTCCGAAACACCCCTGATTTTTCCATCCCTCCACCCCCGGAAAGAACCGAATTCCATGTCCTTCGATCCCATCCTGCGCAGAGCGTTCACGGCCCTTTTCGCAATCCTCCTGACGGGGTGTCTGTTCGCCGGATGCGGGAGAAAAACGCCTGCGGAAAATGCTCTCGCCGAAGGCAAAGCCGCCTACGACCGGAAAGACTATGCGACGGCGGTGCGTTATTTCAAGCCGGCCGCGGATCAGGGCGACGCGGAAGCGCAATATATGCTCGGGCTCTGCCGCGAATACGGGCAGGGCATCCGGCTGGACTGGGAAAAAGCCGCCGGACTGTTCCGAAAGGCCGCGGAGCAGGGACATGCCGGGGCGCAGTTCATGCTCGGCAAATGCCATGAGTTCGGCTGGGGCGTGAAAAAGGACATGCAGGAAGCCGCGGACTGGTACCGCAAGGCCGCGGAGCAGGGCGATGCCGAAGCGCAGTTCATGCTCGGCGAATGCTATTACAACGCATGGGGCCTCAAACAGGATTATGCGCAAGCCGTACAATGGTACGGCAAAGCCGCGGATCAGGGTCACAAAAAGGCACAGTACTGCCTCGGATTCTGCTATTATTACGGCAGAGGCACAGACAAACCGGACCGGAAAAAAGCGAAGGAATGGTACGGCAAAGCCGATAATCTGGATGACGGCGGGGAGAAGACCGCTCCTGAAAGCTCAAGCCCCGATGTGAAATGACCGGAGATCCCGGCCGGCGCGGGCGGATTCAGTCGTCCGGGGAGAGCGCGAGGAACGTCGCTTCCCTATGCCGGTTGCGGAACCAGGTGGCCTGTCTCCGCGCGAACTGGCGCGTGGCGATCACAATGGCATCCAGGAGTTCCGCGCGGGTCAGTTTCCCCGCGAGATAATCGCCGATCTGGGCGTAACCGATGGCCTGCCAGGCGGTCGGCGTGTTCAGAAGCCCTTTCTCAAGCATGGCGCGGGCTTCCTCGATCCAGCCGGAATTGAGCATGGCTTCGGCGCGGACGCGAATCCTGCGGACCAGGTCGGCGCGGTCGCGGACCAGCACAAATTGGGCAAACATCGGGTCGGGGGCGAAACCGCCGGATTGAAGCTCGGAGATCTGTTTGCCGGAGAGCAGATAGACCTCACGGGCACGGATGAGCTTGCGGCGGTGCGGATAAAACCGCCGGTAGTCGAGGGGACATTCTCGCTCCATGACCGCTGCGAGTTCCGGGAAACGCGTCTCGTTGTCGTAAGCGGCATCAAGTTCGTCGCGGAGAGACTGGTCCGCGGGAAGGACGTCGAGGCCGTACACAAGCCCATGGAGATACAGGCCGCTTCCGCCGGCGATGACCGGGAGCCTGCCGCGGGTGCGGATCTCGCCGATGATGCGGAGGGCGTCGGTGCGAAACCGGAAGACGTCGGACTTCTCCGGGATGTCCATGGAATCGATCAGATGATGCGGCACCAGACGGCGTTCCTCCGCAGTCGGTTTGGCGGTGCCGATGTCGAGTCCGCGGTAGAACTGCATGGAGTCGGCGGAAACGATCTCGCCGCCGCATTCGCGGGCGAGGGCAAACGCCAGCTCGGATTTGCCGACGGCGGTCGGCCCCATGACAACGGGGATTCCGGGCGTCCGGCGGATCGTGTCAAGCAGATTTCGGAGCGTTTCCGGCTTCATCCCGTTTCCCCTCGGATTTGCTGTCTTCGGGCCGGAAGAACGACGAAATCAAGAAAAGCGCCACGCCGCAGCAGATCGCCGAATCCGCCACATTGAACGACGGCCACTCGACGACGTTGTTCCAGTGAAACCGGAGGAAATCGATGACCGCCCCGTGCCAGATGCGGTCGGTGCAGTTCCCCACGATGCCCGACGCGACCATCAGCAGCGCGAAAAAGCGTTCCGGCCACCCCGCGCTCAGTTTGCGCAGGAAGACGAGCATCAGGACAAACGCCACGCCGGAGATCGCGGAGGGGATCCACGGAAAATTGTGGAACATGCCCCACGCCGCGCCTTTGTTCGTGATGTGCGTGAGGTCGAAAAAACCGGGGATGATCGTGATGCGGTGGGCCGCCGGATCCGGAGCTTCGATATAACGCAGCACCAGAAGCTTGGTCGCCTGGTCCAGAGCGATCAGGAACAGCGCAGTCAGTGCGGCCGCGATGACGACGCGGCGTTCGCGGGGCGAACCGGGCGTCAGCCGGGCTTCTGAGGAAAACAGTTTCGATTTCATGAAAAACAGACGCGGGATGCGGATGGAAAAAAGACGGCGGGGCGAACTCGGCGGAACCCGGAAACGGGCGCACCGTCACCCCCGCCGGACATGGTCAGCGATGACGGCGTTCCGGTCCCTCGCTCGCTTCCTTGCGGGACTTGCAGACCACGCAGAAACGCGCATAGGGCTTGACGTCGAGGCGGGCGGGGCTGATCTCCTTGCCGCACTCCATGCAGATGCCGTATTCGTTTTCGTCGAGGCGGGTCAGGGCTTCGTCGATCATCTCGATCACAGTGCCCTCTTCGGAAAGCAGTCCGAGTTCGAAATCGTGCTGGAAATTATCGCTGCCGAGGTCGGCCATGTGGGTCGCCATGCCCGCGCCGGGACCGGATTTCCGGTTGGTCAGCGCATCGGCGCGGTGGATGTTCATCTGATCCTGATAGGAAGCTCTCAGCTTGAGCAGGAGTTCCCGGTAGTGGTTTTTCATCTTCTGCGGGAGATGGGACTTGCGGACGACATGTCCGCTGGCCTCGGCCTGCATCCGGAGCGCTTCCACCTCGGCCTTCGTGACGACACGGCCGTGATGGGAAGTCTGAACGTCCTTGTTCTTGTCGGATTTCTTCCTGGAGGCGGGCTTGGCGACGGCCTTCTTCGCAGGGACAGCCTTGACAGCAACGGCTTTAACAGGAGCGGCTTTGACAGGAGCGGCTTTGACAGGAGTGGCTTTGACAGGAGTGGCTTTAACAGCGACGGCCTTCTTCGCCGGGGCGGCTTTCTTAGCCGGAGCAGCCTTGACAGCGACGGCCTTCTTCGCAGGAGCGGCCTTGACAACGACGGCCTTCTTCGCAGGAGCGGCTTTCTTAGCAGGAGCAGCCTTGACAGCAACGGCCTTCTTCGCAGGAGCGGCCTTCTTAGCAGGAGCGGCCTTGACAGCGACAGCCTTCTTCGCAGGAGCGGCTTTCTTAGCAGGAGCGGCCTTGACAGCGACAGCCTTCTTCGCGGGAGCGGCTTTGACAGCGACAGCCTTCTTCGCGGGAGCGGCTTTCTTAGCCGGAGCAGCCTTGACAGCAACGGCTTTCTTAGCAGGAGCGGCCTTGACAGCGACGGCCTTCTTCGCAGGAGCGGCTTTCTTAGCAGGAGCGGCCTTGACAGCGACAGCCTTCTTAGCCGGGGCGGCTTTCGCAACAGTTTTTGCCATGGTCTTGGAGGCCGATGTTTTGGCCTTCTTGGGTTCAGTCTTTTTCATCTGTTACAACTCCTGGTTTTGCGGCTGTCTGCGCCGGATCAAAGTGTTTTTAGAACAAGCGAATCATGGCGGACGGAAATCCTCAAAAAACAATGCTGTTTGAGGACGGGATTCCGGCCATGAATCAAACAAACTATTTAAAATAGCACTAAAATTATGAGAATCAAGCCCGAAGAATTGAAAAAAACGGTTTTCGCTGTATATTTTTATGGCCGGACGTCACGCAGCACCTCATTTTGCCGGACGGCTGATACCCCGGATATCGGGACACCGCCTTGATTTGAACTGGAGAACACATGATCGACCTTCACATGCACAGCAGCTGTTCCGATGGGACGCTGTCGCCGGAGGAGCTGGCCGCCGCAGCCCTGAACATGGGGCTGGAAGCCGCCGCGCTGACCGATCACGACACGGTCTCCGGCGTGGAACGGTTTCTTGGCGCCGCCGCGGGAACTCCGCTTCGGGCCGTGCCCGGGGTAGAACTCGCGAGCATGCTGTTCAACAAAGACATCCATATCGTCGGGCTTTTCATCGACCCGCGGGACCGGGCATTGCTGTCCGCACTGGAACAGCTCCGCCAATGGCGTGAGGAACGCAACGCGCAGATGGTCGAAAAACTCCGTTCCAAGGGGTACGAGATTACGATGGACGAGGTGTTGGACGAGGCGGGCGGCGAAAGCGTCGGGCGCCCCCACATGGCGTCCGTCCTGCTCAGGAAAGGCTATTTTCAGGACATGCAAAGCGTGTTCGGCCGCCTGATCGGACGCAACGGATCCTGCTACGTGCTCCGCAAGTATTACCCCGTTGACGCATGCATCCGGCTGATTCACGGCGCGGGCGGCCTGGCGATCTGGGCGCATCCGCTTCATGCCGCGCACGGGGCCCGGGCCACGCTCCGCAAGATCGGATCGCGGTTGGCCTCCTTCGGCCTTGACGGACTCGAATGCTATTACTCGATGTTCGCCGAGGAACAGCAGCGGGACGCACTGGAATTCGCGCATGCCCGTTCCCTGCTGGTCTCCGGCGGCAGCGACTTTCACGGGGCATCCCATCCCCAGGTCAAAATGGGCACGGGAATCGAGGGCAATCTCTCGATCCCGTTCGAAATCTACGAACGGCTTCTGGCCGCAAAACAAAACAGGGACCCTCATGACAGCGAAAAAACAAGTTGACGGCATCGTGATGCTTCATAACCTTTACACCCGGCTGGAAAGCGTGCTCCCCATGCCGTCTCCCGGCACGCGCGTCGAGCTCGATCTCGGTTGCGGCGACGGCGAATTCGCGCTGGCGCTGGCGGAACGCCGGCCCGACGTGTATGTGATCGCGGCGGACATGCTGCTCGGCCGCGTGCGGAAAGTGCAGAAACGCGTCCTGCGGGATCGCATGGCCAATCTGCACGTGCTGAAAAGCGAATCCCGCGTGCTGATCTCCCGGACGATCCCGGATGCGTTCGTCGACCGCGTGCATCTGCTCTGCCCGGACCCCTGGCCGAAGGCGAAACACCGCTGCCACCGCCTCGTCACCTCGGACATCATGGCGCAGTTCGCCCGCATCCTGAAACCCGAAGGCGTGTTCCACTTCTCCACGGACAACGCGGAATATCTGGAGATCGCCGACCGGGCCGTGGCGGGCTCCGGACTGTTCGCGCCGTCCGACACATCCCTGCTCGCCGACGTCTCGGACATCAAGACCGGGTTCGAGCTCCTCTGGGAATCCGAAGGCAAGACCGTCACGCACCGCGCCTGGCGAAAACTCTGAGCGGAGACCGTCAGCATTCATCGTCCGGCGGCGTTTTTTTCCGCTTTTTTTGGAAATCTTCGGAAAAAGGACTTGATTTGACTGCCGGAGTATGTTATATTGCTTTATCAAATAATACACTTTGAACTACAACACAATCATCAGGAGATGATCCCCATGAAAAAGTCTCTCAAGCTCGCCGCTCTTTCCGCCTGCGCCATCCTCGGCGCCCTCGCCTCTTCCTGCGCCGCTCCGCTGCCCGTCGGCTGCCTCTACACCGACATCACGCTCCCCGGCGCTCTCGGCGACGGCAACCTCGACAAGTCCGTGAACCGCTACGGTTCCGCTTCCTGCTACAGCATTCTCGGCTGGATCGCCGGCGGCGATGCCTCCATCAACGAAGCCGCTGTGAACGGCAACATCGACAAGATCGCCTGGACGAGCTTCCACGCCACCAACTACTTCGGCATCTACGGCATCTACAAGACCGAAGTCTTCGGCACCGGCAAGGCGTTCGGCCCCGATCATTCCCTCGCCCCCTCCGGCTCGGAAAAGAAATAATCGCTCCACTCCGGCCGTTTCAGCCGGTTTGAACATGTCTTCGGCGGTTTTCACGACGGCGCCGCGGGTTTCCGCGGCGTCCGAGGGATGCCGCCGTATTGTTTGAACGGAAACGGATTCCGCACACGACGACGCGGCCATGACTCTGCTTGAACTGAAAAAAGACCTCACGGAACAGTTTTCGGCCGCCGGATTCGAGGCGCCGGACCTGGAGGCGCACTTCATCGTCTGCGAAGCCGCGGGGATTCCCGACCGCGAATTCGCGCTTCACGCCCATGGACCGATCGCACCCGAAGCGAGGGCCCGGGCGGAAAGTTTCCTGTCGCGCCGCCTGAAGAACGAACCGTGGCAGTACATCTTCGGCCATGCGCCGTTCCGCGACCTTGAGCTTGCGGTCGGTCCGGGCTGCCTGATCCCGCGCCCGGAGACGGAGTATTCCGTCGACCTCATGCTGGAAGGTCTGCCGCAAGGCGCAAACGTCTGCGAACTCGGCGTCGGGAGCGGAGCCATTTCGCTTGCGCTCGCCTCGGAGCGTCCCGACCTGACGGTCGCAGGGACCGAACTTTCCCCGGAAGCCCTGAAATGGGCGGAGCGCAACCGGAAAGCGCTTGCGCTGCCGAATGTGACGTTCCTGCAAGGCGACCTCTTCGCCCCCCTCGCCGGACGCAAATTCGACCTCATCGCGGCAAATCTCCCGTACATCCCCGAGGGCGACCGCGGCAAGCTTCCTCCGAACGTGCGCGGCTACGAACCTGCCGAAGCGCTGTTCGCCGGCCCGGACGGCCTCGCCGTAATTGCGCGTGCGCTGGAACAGGCGCCCGCGTTTCTGAAACCGGACGGCCGCATCTTTTTCGAACTCGACCCGTGCAATGCGGACAAAGCGATGGAGATCGCCTCGAATTTCCTGCGGTTGCCCTCACTCCTTCGCGACCAGTACGGCGCAACCCGTTTCCTCACTGCAAAACACTGAATTCGCCGCTTCGGCGGGTTTTCCGGCGAACGCCGCGTGCCGCTTCGCCGACGGCAAAATGCCCGGGCCGCCTCACGGCAGTCCGGGCTTCAGCTTCACAAC
>Ga0310696_10001982_pt1 | contig 28170 bp, 25 predicted proteins | sample AusTroGonzalo_MG_4_FD_203885 | JGI IMG/M metagenome (GOLD analysis project Ga0310696, IMG submission 203885) | Bovine rumen microbial communities from tropical cattle in Woodstock, Queensland, Australia - Gonzalo_02 (v2) (version 2) | ecosystem: Host-associated > Mammals > Digestive system >...
TGAATATTTTGCAGAAAAATTTGTAATTGAAATCGGAAAAGATTACCTTTGCCCTCCCAAAATCTGAAAACTAAAAAATAGAAGATATGAAAAGGACTTTTCAACCCTCCAACCGCAAGCGTGTCAATAAGCACGGCTTCCGCGAGCGTATGAGCACGCCGAACGGCCGCCGGGTCCTCGCTGCCCGCCGCGCCCACGGTCGCAAGAAGCTGACCGTGTCTGCCGAGGATCGCTGGTAATAACCCCGCCGGGGTGATTCCGGGGTTTGATTGTTGAGGGGCGAACCCCTCAAACTCCCCCGGTCGCTCCGCTCCGACCGCTTCCCCGGAAAAAGACTGCCGACCGTATTGGGCCGGCAGTCTTTTTTATTCCTCCCCGAGGAACATCGGGTCCCAGGCCGGGAGCAGGACGGGTTTCTGCTCCAGTATCTTGAGCACATCGGCGGGCACGAACTGCTTCTCCACCACGAGGCGGAACATGTATTCGTTGAACCACTCGTCGGTCATGATGATGTTGCCCTGGTAGCCGGAGCTGGCGCCCCAGCTGTTTTCCACCATCCACTTCTGCGGTACGCCGTCCTTGAGGTCCACGGCGATGAGGGTCATCGCGTGGGAGGAGCCGCTGGCGTGGGTCATCACGCGCTCGCGCTTGTCCATCGACAGGTCCACGCCGAGCAGGGATTCGTAGTCGAAGTTGCGCAGGTCCGCCACGCCTTTGGCGCGGTCGAGGTATTTCGCGACGTCGCAGGAGAAATACATCGCCTTGTTGGCCTTGATCGAAGCGATGGCCATCTCCTTGATGCGCTCGATGGGAAGGTTGACATAGAGCCAGTTCTGGCCGTCGTAGAGGTGGCGGTCGTACTGGATCTCATAGACCTTGCCGTATTCGCGGCAGGGGTCGTTCATCATCATCACGTAGTTGTGCTCCAGGTCATAGCCGAGCAGCTCCTGGTAGAAGGCCTTCGGGGTGTAGGTCTTGCCCTTCCACTCGAACTCCGTCGGCGGCACGCCGAGGCAGAGGCCGAGCACGTGGTACACGTCCTTGAGCATCTCCGTCTTCGCCTGCTGCAGCTCCCGGGCGGGGAGTTCGCGCAGCTTCAGGCCGTCGCGGCGGAGCAGGGTCTTGAGCTGGGTGGCCATCGCGGAGGTGTTGTTGGCCGAGTAGCTCTCGGGCATCACGTTTGCGGGCACGACGCCGTATTTCATCACCAGGTTGGCCACGCCGGTGAAGGTGCCGCCGTCGCTGATCGGGTTGCTGAACAGCCAGTCCACCTCACGGTCGTCGAAGGGCTTGTCGCGGGTGTCGATGACCGCCTGCAGGAAGAGGTTCGCCTTCTCGAGCTGGTCGTAGAAGAAGCAGTAGTTCTGCGAGAAGCGGAAGTCGCCGAGGTCGTGCTTGTCGGCGGCGGCTGCGCGCAGGACGTTGAGCCCCGTGAAGAGCCAGCAGCGGCCGGAGGATTTCTGGTCGGTGATGCCCCAGGTCTTCACCCGGTCGGAGAATTCCGTGTCGATCATCGCGGCGTTCTCCGCATTCGCGGACAGCGTCGTGATGGGGGCGGTGTTCAGGGCGTTGCGGAGGGCCTTGTCGGCGGGGGTGCCGGCGTAGCCCCGGCTGATCTCGGAGAGCATCTCCGGGGTGATGGCGCCTTTCGGCTGGGCGGCGATGGCCAGGCCGAGTAAGGCCATTGCGAGGCAGGAAAGTGTTTTCTTCATATGGGTTATCAGTTATTTGCGGAGGATGATGCGCTCGATGCGGCGGGGCACCGAGGTCAGGATCTCATAGGGGATGGTCCCGAGGATGCCGGCCAGCTCTTCCACGGTCGGATCTTCCCCGAAGATGGTCACCGTGTCGCCGACCTCCACGGGGATGCCCGTCACGTCGAGCATGCACATGTCCATGCAGATGTTGCCGATGGTGGGGGCGCGGTGGCCGTTGACGCTGAACGAGACGGCGCCGCAGCCGAGGTGGCGGTCCAGGCCGTCGGCATAGCCCACGGGGATGGTGGCAAGGGTGGTGCCGGACGGGGCCACATGGCCGTGGCGGCCGTAGCCGATGGTGCCGTCTTCCGGGGTGAGCTGCTTGATCTGCAGTACTTTGACTTTCAGCGAGGCGACCGGGGTGAGCCGTACGCCGGGCAGGGAGCTGATGCCGTAGATGCCGATGCCGAGGCGCACCATGTCGTGCTGGTGCTGCGGGAAGCGCTCGATGCCCGCGGAGTTCAGGACGTGCCACATCGGCCGGTAGCCGATGGCGTCCGTGAGGGTCTGCGCGTTCCGCTCGAACATTGTGATCTGCCCCATCGTGAAGGCGTCTTCCGCGGGGTCCTCCGCCGCAGCCAGGTGGGAATAGACCGACTTGACCTTCACCTCGTCGTGCGTGCGCAGAAAGTCCAGCAGGGCCGGCAGTTCGCCGGTCATGAAGCCGAGGCGGTGCATCCCCGTGTCCAACTTGATGTGGATCGGGAAATCGCGCAGGCCGCGGCTGCGCAGTTCGGCGCACAGGGCCTCCAGGGTGTACAGGTTCGGGATGCCGGGCTCGAGGCGGTTCTCGATGATCTCCGGGAAGAAGTCCGTCCCGGCGGTGAGCACGAGGATGGGCAGCGAGATACCGTTGCGCCGCAGCTCCATCCCTTCGATGGGCAGGGCGACCGCCAGGTAGTCCGCACCCTCCTGCTGCATCATCGTGGCGAACTCCACCGCGCCGTGGCCGTAGGCGTTGGCCTTGACGAGCACAAGGAGCTTCGTGGAGGGTTTCAGCAGGCCGCGGAAATAGCGGTAGTTGCTCCTGCAGGCGGGCAGGCGCAACTCCAGACGTGAAAAGTCATTCTCGCGCGACATATCATGCAAAGATAAATATTTTATCAGTATATTTGTATGTATGACCCCGTTCCTCGATCAGGTAGCCCGGCATTTCTATGATGCGGGCGGTGTGGAAGACTGCTGTTTCGTCTTCCCGAACCGGCGTGCGCTGGCCTTTTTCCGCAAGTATCTGGGCGAATGTGTCGCCCGGGCGAAGCGGACGATGCGCGTGCCGGCCCTGTACACGATGAACGATTTCTTCTACGCCCTCGCCGGGGCGCGGCAGACGGACCAGGTGCACCTGCTGCTGGAGCTGTATGCCTGCTACAAGCCGCTCTACGAGGCTTCCGGCGCCCAGGCGGAGCCGCTGGACGACTTCATCTTCTGGGGCGGGGTGCTGCTGGGCGACTTCGACGACGTGGATAAATACCTGGTCGACGCGGACCGGCTCTTCACCAACATTGCCGATTTCCGGGGGATGCAGGACGACTTCAGCTACCTCGACGACACGCAGGAAGCGGCCATCCGGCAGTTCCTGGGTCATTTCCGGACCGGGGGCAGATACAAGGAGGAATTCCGCCGCATCTGGAACCTGCTGCTGCCGCTCTACCGGGATTTCAACGCGCGGCTGCGCGAGAAGGGGATGGCCTACGAAGGGCAGGTCTACCGCGCGCTGGCCGAGCGGTTGCAGGGCACGCCGGCGTCCGACCTGATGGCGGAACGCTTCCCGGCAGTCCGGAAATTCGTCTTCGTCGGGCTGAACGCCTTGAACGAGTGCGAGAAGCGCCTGATGCGGCGCCTGCGTGACGCCGGCCTGGCGGAGTTCTGCTGGGACTTCAGCAGCGACTGGATCCGCCGCGAGCACAACAAGTCCGCGAAATTCCTGACGGAGAATGTCCGGGAGTTCTCGCCGGCCTTCCCGCCCGATCCGGACGGCCTGCCCGTGCCGGAGATCCGCGTGCTCAGCGTCCCTTCCGGCGTGGGCCAGGCGAAGCAGATCCCCTCCATCCTGGACCGCCTCGGTGCCGTCGGCATCGAGACGGCGGTCGTGCTGCCCGACGAGAACCTGCTGATGCCGGTGCTGAATTCGCTGCCGGAACGGATCGCGGACATCAACGTGACGATGGGTTACCCGATGTCGGGCAGCGCCCTGAGCGCGCTGATGGACGACGTGGCGGCGCTCCAGATGCACCTGCGCGAGAAGGACGGGCAGTGGTATTACTACCACAAGCAGGTCTGGAGCATCTTCTCCAACAGCATTTTCAAGAGCGTGGCCGGAGAGGAAGGCCGCGCCAGGGCCGCTGAAATCCGCAGCGGGACCCGCTACTATATCCCGCAGTCCGACCTGCAGGGACTGCCCGTGTTCGACCGGATCTTCCGGCCGGTGGTGAAAGACCCCGGCGCGGCCGATCCGCAACTGATCCGGGCGCTGGAGGATTACCAGCAGGAGCTGCTCGGAGTACTGGGCTCGCTCCTGAAAGACGTGCCGGGGATGGCGCTGGAGCAGGATTTCGCGCGGGAGTATTACCTGGCGGTCGGCCGCTTGCGCGAGCACGAACTGCCGGTGCTTCCGTCTACCTATTTCCGCCTGCTGTCGAAATTGCTCGGAGCCGTGGCGGTGCCGTTCCGCGGCGAGCCGCTCAAGGGCCTGCAGATCATGGGGCCGCTGGAGACGCGCGCCCTGGACTTCGACAACCTGATCCTGCTGAGCTGCAACGAGGGGATGTTCCCGCGTCGCAGCGTGGCGTCCTCGTTCGTCCCGGCGGAGCTCCGGCGCGGATTCGGCCTGCCCACCTACGAATACCAGGACGCCGTGTGGGCGTACTATTTCTACCGGATGATCCAGCGCGCCAGCCAGGTCTGGCTGCTGTATGACTCCCGCACGGAGGGCGTCAAAGGCGGCGAGGAGAGCCGTTACATCAAGCAGCTGGAGCTGGACTTCGGCGCCCGCATCACCCGCTATGTATTGCACGCGGACATCGGCAAGGCGCCGGAGGAGGCCGCCATCCCCAAGACGGAGGAGCACCTGCGCCTCCTGCGGGAGAAACCCCTCTCCGCTTCGGCCCTGCAGAACTACCTTGCCTGCCCCGCCAAGTTCTATTTCCACAGCATCTGCGGCCTGAAGGAACAGGAAGAGGTGACGGAGTCGCTGGAGGCGGACGACATCGGCAACGTCTTCCACCGGACGATGCAGGAGCTCTATACGACGCCGGACCGGCGCGTCACGCGCGAATACCTCCGCGCCCTGCTCCAGGGGGGGCGGATCCAGGAAACGGTCCGGAAGTACATCCTGGAAGCCCTGCACGGGTTCGAGGTGAGCGGCCGGAACATCATCTTCGAGGACATGGTCTGCCGCTTCGTCCGCAAGGCGGTGCAGCGCGACCTGGAGCAGCTCGCTTCGGCGGGCAGCGAGGCTTTCCACATCCTGGGGCTGGAACTCAGCCGGACGGCCGAGATCGACGGCTTCCGCTTCATCGGCTACATCGACCGGATGGACAGCCTGCGGCCGGGGGAGATCCGCGTGGTGGACTACAAGACCGGCAAGGTGTCGGACGAGGACTTCCTGATCACGGACGCGAATGCGGACGAAGTGGTGGACAAACTTTTCGGGCCGGACAATGCCAGGCGCCCGAAGATCGCCCTCCAGCTCTATCTTTACGACCGGCTCGTGGCGGACGACGCCGCGCGGCGGGGCTGCCGCATCGTCAACTCCATCTACCAACCTTCGCGCCTGTTCGTCAAGGAGGTGGAGAGCGTGGCGGTGGGTGGCCGTTTCCAGACCTTGATGGAGGAGCGGATGCACGGCCTGCTGGCCGAGATCGCCGACCTGTCCGTGCCTTTCTCCCGGACGCCGGATACGAGGACCTGCGAATGGTGTGACTTCAAAATCATTTGCGGGCGATGAAGATTCTGAAAGCAAGTGCCGGCTCCGGCAAGACATATCGGCTCTCGCACACCTATCTCGACCTGTTGCTGAAGGACTGGGCGTCCAACCCCTACCGCCACATCCTGGCGGTGACCTTCACGAACAAGGCCACCGGGGAGATGAAGGCCAGGATCCTCCGCGACCTCGCGGAGCTGGCGAAGACGGACCCCCGGGCGAAGACCCTGCTCACGGCGCTGCTCCACGATTACGGCGCCTTTGCCATCAGCACCATCGACCGCTTCTTCCAGCAGGCGCTGAAGGCCTTCTCGCGCGAGATCGGACAATATGCCGACTACCAGGTCGAACTGGACAAAGATTCCCTGATCGCCGAGGCGATGGACCGCATCCTGGACTCCCTGACCGAGGACAGCGGGGAGCTGCTGGATTGGATCCGGGAGAGCCTGTCGGACACGCTCGAGCAGGGTCGCCGCTACCGGGTGGACGAGGGCCTGCTGGAGATTGGCCGGCTCCTGAAAAATGACGAATTCCGCGAACTGGCGGAGCGGGAGGGCCTCTCCGGGAAGGAGGCGTTCGGCAAGGAACGCCTGAAACGGATCCGCGAATCCTGCCGCGCCGTCATCCGGGATTTCTGCGCCCGGGCGGAGGCGATGGCGCTTCCGGTCACCCCCGGCGAACTGATCAAGATGCCTGGCAAGCGGGCGCTCAAGGCTTCCCCTGAACTGGCGGAGCTCTTCGACGAGCCCTACCGCATCTATTGCACGGCTTTCATCCTGGACGGGCTCCTCTTCCAGCTCGGGCTGGCGGGTGAGTTCTACCGGGAATTCGACGCGCTGGCGACGGAGAAGAACGTGCTCTGCCTGGACGAATCCAACACCATCCTGCGGGACATCATCAACGGGAGCGACGCGCCCTTCGTCTATGAGAAACTGGGCGTACGCTTCGAGCATTTCCTGCTGGATGAGTTCCAGGACACGTCCCACATCCAGTGGGAGAACTTCCTGCCGCTGCTCCAGGAGAGCGAAGGCAAGACGAAGGAGGGCAGCCTGATCGTCGGGGACGTCAAGCAGAGCATTTACCGCTTCCGCGATTCCGACTGGGAACTGCTGGGCAGCGAGGTGGAGCAGCAATTTCCCGGCGCCGAGGTGGAGACGATGCAGGAGAATTGGCGCAGCTCGCGCGCGGTCGTCGGTTTCAACGCCCGTTTCTTCCGCTATGCCGCCGGACTCTTGGGCCTGGAGGACATCTACACCGGGCTGGACCAGCTGGTGAAGCGGGAAGATGTACAGGAGGGGGCCGTCCGGGTGGACTTCTGCGAGGACCAGACGGCCGCCATCCTGGCGTCCATCGAGGCCGTCCGCCGGAACGGGGCGAAGTGGTCCGATATCGCCGTGCTGGTGCGCAACCGCAAGGAGGGCGCGGCCGTCGCGTCGAGCCTGATCGGCTGCGGCATCCCGGTCATCTCCGACGATTCGCTCCAGCTCAAGGGCTCCCCGGTCGTCCGCCGCCTGGTGTCACTGCTCAGCTGCTATGAGAATCCGGACGACCGGATCGGCCGCTTCCTGGCGGACTCGATGAACCTGAGCTTCCCGCAGGAATACCACTCGCTGGTGGACTTCTGCGAGGAGCTGCTGCGCGCGATGCAGGCCTGGGATCCGGCCTCCTTCGACGGGCAGGTCCTCTTCATCCAGGCCTTTATGGACGACCTCCAGAGCTGGGTGCAGGTCAACGGCAACAACCTGCGCTACTACCTCAAGCACTGGGAGGAAAACGAGTTCTATATCGGTTCGCCCGAGAACGCCGCGTCGGTGCGGGTGCTGACCATCCACAAGTCCAAGGGGCTGGAGTTCCCCCACGTCATCTTCCCCTTCGCGGACAAGGTGGACCTCTACAAGCACGGGGTGCACTGGTGCCGCCTGGAGACCGCCGGGACGCCGCTGGGCCCGGAAGTGGCCGGCATTTATCCGGTGGACCTCGGCTCCCTGGCGGAGAACAGCCTGTTTGCGGATGCGGTGCGGCGGGAACGCCGGCTCCAGCTGGTGGACAACATCAACCTCTTCTACGTGGCGCTGACCCGCGCGAAGAAGAGCCTGCACGTGATCGCGAAGCTGCCCTCCAAGAAATGCCGGGAGTCCGTGGCCAAGGGGGCGCCGGAATGCGGCAACTTCTCCGAGATCCTGTTCGCCTTCCTGGGCGGGCAGGAGGTCTACGAGGCGGGGAAGCCCTATGATTTCTCCCGCCTGGAGCGGGAGGCGGGGTCCGGGGAGGAGGATTTCCCGGCGGCGTATCCGTCCTTCGCGCTGGACGGCCGTCTGGCGCCGTCGCAGGATGCGCACGACTTCTTCCACGACGACGGTTCCGCGGGGGTGGAAGCGTCCCCGCGCCTGCGGGGCATCGTCCTGCACGACATCCTCTCGCAGGTCCGGACGCCGGACGAACTGGACGCTGCGGTCGATGCGGCCGTGCGCGACGGCAAATTGACGGCCGACGGCGGCGAGAAGGCGCGGATGCTCCTGCGCCGGGGCATGGCCGCCCACACGGACTGGTTCCCGGCGGCGGTGGGGAAGGACGTGCAGGTGGTCAACGAGCAGGACATCTTCGGGGCAGACGGCTCCGTGGAGCGTCCCGACCGCGTGGTGGTCCGGGGACGGGAGGTCACGATCATCGACTACAAGTTCGGCGGCGAGGAGGAGCGTTACCGCTACCAGCTGCGCCGCTACGCGAAACGCTACCGGGACCTGGGGTACACGGTCTCCGGCTGCTGGATCTGGTACGTAGAGGAGGACAAGCCAGTATCTGTAACTTAGCGGTTCCGGGCGGCTGCCTCCGGAAAGGCGTTTCCGCAGCGGAGCGAGGACGCTTTTCCGCCTTTCAGGGGGCAGGCTGCCCGGGACCATAATGGAATGGCACTATATTTTCAGGGATGAAAGGTATGAAGAAGTGTTTACTGTTTGTTTTGTTGCTGCTGCCGCTGACGGCGGGGGCGCAGCAGAAGCAGCTCTCCGAGATTGCAGCCCATCTGCAGACCAACCGCATCAGCCTGCAGTACGCCTGCACCTACACGGAAGAAGTCCCGGTGCAGCTGTCCGGCACCCTGCTGATCCAGGAGACCTGCTACCGGGCCGAAGGCAACGGGATGGTCATCCTCTGCGACGGCCGGACCCGCTGGACCGTGGACCCGGCGTCGAAGGAAGTTTACATCGAAAGCGCCGAAGGGCTGGAGGAGCTGATCGCGATGCGCGACTCGCTGACGGAACTGCAACTCTCGGCCATCCGTTACCAGCCGCTCTCCGAAGACCTTTCCCCCTTCCGCTTCGACACGGAAACCCTCGGCCCCGACTGGGTCGTCACCGACCTGCGGTGACCCTCCCGTCATTCCGGGCGCCCTCCGTCATTCGACGGCTTGACCGGCGAATCTCTTGCGAGAGAACGAAAGATTTCTGATATTTGCAGTCTATGAACAAACCCTTATTATACCTCCTGCTGGCGGGCTTTGCGGCCCTCTGCTGCCCCTCCCGTGCCCAGGTTGTCTACGTCCCTGAGACCGTGCACCTCCAGGCGCCGAAAGTACCGGAATTCATCGAGTTTGCCGGCCAGACCTACCGTTTCGACCGTCCCGACCTCCATGAGCGGATGGACCGTGAGCTCATCACGTTCACCTACAGCCATACCAATTCCACGCTGATGCTCAAGCGCGCGGAGCGCATCTTCGCGCAGGTCGTCCCGATCCTGCAGAAGCAGGGGGTTCCGGAGGACCTGAAATACCTGATGGCCATCGAGAGCAACCTCGACCCCAAGGCCTACTCCACGGCGGGCGCCGCGGGCCTGTGGCAGTTCATGAAGGCGACCGGCCGGAGCTACGGGCTGGAGGTCGGCGACGAGGTGGACGAGCGTTACAACATCGAGAAAGCCACCGTCGCTGCCTGCAAATACCTCAAGGAAGCGTTTGCGAAATACGGGGACTGGATGACCGTCGCGGCGAGCTACAATGCCGGCCAGGGCGGCATCTCCAAGCGCATCGAAGCCCAGCGGCAGAAGAAGGCGATGGACCTGTTCCTGGCCACGGAGACCTCCCGCTACATGTTCCGTATCCTGACGGCGAAATACTTCTTCGAGCATCCGGAGGAGTTCGGCTTCAATATCGAACCGGAGGACCGCTATCCCTACCTCCCGCCCCGGGAGACGGTCACCGTCAGCGAGCCGATTCCCAACCTGACGGACTTCGCCGAGGAGCACGGCACGACCTACTTCCATCTCAAGGAAGCCAATCTCTGGCTCCGCAGCGACAAGTTGACCAACAAGGCTGCGAAGACCTACAGGATCGTTATCCCTACGACGGAATACTAGCGGTGCAGGAAGGCATCGAGGATGGGCTGCAGGTCGTCCAGGCTGCCGACGAGGACCTGGCGGGGCTTGGAGCCCTCCTGCGGTCCGACGATACCGGCGGCTTCGAGCTGGTCCATGACGCGGCCAGCCTTGGCGTAGCCCATTCCCAGCTTGCGCTGGAGGTCGGAAGTGGAGCCGCGCTGGGTGATGACCACCATCCTGGCAGCTTCTTCGAAGCGCTCGTCCACCTTGCCCATATCGACCATTCCGCTGCCACCTTCTCCCTCCGGACCGGCTTCTTCCGGTGACGGGAGGTAATACGGTGTGTTGTAGCAGCGGCCATAGCCGGTCTGGTTGCCGATGAATTCGGTGATCTTGTCGATCTCCTTGCCGTCGATGAAGCCGCACTGGATGCGCTCGGAGTCGATGCCGGCGGAGAAGAGCATGTCGCCGCGGCCGATCAGCTTTTCGGCGCCCGGGGCATCCAGGATGGTCATCGAGTCCACGCGGGAGGCCACACGGAACGCGATACGCATCGGGAAGTTGCTCTTGATGATGCCGGAGATGACGTCCACGGACGGACGCTGGGTCGCCAGGATGACGTGCAGGCCGGCGGCGCGTCCCTTCTGCGCCAGGCGGATGATGGAGTTGGTGATGCTGCGGCTGGCGGCGCGGGCTTCCGGAGCGGCACCCGTGGTCATCGTCAGGTCGGCATACTCGTCCACCACGACCACGAGATAAGGCAGGAAGCGGTGCCCGTGGTCCGGGCGCAGCTTGCGCTCCTTGAATTTCTCGTTGTAGAGGGTGATCTTGTTGACGCCCGCCTTGCTGAGCAGCTCGTAGCGATCGTCCATCTCCGTGCACAGCGAACGCAGGATCTTCTCCGCATCCTTGGGCTTCTTGACGATGGCGTTGTTCTTCTCTTCCTCATCGTCCGCCGCATCCGGCAGCACGGCCAGGTAGTGCTTGAGCAGCTGGCCGTAGGAGGAGAACTCGACCATCTTCGGGTCGATGAAGACGAACTTCAACTCGGACGGATGCCTGCTGTACAGCAGCGAGGACACGATCACGTTGAGACCCACGGACTTGCCCTGCTTGGTGGCGCCGGCGACCAGCAGGTGCGGCGCGTCGGCCAGGTCGAAGACGCGCACCTTCTGGGTAATCGTGTAGCCGATGGCCACCGGCAGGTCCGCCTTGCTGTTGCGGAAGGCGTCGTCGTTGAGCAGCGCCTTGAGCGGCACGATGGAGGCGAAGTCGTTGGCCACCTCGATGCCGACGGAGTCGGACAGGGTGACGACGCGGACGCCCTTGGCATTCAGCGACAGGGCAATGTCCTCCTGGAGCTTCTTGATGTCGGCGATCTTGACGCCCGGAGCGGGATAGACCTTGTACAGGGTGACGGTCGGGCCGACGATGGCCTTGACGTCGTTGACCTGGATCTTGTAGTTCGCGAGGGCCGCGCGGATCTTGTTGTTGTTGCGCGTGAGCTCCTCCGTGGAGACTTCGCGGCGGCCGCTGGAGTAACTTTCGAGTAAGTCCAGCGACGGGAATTGGTATTTGGGCAGGCCGTCCGGCGGATCCAGGCGGTTGTCGATCGGGGTGAGGTCTTCCACCGCCTCCGCCTCCAGGGCGTCGTCGGTCACGATCTCGAAGTTGCCTTCGCCGGCATCCGTCGGCTTGACCGGCGAATCTTCCGGTTCCAGCACATCCTCCGGAATGCTGTCCAGGATATCGTCTTCCTCCTGCACCTCTTCCGCTTCCTGCTCGAAAGCCAGCGCGGGATCCGCCTCTTCCTCTTCTGCCGCTTCTTCCTCTTCTTCCTCCGGCTCCGCAGGTTCGGGCTTCTCTTTCTTCACCCCGATGGAAGCGAACCAACGGTTGAAGCGCTTGGAAGCGAAGAACAGGAACGCCGCGACCAGGATGGCGACAAAGAGGCCCGTGACGATCGGGCCGAACAGGTTGGACGCCCACGCGATGACGGCGGCGCCGCAACGCCCGCCCAGACCTCCGCCGAAAATGTGGTCCAGCCCCGCGACCGCCCCGGCAAAAGCGAGTACCAGCGAGGAGATGAACGCCCCGAAGAGGGCGATCAGCGTCGTCTTGATCAGCGCATTGGGCCAGGTGTGCGACAGGAGTCGTACGGCGATGGCGGCGAGGATGATAAGCAGGGAGAAACTGCCCAGACCGAAGAGGTTGCAGACCAGCAGGTGCCCGGTCCTGAAACCGAGTTTGCCGGCCGCATTGCCCACGGCGCGGTCCGCCTGCATCGCATCGGGATCCCCGAGCAGGCTCATGTCTTCCTGCCAGTGGAACAGGTAGGAGAAAGTTGCGATGAAGATGAAAAGGGTCAGCGCAGCGACGCAGAGTCCCGCGATCCGGACGGCCGACGCCCGTTCTTCCTCATCCCAGGATTCCCAGAGTCTCATTTCTTCTTATACGATCGCTTGTAGTTCTTGTGCTTGTTGCGCTGGCCGCCCGGCTGGCCCACGTTGATGCCCATGCCGGGACGCGAGAAGTTGGCGTCGCCGGCGATTTTGCTCAGGCTGATCCCTTCAGGGACTTTGAGCCGGTAGTCGGAGATCTTCTCGATATCGGCGAAGATGGTCTCGTCCGCCACGCTGTCCTTGTTCCAGATCAGGTATTGCTGGCGCATATAGATGGCCAGCGCACGGATCATGCTGGTCTTGACTTCGCCGTCGGGTTGGTCGCAAAGCAGGTTGATGATGCTTTCGATGTTGCGGCCGTAGTGGAAGGCCTTGATCTTGCTGCCCTTCATCGGGATGGGCACCGGATCGGTCGCGAATTCCTCCGCGACCGGGCAGGGATACGGGGAATCGACGTCCAGGTCGTATCCGGCTATCATATAGAGATGGTCCCAGAGCTTGTGGTCGAAGTTGTCCAGGGTGCGCACTTGCGGATTGAGCAGCTCCATCACCTTGACGACGGCGCGCGCCTGTTCGGTGCGCTTTTCCTTGTCCGGAATGGCCTTCAACTGCTCAACCATCTTGAGCACGTTTCGGCCGTATTCCGGCATCGTGAGGCGTTCGCGGGAAGTATTGTAATCCATAATCTTCAATGCAAATTGTTACAGTTTACAAATATAATGTTTTTCGCGAATAATCGGTCATTTTGCCTGCGCGGCGAAGCCCGGGGACATCCAGCTGCCGCTGCCCGTGATCAGGTAGCCCTCGATTTCGGGTCTGGATTCGATCAGGGTCCGGGCCTCTTCGGGACCGAGCACCATGCAGGCCGTCGCCAGCGCATCCGCCTCCGCTGCGGTCGGTGCGACGATGGTGGCGCTCAGGAGGTCGTGCGTGACGGGATAGCCGGTGCGGGGATCGATGGTATGGGCGTATTTCTTGCCGTCCTTGATGTAGAATTTCCGGTAATTGCCGGAGGTGACGATGCCGCAGGCGCTCCCGTCCGACTGCCAGATGCCCTGGATGGCGCTCCCGGGGACCTCGTTGTCATCGGACGGTTTGTCCACGCCGATGGTCCAGCCCTTCCCGGCGGGATTGACCCCCTCGCAGAAGATCTCCCCGATGTCCACCAGCATATTGCGGACGCCGAGCTCGTGGAGGTAGCCGGCGATGACGTCGCAGGTGTAGCCTTGGGCGATGGCGTTGAAATTCAGTTTCTTCTCCTCCTTGCAGGCGGCCAGGGCGGCGACGACGCGGTCCGGATCCGGCAGGCTGTCGGTGGTGAAGCCGAATCCCCAGATGTCGAAGAGCGGCGCGGAGGCGGCGTCGAACGCTCCGCCGGTCTCGCTGCGGTAGCGCTCCGAGAGCGCGCGGACTTCGGTGAAGAAACGGTCCGGCTCAATGGCCTCGCCGGCGTTGTAGCGGGTCAGCAGGGAGTTCTTGTTGTAGCCCGACAGGCTGAAATCGATGCCCGTGAGCAGGGAGTCGATGGTGCGCCCGATCTCGTCTCGGGGGGTCGTAACACCCCGCAAATCGGCTTTGACGCTATAGGTACCGCCCTGTGCATAGCCGTTGAAGACAGCATATGGGTTGGGATGGCAGGCGGTCAGCAGGCAGAGGAACGAAAGAATGCTAAAAAAACGGAGGTGCTTCATATGTTCGGCAAAGTATTTGCACAAAGTTAGCGGTTTTTCGCGCATTTTTGCGCATATTTGCAGATTGAAACAACAGAAAGTATGAAGTTGTACAGATGGCTGGTCCCGGTGGCGCTGCTTGTTGGTTTGGCGCTGCTTGCGGCCTGCAAAAAGAACGAAGAGACCACGAACGAGTATCTGACCGGGAAACTTTCCCTGTCGATGCCTGCGTATGTGTCTCCCGGATATACCAAGACCTTTATGATCGACTCGCTGATGACGATGTCGCGTTCCGACAAAGGTCCGGTCGGCTATGTGTTCACGGATCCCGACACGGGGACACCGGATACCCTGGTCGGCCCGGACGGCGTCATCCGCAACCATTATTTTACGGTTATAGTTCCGACGAAGCTGGCCACCCAGACGCTGAAACTGACCGCCATCGTACCCAAGGACGATCCGTACTACAGTTCTTCCGTCAGCGCTTCCTATACCATCGTTTTCCCCGGGATAGGCAAAGGTACCTCCATCACGAATATCGATATCAACAGGATGCTGTATTTCACGGATATCCGTGACGGCAACCACTACTATTACACCCTGGGCGGAAACAATTTCTGGATGCGCCAGAACCTCGCGTGGGACGAAGCCGGCAAGCCGTATGAACTCTGCCCCGCGATGACGCAGGTCTTCGGACAGTACTACACCTGGGAGGAAGCCCAGACTGCCTGCCCGCCCGGCTGGCGCCTGCCGACCGATGCCGAATGGACGGCCTTCGCCGACAACGTGGCGCCCGGAGCGGACGTGCCCGGCCTGGCCGGGAAACTGATGGGCGACCTGTATTTCAACGGCACCAAGATGTGGGAATACTGGCGGGAGGTCACGATTACCGACGACTTCGGCCTGTCCATCATGCCGGTGGGCTATGCCAATGTCGGCTCGGGGGATTACGACTTCGACGGACTGTACACCTACGCCGCCTTCTGGACGGCCGACGAATCGGACGGACTCGGCGTCTGCCGTTACATCTACCACAACAAAGACGTCCTCTACCGCGGCCGGCTTTCCAAAACGGAGTTCGCCGCCTCGGTCCGCTGCGTGCTCGATCTCGATGATTAGAGCGAAGCGACCGTCTTCAAGAATGAAATCAGTACCTGGCCGATCCCGTCGGCCAGATTTTTTATACCCTGCGGGCAGCGGGGCAGGAGCGCTGCCAGTCCGCCCAGAATGAAGGCTTCCGTTAGCGGCAGGGCGCCGAGGTTGGTCAGCAGGAAGTATTTCGGGAACTGGCGGAAGCGGAGCCACACCAGCGGAGCCGTGAACGCCTGGCACGAAAGGGTCAGCGCGGTGGCGGTCCAGATGCGCCGCATGGGGTCCCAGCGGACGCTGGGCGGATACCACGCCTCCAGCCGGGGGAAGACCAGCACGATGCCGAGCATCGCCAGATAGGAGAGTTGGAATCCCAGGCTGCGGATCACGCCGGGGCTCAGGGCAAGTTGCACGGTCAGCGCGGCACAGAAGATGGCGATGGGACGCCGCCTCCGTCCGGGCAGCAGGCGGGAGAGCTCGTTGAAAAGGATGAAGAGGAACGCCCGGACCAGCGACGGCGAAGCGCCGGTCATCGCCAGGTAGAGGGCGGCACCCCCGACGCACAGGCCGCTTCGCAGACACGTCGCCCAACGGCTCCGGCCCAGCCAGGCCAGCCCCCGTTGGAAGAGGCCGTAGAGGATGCCCAGGTGCAGCCCGGACAAGGCCAGGATATGGGAAGCCCCCGCCGTGCGGAAGGCCGCCACGGTCGAGGCGTCCAGCCCCTCCCGCCGCCCGGTAAGCAGCGCCTTGAGCAGGGCGGCCGAATCCGGATGCGGGAACCCGGCCGCATTGATGGCCTGCAGCAGCCCCTCCAGGGCAGGGTTGGCTGCAGGGGGCGGCCCGACCGGGATCAGGGCCGCGGTGGCACCGCAGAACAGCCCGAGCAGAAAGAACATCGCCAGCACGGCACCGGTCCGGTTGCCGGAACGCCCCAGGGACATGAGCAGCCCGGCCGCCGAAAGACAGGATCCCCCGGCGACCGCCCATAGCGCATCGCTCCCCGGCGACACCAGGGCCGCCAACATCACTCCTGCTGAAAATGGGATTGAAATCGCCACGATGTCTTTCTCCACGACCATTTCAATCGAATTTTTGCCAAAATACGCATTATTTCTTAAATTTGCATTCCTATAGCCAATTAAAACATCCATCGAATATGATTATCCTTGTTATCAATTGCGGCAGTTCTTCCGTGAAGTACCAGCTTCTCGATATGAAGAACGACGACGTGTTTGACCTGATGGCCAAGGGCCTGGTCGAGAAGATCGGCCTGCCCGACGGCTGCCTCACGCATAAACCTACCGGCAAGGAGCCCTATACGGTCACCCAGCCCATTCCCGACCACAAAGTGGGTATGAAGCTGGTCCTCGACGCCCTGGTGGATCCCGACCACGGCGTGCTCTCCAGCTTTGACGACATCGAGGCGGTCGGCCACCGCATCGTGCAGGGTGCCGATTTCTTCTCCGGGAGCACCCTCGTGGATGACGACGTGCTCAAGAAGATCGAGATCTGCTGCGACTTCGCCCCGCTCCACAACCCGGCCCACCTGCTCGGCATCCACGCGATTTCCCACGTGCTGCCGGAGGTGCCCCAGGTCGTGACCTTCGATACCGCCTTCCACCAGACGATGGAGCCGTACGCCTACATGTACGCCCTCCCTTACGAGTACTATGAGAAATACCGCGTCCGCCGCTACGGCGCCCACGGCACCTCCCACCAGTACGTCTCCCAGCGCGGCGCCAAGCTCGCCGGCCTGGACCTCGCCCATTCCAAGATCATCACCTGCCACCTCGGCAACGGCAGCTCCATCACCGCCATCAAGGACGGCAAGGTGGTGGACACTTCGATGGGCTTCACCCCGCTGGAAGGCATGATCATGGGTACCCGCTGCGGCAACATCGACGCCAACATCGTCCCCTACATCATGAAGAAGGAGAACCTGACCCCGGACGAGATGACGGCGATCATGAACAAGAAGAGCGGCTTCCTCGGCCTGAGCGGCAAGAGCTCTGACCTGCGCGACATGGACGCGGCCGCCAAGGCGGGCGACGTGCGCGCCAAGATCGTGCTCAAGAAGCTCACCTACGATACCATCAAAAATGTCGGCGCCTACATCGCCGAGATGAACGGCGTGGACCTCATCGTCTTCACGGCCGGCATCGGCGAGAACAACCCGCGCCTGCGCCGCCACATCTGCGAGAACCTCGCCTACATGGGCGTCAAGATCGACGCGGATGCCAACGATGGCGCCCGCAGTGCCGAGACCATCATCTCCACGCCGGATTCCACCGTCAAGGTGGCCCTCATCCCGACGAACGAAGAACTGGTCATCGCCCGCGACACGATGCACATCGTCTCCGAACTCGAAAACTAAATCAACACCCGCATATGTCCCTTATTGACCAGATTGTTGCGCGCGCCCAATCCAACAAGCAGCGCATCGTGCTCCCGGAGTCTTTCGAGGAGCGTACCATCACCGCGGCCGACCGCGCCATCGCCGACGGCCTCGCTGAAATCATCCTGATCGGCAACCGCGACAAGGTGCTCGCCTACGCCGCACAGCTCGGCCTCAAGCACATCGACAAAGCCACCATCATCGACCCCGAGACGAGCGAGAAGACCGCCGAATACGCGAACCTGCTCTATGAGCTTCGCAAGAACAAGGGCATGACGCCGGAAATCGCGGCCAAGACCGTCCTCGACCCCCTCTACTTCGGCTGCCTCATCATCAAGAGCGGCGACGCCGACGGCCAGATCAGCGGTGCCCTCTCCACGACGGGAGAGACCCTGCGTCCGGCCCTGCAGATCATCAAGTGCGCCCCCGGCATCACCTGCGTGAGCGGTGCGATGCTGATGATTACCCAGACCCCGCAGTTCGGCGAGAACGGCGTGCTGGTGATCGGCGACGTGGCGGTGACTCCGGCCCCGGACGCCAACCAGCTGGCCCAGATTGCCGTCTGCACGGCCCAGACCGCCAAGAGCGTGGCGGGATTTACCGATCCGCGCGTGGCGATGCTGTCCTTCTCCACCAAGGGCTCCGCGAAGCACGAAGTCGTGGACAAGGTGGTCGAAGCGACGGCCCTCGCCAAGCAGCTGGATCCCGCCATCAAGATTGACGGCGAGCTCCAGGCCGACGCCGCCCTGGTGCCGTCCGTGGGCAAGAAGAAAGCCCCCGGCTCCGAGATCGCCGGCAATGCCAACGTGCTCGTGTTCCCGAACCTCGAGGTCGGCAACATCGCCTACAAGCTCGTGCAGCGCCTCGGTAACGCCGATGCCATCGGCCCCATCCTCCAGGGCATCGCCCGCCCGGTCAACGACCTCAGCCGCGGCTGCTCCGTGGACGATGTCTACAAGATGATCGCCATCACGGCCTGCCAGGCGATGGATGCGAAATAACAGTTGGCATCGAAAACGGCCCAAGATGGTGCGACCCCCGGCTGTTCTGCCGGGGGTCGCACCGTTTTTCCGGGAAATCGATCCCGGGGTGGATCAATAGGCCGAGAGGGAGGAGGCACGGGAGACGCTCTGGGAGAGGATCCGCAGGCGGTCGCCGGCGCGGTAGCGCAGGTGGGAGGCGCCGGAGAGGGAGACGCTCAGTTCTTCGTTCACATGGATGTTGGCGTTGGCCGCCCCGGAGAGGCGTACTTTCGCCGTGCGGGACGGAGCGTCGGAGGTGTTGATCTTGGCGGCGCCGGAGCCCTCGATATCCAGTTCGCTGGTAGTGCCGTCCAGGTCCAGGACAGCGGCGCCGGAAGCCCGGACCTCCGTGGGACCGAAGGTACCCTTGTTGCTGAGCTTGGCGGCGCCGGACAGTTCGAGCCGGACCTGCTTGGCGTTGGTTTCCATCGTGCCGTTGACGCTGCCGGACAGGCGGCCGCGCATCTCGTCAAAACTTCCGGTCAGGGAGAATTTGGCGGCTCCGCTGGCTTCGATCCTGGCTTCCTTGGCCCGGACGACCAACCCCTGGACTTTCGTAGCCCCGCTGAGGTCGAAATCGAAGTCCTTGCGGGAAGAGAAGCTGCCCTGGGCGTTGAGCTTGGAGGCGCCGGACATGCGGAGGGAGGTGAGTTCAGGCATCGTGATGGTAGCGACCACTCTGAGGTTGCCGGATTCGATGCGGCGACGGAGGTCGCGGGGGACATCCTTGAGGCCGAGTTTCAGGACACCGCCGGACACGGTGACATCCAGGTAGGGCATCACGAAATCGGCGGCTTCCACCTTGACCGAGTAGCGAGCGGACTGGGACAGCTCGACCTGGTAGATCCACGAGATGGACAGGCCGCTGAAGCCGTTGAGGTTGAATTCTTGGGTCTCAGTATTGGCCAGATAGGGGTCGTCTGCCACGTTGGCGGCGGAGAGGGGGAGTGCGGCGATCAAGGCAGCCGCGAAAAAGCTAAGGAATCGTTTCATATCGTTTATTATTTGATTTGTCCTGCTGCCGCGAGGATGCGGCCATAATGATTTCTCAGAATACGCCCGCGCTCCCGGTCGGAGAGCTCTTCGGGGAGCTGGGTGAAGAGGGGCTCCTCCTCCTCGGTAATCTCGGCCAGGGTGGCGTCCCGCAGCTCGCTGTCCTCGCAGGGAAGCGTCTGATACAGCCGGGATACCCGGTCCATATAGGCGAGGTAGATGGCCTCGGGATCGTTGCCGGCGCCGCGGAACGGATCGCCCGGGCGGATGATCAGGAACGCCGCAGCCAGGGTGGCGAGGGCGAAGGCGATGACGGGAGCGGGGCGAAGGAGATTCCGGGTCTTCGCCCAGAATGACAGTTCGTCATTCGCCGGCTCGACCGGCGAATCCAGCCGGGCCAGGAAGCGCGCCTCGTGGCCGGGTGCAGGCTCCTCCGTGTCGAATTGGGCCGCGTGGGTGCGGATGTATTGTTCGAGTTCGTTCATATCTTTTGTAAAAGGGTCTGCAGTTTTACACGGCCACGGGAGTACAGCGAGCGGAGCGTCGTTTCCTTCTGTCCGGTCAGCCCGGCAATCTCCCCGTAGTCCAGGCCTTCGATAAGCACGAGGTTCAGCACCAGCCGGTAGGGTTCGGGCAGGGCGTCCATCGCGGCCCGCACCTGGACGATGCCAGGACGGGTTCCGGAGGAACCGTCATTTGCCGGCTCGACCGGCGAATCCCCCAGCTCGTGCGCATAGTCCTCCAGAAAGGCGTCGCGCCGCTGGCGACGGCGAAGCCGGTCGATGGAGGCCCGGATGCAGGTGCGTGCCAGCCAGGCGGAAACCTGCTCGCCGGAGGAGAAACTGGCGGAGGAAGAGACGAATTTCAGGATCGTGTCCTGCATCACTTCTTCCGCTTCGTCGGAATCCCGGAGGATGCGCAGGCTGATGTTGTACAGCCGGCGGTGGTGTTCCTGGTAGAATTCCGTGATCTCCTGTCGTGTCATCTTTTGCACTTTCTGACTTTAAAACGCAGCAGGTCGCGGATTGTTGCAACTATTTTTCAAAAAAGGTGAAATGCACGCGGCCATAGGTTTTCTCCTTCTTGAAATAAGGATGGCCGGTGAAACTGTGCTCGCCGCCGTGCTCCAGGATGAAATAGCAGCCCGGGTGGAGGAGGTCGTGGGCGTAGACCTTGTCCGGAATGGTTTCCAGACCGTCCAGGGCGTAGGGCGGATCGGCGAAGATGATGTCGAATTTCTCGTGGCAGATGGGCAGGAAGTCGAACACGTTGGCGTGGACGGCGGTGACGTTGTCCAGGCCGAGGCGGGCGGCTTCACGGCGGATGAAGGAGGCGTGGTCGCGGTTCATCTCCACGCAATACACGCGCGAAGCGCCGCGGGAAGCGAACTCATAGGAAATGGCACCCGTGCCGCCGAAGAGGTCCAGCACCTGCAGGTCGGCGAATTCGTATTCGTTTTCGAGGATGTTGAACAGGCCCTCCCGGGCAAAATCTGTCGTGGGGCGGGCGCCATAGCCCATGGGGGGCTGGATGGTCTTGCCCTTGAGCCTTCCGCCGATGATTCTCATAAGCGGATGACGGATTTGAAATAGCGGTACAGCGACATTTCGTCCTCTGCGTCGAGCGGGGTGCGCCAGCAGATGGTCGAGATCTCCGGGTTGAGCTGGAGGGTGTTCAGGGTCAGGAAAATAAAGTACTCGGCCGTCGTGAAGTCCGGGGCGGGGAAACTGTTGGCAAGCAGCAGGCTCTTGCCCTGGGCGATTCCCAGGTAAAGGCGCCCGTCCAGCCGGCTGCAGAGGATCTTGTTGTACTCCGGGCAGTCCTGCAGCTGCATCAGGAGTTTGTAGATCTCGGGGGTATTATCAACAACGCTGTCCTCATCTGGAACGTAGACGAGGACAGCATCGTATTGGGGTATGTCGAGGTGTGCGACCTGGTCACCTTCACCCAATTCCGTCACTTCGGCCAGCGCTTGGCGCGCCGTCGCAGGATCGAAGAACTGGGAAGGGACGAGGGTAAACACTACTCCCAGTTACCTGCGTTGTTGTTCGGGGCGGTGATGGAACCGACCTGGAGGCCTTCGTAGCGGTTGAGGTCGCGGCTTTCGGCGTTCAGGTTGACGATGAGCTGGCGGTCCATCCCCTTGAGGAGGGTCTTCCAGGGCACGCGGGCCTCAAAGAGCGGCACGGGCACGCCGGACACCATCTTGATGGCGGACTCCATCTGGATGGGCTCCTTGCCGGAGAACGGGATGTACTTCAACGAGTCGATATTGAAATCGGTGCGGCCGTTGAAGAGGGTGTCGCGCACCGGAATCTTGGTGACGGTGGAGAACACGACCTTCTGTCCGGCAGCATAGGCTTCCTGGAGCTTTTCGGTGATCTGCTCGGGTTTGAGCTTCTTGTTGGCCTTCTTGATGGCCTCGGTATTCACGACGGCGAGGGAGTCGTCCATGGATCCGATCTGCATCACAATCTCCATCTGGCCGGACTCATAGAACTGCTTGAGAGAGTCGATGGAAGAGTTGAATTTGCCGGTAACGGACTTGTAGGCGACCTGCAGGGTACGGATGTCCTTGAGGCGCTGAACGGCGACAGCCTGGCGGGTCTCCTTCTCCTTGTTGAAGTTGACCGGCTTCATGATGTTGCTGTAGAGCAGGTACACGAGACCGACAATGGCCGCAGCGAGGACAAGCTCAATGATAATCTTTACACCTTTGTTCATTGTATCGAGTAGTTTTATTTGATATCCAAAGTCCCACAAAGTTATGAAAATGATTTATCAAATGCAATATTCTTATTAAATTTGCAGAAGTTTTTTTGGAAGCTATGTCCATGCCTGTACCTGCCGATATCCAGCGTCTGGAGGCGTTTTTCGCGGCTGCGAAACGCGTCTGCATCGTCGTGCACATCCACCCTGACGGGGATGCTGTCGGGAGCGGCGTGGCCTTGCTGGAGTATTTCCGGCGCTGCCGGGGTGCGGACGCCCGCCTCCTGCTGCCGGATCCCCAGCCCGCTTCGCTGGATTTCCTCTGCCCGGAGACGGGGATGCTGTGTGCGGCGGATCCGCTTCCTGCCCGGGAATGGATCGCCGCCTGCGACCTGCTGGTCTGCCTGGACATGAACGGGCCCGGCCGCGCCGGCGTCCTCGAAGATGCCCTGCGCGCCTGCCGGGCGCCCAAGGTGCTGATCGACCATCACCTGAATCCCGAGCGGGCGTTCTTCGACCTGGTGTTCAGCGAGACGGCGACCTCCTCCGCGAGCGAGCTGCTCTACCGGGTGCTGCTCGCGCTGCCGGGCGTGGGCGCGGCGGCCAATCTTCCGCCGGGCGTGCTGACGCCCCTGATGGCGGGGATGACCACGGACACGAACAATTTCGCCAATTCGGTCTATCCTTCCACCCTGCAGATGGCTTCGGAACTGCTCGCTGCCGGTGTAGACCGGGATGCGCTGCTGGACTGCCTGTACCACCGGTATCGTGAGAACCGCTTCCGGGCGATGGGAGCGTACCTGTCGGAACGCCTGGCCATCACGCCCGAAGGGGTGGCGTATGCCGTGTTCGACCGTGCGTTCCTGGATCGCTTCGGGCTGCAGGACGGGGAGTCGGAGGGCTTCGTCAACCTCCCCCTGGGCATCGACCGGGTGCGGATGAGCATCCTGCTGCGCGAGGACGAGGGGCACTTCCGCGTGTCGATCCGCTCGAAGGTGGGCGTGTCCGCCAACCGGCTCGCGACGGAAGCTTTCCACGGAGGCGGCCACGAGTGCGCCGCGGGGGGCAAACTCTATTTCCCGCAGGACATCGCCACCCCGGCGGAAGCGGGCGAATATGTATCTACCGTGACGGCACGATTTATGCGGAATAATCCGCCGTCCCAAGAGAAATGATATGAAGAAATCAATCCTATATCTCAGTGTCGCATCGTTGCTTGCCGCCGCCTGTGCCAAGGCGCCGGTCACGGGCCTGAACGATGCGGCGAAACGCTCTTTCGATGCCTGGCTCCAGGTCTATTATCCCAATGCCGTGAAATCGGATCCTGGTGTCTATGTCATTGAGGACCAGCCCGGAACGGGGGTGTTGGCCGCGGATGAGAGCACCAATCCCCACGTGCTGGTGGATTACGTGGTGCGTAACCAGAACGGAACCGTTCAGGAGACGCTTCAGGAAGAGCTGTCCAAGCAGGTCGGCACCTATGATGCGACCTACTACTATGGCCCGTCGGTCTGGGCGCGGGGTTCCGGCAAGCTCAATGCCGGCCTGGATGCGGCCCTGAGTACGATGCGGGCCGGGGGCTTCAAGCGTTTCATCCTGCCCGGCTGGCTGCAGACCAACAGCCGCTACAACAATGAAGAAGAATACCTGAAGAATGTGTCCGGCACTTCGGCGATCTACGAACTCCGCCTCCTCGAGGTGATCCCCGACGTCAAGAAGTGGGAGACGGATTCCGTGGGGCGCTATGTTTCCCGGCATTTTCCGGGCAAGAGCGTCCTGGATTCGCTCAAATACGGCTTCTACTATTTCCGGACCGAGGATCCCAGTTCCACGAAGGATTTCCCGGCGGACACGACCATCTACATCAACTATGTGGGACGCCTGCTGAACGGATTGGTTTTCGATACGAACATCAAGGACAGCGCCAAGTACTACGGGCTCTATTCGGCCACGAAGACTTACACCCCGAGTACGATCAACTGGCCTTCCTCCGACGGGAAGTATTCGGATATCAAGATGGGTTCTTCCACGGTCATCGACGGCTTTGCGTACGCCCTGTCGAAGATGCATCCCCACGAGAAGGGGATCGCGGTATTCTATTCCGACCTCGGATACGGTACGTCCGGTTCCGGGAAGACCATCCCGGCCTACGCCCCGCTCCGTTTCGACATAGAGATCGTCGACAAACCCCGGTAGATGGAACTCCCTTCCGCTGCGGCTCCGATCGAACTCGGTACCCGTAAAATCGGCACGCTTCTGCGGCAGTACGCCGTCCCGGGCATCATCGCCCAGACGGCGGCTTCGTTGTACAATATGGTCGACAGCATCTACATCGGCCATATCCCCGGCGTCGGCTCGGCCGCCATCAGCGGCCTCGCCGTCACCTTCCCGCTGATGAACCTGTCCATCGCGATGGGTACGCTCGTGGGCGTGGGTGCGATGACGCTCATCTCCGTGCTGCTGGGTCAGCGGAACTATGATGCGGCCCAGAAGGTGCTGGCCAACGTCCTGACGCTCAACGTGATCATCGGTATTGTCTTCTCCGGCGTCACGCTGGCCTTCCTGACCCCGATCCTGCGTTTCTTCGGGGCGAGCGACGTCACGCTGCCCTTTGCGCGGGACTATATGTTCATCATCCTGGCCGGCAACGTGTTCACGCACCTCTACCACGGCTTCAACGGACTGATCCGTTCGTCGGGCCACCCCAAGACGGCGATGGGCTTGACCCTGTTCACGGTGATTTCCAATGCCATCCTGGACCCGATTTTCATCTTCACGCTGGGCATGGGCATCCGCGGCGCGGCGCTGGCGACCATCCTCTGCCAGCTGGTGGCGCTGGGATATACGTTCCGCTTCTTCTCCGACAAGCGCCGTCTGCTGCATTTCACCCGGCCGCTCTTCCAGCTGGACTGGCGGGTGGCGAAACAGTCCCTGGCTATCGGCGTGGGGCCGTTCCTGATGAATGTGGCGGCCTGCCTGGTGGCGCTCTTCATCAACCAGCAGCTGGGCAAGTACGGCGGCGACCTGGCCATCGGGGCATACGGTATCGTGAACCGCCTGACGATGCTCTTTGTGATGGTGTGCATGGGCTTCAACCAGGGTTTGCAGCCGATTGCCGGCTATAATTACGGCGCCCGGCAGTACACCCGTGTCAAGGAAGTCTTCATCCTGACCGCCAAGTGGGAGGTGCTGGTCACGACGCTCTGTTTCCTGATTGCGGAGTTGGTTCCGCGCAGCGCCGTGAGCCTTTTCACCAACGACCCGGAACTGATTGACCTCGCCGCGCGGGGCCTGCGCATCATGAATTCCGGCTTTGCCCTGGTGGGCTTCGGCATGGTCACCGGCAACTTCTTCCAGTGTCTCGGAATGGTGCGCAAGTCCATCTTCCTGTCACTCTCGCGCCAGCTGCTCTTCCTGCTTCCGCTCATCTACACCCTGCCGCTGTGGCTGCAGGAGACGGGGGTGTGGATCAGTTTCCCGATTTCCGACATCCTGAACATCATCATCTCGGCCATCCTGATCGTGCGGCTGTTCCGCAAGTTCGACCGCCTCAAGGACGGCGAGAACCCCGAAGTTCTCGGCAGTACCATCCAATCCTAGCGCCATATGGAGAAACACATCCTCATCAACATCGGACGGCAGTTCGGAGCCGGCGGCAAGGGCGTCGCCGCCATCCTCGGGGAGCGCCTGAACATCCCGGTCTACGACAACGAACTGCTGCAGAAAGCGGCGGAAGAGAGCGGTTTCAGCCCGGCCATCTTCCGGAAGAGCGACGAGCGACGGGGCCTGTGGCGTTTCGGGAGCCTGTTCGGCCTGAACCGGGCCAGTTCCTACGCCCCTTCGGCCATCGATGGCACGGAGCTCTTCAAGTACCAGAGCGAGGCCATCCGCGACATCGCGGACAAGGGAAACGCCATCTTCGTGGGGCGTGCCTCGGATTACATCCTGCGCGACCTGGACTGCATCGACGTCTTCATCTGCGCCCCGCTGAAAGATCGCGTGTCCCGCGTGGTGGAGCGCACGGGGATGAGCGTTGAGGAGGCGGAGAAATACATCCAGAAGAAGGAAAAGGCGCGCCGGGACTACTACAACTTCTACACCTTCGGCGACTGGGGCGTCGCCTCCAACTACGACCTCTGCCTCGACTCCTCCAAGCTGGGCCTGGACGGCTGCGCCGACCTGATTATCGACTTTGGTCGGCGCACCGGCCTTATCTGACGCCCGCCAGCAGGCTTACCCCTGTCGGGCGGAAAAGCGTCCTCGCTCCGCTGCGGAAACGCCCTCCCGGGGCAACTTGCCGGCGGGCGCCGTGCGAGGGCGTCGTGGAGGGCGGAGCAGAAATTGGTTTTCCGGCAAACCTGTCCGGAAAATAATTTCTGTCCGACCGCTGGGCAGCGCCCGTCGGCTATAGGCCCCGGGCTTTTCCCTCGTCCCAGATGGCGTCCATCTCGGCGAGGGTCATGTCGGTGAGCTTGCGGCCTTTCTTGAGGGTTTGTTCTTCGAGGTAGCCGAAGCGGCGGCGGAATTTCGAGCAGGTGCTGCTGAGCGCCGCTTCCGGATCGACGCCATAGAGCCGGGCCGCATTGATGACGGCGAACAGGAGGTCGCCGAACTCTTCCTCCATGTGGCGCGGATCCGCTTCGTCGCAGGCCTCACGCGCCTCGCCCAACTCCTCGTGCACCTTGTCCCAGACATCCTCGCGCCGCTCCCAGTCAAAGCCGCAACCGCGGGCTTTCTCCTGCATCGAGAGGGCCTTGAGCAGGGCCGGCATCGAGTCGGGGATGCCGCCGAGGACGGTTTTGTTGCCGTCCTTTTCCTTGGCCTTGACCAGCTCCCAGGTGTCCGCGATTTCCTTGGCGGATGTGGGCTTCCCGGCCTCCGGGCCGAAGACGTGCGGGTGGCGGAAGACCATCTTGTCGACGACCTTATGGAGGCTGTCGGCGATGTCGAAACTGCCTTCCTCCTCCGCGATGCGGGCATAGAAGACCATGTGGTACAGCAGGTCGCCGATCTCCTTGGCCGTCCCGGGACGGTCGCCCTTGATGATGGCGTCGCTGAGTTCATAGACCTCTTCCTCCGTCATCGGGCGGATGGTTTCCATCGTCTGGGCGGCATTCCAGGGGCACTTCTCGCGCAGGGCGTCCATCGTGTCCAGCAGGGCGCTGAAGGCGGCCAGTTTCTCTTCCTTGGTGTGCATCGAATTATTTGCTACATTTGCGCTGCAAATATAACAACATTATTCGAGATGAAGCCCTTGACCTTCGTTTCCGCCGATGAGGCGGTCAGCCACATCCCTTCCAACTGCCATGTCCACCTGAGCAGCGTCGCCAGCGTGCCCCACTGCCTTATCCAGGCTCTGTGCCGCCGGGCGGACGCGGGGGATGTCCGCGGACTGCAGTTCCACCATTTCCACACGGAGGGTCCCGCTCCCTACAGCGAGCCGCGCTACGAAGGGATCTTCTTCGAGCAGGGCTTCTTCGTCGGCCCCAACGTCCGCGCGAACGTCAACGCCGGCTATGCCGACTATCTGCCGGTCCACCTCGGCGAGAGCCAGAAACTGTACCGCGAAGGATTCATTCCCCTGGGTGCGGCCCTGGTCAACGTGTCCCTGCCGGACGAGCAGGGGCGGGTCAGCCTCGGCACTTCCGTGGACTGCTCCGTGGCGGCCGTGGAGAGCGCCAAGCTCGTGATCGGCGTGGTCAATCCGCACGTCCCCTTCGCTTACGGGGACCTCATTCCGCTGGACAGGTTCGACTACCTCGTCCAGGACGACACGCCGCTGGTGACGGCCGCGTTTGCGGAGCCGACGCCGACCGAGGTGCTCATCGGCAAGAACTGCGCGGCCCTCGTCGAGGACGGCGACTGCATCCAGATGGGCATCGGTGCCCTGCCGAACGCCC
>Ga0310696_10001983_pt1 | contig 28167 bp, 39 predicted proteins | sample AusTroGonzalo_MG_4_FD_203885 | JGI IMG/M metagenome (GOLD analysis project Ga0310696, IMG submission 203885) | Bovine rumen microbial communities from tropical cattle in Woodstock, Queensland, Australia - Gonzalo_02 (v2) (version 2) | ecosystem: Host-associated > Mammals > Digestive system >...
ATCCTGACAGATGAGCTAGCCTACAGGATATGATGAAATTCTTTACAAAAAGAGAAAAGATAGATTGATACGTAAAATGTGTAACAGCACAGGAGTGTAAGAATGCATTAAAAAACTGATGCTGAATCTATACTTGAAGTGCTCTGTGTAGCCGAAGTAAAACAAGCCAATCAAAAAGATTTATATATGATGCCAATGGTGCTAATCATTGCTTCTCCGTGGTAGACTTTGATGATTACTGATTACGAGCTATAAATAGCTTCTGAAAAAAACGATGAGATAACTGATTCTTCTATATCCCAGATGAAGACTATAAAAATCTATTCTCTACATATGCTATCGTAGACCATGACGATACAGGGAAAATAGCACAAATGAGATATGAGATGGAATATAACGAAGCTATCAAAAGAAAAATAACAGACTGAACTAGACCTGACGAACCTGCTACTAGAAGAGAGGTAGCTGTAATGGTGTTAAGAGCAACAAAATAATTTTATATCCTAACCAAACACAACTATGTGATGTGGATGAAGAAGATGAGGTGGTAGAAGGAAATAAAACCCCAGGTACTACCGTCATCAAAAATTCAAATTCAAGCGATAAGAGAAAAGAGTGGACAATGTATCCACTCTTTCTATTTTTGATTAAAATATGACAGATATAATTAATGAAACCGTATCTTTTGTTAGAAACAAAAGGTACGTATAGAGAAAAAAGAAAAAAGATACGTTTTCATTATCTGTTGTTATATTATAAACTAAAACTATCGTAAATGTTGTTTATTACAAGTTAGCCACAACCTTACATATTCCCTTGTCTCTTTTTCGTGTCACTCTTTTCATTTGAAGTCCCAATAATAATAAATTAAATTCTTTAGTATATCTTTATATTTTACTTCGCTCCATTTATGTGGATGTTTATATTTTTTTGGTGGCATTTCATATATATTATAAACTAAAACTACTCAACTTTAATATTTTCTAACAAAAATTCCTCTAACTTATCTTCATCACATAATGCACTTTCTATAATCCAATATTGATAATCTACATATTCATATTCTATACTATCTAATGGAAATATATTCTGCCAATAAAATCATTCTGCCATTTTTACCATTCCATTCTCTACACAGAATTGCCGTAAGCCTGACTCTTTGCTTACTATATCACGAAGTGAAAATACTTTCTGTAAGCTATAATCTCAATCCCACCATTCATTATAAAAAAATTGTTTTCAATGTGCTCTGTCTTCATACAAACGAATAAATGGTTTGTGTGGTCAATTATATTCTCAATTAGGTCTCCATCACCTTTCTATAAGTTTATTTAGTAGTTCTTCTAATGTCATTTTATCTTAAATAACTAATTAAATCATCAATAGGTGTATCTGATATAGCAAGTAACATAAGTAAAACTTTATATCTAATACTTTCTATATCATCTCATCTAAAATCTACATAATTTATCATTTCATCTCGTACATCTTGTACTTTTTCTCGGTCTATCTTATCATTCTCTACAAGTCGTTTGATAAAACCATAGTCTTTGCTTATTATCTCATAATCTGTTATATAGTCATCTACATCTTCTCACTCTTCATCTATATACATTATATGTCAGCTCTCACTATAATATTTTCTTTGCAACCTACTTGGTGCTATTTTTTCATGCTCATTTAATAATTCTATAAGTTTTCAATAATTCATACTATTGCTTGTTATAATCTAAAAGGCTTATCGGTGTTGGACATTCATTTAATCTGCCACTCACACACTCGTACATCTTTATCTTCATTGCATCGGATACAATATTTATGAGTGTCTGAATAGAATGATACACATGTTATATATCAAATATCTCATAGTAAAGTCTCAACACAATCTCATACTTTATACTTAGTTCTATAAACTGTTTCAGTTAGCTTTTCCCTAAGTGCAGAATTTTCTTTTTGAAGATTCTCTATAACAAAATCTGGTCTTGTAAATTCTCATAATGGGTCGTATGGTTTTCTCATGTGTATTAATTATAATATAAACTTTGCGGAGAGAGGAGTTGCACCTCCCATCACTTGCTTATGAGACAAGTCGCTTCACTGGTAGCTGTACTCCGCACTGGCAGATGCATTAGGATTTGAACCCAAACAAACTGTTTTGGAGGCAGTTGTGCTACCATTACACCATGCATCTATAATTTGGGATGATATGATTTGAACATATACTAGTAGTTCCAAGGACTACTGTCCTACCAGTTAGACCACATCCCATTAATTAGGAGATGTTAGACTTGAACTAACGACCTACTGTATATCAGACAGTTGCTCTACCAATCTGAGCTAATCTCCTATTTAATTCGTACTAGGTAGGACTTGAACCTACAACCAACGGATTAACAGTCCGTTGCTCTAACCAGTTGAGCTACTAGTACATTTCAGGGAGAGTGGACTCGAACCACCAACCACTTGCTTCCAAGGCAAGCATGCTAACCATTTGCAACACTCCCTGTTATTGTATGGGCGAGGTTGTTAGTCCCATACTGTATCATATTGGTACCTATATGATAACTTTGCTATATAATAAACCACTAGTAATTTATTATTGTGCCATCCGCCTAAGATATACTAACTATACTAATCATCTAAAACTTCATATTGTGCTACCTCATCTATACACTGTGCAAATTCATCAAAGTCTGGTAGTAATAAGCACCCAATAAGTGCATTAATAAAGAAATCAAATGTAACTATCATCATATTACTAATTTATAGATTTAAAAATGTATACATTTCTAACCCATGCACCTGATTCATGTCATACATAGGACTTCATAATACAGTACACATCCTCATTACACTTACCGTATCATATTGATATTGTGTTTGCTAATGATTCAAAGAATGTATGTACATCTTCAAAGTAATACAACCAACATCATTCAGTATTAATTGATAGATGTTTGTACTGTTCATTATACCATTCAGATACATGTCAGTCATTATATTTCCTAGCTTTTAATCAAGCCCAGTTATTCATCTGACCACAGTTACTCATATTAAAGTTAGCACCTATGTGTGATTCAGCATACATGATTCACAATAACAATTTGTAATCTACATTTCTTTTCTCTGCAACCTCCATCAAATCATTTAACATCTCCCAGTTATTACACATAGGAGAACTAGATGATACTTCACATATCTTTCACATAACTTTTAGAGTCTCTGGTGTTCAATATATTTCTTTATCTAACTCTGCTATATATAATCTCTCTTTATCTGCATCTTCATGTAGCTTAATTAGTTTTTGTTCACACTCTTTATATTCTTGTTGTAGTTGTACTATCTTTTCTTGTGATTGCTTTTTCTGTTCTTCATAAGATAACTCTGTAACTGTTACCTCTTCTATTGGGTCTTGTTTAACATCACTCTTAGCACATGCACATAATAAACAGAATAAAATTATAATACATATTGCAATTATAAACTTTACTTTTGTTGGAATTAATTTGTCGGTCATTTTGTTTGTTAAATAATAAATGATACAATAATCTAAATAGGTCAGTTTAGCATCATGACCAGGATGCCGTATTGCAGGGCTTGGTTCACAAGTTATCCTAGCATACAGATTAAAATGAATAAAATGGACGAAAGAAATGGTATTCAACCTCTGTTGCCCACACAGTAGGGGAAAAATCTTGAAAAAAACCCACTGCTAACAGTTTATAGACATGCCTAGGTCTAATCATCTAATCATTTATAATTAGACATCATTGCTTCATCGTTTTCTTTTTCTACACTGTACACTGATATTTTAAATCATCTTACTGAACTAATAGTATTCCACATTGCTTTTGATTCCTCTTTCATACTTCTATATGTTCAGTGTTCATTTTCTGCTACATACTTTCATATCTCTCATGCTTCAGTTATAGATTTATGTCTTCATCTCTCTTGTAATGTAGTATCTGTTTTAGTCCAGTTGTACTTCTCTTCTTCTTCTAAGGCTGCTTTGGATGCTTTGCTAGCAACCACTGCCATATTAAATTCTATCTTACTCAGCTTAACCATATCTTTTCTTGTTGGATATTCAGAATTTATTATGGCACTCGCATTCTCTATCAATTTATCCCAATTACTACTCAACCCCATTTGTATTAACTGGTGTTAGTTCCATAAAATCAATCGGGATATACCTCTTTAATTTATGTACCATTGTTACAGGTATACTTCATGTCTTCCTCCAGTTATTCAATGTTCCTTGTGCTATCTTAACCTTTTCACAGAACTGTTTATCATTATATCAATTCCTTACACAATACATTGTAATCCTCGGCTCAACATCACTAAATGCATACCTAATAACAACTCATCTTCACATTCACATTGTTATTATATTTAGAAAGGTAAAACATCTTCTGGATTCTCATTCTTCCTATCAACCTCCACACTAGGTTCTTCTGGTTTCTCATATTTATTCACTAGCTTACTATTAATCTGTGGTATCAGGTCATTAATAATAAATTTATCTACCTCTTCCCAATCATATCAATAGAATTTTCAGTTGGATTCAATTACTTTTGGTTTTACTTTTTGTTCATCTTTATCAAATGGATTATCCCGTTTTTGTCAGTCAACAAATACAGCTATGTATCTGATTACTGCAGGCTTACCATCTTTATCTTTTCAGTCAAACCAATTAGCTCTCAATGTAACTCTATCTATTTTCTCTGGTGCTGATAGTTTATATAATACATTTCTGATAGTCTTTCATAGACTTGTCTTGTATATAACTGTGTTACCATCATCCATCTGGAACCATAAATTAAGTTTAGGATATTTATCCTGTGAAGAATAGAATACTCTTGTTAACTTTCATGATAGTTCATGGTCTTCTCTGTACTCTACTTGCTTCCATTCTCAATCTACCTTTTCATCTCTACTGATGGCAAAGATAGGTGCATCCAAGCTGGATGGTGCTAAATTGTTTACTTTTGCTTTGTAATACATTTTAATATTTTTTACAGTATAAATCTGAATAAATCTTAATACGTACAGGCGTGGATTTGCACCACGCATAGAGTCAAGACATTGTAGGCGTTTCGTGGACGCCTCGTTATCTAGTTTTCGTTGGGCTATCCGACACCTGCAGTTTCCAGCTAAGATTGCACGACCAATCATGCCTTCGTGTCAGGTACGTGCCGTAACGCAACACTAGCCATTAGACCCTTTGAAGCTAACGGACTCCTGCATCTTCTCCTTTTAGTGTCTACCTATTCCACCACTGTACATGATGTCTCCATGGGGGAACACTCTCCCTCGCTATTTTACCCCATGGAGTTCAAAGAATTACGGCTCTGATAAGGCAGCCATCCTAATCAGAACATTACGGGATAGGCAAGCTATCCCATGATAGTAGAGAACCTGAGACCCCCTATACTGGAGGTTCAGATTCAAACTCAAATGGTTTAGGTTTAGGGTCTCGTTCATCTAACTTAGCATCTATATATCTCTTTAATTTCTTTACAACATCTTCTAAGTTTTCTCATTCTTCTAATTCATAAGTGATTGCTATCTCTGGTTTTTCATTCTCATAGTTACCTAAGTTATATGTCCTCGATGACCTCACTTCTATTACTCTTTTCATGGTATTGGTGGTTTATATCATAAAACAATATCGTACAACTTCATCGCAACTGTTTTAGCCTGATGATATGATGTAGCTTGATTAGCTGATGTCTCCATGTATCATATCATCCTACGATTCTCATCTCTTACATACTTCTTAGCATAAACTGAATAGAATGGATGCTTTTCATTTTTAATAATAGTTAACATTCAATCTTCTATCTCACATTCTCGTACTGTATATAACTCATCCCCTTTGGATTTATTCTCTTTAAATTGTAATAATTTTATTTCCATCTTTCTATTGGTTAAAAAGGTAAATCCATTTCTTCTAACATGTAGCTATAATCTACATTGTCTTTAATGTTATATATCTTCTCTATCAACTTGTTAGCTTCTCTCTCTAATCTTATTAATCCATTCTTTCCAAATAATCCCCAGCATTCATCGTATTCTTCATAGGTGATAAACAATCCATACTTCTCTCTGATTTGTTCTCTTAACTCTTTATCACCTTTGTACTTGTTTATGAACTCTGCTAGTTCATCTTCATAGTTGGCTATTGCCTGAGACTCTGATTCTAATTCAGGGTCAATACATAATTCTTTGTCGGTCATTTTAATAATGTAATGTATAAAAGTTGTCCAATACTTATTCACTGACAATGATAGTATAATCATTTTTAATTAAATTGCAAGACTTTTTTTAACTTTTTTTATACTTTTTTTTATTCTCTTGTAATTCAGTTATCATCTGGCATATTGATTGATACCATTCAATAATCATCTCTTCATATTGATATTGTTTGATTTCTATTGCTGATTTATCATGCATCATTTCTTGTACTCTCATCTTTCAATATTTATCTATCATGTACATTGTGTAGTATTGATAGTTACCTGATAGGATACAGTTACATTTATAACATTGGGTATGACAATTCTCTTCAGAGAATCTGAACTTCATATTACCTCTTGTTATAAAGTGTCAGTTCTGTATCTCAGTCCATGGCATAACTGCTCAACATGTAACACATTTACACATTCATTTTGAATCTGAATGTTTTAACCTTATATATTCTGAAAAAACACGGTCGGCTAAATCCCTCCGTGTTACATTTCATTGTGGCTTATGAACCTTAACCCAATACTCTTTAACAATATCTAATAGTATTGGGTCTATGTTCTCTGTAGCCTTTTTAGTTTTCCATAACTTTTTAAATGATTCTGGTTTAATTGTCTTTGGTGTTTTCTTTTTTGTTTTCATGCTATTTATAATAATATAAAAGATTTCTCTCTATTCTTCACATATCTTTATCCCAAATGTCATCTTCTTGTAAATTTTTTAGATGCCATCATAAACTTTGCATAAAAAATAATGTATGGTATGTATTATAACTTGATACTATACATCGGTTTTTTCATTCTGCTATGACAGTTCAGCCTTTATCTGCTAGATATTCTTTTTCTTCTTTATTCATCTTCATATTTTACAAATGTAAATGTGTTCCTACTTAAATCAGAACATAATATTATATTACTTCATTTTGGTCAGAATTTATTTTTTTCAATCTTAACTTTCATCCAATCATCCTCTTTACTAAGAATAAATATAACATCACTACTTGCATAATATTCTCATCATCACTTCAACATAGTTAAATCATTCATTCAATTTTGTACTTCTTTTGCTGTTGAATTACTTAACTGAGATAATGAATAAATTGTTTTTTTTGTTTTGATTGCTGTTTGCTGTATTGTTTTTGCTATCTTTGCACTCTGTTCATAAAGATTTCATCCTCAAGCATCTATGTTCTGTACAAAATCTATAAATACAATATCAGCATCAGATTCTTCAATACATTTAACAATATCATCTAATTTATACAAATCATCTACTATATCCAGATTATCGTATTGCTGTAATTTCTCATCAGTTAAACTCCAATTCATATATTCTTTAAAATCTAATCAGTCATAAGCTTGTATAATTCATCTTAAACATTCATCAGCTACTACTTCAAGATTAACAAATAATACTTTTTTACCTTGTTTTAAGAAATAAGCTGTATGTGCATAAGCAAATTTTGATTTTCACACATTACTGAATGCTCAAATTGTATAAACTTTACTAGGTATTACACCACTACATTTATCATAAATTTCATGTCGTGGTCATTCACTTCATAATCTACCATTAATTTTTAATAGTCTTTTTTTCTTTTCTAACTCATCAAAGACTTCTAACATTTTCTTTTTCATTTTTAATAGCATTAAAATATAAAATTACTTTTTTTTGTATGATTTATTGTATGGTTTATTGTAATTAATCATAAATCTCATTACTGAATTTTTATGATTGATTACTTTACCTTTTGCTTTCCAATATTCACACCATTGGTCAAATATCTGTAACATAATTCATTGTGCTATTGTACCATCTGCATTTTTAATATTATAAATTTCTGCTTTTTCTTTTATTCGGTTTACTAATTCTCTGATTTCTTTTTCTTTTTTATTAACTTTATATCATAGTTCACACATTTTAACAATACATTTTAACAACTTATTATTGTTTACTCTGTATGAATCATCAGATATTATTCATTGTATGTCTTCATAAGACTCTACAAATTGTGCGGCGGCACACACATCAGTTAGCCCAGCTCTGCTATTTTCACTGTTTAATAAAGAATTTTCAGAAATTCCCTTTATATTATTTTTATTTATATTGATAAGCATTTCCTCTCTTCATTTTCCACTCTCTTCATTTTGGGGAGACTGGATAAGTTCATAGGTTATACCTAGATTTCTAATTCTGTTTTCATCTATTAAATAGTTTACTCTAACAAAATTATCTATAAATTTACCATCAGGTCACATAGTTCTGATTACATCTATTAATCATAAATCTTTTAATACCTTTTTTGCTTTATAGAACCTGTTATTTCACCGTCATAAACTATCATACATAAATTTGTCTAAACTAAATGTTTTACTGGTGTTCTGCATTCTACTTTGCTTTAAATATTTTATATATAAAGCTAAAGCATCAGAATTTCCAGACTCCATAATCCTATCAACAGTGTAAAATGTCATTCAAAAGATTTCATTTGCATCTAATCAGTGCATTTTTTAATTTGTTATAATCTAAATAAACAAAAAAACTACTGGTATTTCCTAATTCACTACTATGATACTGGTCCTATCATAATTAGTGAACTAGGACCAGTAGTTCTTTGCCTTATAGGTTTTAGACAACCTTAATATAAACATTTTAAATCAAATTGCAAGTGAATTTATCTTTTGGTATAAATAATTGTAATTCTCAGTTAAATGATAAATAAGTTCATACTTCAATAGCTTTGGATACTGGGATGTGTAATCTCAAACTTGTACCAACCTGAACCACTCTGATTTCAGCATCTTTTCTGCTTTGATTAATTAATTTAATAGCTTCAGCATTGAATCCATAAGCATTCAACTTATACATTGTATGTTTACTCGGGTCTCTTCTAACTGTAAACACTCAATTTTTGTATGTTCATAATTTTTTACCATCCATACAAATTGTGTCTCATTGCATTTTAATCATGTTTAATTTTGTTTAAAGTATAAAAAGTAATCAGATTTACCAGTTCTCTATTGAACTGAAAATCCAAATTTGAGTGATTTGATTATCAGGTGGACTATTTATCCACTCAAATAATCAAACCACTTAATTTGAATTTTCTTACATGTTACAAACTTTTATAAACTTTTAATAATTGACCTGATTAAATCAGCTAATTCAAGATACCGTATTCTTCTATCACAATTTCAGTAATTATCCACGTACATTATGTATATATCCCTAAAATCTACATCTCAAAAGAAACATGATAAACGGTTTAATCATGAATCAAGTGCCTCCTTTGCCATCTCTTCTATTTCCTCATTTGTCTTGTAATTGTCCCATAATTCAGGTCGTTCATTCCTTTTATCACATTTTTCTATCAAATCTCTTAATTCAAGTAATATGTCTTCAGGTCGTCCATCACGTGATGTAGCAGAACATAACAAGGCATTTAATTCGCTAGTTAATCATTTTTTTGTGTACTTCATTTTATAAATTGTAAAGTATAAAAACAGCCATCAAATAGCTTATTTTTGAGGGATTTTGAATCCCCCAAACTATAAACCATTTAATATACAGTAATTATCATCCTTGTTTTTCAGTCATATTGTGATGATGATATATCTTTTTCTATCAATTCTCTAGTGTCCCAGTCTGCATGTCATCATGCAGAATGCAGCACCCCCTCTACTAAAACCTCATCTTCATCATCAAATTCCTTTAATAGTTTTTTTAAATCTTTAATTTTCATTTTGATTATTTACCAAATAAAATCCCTAGTATACAAATTATACTACCAATTATCAGTCAAATACAAGTCATACTCATTATTTACCATGCTTACTAAGTAAAAGTCAAAAAGCTATACCATCCACAACATTATTTAAATCCAATTTCATGCTTACAAACGACATTTCACAGTCTCAACATACTAAATAATAAATAGTGTAATACTGGTATATATACCAGTCATACCCTAGTAAATCATTTAATTTTTCATATTCCCTAGGATAGTGTTTTTCTAGGTATCCCTTAGAAATAACCAATCATTTGCATTTTTCTTTACTCATCTTTTAAAGTTTAAAGTATAAAAATCACGGTCAAACCGCTTATTTTTGAGACCTGCAAAGCAAGTCCCAAAGTATAAGCAACTTAACATGCAAATTTTAAACCTCTAATATTCATATATTCATTAGATAGTATCCCATATTCCATCAAATCTCACCAGCTTGGATTCATTATCCCACATTCCTCCATGAAAAAATCATTAACTGCCATGTTTACTTCACCAGCATCAACAAAGTTGTATCCATCCAAATAATTCCAGAGGTCATCCTTGTTTTTTGGTTTTTCATTTTTTAAAGTTTTTGGGTCTAATTCATCCAAAAAATCAAAATCATTTTGAGTCATTTTTTCATTGTTTAAAGTATAAAAATTTGAGACTAAAAGCTCATTTTTGAGGGCTGGATTCCAGCCCCCAAACTATGAATTTTTAGTAAATAGCTTTTTCGATTTCATCCATTTTTCTATTCAATGTGATCTCATTCCACCTGCTGTCAACTAGTGCCTCTATTAATTCCCATGTTTTTATTTTTCATTCATCCAACCAAATTTGCACCATGTCTCACATTTGGTCATGAGTATATCACTCTTTGTAGAGTTTTGATAGTTCCCATCTGATGTCTCTAATTTTTAATTCATTCATTTTGATATTGTAAAGTATAAAAAGTCAGGTTTAAAACCCTGATTTTTGAGGGTTGAACTTCAACCCCCAACATATCAGAATCTTAATAAAGTCAGTTAATAGCTGTGCTAAAGTATTCATCTTCAAATGTTTTCAAGTTCATAACTGGTAAATCCCTCCAATCACTTCAATAGAATCATGTCAACTGCTTTGAAGTTGTACGGCTTCATGTTATACTTCAAGCCTTCCTGCTGTTTTCATAAGTAAACTTATACCAACAACCCTTAATTTTCACTAATTCAGGGCATGAATAGCTATAAAAAATTGTTATAACTTCACCGCATCACCCTTGCAATTCATCAGATTCAAACCAAGCAACAGTTGCTTGGCATTTTCTAAATTGTTCTTTTTTGAATAGTTCATAGTTTTTCATTTTTGCATATTGTAAAGTATAAAAATGGGATATAATCCCATATAGTTGATTTGGTCAAAACTGTATGAAAAACCAAACCAACTATATGGAATGCTAGGTTAAACCTAGCAAGTCCACATTTTTATACTTTTTTATACTTCATTTGAACTGTTAAACCCTCCAAGATTTTTGGGGTCTCTTCATTTTTGCAGTGGCTATTATAATCAAAAAAAATAAAATTGCAAGAGATTTTCAACTTTTTTTCAAAAGAATGAAAAATAATAGTCCAGACCACAGAAAACAAAACCACCAAAAAACCAAAAAACAACAAAAAATCAAAAAAAATAAAAAAATAAGAATCCAAAAAAAATAGAAAAAATCAAAAAAGCAGCAAAAAACAAAAAACAAAACAAAAAACAAATGAGACACCAAAGCAAAGCAAAACAAAACCCCGCAAAACTACAAAACCCCCCGCAAAGAATAAAAAACCCCATGACATTGTAGACCCTATATAAGTATCTATTATGCATTTATACGGTCACGGGATACAATACAATATATATAATTTACCCGTACCAAAGAAAAAGAGACACCCCAGAAAACTCTCTTTTCTATGGTACAAAGCCTAAAAACTGCAGAAAAATAAAACCCAAAAAAATAAAAAGGGGGGCGGCACTGTGAAAAATAAAAAGGGGGGGCGGGGGCGGGGGGAAAGTCCAATCCGCATGCGAGAAATCTGAAAAAAATCAGGGGTAAATAGTTATATATTTTTTTTTACTATTTTTATAAACCATAAAATAAATAAAAACATAACACAAATAATGTAATTAAATATAGTAAAAAGACTTGATTTTTTATTTTAATTATATAAATTACTTAATGTAATAATTTTATTTATGTAATAAATCACACAAATGTTTTGATGATGAAGACAAAGAGTTAAGCACAAGGACTGAGATGTTATGCGATTGCATCTTAGCAAGGGAGATGTGTTAGAAGCTAATGGGTTAAGTAGGACAAATGTGGCAAAGTTTCCTAGTGATGTAATAGAGGTGCAGGTGTATGGGGTTAGGTATTATTTAGAGTGTGAAAAGGTTGCAGATTTTATTATTAAAAATTATAAACAATGAAAACAATGAAATTAGAAGACTTAAAAAGTATAGCTGCTGGGAAAGCTACAGCAGATGAGATTAAAGAAAAGGAGGAGAAAGAGGTTTTAGAAAGATTGACTAAAGCTAATAAGGCTAATAAGGCTAACAAGAAGAAGAGTCAAAAGAGTGGAGAGTGGATAAAGACAGACTGGTGATGGAGATGGGAATGAGAGAAAGATAAAGATTGACGACCTATTATGAGGAAAGAATGTGATAGTGCTACAATGTATCATATAGATAAACCTAGTTGGGTGTATGAAGAGTGAGAGTGAAAAGATATTAAACAGTATGATGTATGGTGTATTAGATTTAAAAGGACATGAGAAGAGATATATGCTTACAAGAAAGACTGAAAACTTAATCAGGTAAAGTTTGTAGAGAAAGAGTTTGATTTAGCTAATAGGTTATATATCACATGACATGCTTATCAGCAAAAGGATAGTAAGGCAGGGGGGTCAGATTAAAGACCACCCCTTTTTTTAAAAAGACTTGCAATTTATTTTTTTTTATATATTACACGGATGTAGCCTGTATGTAGGCATGTTTACATATTAAATATAAAAGAATGCCAAAATGAGTTTATGTTAAGAAGTACATCACATGGGACAGAGACAAGAAATCTGTTAAGAACAATGATGGTACTAAGATTACAGCCAGCCAGATAGACATATTTATGGAGGCTATAGAGAATGATTATACCATCAAGGAAGCATGTGCTGCTGCAAAGTTTACAGAAACGACTTATTACAATTATCTACACAATGATGAAGACTTTAGGATGAGAGTAGAATGGGCAAGGACTAAATTGATAAGGGATGCTAAGGACAAAGTACATGAATGAATTAAGAATGACAAGGACTGAGAGTTTAGTTTAAAGGTATTGAAAGCTAGATGTCCTGAACAGTACAACACACAGAAGATTGAATCTAAGAATGAAGTTAAGGCAGAGGTTGTTACTAAAGATGTTGATGCTATGCTTATAGAATACTACGAGGATTAGTTTATTAATAAAGACCGACCTATGCAGACCGAAGAAGTTAAGGCATTAACACTTAAACATATTATGGAGATAGAAGAAGATAAACTGGATGAGGCAGATACAAACTTTGACTGACTTAGTTTTGAGCAGAAATTATTAAAATGGAGAGAGAATGTATCAAAGAGTGTAAAGAGCAGACAAGAATATATAGAGCAGGTACAGCTTAACAACAAGGAGAAAAGGTTAGAGTTACTTAAATATACAAGTCCAGAGGGTTGGGTCACAATAATCAGGAAATGCAAAGAAGACCCAATCTTTTTCTTTAATATGTTTTTATGGACTTATAATCCTAGGCTTAATAAACCACATGTACCATTTATTACTTATCCATATCAAGACCAATTTATATTAGAGATAGTAAATGCAGTTGAGACCTGAATAGATGTATGGATAGAGAAGAGTAGGGATATGGGATTATCTTGGGTGATGCTATGAATATTCTTACGATGATTCTTATTTAAAGAGTGGTCAGTATTATTATGAAGTTATAAAGAGGACTATGTAGATGCACAGTGAAATATGGACTCAGCATTTGAGAGACTTAGATATATGTTGAAGAGATTACCTAAACAGATGAAGCCCAAGGAATTACTTAACAAATATATGAATATATCAGCACCATGATGTTGAGAAATATCAGGTGATGTCTGAGTAAACTTCTGAACATGATGAAGAAGAAAGGTTGTGTTTATGGATGAGTTTGCATTACGACCTAGGGATGAGACAGCATTACAGAAGACAAAGGATGTTACAGAGTGTAGGATATTCTGATGAACTCCTAATGGTACTGGTAATGTGTATGGTAAAGTTATGACTAATCATAAAGCATACAGACACTTGCTTAATAAGAAGATAAGATTACCACGGAGACTTCATCCATTGAAGACTAATACATGGTATGAGTTCCAGAAGATGACTAGAACTGCTACCGACTTAGCACAGGAAGTAGATATTAGTTATGAGACAAGTGTAGTAAATGCAGTTTATCCTTTATTTTTACAGATGGCAACAAAAGGTACTTATATATATGATGTCACAAGACATACATATTGAAGCTGGGATTTTGGTAGAGACAGTATAGCATTCTGTCTATGGCAAAAAGATTTCCAGACTGGTAACATATTCCTTATTAAATCATTTAGGAGAGTGAACTGGCATATAAAAGATTTTGCTTGACTTGTGTTAGGTAAACCTTATGCATGAAATAATTGGGTATATGATGAGAGAGACTTTAAGATTATGAAGTTTATGCAGATGGTTAGATTCCATGACCATTTCTGAGACCCATATAATAGTGATAGTAGGACAGTTGTTAGTGATGATAGTATTAGAAAAGCTTTGGCTGAGATGTGAATCAATATAACAACCAATAGGAAGAGTACATTGAGAGAAAGGATAACTAAGACACAGCTAGGTATGAACAGGCTTTTCTACGATAAAGATAATTATGAGTGGGAACAAAGTATTATACAGTCACATTATCCACAAAGGTCAGAGAGTAGAGAACTAACTACTGAGCAGAGACTGCCAGTTCATGATGAGAACAGTCACTTTAGAACCTGTACAGAATACTTTTTTGACAATGAACCTCTTGTCTCTTGAGATGATTGAGGTATGGTAATTAATAACCGTTTGTATTCTTAATACAAACACAAGGACTTTATTCATAACAAATATTTCCAATGACCGATAAAAAAGAAGCACCAAAAGATGCACAAAAAGAAAAAACATTAGTCATAAAGATTGACTGATGATTAGGTAGGAACATTGCTATGGAGTGAGCCATTACTGAATTAGCAAAGAAAAGACCAGTAAAGGTTATAGCATCACGACCTTTAGCATTCTGGTGAAATCCTTACATTGAATCTATACACTGAACAGATGACAGGGATTTGTTTAGGCAAGTTATAAGATGAAATGATTATAAGGAACTAGAACCATACACAGACCCAGCATTCTTTAATGATGGTGAGAATTGGCTTAAAGTAGCAGCAAGACAACTCTGATTAGATAAGCCAGCAGACCCTGTAATGTTCTTAGCAGAACATGAGACACACATTAATAATCTTGAGTGAAAGGCTGTATTATTCCAACCATTCTGAAGTACAATGCAGATAAACGGTTGAGATAAATCTTATAGAAGTTTTAGAGTTGCTGATGCACAGTATATAGCTGATAGATTAAGACAAGCATGATACACTATATATCAAGTATATAAGAAAGGAGAACAACCAGAATTAGCAGGATGTGTTACATGTAGTGGTAATAACTTAAGATGGATAATTAGTTTAGCTGCTAAGTATCCAGTAATATGATGCGATAGTTGTTTACATCATGCAGCAAAAGCATTCTGAAAACAATCAGTTGTTATGTGGGCTGGTACAGATGTAAATAGATTCTGATATGAATCACATATTAATATGTGGGAGAAAGGAATGAAAGAGTATACACCTATGAGATTACCTATGAATAGTTTTGACTTTGATATATCTAATCAGCATAGTAATGAGTTCTCAAAAGAGTTTTTAGACAAATTTGTAGAAACTTCATTAAATCTCTTGAAATCACGATACAAATAATTATATAATACATTGCTGTACGATTCAGGTTCCAGACAAACCAGAATTAAAAAAAGATAGCCTTTTCTATATCTGTGGCTATCTTTTTTTGTTTAATTGGTTTGTTAGTTACTAACAATGATATTAAGAAACTAAAGCCCAGCAGCAGCAAGATGTATTCCATTTACGAACACATCCATCATCTTCTACTAGAACTAAGTCTCAAGCACATCATGTAGCTGGTAGATTACAAGCTAGGTCAACATTTGGTAACCAGTTCATGTCTCCTAATCCAGCCATAGTAGCAACTAAAGCATTCAACCTAACCAAATTTTCATGGTCAAATTGGTCTCTTACAGGTGCTGTCATGTCTTTCAACTTTATATAAAGTAAAAACATCGGTCTATTGGGTGTATATACTTTTTAAAAACAAAATCAAGTTAAAGTAAAAAATCTCTTGATTTTTATTTTAAAAGATATATATCACGATTGTATTATTATTTGTTTACAAAACATTTTAAATATATTTTCTATAGATGAAAGACTTTACCAGAAATGATTATGAGAAAGTAAAGGCACAGGTGCTTAGAGAATTTTGAGCATCTGAATCTGCAACTACTCAGAAAAGAAATCAATTCAGAGAAAGGTCTTGGCTATACCAGACTGTAGCGGAGGATGAAAAGGTTAAGGTAAATCTTATCAGAAGTTTAACAAATTCTTTATTAGCACTTTATTATCAAGACAAGTTACAAGTTAAATGGAACAGTAGAGACTTGTATCATTTTATTGAAGCTAGGAATTTCCAATCAGTATGTGAATATGATTATGATAATCTTGATATGGAAGTTGAGGATTACATTAATCAGAAAAACAAGTTCCTAAAAGGTGTTTGAATAAGAGTGTTAACATGATGGGATGATGAAAAGAAAAACCCTACTTATAAAGTAGTAGACCCATTGTCTTGGTATCCAGACCCTAGAGGTCATACACATATAAGAAACTTTGACTATATGTGATTTGAGACTAAGATGCCTATAGATGCTGCAAAGGAAATGCAGAGGCAAGGTAAATGGAGAAAGGTTGATATACAACCATGACTTACACCACAACAGAATCAACAGCTACAAGACAAGTGAAATCCTAGATATGTTAACCAACATACAGCTGTAGAAAAAGATGTAACGATATACACTCACTATACAATGTACGACTGAAAACCTATACAGGTTATAATGTATAAGAGAGATGCTATATTAGATATGAAATATGTAAAGCCTATACTTAAATGAGATAAGTTAATAGATTGTAATGTTAAATTCCCAGTTGCTTTGAACTATTGGGAACCACATGAATGAGACCCACGAGGAATTAACTTATACGATGTTGCAGAGGATAAGCAGAAGCTACAAACATTGATGATGAACTTAATCAGAATCCAAGCTATTAAACAAGCATTAGGAGGAAGAGTATTCTTAGATAGGAATATATATACTAAATCTAAGAAGATATTGAGTCAATGAGTATTATGACCACAATATATACCAGTAGATTGAAATGGTCAAAACATAGGTAATATGTTATTCATTGAACCAGAGAAGTGATTAAGCCCAGATGTTTATAACTTCCAGAATCAATTAAGTAACCAAGCAGAATCAGATACAGGTATATCTAAACTTACACAATGAGTTGGAGACCCTAACATGACTACTGCTTCAGAAGCTACCATAGCACAGGATAATGCTAATATCAATAAGGTATTAGGTAACAAGATAAATGCTTGGTGAGAAAAGACATTCTGGCAGTTATGGTATATGTTCTACAAACATTACTTCAGTATTAAAGATGAGAAGTATGTAGAATTAACAAGAGGAATAAGTCCAGCCTGAGATATTTTCACAAGAAAGAATATCATCTGAGGTAATGACCCAAGGATACAGATTATTAATAAGTGAGACTTGGATAGTCAGAACAGGGCAGACCTAGATAAATTTGTTCAGTTATATGCTATGATTATGGCTGACCAAACAGCAAGTCCAGCAGAGAAAAGGTTTATGAAGAGAAAGTATTGTGCTTTAATATGAATGAGTCAAAGTGAGATTGAACAAGCATGTGCTTATACTCCAGCTGAGCTTGATGCTAAAGAGCAAGTAATCCTACTTAATAATAATATACCAGTACAGATAGGAAGTATGGATGAAGACCACTATACATATCTAACCATCTACCAGAGTGCATTGAATACTCCAGCTACAAGAGCAGCTATAGAGATGAGGAAGATGGCTTATATACAAAGCTGACAACAGCAGAGAGATATGATGGCTATGTGAATATGATGAATGCCATGACAAACTGGTAACCAATGAATCATGAACTGAGTAACGAACAATATGATTCAGAAAGATAACCAGTTGAAAACCCAACCATTTTAATTATTAAAATAATAGACCGATGACAGACAATGTAAATGATTTATTAAGTCAAGATGCTTTAAAAGAATTACACAATGCTTATACAAAGAATTATGTGGCACACAACATTATTAAACAGTCACAAACTTTATTAGTAGAGAAGACAAAAGAGTGGTTTAAAGAGAATGGATATGAAGACCCAGATGTTAAACTTGCTACTAATGATGACTTTATGGAAAGAGCAAACAAAGATGAGAAAGCTGCAGAGATGATTAAGACACAATACACTACAAGATGGGCAGAGATTAATGAACTTAGATGAGCATTAATGAAAGCCGATGTAGAGATTGAAGCAAGCATTAAATGATTAAAATTTGTTTTAGACCTTATTAAATAATACCATGGCTAAAAAGAAAACTACAGAAGTTGTAGAAAATAAAGAAGTTACAGAAGCTACAGAAGTTACAGAACTAGAAGATACTGTAAAAGTTGTAGAGAAAAAAAGAGTTAAAACAAAAGAGGAGATTTGTGAGTTCTACTGAATCAGAGATGATGAAATAGTATGACCTAATTGTGATTTAACAAAGTACAATCTTAAACCAGAAGAGACAGGTGTACTATGTGAGTGGGCTGCACAAAATATGAAAGTAAATGTTGATAACATAAACTTTGATATGTACAGATGTTCACCAGAAGTAAAAGCTATAATAGAGAAATACTGAATCACTGCTAAAGATGTTGTTAGTGACTGATGATTAGCAGAGTTATCAGAAGAAGAGAAAGATATTATATGCTGATACTATAATGAATTGGTGACTAAATCTATTTAATTATTAATTAGACCGACATGGAAGCAACCGATTCAACAAAAGCTATTGTAGCTGAGAATAACATGAGGCAAAGGATAAGGCAGTCAAGCTTGCAGTGGTGAATAAGACCGATAGATATAACACCACAGCTACTTAGGGAGAAGTGAGTGTTGGATATACAGTGAGTTATGAAAGTTGTTGTAAATTTAATATGTGAGTTCTATGGTATCTGATTATGGGAACTCACATGAAATAGCAGAGAGTTCTTGATGAATAAGTATTGAATCCCTGAAGATAAGTTAGAGGTACTATACAGCAACTGAGATGTAGCACTAGCTTATAGTGAGTTTGCTAAACATTATAACTGAGATTGAAAGATACCAGATGATGTAAAGCTTGACCCACTACCAACAACCACAACAGTAGTTAGTCTACCTGAGGAACAGGTAAAGCAAGAAGAAGAGAGAATGATTAAGGTGTGAATAGAGAACTTAAAAGGTATAATAGCCAATGAGACAGATAAAGATAAAAAAGACCTCTATGAAGCACAATTAAAAGTTTTAGAACTTAAGCTTAAGAATGCAGCAGCTTGATAAACAACTATATAACCTTACCAAAAGTAAACATTGGAAAGTATTAGAGGAATATCTAACTGCAAATAAAACCATCATCGAGGAACATCTGTTTAATTCAAAGACTTGATATATAGAGAAGCCTACGAATTGAGCAGTTGTCCTCATTAAGATGAGGGAAGTATACCAGAAGATATTAGACCTACCTAAAGTATTGGTTGACTTAGCGGAGGATGAGTCAGCTAGTGAGAAGTTATTGCAGACTGTTAATAGTATAATAGAAGATATGAGTTAAGATACCAGTTAGCTGATATACAGATGGGGCGGTGGTCGGTCTCCACTCCATCTATATAACGGTTAGCTACCGTTAGTGGATTGCAACTCCACATAATAAAATTGCAAGCTAGTGATAGCATATTTATCTATAATCAATTCAAATGACCGAGACCGATTACAATGCAATGCCTCTAGATGAACTAGAGAAAATGGTAGCTGGTATTCCTACTAGCCAAATGGATACTGAAAATCCTGCAAAGGAAGAACCTAAAGAAGAAACCAAGCAGCCAGACTGAGAAGCACCTACGGGAGAATCAGATAAGGCGGGGGAAGAACCTAAGGGGGAACCCGAGCAAGATTGACAACCAGAACAGCCAGAAAAGAAAACACCAGAATCTATCAAAAAACTTTTACATCAGAGGAGTGAACTTAGACAAGATAACGACAGGCTTAAGACTGAGTTAGAAGAAGCTAAGGAACAATTAAGGAAACTTCGTTCATGAGAATTGGACTCTGAGTTTAAGAACTCAGATGGTGAGGTTGACTTAGAGAAAAAGGAGGAAGCTATCCAAGATGCCTCATTTAATAGCAAGATGATTGAAAGAGAATATAACAACTCTAATAGGAGTCTTGATAGTAATAGAGAACTAGAGATGGCTAAATTCTTAATTGATAATCCAGACCTTGCTGATGTCAAAGATGAGCTAATTACTTATGCAAATGCACACAAGGACTTAGACATTGAAGACATAAAATATCTTGTATTAAGCAAGATAGACCCAACAAGACTATTGGATGAACAAACTAAAAACAAACTTAGTGGGAACTACTGAATCCCATGAAAGTCATCAGACTGAAGTGCAGATAAAAAGGATGATGAAGACCCTAAGAAAATGTCTTTAGATAAATTATGAAAGAAGATAGAGGAGTTGGGATTGATTTAGATAAATTACCAACTTTAAAAGATGACAACAATTACACAAACATCAAACATCAATGCTAGTGGACAACTATTACAAACATGGTTGGACAGAACAGTATTGGAAAACTTTGAGCCTAACTTAAGGTTCTACGATATGTGAGAAAAACCAGCACGACCTGCAGGTTATAACACATTGGCTTGGACAAGATGCAACAAATTAACTGTATCTCCTACACAAGCTTTGTTAACAGAATGAGTAACACCAGATGATACTGCTATTACATTTACAACAATATCTTTGACTGCTAACCAATATGGTATGTATGCTATCATCACAGATATTTTGGAAGATGTATCTCCAGTTCCTATGGTGTCTACAGCTTTGAAAGTTCTTGGACAAAACATGGCTAGAATTATAGACCAAGTTATCCAATGAGTATTGAGCTTAGGTACAAATGTTATCTATGCTGGTGATGCTACAACTAGAGCATCTATTGATGCATCAGACTTAGTTACAGCTACAACATTGGCTAAAGCAAATGCTTTCTTGTCAACAAAAGCTGCACCTACATTCTGAGATGGATACATCGCAGTTGCACATCCAAATGTAATATTCGATATTCAAACAGGAACAGCTACAGGATGATTCATAGACTTGTCTAAATATACTGAAGCTGGTAGAGCACAATTAGTTAAAGGAGAAATCGGAAAGATATTTAATGTAAGAATTGTATCTTCTGCATTCATCCAAACATTTGCTTCTACAGTAACTGTATACCCAACTTATGTAATGTGAAAAGGTGCTTACTGAGTTGCTGATTTACAAGGATTAAGGTCTTACTTAGTTGGAGACTGAGCTTCTAAATCAGACCCATTGGCACAAAGGAGATATGCTGGATTCAAAGTTGCATTCAACTCAATCATCTTACAACAAGATGCATTGGTTAGAATTGAATCAGCTTCAAGTCTATCATACTCTTGGTAGAATAAAGAGGGGTACTAACTGTACCCCCTTTTAAGATATGTCTGCATCAGTAGATGTATCTTAAAAGTTTTACATCAAACATTATATAATGGCAAAAACAATATGAAGTTATATATCAGACTGGATGAACGACAATGCTAGGAATGCAACAGACCTAGATGCTAATGTAGCATTGGTGTGGTTCAACAGAAGATACCATGAGATAGAATGAAAGATTGCTACATTCATTATGGATAACTATTTTGATGCATACATAAGCATTGATACTATAGCATGACAAGCTACATACGATTTACCTACATGAGATAGTAGTTGAAGTACACTGCCAGATTTTCCAGAATTAAGAAAACTATTGGAGTTATCTATAGATTACAATGGTAATGGTAAATATGTTAAAGCTGATGAAATGCCAGAGTGAGATTTGCAACTACCATTAGACTATTATCTTGAACATGCATCTAAATGGAAACCAAAGTTTAAATTTGAATGAAAGAGTGCTATAACAATTTATCCACAACCAGATAAAGATGTTGAGGATTGATTACATATTATGTATGCTGCTAATACTCCAGATGTAGTTGCTACAGATACAGAGGATGATTTAACAATACCTCGGCAATATATCCACATTATATTAATGTGAATGAGTTGGGATAATGCTAAAGCAGTAAACGATATGAAAAATGTTATGATGTTTAAACAAGATTATTATCAGGCTATGAATGAGATGTTGGCAGAGATGGCAGACAGATATATACAACCAACACAATATCATACACCTAATTTAAGATGATTAATGAACTAAACCAATGGCTATAAAACTAAAACAATACTTAGAAAACAGTTGGTATAGATGAGCATCACAAGATAGGCAGACATGATATGCTGCACAATTTCAGTATTGAGTTTGAATCAATGTTAGAGATATGAGAAACTGAGTATGCTTAGCATGAGGTAGAACTGATATAACATCTTTTAGTAAATCATTTACATATTTCACATATAATTCAAATTTATATTTATTAGATACTGATTGAAAGATATATGATAATACATGAACATTAAAGTGTAGTTCATGAATATCATGAGCAAATGTATGAGTAGAGTTTTCATGATACATATATGTAGTATGAAGTGGATGAGTAGCACAGATAGATAGTACATTTACAGTATCAGATGTTACTCCTACATGATGGGGAAATCATTGAACATGTGCATTGAATTATGCTAATACATTCCTATTAGTTTGAGATTGGAACTTAGTATGGAGATTTGATTTATCATGATTACCTGCAGAACAGATAAGAAACTTTGATGCTTCTTATAATGTTTTCTGATTAACACAGGAGTGAAACTATTTAAAGATATATGTATCAAACTGAGTAGATTCTAAAGTTCATTATGCTAAAGGTACATTTGATGTAGAAGATACATGATTAGTACAAACAGTATCATTCAAATGATTAGCATTAAACAAATGAACAATAGCATCAGACCAAGGTAATGACTATGCAATATTCAGCCCTACAAGTTGAGAATATAAATTAGCAAAGGTACAATGATATAATAAGACAGATATAAGATGGACACAGAAATGGTGATGAGAAAGAATATTCACAGCTAGTGCTGCAAATATAATAGCAAGTGATTGAGTTTTATTTGCAGCTATGGATGAATGAATATGGACATTCACAGAATATAACTGATGGCTATGGTGATGATGTGTAGAGTTTGCTACACAGTGACAAATAATTAGTATGTTTAGATATTGAGAACAATTGTATGTATGTTGTAAAGTATGAGATGATTATATAGAAAGCTACTATGATATGAGCTTCCATCCTGCAAAATATCAAACATCCTGATATATTATTGGTAGGATATTTGATTGATGATGTGCATGATTATTTAAAAAGAATGACCAAGCAACAATAACATATAATATGCATGTTGGTACACAAATGGAATTAAGCTATAGATATGATAGAAGTTCATTTTGATATAATAAATTAAACTTCTTATCTATAAAAACATTAACAGATACTACAAATTGTTATGATATAGTTGTGCCTACTACACCATCAACAACAGCATGAAGTGTATTACTAAAAGAAGATTGAGACCAAATATTATTAGAGAATTGAAATTGAATAGAGCTAGAAGATTTAATGATATGTCCATTTAACAAGACATGGAATTTGTTAGAGTATAGAGTAGATTTATCTACTAACGATGATACTAAAACACCTATTTTATTTGAGCATAGCCTAACATATTATGACTACATGAGAAAGTATAGATAATACAAACATGGAGAATGTTACTGTAACAAGTTATGAAGCTTTTGAAAGAGTAACAAGTAATGAAAGTTTTGAAGAAGAATGATGAGAGGGTTACTTAAAGCAAAACACATCTTGACTTGTACAAGAAATTCCTAATATATCTTTCTTAGATATAGCAGATACAATGTTGGAAAGTAAGAAGACATTTCATAATAGAGAAAACTGGGTAATAAGAGTAGGTAAGGCTGGTAGAAGTGTTGAAGCACAACCACAAGATGCAGCAATATTAACATATACTCCACAATATTTTGACCCTACAGAAGAAACATCTATAATACCATTTGATAGTATTAATACAGCATCTAACTTAACATTGTTTGAGATAGAGAACTACAAAGCTATTATATGACAATCATGAATATATAGGATAGCTTATGGATGGGTATGTATGTGATGAACTAATGATACTGTAACTATAGAAATACAGCATTATAGGAATGGTACAAGAATATATAATTATTTATATGATACATTTGTTGATAGTACATGATTATCATCAGGGGGTAAAACATGATGGTTAGAATGTCAAGAATGAGATGAGATATATATGACTGTAGATTCTAATTCATATAGTTCAATAAGGTTACAGTGATTGTACTTAGAGATTCAATTTATGCAATATAAATTATAATAAACTTTAACTAATAAACTATAACTAAATGGCAGTAACAGAACAACAGTTTATAGAGGCTTATAAATGAATGGATAGCAGCCAACAGCAGAAAACCTATAAGGCTTGAGACACACAGGTTAAGCAGTGGATAGATAATTATAATGCCTCACTAAATAATCAAAATAATTATACACCACAAGATACTTGAAATAATCTTGGTAATTGGAATTACTGAGCAGATACTGCAGATAGACAAGAAGAGATAGTAAATAATTTGAATCAGGCTTATGCACAGAATCCTAGTCAATTCTCTGATTGGCAAACATTTGCTAATAACTTCAATTACAACTATTCATGAAGAAGCGATAAGGAGAGAGAGACAATGAGGAATTGGTATGAGAATAAGATGTGAACTGGTATGGATTATAATAACACTAACAACACAGATTATTTCTTTAATCAGTTATTACAGTGACAACAGGTATGAGGTACATGAGTAGCCGTTACTGCAGCTATGAATAGATATAAGAACTATCAATCATTATCATGAATGACACCAGACCAGATAGCAAGTGCTGTATCATCTGGTGCAATCAACTGAGTATGACAAGATATGATAGATTTGAAAAACTATTCACCTGCATTATATGCACAGGTACAAGCACAACTACAATGAAAGACACAAGTAGATGATATTAATGCTGTATGAGAATGAATCTATAACTGATTAACAAAGACAGAGACAAACAATAACTATACTAAGTATGATATGACAACAGACTATGCAAAGAATGTTAGTTTAATTAAACAATATAATGAAAGTCTGTATAAACAAATATCAAATTTATGATGAGATACAGCTGCCTATGTTGCTATAGTTGCAAGTATGTTACAGAATCCAGCTATCCAATCTAATAAAGATGAGATAGAAAACTTAGAGTGAGAGATAAATAAAATCAATGAACAGATGTATACAATATGAGATACAGCTAGAAGTGTATTATGAAGTGAGGCACCAGAAGATTTAGTTAGTGCTTATATTTCACATCAAACAAAACAATTACAAAACCAGTTAAGAACTACACAAAATAGTTTATTAGTTGCACAATGAAAATTAGATAACCAATTATCAGAAGTTGAGACAATGATAGATGCTATTAATAATTGAATAAAATTACAAGAGAGTTGAGCAATAGCATGAGCAGATTGAATCATAGATTGATATGATTACCAAACAGCAGACCCAGAAAGGTTACAACAAATACAAGATAACTTAGATAGTATTGCTAATTCATGAGATGTATATGTGTTCAGAGATAGAAATGCATTTAATGATTACTTCAAATATAATCAAAGATGAGCAGCACAGAGAAAGGTATTAGATGATTATTGGAATGCAAATGCTGCATGATTAAAAGACAAAGCACAAAAGGCTTGGAATGATTATCAAGCATCTCTACAAAAGTCTTCTAAGAAATCTAGTTGAGGTGGATGATGATGAGGATGAAGTGATTGAGATTGAGAAATAACTGATGATTTAATATCAGCCATTAAGAGAGATTTAAGTTCATGAGTAGTATCATTTGATGCGACTTCAATGAAGAAAAATTATTCAAAGTATTGAGTTAAATGATGGAAAGACAGTACAACAGATGTAGTGTTAAATAAAATTTGAAAATCATCTACATTCAAAGAAATACAAGCTATGAAAGATAATTTAACAGCTTCTGATTTTGATAAAGTAATGAATGCTTGGGCTGATACTAATGAAACAGCAATATCAGATTGATTAAAGAATATATGAAACTGAAATACAAAGAAAGAGAGAGAATCATTAGCCAATTATCTTAAGACAAAATGAATAACAGATAATGAGTGGAAAAAATATTTATTATGATTAGCATGAGTTAGTGATAGAAATATAAATAAGATAATTAATCTTTAATTTATTAATATAAATTAATGACTATACAAGATAAGATACAATCTCAAATACAAAAGACTAAAGAAGCAAGGCAGAGACAACAAGCTGCCTCTTCTTCTGCAGCCAAAACATGAAGTACAAGTACACCTACAGTTACTACTACACCTACAGTAGCTTCAACACCTAAGGCTGTAGCAAGTACACAGCAAACAGCTATAACTCCAATTTCACAAACAATAAGTAATATAAAACAATCTACATCTACACAGACACCACAGATTAATTTGTTTGCTTCACAAAGACCAACAGCACAAACTGCTACACAAGATTTATTAAGTAGAAAAGAAGAGACAAAAGAAGTAAAGAACACTACAATACCAACTAATGTTGTTAAGACAGCATTAAATATATGATGAACTGTAGCAGAGACTGTAACAAAAACATTATATAATCAATGAATGGATTACATAAACACAAAGATATGACAGGTTAAAGATACTGTAAGTACAGTTAAGACAACAGCTAAAGCTACAAAGACAGCATTAGATTTGTTTAATCCAGTAGAAGAGTATAGAAAACAAAAGTGACTAACACTTAATCAATTATGACAAGATGTAAAAACCGAATGGGATTCATGAGAATGAATTTGAATGGTAAGAGATACAATAGCAAACACTATTGAATGATTGCCTAGATGAATCACAAGAGCAGAGTATTGAATAGCTGAATTAATAGATTGGTGAGTTGATGCAGAATGGGCTACAAAATTAAAGAACTCTATAGAGAGCGACTTAGATTATTGGGAAAACACTAGAGTATATAAGAGAGTAAAAGAAGCAGAGTCATTTAAGGATGTATTAAAAAATCCTCTTATGTATGCTGGTTGAACATTATGAGAGATGCTACCTATGTTCATATCTGCTTGGGTTGCTATACCAACTACATTTGCACAGGTATACTGAGAAACATACAGAGATTATGCATCTGATGAATCGTTACAAGCTGCATGATTAACAGATAATCAAATAAGATTGATGTCATTATGAGTTGCATGAGTAAATACATTAATAGAGTTATGAAGTGACTTGGTAGAATGAATAATGCCATGGACTAGAACAGCTGTTAAATGAGCAGAGAAAGAGGTTAGGAGGACACTAACTAAACCTTTTATGAATATATTTAAAAATGTTGTTAAGTGATGAGTGTCAGAATGAATGGAGTAAGTGTTACAA
>Ga0310696_10001984_pt1 | contig 28164 bp, 28 predicted proteins | sample AusTroGonzalo_MG_4_FD_203885 | JGI IMG/M metagenome (GOLD analysis project Ga0310696, IMG submission 203885) | Bovine rumen microbial communities from tropical cattle in Woodstock, Queensland, Australia - Gonzalo_02 (v2) (version 2) | ecosystem: Host-associated > Mammals > Digestive system >...
AACCCGGAAAATACTTTTGAACAAACAAATTCAGAAAATACAGTAGATTTAAGTAAGAATTTTGATCTAATAAAACATCTTGTTGATGATAAGAAAGCCATAGATTTAAAAAAACAATATTCTGTACTTTTCCCATTTTCTAAAGATTCTAGGTATTTCTTAGATATTGTTGCACTTAACCAAAATGAGTATGCCAGTGGAGATTCGTTAAGTTCGGCATGTGAAACTTTAGATTTTTTGTTACAAAAGGGGGCTTTATACAGAGATATTATGCATGATATTATATTAGATAAATCGGGTGGTGCCCGTGACCATAGAGGTTTCCCTTTTGAGTACTTAAAATGTGCCAGAGATAAGGGAATAAAATTTAAATTGATAGATGACAGAAATCCTTTGGAAATTTTACAGGGAACACACAATTTGAAAGCAGAACAATATGATTGGTTAATAACCGAAGTAAAAAAAGATTTACCAGATGTTGATTTCACGAATGCCCTAAGAACATTTTGCGAATATGATTATTCGTACGGTCCACCACCAAGAAAAATGCAAGAAGAGATAGATATCATGGAATTATTTTTAGATGCAGGAGCCCAGATAAATGATGATATATTAAAAGCAGCAAAATATAAGCAAGAATATACCAATAAAAACGTGTCTGTTTATGATGATGGTTCTGATAATAGTAACTGGTTCAGTCATAAATTTGATGCAATATGTTCTTTTGTGCCAGAAAACGAACTTTGTATAACAGGAGCAAAAGCTTTAGAAGAGGAATCAAATGAATACGATAAAGCAAAAGAACAATCGTTAGCAAATCGTGTTTTGGATGGTGTATCGTCCGCCGCAATGGGAATTGGTGCTATGCAAATGGCACAAGGACTTAGTGAGCAAAAGGCTGACAAAGAAGCCGAAGCCGACATGCGTCAATACCTTAACACTTTTACTTGCACATACGGTGCAAAAGCACAAACCGTAAAATTTGGTCCCGAAGATGTGACATTGGATGCGGGTGCCGATTTAGTAAAATATGCAACCGAATATCGTGGTTTAGCGGAACGTTTAAAGAAAACAAAAAAAGCGTTAAACCTTACGCCGGGTATTGAGGAAGAAGAAATCATAGACCCAGCGACATCCGGATTGTATTCATATACACCGATGGAAAAGAAAGACGGTCAATATACGTCGTTGTCAAAAGCTATATTGGACGAGGAAAGTGAAGATGCCAAGGAATGGGAAGCCCAAAAATCAAAAAGTAAAAAACGTGTGATTGGTGGTGCGGTCGCATTGGGCGCGGGGGTTGTAGGTAGTGTAGTTAGTAATTCTATAAAAAATAACAAATTGGGCGAAATGATAAAAGAAAACAAAAATAAAAAGTCAGTATCCAACACCAATAAATCTGTTATAAATAAATTAAAAACAGGACTAAAATTAACAGGTATGACAAATGTTGATAATTTAGATTTCAGCAATCTTGATTTAAGTTCAATGTCAGAGGTAATAGATAAGATAGATTTTTCATCAATGTCTGGTTTGCAAGGTAAAAATGCGACAGAAATACTAAATACTTCAAATAGTGACAGTTTTACATCTTCGTTTGGTAAGATTTTAGGTGAAAAAAATGCTCTTTTGTTCCAGTAGATAAATTTTTTCAAAAACGCCTTAATTTCTTTTCCGAATGTCAAAAATCAAAACACCGCATGAAGCGGTGGTTTTTGTTGGTTCCCAATTTTGTATTTTACTTTGTTTTGATTTTGTTAATTGCTATTCTGTAGCCGTTTATCTCAAGTTTCTTTTCATCATAAAGTGACAGGTCATTTATTTTTAATGCGTTAAGCAATGCCACGTTCTTGGCCAATACCGCTTCTTTAAATGAGGTAGGGGTGTTTGTAATTTCATATAAACAATCAAACAAGCCCTTTTCAACACATTCAGGAGTTGATTTATATGTGCGACGAAATACCCATGGACCGATGGCATCATCACAAAATACAGCACGACACCACGCGTTTGAGCCAGGAGTTTCTTTTGGTATTCCATATTTGCCATATACCCCGGGGGTAGCTGACGCGATTACTTGTATTTCTTTAACTGATGGTTCATAAAATTTTATGCTTTCAAACATAGCAGATAATTCAAGTGTGTTTTCAAGTTTCCATGATTTTATATCATAAAAAATGCCATATTTGTCCATTGTGACATAATTGCTGTTATTCATTTTGTATCATTCCTAATTTGTCCCCCAATCACTCCCAGTTTATATGGGTATATATACTAATTTTTGTGTAAGAAAACAAGGGAAAAATGGCTGCTTAAAGTGTGGTAGGGAAGGTAAAAAAATACCACCCGAATGGGTGGTGTTTTTATTTTTTGATTCCGTTGTTATCAAGGAAAAATTGAAATATGATTTCCGGGTATTTTTCACGAAACATACGGCGTTGAAATTCTTTGCCACCAAGATTTTTGTAAAAACCGCATGATTTATTCTTTTCAAGGCATCCGATAATAAACTCGGTTCCACTATTTTGTTTTACCCAATCAGCAAAGGCGAATACCAATTTTTTACCAACGCCACCACCAATATATTTTGGGTCAAGATAAAGTCCTTGTAATTCAAAAGTTTTTTCGCCGTTTTCGGATATAGACATGCGTCCCGCCATTGTGCCGACAACCAATCCCGTTTCGGTTGTTGCAACCAATTTTATGCCATTATCACCCGCCAAGTATTCCGCCGTTTTGGCGACACCATTTCTAAATTTTTCTTTCATGGTATCCAAGTAATCATCGTCAAAAATACCACGATAGGCGTATTCCCATCCATCGGCATGAATTTCTTCCCAACGTGCGGCATCTTCCGCATTGGCAGGACGTATGTTGTATGTCATTTTTTACCTTTGTTTGTGATTGATTTTATTTAAGGTCTTTCTTCTTTGTTCGCATGCTTTTGCAACTTTTTTGTAATCTTTGGGTTCAAGTTTAAAAAGCAAACGTTCAACATCAAATGCTTCAATAGAATACACTTGTTTAAATTCGGAACATATTGTGTATTCGGCGTGTTTATCATCAACATGATAAGCGACAAACCATTTGGTTTCCGGGAAAACCACGCCATCAACTTCAAAACTTTCGTCTTTTTTGAATATTGATGATGCGTCATTGATTTTTTCTATTAAATCTTGGACAGATTTCATGTAATCCTTTTTCCATTTCCTTTCAAGCATTTTGTCATCTGGCGATTTATATTCCATTTTTAATCCTTTTGGTTGTTTTACAGTGTAGCACCATTTTCGCCTTTGTCAAACGATAACACATTGTAATGTGTGGCTTGTTTTTTCCTTTTTTAACGTTATTATGGGATAAAGGTGTAAAATTATGAAAACAATTGGTTTAGATTTAGATAATACGGTTTTTAATTCGGAACCGCTTTATAAAATGGGATTCAAAAGATTTGATAGAATATACAAATATACCCCACCAAAAGATTGGGATTTGTTTAAATGTTATCCGTCACCGGTTGTTTATGATATTTTAGATTTGTTCAATAGTGATGTGGTATATAAAATGCCGTTGCTTAACAAAAAATATCCTGAAGTTATACAAAACTGGCAACACAAGTATGATGTAAAAGTTTTGACTTCACGAAAGAGCGAAAAAACCGATGCTTATTTCTTTGGTGATATTTATCGTAAAAAGGTCAGTTGGGTAAGGTTGAAAACATACGAACAAATATGGAATAACGGAATGTACGTTCCAATGGATAATATAATTCAAACTAATACTTACGATAAGATAGACGAGATAGAAAAACACAATATTGATTTGGTAATAGATGATGGACCAAAGGTCATAGAAGGGTGTTTAAAGAATGGTGTTGATTGTATCATGGTAAGTACGGCAAAGACACCATATAACCACTATCTTAGGAATAAAGTTAAATGGGTGAAAAATTTATTCGAAATAAAACAACTTTAAAAAAGCATTCGTTAAAATATATTGATTTTATTCCTTGGTTGGTTGTAGCATAACCGTATGGAAATTCGCAGAAATATATCTTTATTCAAATTGTATTATTTGTTTTCTGATATGTGGCCACTTGCGGCATTAGCGATAGTGTTTTTTCAGAAAATAACGGGTTCTTATGCTTTTGCACTTGGGGTGTTTTCAATAGCGAACATTGTGCAAAGTATCGCTGAAGTTCCGACGGGGGTAATTTCCGATCGTATAGGGCGCAAAAAGACCATGATAGTATCATCTGTTTTGACAACCCTTGCGTTTGTTCTGTTTGCTATTGCGGGAACGTTCACACAAAAATATTTATTAATTATTGGTGCTATTATTTGGGCAATAGCGGATGCTTTTGCATCCGGAACGGACGATGCATTTATGTATGAAACGATGGAGGAAATGGGGAAAGCGGATGAATACGATATACTTTATGCGCGTAGCAAAACGTTTGGTCAAATTGGACTTGGGATGGGAGCATTGGTTGCCGCGATTATAACATATTTTTATTCGTTGAATGTTTTGGCGTGGGCTTCTGTTGGTTTCAGTTTATTGCCCATATTCGTAACAATCGGTTTTGTTGAACCTAAAAATCGTGGGCGTGAAGATTGCACATCGTTTAAGCACTTCGTTGCCGCTATCAAAGCATTTGTGCAAAATAAAAAATTGCGTGTTTTGGCAACAATACAAATGTTGGGGCACGGAATAAGTTTTGCAGGGCACAGGTTTGAAGGTGCTTATTTTAATATGTTGGTACCAACTTGGGCGGTTAATATTGCGCGTGTGGTGAAACAAACATGTGGTGCAATAAGTTATGCAATCGCACCTTGGTTCCGTAAATTTGGTTTTTATAAAATATTGGTTGCTTCAACACTTGGTATGATGTTTATAAAATTGTCAGCGGTTGTTTTGAATAACTTTGTTACGCCGTTTTTGCAATCGTGTGTGAATATATTTTATGGAACCGCGTCAACGGCAGAATCTGCTTTGTTGCAACAAGAGTTGTCATCTAAACAACGTGCGACCATGGGGTCCATAGTTTCGTTGTTGGGTGGTATAATGTCCGCGGTTGTTTTCTGGGTTGTGGGAATTGTTGCGGATACAACATCGGTTTATTTCGCGATAATTATGTTGATTTTATCAAATGTTTTTATCAGTGGTGGATATTACTGGATGCTTAAAAAATATAAATAAATTTCATTACGTTTAAATATCAATCATTTATTTTTTTGACCGTATATCATTATTACCGCGAATCATTCTTCGATGATGTTTTTTAATTCTATTAGTTCTTGGTTCTGTAAATCTTTGTCCAATGGTATTTGTTTGAGTTCTTTGTCACCAATATCAATACCTTTAAAGTGTCTTGCGCAGATACCAAGACATTCGGAAAAGAATTCGCGAAATTGAACAGTGGTTTCCGACCCATGTGCAAATAAGAATTCTATAAAATTTCTTCCTAATGAATCACGGGTATTATAAACATCGATATCATGGTTAAGGAGAAATTTTAGACATTCAATATTATCTTTCTGATACTCTTTCATTATTTCTGAATCTAATATTTCTAAATCAATGGCTTCTTGTGCGTTCATATTTTGTTTGGTTATACGAAATATTATTGGGTCGTTATCTTTGTGCGTTGCGTTAAAATCCAAACCTCTTTCTGCGCAAAGGTTTAATAACCATAATATGTGGTGATAAAACACATTTGTTTTAAGCATAACATCCAATGCGATATAACATCTCTCTTTTGTTGTGCAATATTTTTCTACTAACCATCGGAATGCGTTAAAACTAGTGTAATTGTAATCCGCCGCTTCATTCAAAAGTTCGGTTAAAAACCATGTTTGGGATAACCATTTTATGCAACGTTCATTTGTGGATAAATATTCTAGTATTTTTATGTTGTTGGCTTTAACTGCGTCGTGTAAGAAAATTGGTACGTATCTTCCTTTTATAGGTAGGTGTTCATTTTCCAGTAAAAAATCACATATTTTAAAGGACTCGTTTTGGGTTGCAATGGAATAGACAAGATAAGGGTCCGGGGCTTCGTCGTATAAATTACGAATAAGATTGAACAAAGAAACGTCATCTTTGCGAATTGCGAGATACAAAGAACCCGTTTCTGGATTGGTGGGTTTTGCCCCTTTGGCTATCAAGTAATTACAAAAGTCATAATTAAACTTACTCCATCCTATGGCCACATTTAAAAATGTATAAAAATCGTGCTCAAAAATAACTTCGCCATTATAATGTGCTGGTGGTATAACAAAAGAATGAAAATCCGCATCTTCTTTGGCAAGTTCTTCGTCAAAATTTAAATTAATGTCTATATTATGTTCTTGGATTGCTTTGTCAAAGGCGTCAATATCATCGGCTAAGATGTATTTTATGATGGGGGTAATCTTATATGTCATTGTTGTGATGCCCGTTTCGGTAAATTAAATTTTCTGCTTCGGAAATTCTAGCAAAAATTTTGATAAAATCAATACGGGGACGTAAGTATTGGTTTTTCTTGACTTTTTGGGATTTTTATGCCAAAATCGAGGTATAACCAAGGCAAAAGGACAAAAACCTATGAGTATGTAATGTTGTGATTTTTATATGGTAATACATAGAAATATGTATGTGTTTTAACCACAACATAAAAGGTTTTTGTTATGAATTTTATATCTTTATCCAATATTGTTTTTTCGTATGATTCATCAAACTATTTATTTGATGGGGTATCTGTTACATTCAACAGTTGTGACAAAGTCGCTATTGTCGGTGATAATGGTTCCGGTAAAACGACATTGTTAAAATTGTTGGCTGGGGAAATCGTCCCAGAAAATGGAAAAGTGACACGTGGGGCAAGTATTTATTTGCTTAACCAAATCAATGCGATGGATTCCAAAAGTGGTGGTGAAAGACAACGGGCCGAACTTGCACGTGCGTTTGACAGTTATGCCGATATATTGTTGTTAGATGAACCAACCAATAATCTTGATAGTGATGCGCGCGATACATTTTTTGATGATATGGCGTCATATCCATTTGGGATTGTTGTGGTTTCTCATGATAGGGAATTATTAAAGCGTGTTGATAAAATCATAGAAATACAAAATCACAATATCAGGGTGTATGGTGGTAACTATGATTTCTATGTTGCCCAAAAAGCAGCGGAACAAGAAAAAATATATTCGCAATATGCGAACGCACAAAAAGAAATCGCACGATTAAATGGGACACTTGCTGTTGCACAGGCCACAAGGCAACATCACGAAGTAAAACAGAAAAAAGAAATCATAGGGCGCAGGCGTAGTCGTTTGGAAGCTAATGCGTTGAAAGGTAAAAGCCAAGAGACCGAGGCAAAAAAGCGTATCCAAATTCAAAAGAAACTTGAAACGCAAATGAACAATCAAAAAATATTGAGTGAACAAATGCGTGACGAAAAAATAAAAATACCGGTACCGAATAAACCGTTTTACAGCAAGGAACTTGTCCAGATTCATGAATTGAATTTTTCGTATGGTGACAAGAAAGTTTTTGCGGATTTTGATTTCACAATGTATGGCAAAACACGTGTTCGGTTGATTGGTAAAAACGGTGCGGGAAAATCCACTCTTTTAAAATTGATTTGTGGTGAATTGCGACCGTTATCCGGCACAATCAAGACATTTGGAAAAATCGCATATGTAAATCAAGATTTATCGGTTTTGGATAAAAATAAAACAATATTTGAAAATATCATACAAGTTGCGGGTGTTACGAAACACGAGGCGCATGCGATTGCGGCTAGTTTCGGGTTCCGTGGCGATTTGTCCGCAAAGTGTGTTGGCGTTTTGTCGGGCGGGGAATTATTAAAGGCGACACTTGCGGCTATCCTTGGTGGGGCAGTGCAGCCCGATTTGCTTATTCTTGATGAACCGACAAATAATCTTGAAATAAAAAGTATTGCGATTTTAGAAGATGCGTTGAACCAATATCGTGGTGCAATTCTTTTGGTGTCACATGACGGAATGTTCGCAAAGAATATCAAAATAGATAATACGGTTGATTTGAACAAGCGACATAATTGACATATAAGGTTTGTGTGGTATAATTAGAAGTATGAGAAAGATATTCTTTATTTTGTTTTGTGTGTTATTGCTTGCCGGTTGTGGCGTAAGAAGTGATTTGTCGCGTCCCGATGGACCGTTACGTAATTATCCAGTTTATTAAAACTGTTATGGGGGGGATAAAATGGATTCGTCAGTTAGTTTCGTTTTGCGAACAAAAGAAACCGAAGAAAATGAAAAGTTTCACGCAATTTCAAATGTGACCGAAATTCCGGTTGATACACCATGCCTTATTGTGTTGCCGGGTAATGGTGCCAAGACAGATGCCGCATCTAATGCAGAAGCCAAATTTTTGCGCCAAGATATTATCAATCCGATATTTGTGGAAAAAATGGGTGTTGATGTTCCCGTTTATGCGGCGGTTTATCATTTTGATAAAGATAATGACAAGGATGGTATGAAACAAGTTATGGCTAGAAACACCGAACTTACACCGCAACGTCTTTATGATACAGACACAGCCCACAATATAACGTTTTTTGATGATAAAACGACCGAAAAACAACTTGAATCAGTGATGCGTTTTAGAATGATATCAAAGCGTAGATTTGTTACAAAACCGGTTGTTATTGATGTTGTGGCGCACGATAAATTCCTGAAAACGGCACGAAGAATTTTAGCAAAATTTAAAAGCGAAGGAATCGAAGTTGCCGATGATGCGTTGGAGCAAATAAATATTTCACATCTTGATGATGGTCAGGTGAATTCATTGTTTGACACCGTTATTCGTCCACGTATTACGGATAAAAATGGTATGCGACTTGATTTAGAAACCGCAATGTTGCGTATGCGTAATGTGACTTTTTTTGCGCATTGTTATGGGGCATATCTTGCCAAAAGGGTTCAAGCGAAAACCGCGCAAGAAATGAAACAAATCGGGTATGACAATGATGAAATCCAAATGTTTTTGAATCAGATGTTGATTGTTGCGCATGCACCATCTTGTGAATTAACCAAACAGACCGAGCATTTTATAAGTTTCGCTTCGGTTGCGGACAATTTTATAGATTTACCGCGGAATGCCATTGTTGATTATTTGCGTGAAAAAATGAGACAGGATGATGTGTTTTCATTGAAAAACGACTTGGCGCATGTGGAACACGAATGGATGGAAAAATATCTTGATTCATTGGCTGGGGTGCGTGTGGTATTCCTTGATAAAAGATATGGTAATTTGTTTTTAATACCGCGTGGTTATGATTATTATACCGAAAAACTATCGGGTGGACATGGTTGGGCATTGGAAGAACACAGTTTCTTGCGTCATCGTAACGGTGGTGTAGATTTCGTTGCCGACAATCAACCACAAAATGACGAAGGTGATACATTGAATTATCTTGAAGGTCTTGTGCTGATAAACGGAATAAGACATTCGCAGACATTGGCGGAAATAAACGCTTATATTCCGTTACCCAATGTTTCCAAACTTGCTTTTGAACCAAGGGCAAACCCAAAGATTTTTGAAAATATGAAAGCAAATGGAAATAAAATTGTTGCCGAAGCGTTAAAATACGCTGCCCAGAAATTGTTGAAAAAAACATCAACGGGCATTCAACATACGGAAATAAAAAGATAATTGTTTTAATTAGCGGATTTATTGGTTGTGGATTTTATTTCTTTTTAAATTTTGCAAAACAGTTAACGTCACGAAACCGTTTTTCATACGATGACCATCTTTCTTGTTTTAAAACACCTTCTAATTCATACCCCAGATTTTTTGCAACATTTACTGACCCAATGTTTCGAACATCGTTGTGAAGTACTATCTTGTTAATACCGGCTTTGAACAATTCTTTTTCTAATAAACTAACTGCTTCCGTCATATAACCTTTGCCACGATAATCATTTGCCAACCAATACCCTAGTTCCGCTCTTTTGTGTTTTGTGTCAAATGTGTGTGCAGCACAATCACCGATAATTTCATCATTTAAAATAATGCAATACTGATAACCAGAGCCTTCTTCCCATTTTTTGTCGGATTGAACTAAAAAATTAAAAGAATCTTTCGGAGATTTTATATCGTTTACCCATAATAACCATGGTAATAAATAATTTTTGTTTCTTGTTTCTACATCATACAGTAATTTTGCATTATGCATACAAGGTTCCAAATGCATCAATGTAATTCTCGGGCCTTTTAAGACATATTTCATAATATCTCCTTTTGATACGAATTATATCATAAGGTTGGTTGTGTTTTAATTAAAAACCGCACTGTTATAGTGCGGTGTATCTTTTGGTGGGCCTGGGGGGATTTGAACCCCCATGGGTTTCCCCACTGGAACCTAAATCCAGCGCGTCTACCAATTTCGCCACAGGCCCATTTTTATAAAATATACTGTATGATAAAAAAAACTTGATTTCCAGTAAAAAATAACATACAATCCAAGCCGTATTTAGAAAAAAGGCGATTAAAATGGCATCTAAAAAAGGCAGTATTGAAATTGTAAAACTGGAAAACAAGGAAACCGGTTATTTTTATACAGTTCGCAAAAATAATAAAACCGCTACGGGTAAAATTTCACGCAGAAAATATGACCCAAAGGCAAAGAAACACGTCAAAATGACGGAAGCGAAAATGCCGCACTAGTGGTTAGTGTTAGTGGTTGGTGATTAGTGACGGTTGCTAAAAAAGCAACCGTCTTTTTTTACGAAAAAAATGGGCACGGATGCGCCCATATCAAACACTAGCCACTAATCACTAGCACTAACCACTACTTCCCAAATTTACCACTGCGGGGGAAGCCGACCGGAATGGTGCGACCCTGGGATGCACGTTTGCCGACCCATGGTTTCCAATCATCAAGTTTTGTTGTGCCACGTCCCGTTGTCCATCCAAAGCCGTCAGCCGAGTTAAAGAACATAACATCCAAAACATAAGTGCGTTCGGCATTATATTTTTGTAAAATTACACCCTTGCCACGAATCATTTCCGGAATTTCAGCAGTTGCGAATATTAACAATTTATCGTTTGAACCCGACATAGCAACCGTATCACCCGTGACAGGAACGCACATGGTGGCTGGTGTTCGGTCGTCAACATTCATAACTTGTTTTCCGTTACGTGTTTGGGCAACACAATTTTCACCCAAAATAATGAACCCATTTCCGTGACGTGAAATCAATAAATATTTTGCCGATGTATCCAATACAAAAGCACGAACAATATTTTCTTCGGCACCAATATCCGCCATCATACGAACGGATTCACCGAACCCACGTGCGGATGGTAAATCATTTGCGGACAAAGTGAACATACGTCCCGATGAGCCGAACAAGTTAATTTTATCCGTTGACATGGCATGGAAAGCAAACGCAAGTTCATCACCTTCTTTGAATTTGACATCAAGGTTATTCAAATCAAGGTGTCCTTTGGCGGCGCGTATCCAACCCATTGACGACAAAATAATTGTGACGGGTTCTTTTTCAATAAATTCTTCGGCGTTGACAACAATTTCTTCGGTTTGTTCCGCCCATGTTGTGCGACGACGACCCAATGCCGATTTTTTATCGTATTGTTTTTTTATGTCGTTGAACCACGCTTTGATTTGTTCGTTTTGTAAACTTTCGTCATCAAGTAATGCAAGTAATTGGTCGCGTTCTTCCTTTAATGCGGCGTCTTCACGACGGATTTCCATTTCTTCGAGTTTACGTAATGCACGCAAACGAGTATTCAATATAGATTCAACTTGGATTTCGGTTAATTGGAATTCCACCATTAAAACCGCCTTTGGATCATCTTCGTTGCGGATGATTTCAATAACGCGGTCCAAATTCAAATACACAACCAACAGACCGCCCAAGATTTCCAATCGACGTTCAATATTACCCAAACGCCAGTGTGTGCGACGCAATAAAACATTTTTTTGATGCGCTATGAATTCCAACAACACATCGCGAATGCCCATGACGCGTGGTGCACCCTTGGAATCAATGACGTTAAAGTTCATGTTAAAACGGTATTCAAGATCCGTCATCGCGAATAAATGCGCCATAAGTTTATCCGCCGGAACATTACGATTTTTCGGCGTTATAACAATGCGGACATCGGTTGTTGATTCATCAGAAATATCTTCGACCAATGGCAATTTTTTTGCGTCAACAAGTTCGCCAATTTGTTCGACCAATTTAGATTTGATAATACCGTACGGTATTTCCGTAATTACGACTTGCCATGCACCACGGTCAAGTTCTTCGACCGACCAACGTGCACGAATACGAAATGCGCCCTTGCCAGTTTCGTAATTTTTTACAATTGTATCAAAATTATCTATTAAAACACCACCCGTTGGAAAATCAGGTCCCACCATTTTTTTCATAATTTGGGCGGTCGTAGATTCAGGTTTATCGACAACAAGATTCAATGCGTCGCAAACTTCGGCCACATTGTGTGTGGGAATATTTGTTGCCATACCCACGGCGATACCCATACCGCCGTTTGCCAGTAAATTAGGAAATGCCCCTGGCATAACAACCGGTTCAACAGTTGTGCCATCAAAGTTGGGCATCATATCAACACTGTCTTCGTCAATGCCATCCATAATGAGCATTGCCGCTTCGGTCATTTTGGATTCGGTATAACGGTAAGCCGCCTGGGGGTCACCGTCAATGTTTCCAAAGTTACCTTGGCCATCAATAAGCGGGTAACGCACGGAAAAATCCTGGGCCAAACGAACCATAGCATCATAAACCGACGAATCGCCGTGTGGGTGATAGTGACCCAACACATCACCAACGACCGTTGCGCATTTACGAAAAGACGCATTTGGCGACAATTTTTGGCGCAACATAGAATATAAAATACGGCGGTGAACCGGTTTAAGACCGTCACGAACATCGGGCAGGGCACGTGATACAATCGTGCTTACCGCATAGGACAGATAGCGCGTAGATAACGCGTCCGACAGTTGTTGTGATTCAATTCGTTCAATGATTTCCTTTGTCATAGCAAGATAAAACTAGAACATTTGAAAGAAAATAACAACCAAAAAAAGCACTATTGTTGATCGATTTTATTTTTTATTTCACGAATTCGTGCCAATATTTCATGTAAATCGGCATCCGAAACGGGTGTTTGTGCATTTTTAGCACGTATTTCATCCGCCAATACCACACACAAGGTCGCCAAAAGTGAATTTTCGGGTAATGGCCCGATTTTACTTAAAATTTCACGCGCACGGGAATCAACCATTTTTCCCAATTCAATCAGGCGGGATTCCTGGCCGTCTTCGCATCCCATAGGGTAGTTTTTATTAACAATAGGTATGGAAACTACACTCATGCGGACTTCTTTAATAAAGATATAGATTGGTCAATAAGTTCGGTTGCGCGGGCGTTTTTGTCGCGCAATTTTTTGACCTGTTCGGTTAAAATTGCCACTTCGAGGTCGGTTTGCTTGCCAGCGGTTATAGCAGTGGCGCGTAAACGAGCAGCACTTTCTTCTAATTTGGCAAGTTCGTTAAAAATTTGATCCTTGATATCTGACATATTGTCATTTTAAGACATTTTTTATATGCGTTCAACCCTAAAATGTGATATAATCTTTCGGAAAGATTTGTGGGGGAACATAATGAAAAAGAAAATTATCTATATTTCGGGTGCCGATACATTTAATGTAGAAGATGTAAAATCCGCTTTTGAAGAAGTGCGTAGCGCGCTTAGATTGGATCGTGATGTTTTGTTGTTTGGGGTTCCGGTTGACGATTTTGAAGCCGCTGTCCAAGCCCGAGAAACACCGGTCGCTGATGTGGTTGCCGATTCGGGGTACGAAGAAGATATTGTTGAAACACCGTCCGTTGTTTGTGAAACGGTTGTTTCTTGTGAAAGTGTGGCTGATGACACGGATGTTGAAGAAACAACAAAGGCGACAAAAAAATCGACTTCAAGAAAATCAAAAACAAAAACTCAACCAGTGGAACAGGAAACCGAAGTAAAGACAGAAGAAACCGCGACAGCGGAAAAAAGCGAAGAAACCCCGGTTCCAATTTTATCAGTTCTTGCCGTGAATAAACAAATCAACGACGAAGCCGAAGAAGACGAAACACTTGGCGAAGAAGCGATTGATTTTGATGATGAATACCAAGAAGATGATGAAGAATCCGAAACACAAGAAATTCAGGATGAATCAGACGAAGCGGAAGAAGTTGAAGAAACCGAAGATGAAATAGAAGAAGAAATACAAGACGATGGCGAAGATATTGAAATAGAAGATGTTAACGAAGATATGTTAAATGATGATATGCCATCAAAAACCAAGGAAAAAACATTTGAAGATTTGTTGGATATAACAACACCATTGTGCGAAGATGTGCACCAGGATCAACCCGTTGAAGAAGATGTTATAGAACCAACAACCGATGATGAAACGGATGAAGTTCTTAAAAATTTAGCCAATGAATTCGCCGATAACCAGGATAATTTCTTGCCAAGCAAGAAAAGTTCGGGACATGGTATTTCAAAATTAAAACGCGTCTTGCCGTTTGGAAAACAGAAACGCGAAGATCCGGGAATTATGGGTGATTTGTTTGGTTGGGCTGGGCTTGCTGCCAATGACGAAGAATTCAGTATGCCCGGTTTTTTTACAGGCGTGGCGTCTAAAAAGTAGTTAAAAATTGGATACTGCGAATATAAAAAATCTTTTAGCAGCATCGGGCATCAATGTTTTGAATATTGATGCAGATTTTATCTATATTGAAGATCCGGCATGTATCGTTCGTGCATTTCAAGATTTTTTAACATACGCATGGGTGGCGGTTTGTTTGGTAACCGTGTTGTTGCTTACGCTTTGGGCAATTGCTTTGATACGCGGTGGAAAAGCAAGTGCGATGTTTGAAAATATAAAAGTTTTAATGATTATATTTGCAAGCATATCTGCGGTTGGTCCAATAATGAATTTCATTTATCGTGGTGATGTTTTTGGTGCGTGGTGCAAGGTGGTGCCAGTTTCAATCAGCAATATAAATAAAACACTTTCAATAAGAGAGAAAATACAGACCGCACCAAGGAAAACAATGCCAGAAGAAAGCACAAATGTTCAAGATGCCACGGGGGGGTCCCAAAACGATACGGAAATTACGGTGAATACGGATAATGTGGAATCGGTTTCAATAAAAACGGATGAAAGTTTATCCGTGCCGAATGCACAGCAAATGTAAGTTAACCCAATAGCAACATATTCCGCATGGAATATAAAACCCCACCAGATACAACGTAATGGTCATACAAATTAATTTGAACACTTTCCAGTAAGTGTTGGGTTTCCTTTGTAATAGTCACATCTTGTTCTGAAAAAGAAGTGTTTGGTGTTGGATGATTATGAACAAGCGCAACGGATTTAGCGCGCAGTTCCAAAGCGGTTCTTAAAAATTCCCGTGGAATAAGAGTTGTCCAGTTCGTTGTTCCCTTGCTGTGTGTTTCGTCCTTTATCAAACGATATGAAGCGTCAAGATACAAAATATGCATTTCTTCAATTTGGTTATTGCCAAGCATAAGTTTACAATAATTTTCAAACGTTTCTTGGTTATGGAATACGGGTGTTTCGGACATGAATGAACGAAAACCATCAAGCATAATTTGTTGAATGACTTTTAAAAATACCGCCGTGTTTTTACCAATGCCATCAACAGATTCAAGTTCGGATATTGGTGCACTTAATATTTGATACATATTACCAAATTTTTGGAATAGCGTGCGTGATAAAACACGAACATCCTTGCGTGGAATTGCGTAACCCAAAAGCAATTCAAGTTTTTCATATTCCGTTATTTTGTCATCCAAAAACTTTTGACGCAATCTTTCACGATGACCAGAATATAACAAAGTGTCTTGTTTTGGCATGGGTATATTCTTAGATTTGTTTTTCGGTGAAAATGATCACACCATCTTCGGTAATACCAAGTGTGTGTTCCCATTGAGCCGACATACCACCATCAACGGTTCGTGCGGTCCAACCATCGGCATCTATTTTACATTCGGGGCGACCAGTATTTATCATTGGTTCAATTGTAAAAACAAGACCAGGAACCATTTTGATTTTATCAAAACGTTTATCATAAAAGTGATAAATTTGTGGGTCGTCGTGCATGACCTTGCCGATACCATGTCCAACAAAGTCACGTGATATTGAAAAGCCGTGTGGTTTAACAACCGCTTCAATGGTCTTTCCAATTTCGGATAATGGAACCCCAGGTGCACAAACCGCGATTGCGGCATTTAATGCATCCTGACATGTTTGAACAAGTTCGCGTGTTCTTGGTGCAACATTTCCAATCATATACATACGTGATGAATCACCGTGAAATCCCTTGAATTCAGCGGTCAAATCAACGTTCACAATGTCGCCATCTTTTAAAATAACTTCGTCACTTGGGATACCGTGAACAATAACATCATTAACGGACGTACAAATGTTTTTTGGATAACCTTGATATCCAAGGTCGGATGAACGTGCGCCGTTTGCTTTTAGAAATTCAGCAACCATTCTATCAATTTCACCCGTTGAAATACCCGCCTTGATATATGGGGTAATATAATCAAAACAACGTGCAACCAAATCACCAACAACACGAAGACGTTTAAAATCTTTTGGTGCATAAACAGATGGTAACATTTTAATTCCTCCGATTTAAGGACATTTTGTATGCTTTAAGAACAAGTTTCAAAGAAAAATCACGTAACAAAGTTTCCACGGGCATATTTTTTATACGCATTTGTGCTTCGAGTTCGTTTAAGCGAACCAAGACCGCGCTTATTTCATCCGTCGACCAGATCTTCATCGCAAGATTGAATTTATCGGCGTTTTTGCGTAAAAATATTCTTGGTAATTGTCCGTCCACCACCGCGGTAAGTAATGTTTTGAAATGACGACTTAACATACGTAACAACATATTCGGTTCAAAATTATCATATAACAATCTGTCCAGTGCCAACATTGTTGGTTGCATATGTCCCGCCGTCAAAGAAAACAAAAAGTCATCAAGATTTGATGCGCCCGTATCCGGCAAACAGTTTTCAACATCTTCTAAATCAATGCTTTTTTTATCATCAACATAGATTGCAATTTTTTGTAAAAAGCCACGTGTGATTCCACGGTCACTTCCCAAATGTAAAAGCATATAAGACATGGCATCAGGTGAAATTTGTTTTATGCCAGCCACGTTGAAAAGTTCGTTGCGTATCAATGGTTCAAGTGTGCGCACATCATCGGTATAACATGCAATCGCCGCGATATCGGTTCCCGCTTCGAAAAAGGTTCGGAGTCCGCCATTTGCACGTAATTCACCCGCCGTCACTATGACGGTTGCACACAAAGATTTTCCTTCGAGTAATTTACGAACAAATTCTGCGTCGCTATCACTGGCGCAAGTAATTATAATCATTTTTTGACCACCAAACATGGATGGGGTGAACGCCTCGGTAAAAATGGCATCCTGTTTTGTGGAAAGGTCATTTGAATCAACAGTAAAAATATTGTCTTTTTCGATTTCAAGTTCTTCGATGGCTTTATCGCACAGTTCATCAATCAGGCCAGAATCAGGACCGTATATCAAAACGCCCTTGACGGATTTTATACCCTTGGCAAAATCGGTTTCACGCCATTTCATTTGTTCGTTTCACCTTGTTCGTATTTGGAAATTTCCGCGATTGTTCGTGCGCTGATTTTATCGGCAAGCACAGTGATAGTATTTTCAACAGCGTTGTTATATGATGCGTTCGCAGCGACAAGATAGCGAACAAATGTATAAGATTCCGCCGCCGTTTCCGTTCCACTGGCGATTTCTTTGTCGCCCGTTTTTATCGTGTATTTAGCCGATAATGCGATTTCTTGCCATGTAGCGGCACCCGTAGGTTCAAGTGCCTTGTATTTTGTAATTGGGTTATTTAATTTGACCACAAGTGAATATTTTGCATCCGGTGTTTTTTGACCACCAAATTTGGTGTTTAATGCGTTGCGTAATTCAATACCATTTATTCCCGAAATAACCGGAACATAAATATCCATTGTGTCCCCCGAAAACATTGGTTGAAAACCACATCCACATAAACACAAAAATAAAATTATCTTTTTCATAAAATAATCACTTTGTTTTTTTATTGCATTTCTTTGCTATATTACCTAGAATTTAACTAAATCGCAAGAGGGAATAATGAATATTTTTCTGGTACTAATAATATCGTTGTTTATGGCTGGATACTATATGTTCTTTGCGCCAAACACACGTGTTCACGAACAAGAAACTGATTATGCAATATCGCAATCTGATTTACGTTCGGTCGCGGATTGTATGATTGCGGTTCATAACGCAAAAATAATGGGTGGCGAATTCGTTGATATTTGTGTGGAACAAAACAAAATAAAAACTGATTTTATTTGCCTTGATTCGCGATTGTCGCAAATAGATTGTTCGCGTTATAAAAAACCGATGCACAGTTTTATTGTCACGGCATCTGGGACATTGGATGCAAGTGATTACAATAATATGATGGAAATTCTTGAAAAAAATTTTGCGAATAGCGGAACGTTTGGCATTTATCAAGAAGGTATAATTTTTGCGGGTGGAACAAGTACGAAACGTGTTGTCCCAAAAGCGATACAAAACGCATTTGAATTACAAGATGGTCAACTTGTTTATATGACACAATATGATATTCCCGATGAAAATGTGAATTTTACTTCACCCGATAGCGAGGAAATAGTTTGTCCGGTTGGAACAACAAAAACATATCGTTTTGGTCGTTGGCAATGCACGGGATATAACATTAAAACGGGATGCGGTGGCGATACAATTTGGGATTCCAATTTAATGACATGTGTTCCCGATGAAACACGTAAACCGCTTTGTGTTGGTGAACAAACCGCGGTGATGGTTGATGATTTGTGGCAATGTATTGACCCGTTCGGTGAACGTAATTGTCCCGAAGGTTTGGTGGCGAAGTTAAATTATGAAACACTTGAATGGGAATGTGTTGATGACCCGGAATTGGTGACAAAAACGGCAAAGAAAAAGTGTGAATTGGGCGAATTGCGCGTTGTAAAGGGAAGTTCGGGTGCGGTTGCACGTGTTTACACAAATAACACTTGTACCGATTGTGAAAAGATGATTGTGGATGAAGAAACTTGTTCGGCAAAATGTGTTCCGGCCCCCGAAAAATTAAAATCCAAATCGTGTTATCCAGGGGATATAAAAGATTGTTCGGGCAGGTCAAAGGCATTTTATTTTGGATTTCCTGATTTGAATTATATTTCCGGTGTGCCGGAAGTAAAGGGAATGGCGGTTCCTTTTGATAAATCACATTCAAAGAATCGTATGTTTAATTGTCTTTATTGCCAAAAGGATAAAATATCCGAATCAAAATCTAAAAGTCCGTATGTTGCCGTGTGTGAAAATGATATGACCGCCACCAAGACGTATGAAGAAGCTAAGGCGGAACCTGATAATGGTGGTAATCAAACCGATTATCAAAAGGTTGATGAAACAACTTCTTATTCATCGGGAAATGATGGTGAAGTGGTTGTTGACCAAAAGAAAGCCAACATAGATTATACCAATCCGATCCCTGCGACATCGTCCAATACAGGGGAATACAAATAAATGATTTCTATAAGATAGTTGTATAAAAACACCACCCAAATGGGTGGTATTTTTATTTACTTTTTGTTATGATATCAGCCATAATCTTGGCTCGTATCATTTCGCCCATTTTTGGTGTAATATCACCTTGAATTTTTCCATCTATTTTCATTTTTGCAATAGTATTCGCAACAACTACACCTGACAGTTTTGTCTTTTCATTATTAGCTATTTCAGTTTTAAGACGTTTTTTTAATGACTCTCTTTGTTCAGTTTCCATACGTAAAAGGAATGGACTTATCTTTCCTTTTGCACCAGCTTTAATCAACAATCTTGCCTGTTCAGCGGTTCTTGCATGTTCCAAAACACTATGCCCCCAACAATCTGTTTGATTAACATTTGCACCAGCTTTTATCAATAATCTGGTCTGTTCTGCTGTTTTTGCATACATCAAAGCTGTAAAGCCCCCTTTATTATTTCTTTCATACCTTTCTTTAACATATGCACCTGCATCAATTAACAATTTGGTTTGTTGTGCATTTTTAGCCGACATCAAAGGCGTCGTACCATCTGGTGCCCTTTCATTAACATTTGCACCTGCTTTTATCAACAATCTAGTTTGTTCCGCTGTTTTTGCATACATCAAAGCGGTATAACCATTAAAGTCCCTTTCATTAACATTTGCACCCGCTTTAATCAATAATCTAGTTTGTTCCGCTGTTTCAGCTAACATCAAAGGTCTGTGACCTGTATAGCAATAGTCTTCTGCGTTTACATCTGCACCAGCTTCTATCAATAATCTGGTTTGTTCTGCTGTTTTTGCATACATCAAAGCTGTACAAAACTTATCATCTATTGCATTGACATTAGCACCCTCTTTAATTAACAATTTGGTTTGTTGTGCAGTTCTAGCCAATATCAAAGCTGTTGTACCATCTAGAGGACACACGACATTAACATTAGCACCAGCTTCTAATGCTTTTTTGGTTTGTTTGGCAGTTTTAGCATTTAATAACATTCTCTCTGCTTCAGTTGTTTTCATATTTCTAGCCATTTTTATACCCTTTCATTCAAGACAAGTTAATCGTATTTCAAAATTAAGGGAAAATCAACAATAAACCACCCAAAATGGGTGGTGTTGCATATATTGTAAATTATGCGCTTAGTTTAAAAACTTATTTGTTATGAGCAAATTGTTCCAAATATTTCAACATTTTCGTTTGGTTAAAATCAAGATTTCGTTCTAATTTTGCTTCTCGTTGAATTCTTTTCATAATAATATCATGCAATTTCTTTGATACATCTTTTGGAATTATCTCGGTTTGATCCGCAAGTACCATACCGTTTTCATCCCTTTTTATTATTTTGCCATCGTGATTTTTCGGGGCTTCAAAAATAGTTTTGTCATTTTTATCTTTTACCACACCAACAGAATCTTCAATGTTGATGAAATTAGATTTTGGGTTATTCCATACATCACTCCCCACGTGATTTTCCGGATTCTTGGCGATGTTTTGCAACATTTTTAACAATTCCGAACAATAGAGATTTTTTTCCATTTTTTATCCTTTTACCTGTTTCTTCCGTATCAAACTAGCATAGTTAGTTGAAAAAAACAACCTGTTTTTGTTCAAAAAACCAACTATCCTATGGAACAGGGGGATAAATAGAATGTTTATTTAAAAACCTCAAATTCGCCGTGTTCCAACATTTCTTTGACAAGAAAGTGTTTGATTTTCTTTGCCGAAGTTTGTGGTAATTCTTTTTCCGTAATTGCGAAATGGTTTACCCATTTATATGGCGCAATTTTCAGATTTGATGCTTTTAAAAGTAAATTTGTTTGTGCCAAGGTTGTTCCCGGTGTCACTTGGAAAACAGCAAAGGGGACAATCTTTCCGTTGATGGTATATTCAAAAACAGCGGCGGATAAAATCTGGTCGTTTTGCATATATAAATCTTCCAATTCATCAGGGTAAACATTTTTACCACTGTCCAAAACAATGACTTGCTTTTGGCGTCCTTTGACGGTCAAGCGACCGTGACGATCAATCGTTCCAATGTCGCCCGTTTTATACCAACCATCTTCAAAGGCGGCATCATTTGCTTCCTTGTTATCTATGTAAGATGGCATAACAAGTTGACCACGAACCCATATTTCACCAACACCGTTTTTATCGGGATTGTGAATCTTTATTTCATTTCCTTCGAATGGTCCCGCATAGTGCATAGAACCGTCGGGCATTTTAACCGCAAAATTGAAATTTGCTGGTCCCGTTGTTTCGGTCAATCCATAACAATCACCGACAATAAAATCCAAACTTTCGTAAAATTTGCGAATTGATGGTTTAAGTGTTGCCCCCGCAGAAATAAGAACACGTGTGTTTCCACCAAATATGTCGTGAACAGGTTTTGTCACACGACGAACCAAGCACCCCAATCCGATTGCACGCAGAACATGACGCATAGAAACAACAATTTTCATAATTGTGTAAACGTGTTTTTCACGCGCGCCTTGGACTATTTTTTTATAAAAAGTTTCCCAAATACGTGGAACGCCAGGGATAACTTCGGGTTTATATTGTTGGAAATCTTTAAAAAATTCACGTGGGTTTAATACCGGTTGCAACAACAATCTTGAATTCAGCACCAATGGAACGATTATGTTTATAACAACACCATATATATGATATAACGGCAAGAAACCATAAAATGTATAATCAGGTTGAACAGCCACTTTAAAGAATTGTGCGCCTTGGGCCACTGATATTAAATTGTTGTGGGTTATACCGACGATTTTCGGATTGCCCGTTGAACCCGAAGTAAAAGACAACATAGCGATATCATCACGATTACAATCAGCAGCAACGAAATCTTTTTCATCAGTGTCATCAATCGATTCGATATCAAACATTTTTGGACCGTCATCGCTAATATAATGTTTTTGTGCCAAAACAAGTTTGCATTTTGTGCGCTTCATCATATTAAGATGTTCATTATGGGATAAACCAGTATCCAACATAAGGACGCGTGCACCCTGGGAAATAATGGCAAAATAAGATTTGATAAATTCCGGTGTGTTGCCCGATAAAAGTGCCACGGTATCGCCCGCCTTGATATGGAGTTTTTTTGATAACAACACGGCGCGACGTTTTACGGCGTTTAATAAATCGGTATAAGTTTCATTTTGGCGAACAAAAAATATGCGTTTTTTGTTTTCTTTGCATGCACGAAGCAACATATCGTACACATTTTTCAAATCTTTCGTAATCATAGTACTTTTTCTTGGTTCTAATTAGTTCCCGATATTATAACCGTATAAGCACGGTAAAAACAACCTAAAAATAAGGTGTTAGGTTTATGGTGGTTTTGGGTGGGATTTTTACAACTGATTCGGTTGGTAAAAACTAACTTTATGTATTTACACAGATTTTTATAAAAATACTATATGTAGTAAGAAAAACGAATAAAAATCACAATATTTGGTAATTTTTGTTGTTTTTCGAATCGGAGGCGGTGTGTTTTTTTATGCTTTTTTTACACAAAAATTGTTTTGGTGGAAAAAAGTGGATAGGACGTATGTCCTGAAAGGTGCAGAAACTGGGATTTTTTCAAAGTAAAGCGAAAAAATAAAAAAAATTCATTTTTATGAATTGTTTATTTTTGAAAAAAACCATATATTGTTATAGAAACAATTAAACAACCACAATATCTTGTGTTTTTTGTAAAAATCGGAGTTTGTTATGTCTGAAACACAAAAAGAAGTAAATATGCAAATGGCACCAACATTTAAATGTAATGTGATGGTGGTTCAAAAACGTTCTGGGGAAACGATTCCTTTTGATGCCAAGAAAATTTATGATGCTATTAAAAAAGCGGTTAGCGTCACAACCGAAATATCTGATGAAGATATTGCAAAGGTGACAAGTGATGTTTTGGCCGAATTGGATAAATCTTTTTCCAACAAAACACCAACTGTTGAAGAAATACAAGAAATAGTTATTAAAAAGTTAATGGACGCCAAAGCATATAAAACAGCCGAGGCGTATATTATTTATCGTCAAAAACGTTCGGAAATTCGTGATTCATATGTTGATGCCGTTGAAGTTATAAACGGTTATGTCAGTGGTTCCGAATGGCGTATCAAAGAAAACGCGAATGTTGGTTATTCCATCGGTGGTTTGATTTTGCGTACAAGTGAACGTGTGACCGCGGAATATTGGCTTAGTTTATATCCACGCGAAGTTGCCGAAGCACACAAAAACGCCGCGCTTCATATTCATGACCTTGGTTGGTTGACGGGATATTGCGCTGGTTGGTCATTACGCGAATTGCTTTACGAAGGATTTAACGGTGTTCCGGGATTCTTGCAATGTCAACCGGCACGTCACATGGCGACCGCGATTTCCCATATGGTGAATTTCCTTGGCACGTTGCAAAACGAATTTGCTGGTGCACAAGCGTTTTCATCGGTTGATACTTATTTGGCACCATATGTTCGCATAGATAATATGTCTTATTCCGATGTCAAAAACGCTATGCAGACATTGGTATTTAATTGCGCGGTACCTTGTCGTTGGGGAACACAAACACCATTTATCAACTTTACATTTGATTGGACTTGTCCCGAAGATTTAAAGAAACAACGTCCATTTATTGGTGGTAAACAAGTTGATTTCACATACGGCGAATTACAAGCCGAAATGGATATGATAAACAAAGCGTTTTTGGAAGTTATGACCGAAGGTGATGCCCAAGGACGTCCGTTCACTTTCCCAATTCCAACATATAACATCACAAACGATTTCCCTTGGAACCATCCAAACGTCAAACCGTTGTTTGATTTGGCGGCGAAATATGGTATTCCAAACTTCCAGAATTTCTTGAATTCTGATTTGAATCCAACGGATGTTCGTTCTATGTGCTGTCGTTTGCGCTTGGATGTGCGTGAATTGTTGAAACGTGGTGGCGGCTTGTTCGGTTCCGCGGAAAAAACAGGTTCAATTGGCGTTGTGACAATAAACTTGGCTCGCTTGGGTTATACACACAAGGGGGACCGCGAAGGTTTGTTCCGTGAATTAGAACGGTTATTGACATTGGCTCGTGATTCGTTGGAAATCAAACGTAAGATTATTTCCAAGAATATGGAAAACGGTTTGTATCCTTTCACAAGACGCTATCTTGGGGATTGGAACCATCACTTTTCCACAATCGGTGTCAACGGTGCAAATGAAATGGTTTTGAATTTCACAAATGGCAAAGATAACATCGCCACACCGTTTGGTAAAAAATTAGTTTTGGATTTAATGGACTTTATCCGCGACCACTTGGCTCAATTCCAAGAACAGACCGGAAATATGTATAATTTGGAAGCAACACCGGCCGAAGGTTGTGCGTATCGTTTCGCAAAAACCGATATAAAGAATTTCCCGGATATTATCACGGCGGGAACACGCGAAGCGCCATATTACACCAATTCAACCCAGTTGCCAGTGAACTTTACGGACGATCCGTTCGTTGCACTGGAACACCAGGAAGAATTACAACGCAAATATACAGGCGGAACAATGTTACATCTTTACATGGGGGAACCTGTTTCATCCGGTGAAGCGGCACAAAAGATTGTTCGCACGATATTTGAAAATTACAAGATTCCATATATGACTTTGACCCCGACATTCTCTATATGTCCAAAGCATGGTTATATCCCTGGTCGTCATGAGTTTTGTCCAAAGTGTGATGCGGAAATTGGTTTTACCGATGCATCTAACGAGGCATAAAAAACAAAAAAACAAACAATAAAAAAGGAAGGAGAAAAAAATGTTGAATAATAGCCAAAGAACAAAATGCGAAGTTTTTTCACGCAGTATGGGTTACATCAGACCGGTGAGCAACTTTAACATTGGCAAATATTCAGAATTTTGCGAGAGAAAAACATTTACCGAAGAAAACGGTTTGACCACGGGTCAACGTCATGTTGAATTGTTGAAAATGGCGGCATAGGATAATGAGCAATATTCAGATTGGCGGGCTGGTATCTTTCACAACGATAGATTTTCCTGGGAAATTAGCCGCTGTGTTATTTTTGGTTGGATGTCCTTTGCGTTGTGCTTATTGTTCCAACCGCCATCTGATAGATTCGGGTGATGGTGAATATGACCCCGACAAGGTTCTTGAATGGTTAAAGTCACGCGTCGGCAAATTAGAAGGTGTTGTATTTTCTGGTGGCGAAGCGTTGATGCAAGGACAGAATTTAATTGAATACATAAAGAAAGTTCGTGATATGGGTTTTGCCATTGGATTACATACCAATGGTTTTTATCCGGAAATGCTTGAAAAGATGGCGGACTTGGTTGATTGGGTCGGACTTGATTACAAAGCAACCAAAATAAATTACGAAAAATTAACGGGAATAAATGTTGCATACGACCAAATGAAGAAAAGTTTGGGCGTGTGGTTAAAGACGGAAAAACCAATAGAAGTCCGTGTCACGTGTGACCCGCGATTTGTATCGGTTGATGACTTGGTGGCAATCGCACATGATGTTGCATCGCTTGGTGTCAAAGATTTTGCGGTTCAACGTTATATTCCACATTTTGAAGAAGAAAATAATCGCACAAACGCCGAAGCAAGAAATGCATTTTTTGAAAATGATTCCGTTCGCAAGGAAATAGAATCTCTGTTTGAAAAAGTGTGTTGGCGGGACTGAGTGGGTAGTGTTAGTGGTTGGTGTTAGTGGGTAGTGGTGTTTTTTATGACAGAAATAAAAATAGATGTAAACTACGATTTTCATGATGATAAACCAGAAAAATGTAAAAAGTGGGATCCCGATAAGCAAAGTGAAAACTTATGGGACTATCATAGTGTATTGTGGAAAAAGGGAGTGTTGGAAGGATTGCGCAAAGCAAAAACAGAAAAAAGAGGGAAAGAAACAATTAGTGGATATTTGAAGTTAGATATAGAAGATAAAAATTCTCAAAACGGCAAAATTACGCTTACTCTTAGTTCGGATAATTTTGAGGCATTGTATCGTAATTATAAAAGAAAAAATGAAAAAAATAAAACTGCTATGGGTTCCCAAAAAGAATGGAAATATGTCATAGGTGGAAGTTTGCTTTTCCCTGCTTTTAAACAAGAAAAAGGAAGGCAAACAATAAATCAAAGTAGAGGGATAAATAAAAAAGTTGCGGATAGGATAGATATAACATTGCTATGCATCAAGTTATGGTATGAAAAAAAAGAAGAATATGCCAAGAATCCCTTGAGGGCTAGCTTAGATCAACTAGAAAACGAAAAATTTTTTAGATTATTTGGAGAGGGTAAAGAAGGGTTCAAAAACTATATTGACTTTTTCTTTCTGAAAGATTTTGTGAACAAGTATTATGAACCGATAAATCTTTTTAAACATTTTTATAAAAAACGTAAAAAACTTGATGAAAAGATTTTGGAAAAAACGAGTAATTATCCCAAAGACAAAAAGGAATGGAAAAATTTATATGATAATTTGAAAAAGTGTATAAGGAAAAGAAGTAAAAGAATATGGGAGTATTTAAAAGAGAAACAAGGCGAAAAAGAATTTCATTTTAAGATTGAACAACAAAAAAATGGCTAGCACTAACCACTAACACAAACCACTAAAAAACCGCCCTAGTGGGCGGTTGTTTTTATTACTAGCACTAATCACCAACCACTAACACTAACCACTTAGAGTAATTTGCCCATGGCTACGGCGGTATCACTCATACGATTAGAGAATCCCCATTCGTTGTCATACCATGCGGTCACATGAACCAAGCGGTCACCAAGGACGCGTGTTTGGGTCGCGTCAAAAATGGAACTGTGTGAATCATGTGTAAAGTCAATGGAAACAAGTGGCATTTCATTATAGCCAAATGTTTGCGAAACATTTGCAAGCATAGCATTGTTGATTTTTTCAACCGTTGCATTTTTAGCAAGGTTCACAACCAATTCAACGACCGATACATCGGGTGTTGGAACGCGAATAGCGATACCATCCAATTTGCAAGCCAATTTTGGTAACACTAAACCAATTGCTTTTGCAGCACCGGTGCTTGTTGGAATCATGGACATAGCCGCAGCGCGTGCACGACGAAAATCCTTGTGATTTTTATCAAGTAATTGTTGGTCGCCGGTATATGCGTGAACGGTTGTCATCCAACCCGATTCAATACCGAATTTTTTATCCAAGACCTGAACAACGGGTGCCAAGCAATTTGTTGTGCAAGATGCGTTGGAAACAATTATATCTTTTTTTGTAAGTGTGTTTTCATTAACACCGAAAACGATTGTTTTGTCGGCACCAGCGGATGGCGCAGAAACCAAAACGCGTTTTGCACCACAATCAATATGAACGCGCGCTTTTTCAGCGGCGGTAAATATACCGGTGCATTCCATAACAACATCAACTTTCATTTTACCCCATGGTAATTTGGTTGGGTCTTTTTCGGACAAGCATTTGATTTTTTGTTTGC
>Ga0310696_10001985_pt1 | contig 28162 bp, 26 predicted proteins | sample AusTroGonzalo_MG_4_FD_203885 | JGI IMG/M metagenome (GOLD analysis project Ga0310696, IMG submission 203885) | Bovine rumen microbial communities from tropical cattle in Woodstock, Queensland, Australia - Gonzalo_02 (v2) (version 2) | ecosystem: Host-associated > Mammals > Digestive system >...
GTGAAGCTGTCGAGAATTGCTACAGGGAACGCATCACGAAGTTACAGGATGGTACATATGTTACGGTTTCAAAATGGCTCGAAGGCGAATCGCTGGACAAACTGGAATTGAATGATGAGGCCTTTTATCGGATCGGAGAGATGCTTGCACATTTGCATCAGAAGGCAAATGGGTTCAGGGTTTCGCCGGTGAAGTCTTACGATAAGCAGCATTGCGATTGTACGAAAAGAAGAATTCAGGCATTGGAAAACCAAGGGTTAAGCGCTGAGTATTCCGTGATCATGCAAAGGTGCTGTGATCGTGCGGGGGCCGTTTTAGAAAATGCACGGGATGAATTCCAGATGATCCACGGGGATTTATCCGCGTCGAATATTTTGCAGACACCGGATGGGCTTGTGCCTATTGATTTTTCATTCTTCGGGATGGGACATCCGATGTATGATCTTGCCGTTCTGTTTGGGAATATCGGGGGATCCTTGGTGCGTAGACAACAGATAGCAGAAGGGTATCGGGATGCGGGCGGAACAATCCGCTATGATGTGTTGGATGCCTGCTTTATACTGACGTTGTTGGATTGCCTCGGAATCCACTATGAACAGTGGAGTAAGCAAGAGTGGTTTGGGCATAGATTGCAACGGTGGCATAAGGAAAATCTGGAGCCGTATATGCAGGGAGAGCGCATCTATGCGGATGATTTCTATCTGTTGCATGTGCAAGGTTAAGGTTTTTGTCCGATCGGTGAAGGAAGAATAGATTGACAGTTTATTTAATCCGGGGGAACTATGCTGAATAGGGAACCGCTACGCCCTACTCGGATGTGGATATCAGTGCTGAGGGAGACGAAGCGCAAGTGAAACGGTTAATCTACGGTTACGGTCAGCCGGTGTTTCTCTCGCACACGACCAACCCGATGGGAATCCTTGTCGTCATCTACGCTGATGGTGTTCAGGTCGATCTGGAGGTGGTTCGGGATTTCGGGGCTGCCGGGACGGGATACTTCCACAGTGACGATATCGGGGCGGTGGAACTCAGCAGAAATGAAACATGACATTCACTCCCTGCCGCCGCTTCATTGAGTGTACAAGAAAAAAACTGCCCAAGCCATGATCGGCTTGGGCAGTTTTTGTTTACAGCATGTGTTGCCTGACAGCGCAGGGCGTTATACACCCAGCGCGTCGATCTCCTCCTGAGTAGCTACGGTAAATCCGTTTTCAATCAGGAGCTTGGCGCCGGCGTCGCGGTCCGCGAGACGGAAAATGATCAGCGCATTGTTGTCGTTCGAGTAGTTGAACGAATACAGATACTCGATGCTGTTGCCGGTGCTTTCCAGAAGCTGAAGCGCTCTGTGAAGTCCGCCCGGCTCGTTCGGGATCTTCACGCACACAACATGGTTCTTGCGTGCGGAATAGCCGGCTTCCTTCAACATATCCAGGCAAACCTGGATGTCCTCATTCTTTACGATAAATCGCACGATACCGAACTCCGAAGTGTCCGCGATCATCAGTGCGAGGATATCAATGTTGTGTTCCTTGAGCAGCTCTGTCAATTTGCAGAGCGTGCCGTTGGTGTTCGTAAGATATACAGAAACCTGATGTACAAACATAGTGTTCCTCCTTCTCCCAATCATGGGGTAAACCCTTGCCCTTACAGGCAAAGTATATCATATTCCGGACGGACACTGCAACAAGCTGTTCGCCTGCAGCCGGGGCGGTCCGGAAATGCAGAATAATCTGTCAAATTCTTAGTTGTTGTGCAGGTTACGGTTGTCGATGATGCGCTTTGCCTTACCTTCGGAACGAGGCAGGGACTTCGGCGGTACGAGTGTAACCTTCGCTGCGATGCCGACGATGGATTTGATGCGCTCGGCAATGGTGTTGCGCAGCGACTCGATCTCGCTGACCTTATCGGTGAACATTTCCTCGGACATCTCGATCTGTACTTCGAGCTTGTCGGTGGAATTAACGCGGTCAACGATGAGCATGTAGAACGGAGCAACGCCCTCCAGGCCGACGAGGCAGGCCTCAATCTGGCTCGGGAATACGTTGACGCCGCGGATGACGAGCATGTCGTCGGTACGGCCGGTGAGACGGCTCATGCGGATGAGGGTACGGCCGCAGGCGCAGGGCTCTGCGATCAGACGGGTGATGTCGTGGGTGCGGTAGCGAAGCATCGGCATACCGGTCTTGGTGATGGTCGTGAAGACAAGCTCGCCGGACTCGCCGTAGGGCAGCGGCTCACCCGTTTCGGGGTTGATGATCTCGACGATGACGTGGTCCTCGTTGACATGCATTCCGTGCTTCTCAAGGCACTCGAATGCCACGCCGGGACCGCCGATCTCGGTGAGACCGTAGATGTCACAGGCGTCGAAATCAAGGATGCTCTCAAGGTGTTCGCGCATCTCCTCGGTCCAGGGCTCAGCGCCGAAGATTCCGGCCTTGAGCTTTACTTTATCCAAAAGACCGCGGTCACGAAGCGTCTCTGCAAGGTAGGTCGCATAAGACGGCGTGCAGCAGAGCATGGTGGCTTCCAGCTCGGTCATCATCATCATTTGACGCTCCGTGTTGCCTGCGGACATCGGGATAACCGTAGCGCCGATGCGCTCTGCGCCCTGATGTGCGCCGAGACCGCCGGTGAAAAGTCCGTAGCCGTAGCAGATCTGGATGACATCGTCCGCCGTGCCGCCGGCAGCGGTGAGAGCGCGGGCGACCATCTCAGTCCAGACTTCGATATCATTTTCCGTATAACCCGCCACAATGGGCTTGCCGGTGGTTCCCGAGGAACCCTGGATACGGACAATGTCCGTGAGCTTCTGCGCCAAAAGTCCGTAAGGGAACTGGTCGCGAAGGTCCGTCTTCTCCATGAACGGAAGCTTCTTAAGATCGTCGACGGAGTTGATGTCCGACGGCTTGACGCCCATGGCGTCCATGCGTTCGCGGTAGAGCGGTACGTTGGCATACTCGAGCTCTACGGTTTCGCGAAGCCGCTTTCCCTGGAGTTCGCGCAGCTTGGCGCGGTCCATGCACTCCATGATTGGATTGTAGATTCTGTGGATTTTCGGCTGTTTCATAAAGCACCTCCCAGTGTAAAATGAAGAACATTCCCTGGGGACGAAAAAAGCCCGTCCCCTGAAACCCAGAGGACGAGCGATTAAACCCGTGGTACCACCTCAATTCAGTATGCAAACCTGCACACCCTCATTCGGGTACATATCATACCCTATCGCGATAACGGACGCATCCGGCGATGCCTACTTAGCCGCGGCTGTTCAACATGCTGCTCTCGGGAGGAATTCGGAAGTTCTTTCAATGCCGGCTCTCACCATACCCGGCTCGCTGGGAGGGAAGAAGATTTCGTACTGGTTCCCGGTCGTTGCATTTGCAAACAAAATACAACATAGATTATGACATGTCAAGAACTTTTTTTCATACAGGAGCAAAATGGTGCTGCCGGTGTTTTGCGCAGTTGTTTATTTACATCACCGGCGTTATCCGTTATAATCGAACCTGGTATTTCCGTTTGCGGAAAATGTGAGTCAAGAAAGTGAGAAGTGAGGATATGAAAAACACATTGATGAGATATGTGTCCGTGATCTGCATTTTACTGCTTGCTGCCGGTCTGCTGACCGCCTGCAGCGGTGACGGTTATGAATCGCGGAGAAAGAAATCAAACGAGACAGGGGAGGTAACGCCTGATCCGGGTCTGACGGGAGAGGTAACTCCGGAGACAACGCCGGAAGTGACGCCGGAGACAACACCGACGACAGCGGAGACGCCTACACCGGAAGCAACAGCGACGCCGGAGGCGACACCGACCTCGGAGGCAACGCCCACCCCGGAAGCGACACCGACCCCGGAGGCAACGCCAACGCCGGCGCAAAGCAGCAGGTTAAAAGAATACACCATCAGCTCCGGGGAGTTTTCCATTCTGATCCCGGAAAATGCTGAAGTAAGCGAGGGTTCGTCCAAAATTACGGTGACTACCGATGAAGCGCAGATGGAGGTTGTTTACAGGGAAGTTATCCAGAGAAAGTACCTTTACAGCGGCACGGATCTCACAAACAGTGAGCTGTGCGATGTGATGAGCCTGGAATCCGCCAGCGGGTATGGTCAGCTTGTCCGGACTGCGACCTCCGACGGAGATCAGATACTCACCGGGCCGATCAATCGGGTTTCGTACTGGTATGATATGGAGACCCGGAAGGAGAGCAGTGCCCGGTATGCCGTCTATGACTGCAAATACGCCGGCGGCGTCTATGTTGTGTACTACATTCTCGATTCCGTGGATTACGCAAATGCTAGCGAAGCCGATACAAAATTAGACAACATGTGGTATGAGTGTCTGCTCAGCCTTAAGCAGCTTCGCAAACCGGATGCGAGCGGATTTACATCGCAGCGCGAAGTGTTCAAAAACGGTACGGAAATCGAGTTTGCGTATGCGCCGGACCGCCTGCAGCGGGTTCTGCCCCATGATAACGGAGTTGCCGTTAACCTGTACTATAGCGACGGGGATAAAGAGTACGTCATCGTGGAACACTATGACGGGACGGAAACCGTCAAAACTCCGGATGACTACTATGAATCGGTTCGTCAGAGACTCGACCCCGGAAAATATACCTTTACCGGAGTTTCGGATTACGAGGGATACATGAACTACCGGAAGTGGGATGTATCCTACGATAACAACGGCGTTCCCTATACGGAAACCGTAGCTACCTGCACGGATCCCAACGGCGGAATAATCAACGTGATCTGGTTCCGGCCGGAGGAGTATAACAAGAATGGAAATGTCCTGTATTATCAGGTTTTGCAATCGCTTCGCGTGATCAAGGAATGAGGCTGGTATGAGCGGAAATCCTTCGAAGGGAAGGAAAGATTGGATTCTTCGGATCATGGCAACGGCAGCGGTCGTTGCATGGATGGTTGTAATCTTTCTGATGTCAGCGGATGACGGTAACGATTCCGGAAGAAAATCGGACAAGGTTGTGAAGGTTGTTTTCGACGCTGCGGTGAAGGTCGGAATTCTGGAAAAAGAAGATGTGACCCCGGAGCTTCGAGAGAAAGCCGGCTTTGTCGTCCGCAAAGGTGCGCATATGGCAGAGTATGCGGTTTTGGCGGTTCTGCTGATGCTTGCCCTGACATCGTGGGGTGTCACTCGGATCGCGGTGAGGGCCGGAATCGCCGTTCCCATTGCCGCATTGTATGCCGCCTCGGATGAGTACCACCAGCTGTCGGTTTCCGGACGCTCCGGCCAATGGCGCGATGTGGGAATCGACCTGTGCGGCGTGATCATCGGCGCAGGCCTCACGGCATTCATCATGTTTCTGGTGCGCCGTAAACGCGCAAAGACCCGGAATGCATCGGAAAATGTTACAAAACCGACGGCAGAATAGTGCCCTTTGTTGCTAAAACGTAGAAAATATGCGGCAAGTATTGCATATTTTCCGTTTTGTAGTATGATGACACCGTGACAATATAGAGGTTTGCGGGAGGCACGAACCACCGTTGAGAGAGGCATGCGTACTTCCGCGCGATAAAGGAGGATTAGCATCATGGCTATCAAGAAGATGAAGGATGTTGCAGAGATCAAGACTGCAGCAGTTGAGAAGGCAGCAGCTGTTGAGACCAAGGTTGAGAAGGCCGCTGAGAAGGCTGTTGAGAAGGTAGAGAAGGTTGCGGCTAAGGCTGCAAAGGCTCCTGCTGAGAAGAAGGCAGCTGAGAAGAAGGCTCCGGCTGAGAAGAAGGTTGCTGCCGCTGCAAAGAAGGCTGTTAAGAAGGCTGAGAAGGCAGTAGACGCAGTTGCAAAGAAGGCTGTAAAGGCTGTTAAGAAGGCAGACACGAAGGATGCCAAGGCTGAGGTTATTCTTCAGTTCGCAGGCGCTGAGTTCAAGATGGCTTCCGTACTTGAGGCTGCAAAGAAGGATTACGCTGCTAACAACACCGCTGCTCTTAAGACCATCACGCTTTATGTTAAGCCTGAGGACGGTGCTGCTTACTATGTTGCCAACGGCGACATCACCGGCAAGGTAAACCTGTAATCCCAACCGTTTCATTTTCCGGATTACGGAAGAAATTGCATAAGAATGCAGAACGCGCCCGCCGTGGAGACACGACGGGCGTTTTTCGTTGGAAATCAACGCATAAAGATTGCGTTACCCCGTTGACACTTTCCGTGCCCCGCGGTACAATCAAAAGTGTTGGAAAATGTATACATTTTCCGAGGAGAGAAGGCGTAAGGAGGTAACCCCGATGCGGAAAATCGTATTATCAATTCTGGTCAACAACACCGCCGGTGTGCTGGCGCGGATTTCCGGGTTGTTCGGCCGCCGCGGCTACAACATTGCAAGCCTTACCGTGGGTGAGACGGAGCGTCCCGATATCAGCCGCATGACGGTGGTTGCCATCGGCGATGAGCAGACTCTTTCCCAGATCGGCAAGCAGCTGGAGAAACTGCAGGAGGTGATTTCCGTCAAGGAACTCCGGCCGGAGCAGTCGGTGTGCAGCGAGCTGATCCTTCTCAAGGTGCGCACGAAGACCGACGCCAAGCGGCAGAGCGCCATCAGCATCGCGGATGTGTTCCGCGCGAAGGTGGTGGATGTCGCGGTGGATTCCCTGATGATGCAGCTCACCGGGGAAACGGCGAAGATTGACGCCTTCATCAAGATGTTCTATGAATTCGAGATTCTTGAGCTTGTGCGGACCGGTCTGACCGGCCTTGAGCGGGCGTGAGGATTTTGAAAATAAAAACAAAGGAGAAGTAGTATGTTTAAGGAATTCAAAGAATTTATCATGCGTGGGAACATGCTGGATATGGCTGTAGCCGTCATCATCGGCGGTGCGTTCAGCGCAATCATCAATTCCCTCGTGAAAAACATCCTGATGCCTCTGATCGGCCTGGCTGTCGGCGGCAAAGCGGATTTTACCAATCTGTATATCGTACTGAAAGAGCCTGCGACGAAGCCTGAGGTTCTGCCGACGACACTTGCCGAGGCAGAAGAGGCAGGCTACATCTGCTTCGGATACGGTGCATTTATCTCCGCGATCATTTCGTTCCTTATCATCGCCCTCTGCCTGTTCCTGGTGGTCAAGGCGTTCAATAAGGCAAAGGATGTTCGCAAGAAGGAAGAGGAAGAGGCTGCTCCTACCACGAAGAAGTGCCCGTTCTGTAAGTCCGAGATCGACATTGAGGCTACGAGATGCCCTCATTGTACGTCGGAGCTTCCGGAGGAAGAGGCTGCTGAGTAACGGCGGGTTCATTTTCCGGGAAATTGGTAAATGACGGAGGAAAAAACCATGGATGTTACTGCTATGATCAAGGATGCCGTTTCGAAGATCACGGGAGATGCGGATCTCACGAAGGCGTTCAAAAGCGATCCGACGGCTACCGTTAAGAAGGTGGCGGGAGACAAGCTTCCCGCGGAAGCCATCGACAAGATCGTGGACGGCGTAAAGGCGAAGATCAGCGTTGATAAGGCCGGGGATGCACTCGGTGCGATCAAGAAACTGTTCTGATTTTCCGAGCATAAAATTTCAAACGAGAAAGAGTCCGGAACACTTCGTTCCGGATTCTTTTTTCTTGACACTTGCAGGGGTTTGTTTTAGAATACTACCTTGGAAAAACAGTTGCGTAATCTGCGCGACAGAGAATAGAAAGGAGTCAGTAGTCATGGGATTTATTGACAGTATCAAAGAGAGAGCAAAACAGAACAAGAAGACGATTGTTCTGCCGGAGTCCATGGACAGAAGAACATGGGAAGCGGTAGAGATTATACTCAAGGAAGGCATCGCGAACGTGATCGTTCTCGGTACTCCCGAGGAGTGTGCAGCGAACAATGCAGGCCTTGATGTGGCCGGCGCTGTCGTAATCGATCCGAACACGGCGGCAGAGCTTCCCGCATATATCGACAAGTTGGTTGAGCTTCGCCAGGCAAAGGGTATGACCCCTGAGGAGGCTAAGAAGCTTCTCACCACCGATTACATGTACTATGCATGCATGATGGTTAAGATGGGCGCTGCAGACGGCGTTGTTTCCGGTGCATGCCACTCGACGGCCAACACCCTTCGTCCTTCCCTTCAGATCATCAAGACGAAGCCCGGCACCAAGCTTGTGTCCGCATTCTTCATGATGGTTGTTCCGAACTGCGAGTACGGTGCAGACGGCACCTTCCTCTTCGCAGATTCCGGTCTTGAGCAGAATCCCGATCCGGAGAAGCTTGCCGCTATCGCAATCTCCTCCGCAGAGTCCTTCGAACTTTTGGTTCAGAAGCAGGCAAAGGTTGCCATGCTTTCCCATTCCACGAAGGGCAGCGCAAAGCATGCTGACGTTGACAAGGTTCTGGCAGCTACCGCAATCGCTAAGGAGCTTCGTCCCGACATTCTTCTCGACGGCGAGCTTCAGGCTGACGCCGCTATGGTTCCTTCCGTAGGCGCTTCGAAGGCACCGGGCAGCAACGTGGCAGGGCAGGCTAACGTTTTGGTATTCCCTGATCTTGACGCCGGCAACATCGGTTACAAGCTTGTTCAGCGTCTTGCAAAGGCTGAGGCTTACGGCCCTGTTACCCAGGGTATCGCAGCACCGGTCAACGACCTCTCCAGAGGCTGCATTGCCGAGGATATCGTAGGCGTGGTTGCCATCACGGCTGTTCAGGCTCAGGCTAATGACTAAAACGGAGGATTCCCATGAGAGTATTGGTAGTTAACTGCGGAAGCAGTTCTTTGAAGTATCAGCTGATCGACTCCGAGACCGAGCAGGCTCTTGCTGTCGGCCTCTGCGAGCGTATCGGTATCGACGGACGTCTGAAGCACACGCCGGCAGGTGGTGAGAAGGTGGTTTTGGAGGATGCCCTTCCGAACCATGAGGTAGCCATCAAGAACGTGCTTGCGGCTCTCACGAACCCTGAGTACGGTGTGATCAAGGACCTCTCCGAGATCGGTGCGGTAGGACACCGAGTGGTCCACGGCGGTGAGAAGTTCACCAAGTCCGTGCTGATCGATGACGCTGTCATCGCAGGCATCAAGGAGTGCTGCGGCCTCGCACCTCTTCACAACCCGGCAAACCTCATCGGTATCGACGCGTGCATGAAGCTCATGCCCGGCGTTCCGGAGGTGGCTGTGTTTGACACCGCATTCCATCAGACGATGCCCAAGGAGGCATATCTGTATGCGGTTCCTTATGAGTATTACGAAAAATACGGCGTTCGCCGTTACGGCTTCCACGGCACCAGCCACAGCTACGTTTCCAAGCGTGCCATCGCGGTTGCCGGCCTCGATGCAAACAACTCAAAGGTTGTCGTATGCCACCTCGGCAACGGCGCTTCCTGCTCCGCAGTCCTGAACGGCTGCTCGGTAGATACCTCCATGGGTCTTACGCCTCTTGAGGGTCTCATCATGGGAACCCGCTCCGGCGATATCGATCCTGCGGTCATCGAGTTTGTTGCAAAGAAGGAGAACAAGTCTCTCGCGGAGATGATGACGGTTCTCAACAAGAAGTCCGGCGTGGACGGTATGTCCGGTGTCGGCTCCGACTTCCGTGACCTCGACGCGGCAGCGAAGGAGGGCAATGAGAGAGCACAGGTTGCCGTTAAGGCATTTGCGTACCGTGTAGCGAAGTACGTCGGCGCTTATGCAGCAGCTATGAACGGCGTGGATGCCATCGCATTTACCGCCGGTATCGGCGAGAATGACGGCAAGGTCCGCAAGATGATCTGCGAGCGTCTCGGCTTCCTCGGCATCACCATCGATGATGCGAAAAATGCGATCCGCGGCGAGGAGATCGTTATCTCCACTCCGGACTCGAAGGTTAAGGTTCTTGTGATCCCGACCAACGAGGAGCTTGCAATCTGCCGTGAGACGGTAGCCCTGATCTGAGACAGGGATTCCGGGCAGGCGGGAACCATTTTCCGTATCGAAAATTCAATCTGAATTAGATACTACAACTGTCGTATCATTCTTTTTCGAGTGATACGACAGTTTTTTTTGATAAGAATTGAAATCCCCTTTGGGTAAATGGTATAATATCTTATCAACCCGCTTATGCGGGAACAAGGGAGGATGAAATTATGAAAAAAGAAGTAGCGGATGTATTGGAAGCTGCGAAGAGCAAGGTGACAAAGAAACGGGTATTTGCCGTGGTAAAGGCGATAGCCGCGTTTCTTGCCGTGGTCGCAGGAGGAATCGGTCTGCTGGTACGCCGGGGACTGAAGTTCTTAAAGAAGGGCGGTTCCAACATGAACACCATGAGCGTGATCGCGCTGTCCTGCGGGTCCGGAACTGTTGCCAAGGATATTGAATACGGGGCGTTTTCCTGCCTTCTCGGTTGCATGAACGTCTCCTGGCCGGAAGCTCCGGAGCAGTCCGTTGCCCTTGATGTGTGCAGCGCCTTCGGTATCGCAACCGTTACCGTTCCCGCCAACATGCGCGTTGTCTGTGATGTCAAGGCTGTAGTCGGCATGGTGAGCAATCATGCGGTATCTCCGGACGACGAGAATGCGCCTGTCCTGACCATCACGGGAAGGGCAGTCTTCGGTATGATCACCGTCCGCACTGCGGATACCGTTCCGGTGCAGACGGAAACAGGGGAGGAGACCTGTTAATGAGAAAAAAGAATGGGGGAGCCCGCGGGAGATCCACGGGAAGGATATCGAGGTACGTCCTTCTGTTTCTTGTCTTTCTTGGGATGATGACAGTCATGACCGGCTGCCCGAATGAATCCCCGGAAGAGATGGAGAAGGATATCCGAAAGGAAATTACGGAAGAGTGCAGTGCGAGGGTAAAAACGTGGCTGAAAGCCGACGAACCGTGTGCTGTATGGGACGAGGTGCTGACGGTCCTGACCTTTGACGCCGGAGAAACCCAGTACTCCAGCACGAGCGGGGTACGGCTGGTCTACGCAGCGGAGGGATCGTATCTGCGCGAGAATGAGAAGGTTGATTTTCTGTGTGTCATGAATCCTTCTGACAAGACCTGCGATCTCTATGTCAGTTCCCTGCCGGAAGCCAGAAAAGATGAGGTTCTCAGCAGGATCTGTAAGGATTTTCCGCTGTCCTGTCAGGCGAAAGAACTCCATACGGACAAAACCATCCTCGTCCCGATGTGGTATGACCGCTCGAGTCCGGGGATTCGGAACTGGGAGAAGCTTTCTTTCCGCCTTGACCAAAAGAGCTTTTTTGAACGGAAAATGCTTCCCTGCCATCTCGACACTAAGCTCAACGACACTGTGCAAACGGTGGAGTTTTCCAATATCAACTCGGAATTTTCGGACAATGACGCCGAGGTGCATCGGAAGGAGGTTCAGTCCTATCTTGATTCGACTTGGAAAGAGCAGGTGTCGGTTGAGATAACGCTTACGGATGCGGATTTTCCGTCCAATGAAAAGCTTTTGTTCGAGTGGGTCCGGGACGCGGGGATTTACCGCGCCGTATTCCGCAATGCGGACGGGACGGATGTTTGGAGCATAACGAAATCCTATGTCCTGGAGACGAAGAAAAGCGAGTATGAGCAGGGCATCGCCTGGATGCCCCATTGGACCATATGCCGGGAAGACGCCGCGAAGAGCGGAAAGGATGCAGAGACAAGACAGTATGATGAGTACTACCGCGAGGTCGAGGCCCGGATCAGCGACGGCGGCAAATTCGGCGTATATCTGACGGAGACCGGGAAGCTTGTGGATCCGACACAGAATCCGGATAACGCTGCGGTGAGGGCGACCTATCTCGGAGTAAAGGATTACGGCGCCTCGGAGACGACCAAGGAAAATGTCGATCATTTTCAGTATCGGTTCCTTGTGGACGGCGAGGAAAAAACTTTTGCCATTGACAATTCGGCTGTGGATGCAGCGGGAAAGCCGTTATATCCGACTCAGAACAAGCTCAAGGAAGGGTATGACTATCAGATCCGTGTCGTGGATGACCTGGTTCTTGAGGCGGACGAGGTAACCTCCGAGTCGGACAATGTTTTCGAACCCGTTGTGGCCGGCAATCCCGGGGAAAAGACGGTCCTGAACTTCATCAAGACGGCACTCATGCCCGTCGGGACAACGCTGTATGTCTACGGCGGCGGATGGGACTGGCAGGATGAGGGAAGCGCCGTTCAGGCGCGGACCATCGGAGTGTCTCCGGATTGGATCCGGTTCTTTGAGATACAGGATGTGAACTACACCTTCCGGGATGTCGACGACAATCCGGACAAGCGGGATCCGAAGACCAGTTATTACCCCTTCGGCGGGTACAATGAATACTATTATGCGGGACTGGATTGCTCCGGCTTCGTGGGATGGGCGCTGTATAACACCTTCGAGACGGAGAACGGCCTCGACGGGTATGTCTGCAGCTCCACGAAGATGGCGAAAATGCTGGCTGACAAGGGATGGGGTGACTGTTCGCAGGAATTGAAGAACACCGGGGAGGAATGGTCTCATCCGCTCCGGCCCGGGGATGTGGTGAGCATCAAGGGTCATGTTTGGATTTCCCTCGGAACCTGCAAGGACGGCAGCATCCTGATCGTGCACTCCACCAACGGTTTTGTGAGCCGCACCGGTCAGCCGGGAGGCGGCGTTGCCATCGGCGCTATCGGCTCTTCGAAGGACTGTGAGGCGTACAAGCTTGCGGACGAGTACATGGCGAAGTATTATCCGAAGTGGTATGAGAGGTACGAGGTTGCCCTGAGCAACCCGGACAAATACCTGACCTTTGAGGGGGATACCGCCGGCCGGTTCGCCTGGGACGTGGATACAGCAGGAGGTCTTACCGATGCAGAACACGTGAAGGAGATGACGCCTGCGGAGGTGCTCAAGCTCTGCTTTGGTGAGTGAAATGCGCTCGCTTGGAAAGTTTAGAATTTCGAAAATTTGTCGTTGACAAATGACTGCCGGTTCGATATAATACCATCATGCGTGTGCCGGGCACAGACGGTTCGGCCAAATAGTCGTCAAGGAGGTGGAGACAATGGGAGCGATTTGTCCTAAGAATAAACATTCCAAGGCAAGAAGAGACAGTCGCAGAGCAAACTGGAAGATGACTGCTCCGAATCTTGTAAAGTGCAGCAAGTGCGGCGCGCTGATGATGCCTCACAGAGTATGCAAGGCATGCGGATCTTACAACAAGAAAGAGATCATTCCGCAGGAAGCTTAATTTTGGATATGTGATGAAATCAAGGGCTGAACGATTTTCGTTCAGCCCTTTTTGCGTTATGCAAGCAATGCTTATTTGTTCAAAAACAGAGACAGCAGCCCTTTGGCGTAGTCGGAGACACGCTCCGGGTGCTTGGGCAGTTCCTTGGCGGGGAACAACAGACAGCGGTCCTTGGAATTGTACAGAAAACACGGGGAGAGAACCTCTCCGACCTGCGGCAGCAGTTCGCCGCGGAACCAGTCGAAAGCCTCGTCCCGCTTGGCCGGGCGGCAGTACGAGCGGTCCATATGGGCGGCGATGCTCTTGTGGATCACGCGGCCTTCCACCGGCAGATAGAAGTAATCGCGGTAGTTGTCGTAGAAATGCTTGGCGGGCTCCGTAAGGATCGGGATCCGCAGCGTCAGGCGGCCGTCGGCATCCGCGCCGATGGTGAGGGTGAGGTCCTCGAGGCGCTTCGGAAGGGTGAGATGCCGGTCGGCGAGCCTTACGGAAAATGTCATTCCCTCCGGCCACCGGCGGTCGCTCAAAAGCGTCAGGCTGACCGCATCACCGAACTCCGCGAGCTCCGCGTCGGTAATGTCCCCTTCAAGAATTTCAAAACAGTCATATAACCCCGTCAGGGAAACCAGTCCGGCGAGATCCTCCCGATTGTGGCGCGCGAGCGCGGCGTAGAGCTCCTCGGCGGGGTTCCCATTTTCCGAAGAAATTCCCGTAAGCCGGTGAATCTTGTCGTGCTTGATAAAATCGCCGTAGTAGGCGATGAGCGTGCCCCCGTCGTACGGGTCTTCCCTCGGATAGCCGGCGTAGGGCTCAAGGTCGCGCTGCCTGCAGGACGGAAGACCGGCGAGGCGTTTTAACTTTCGAAGCTGGGAATAGAGGTCCACGGACACGGTGGGCCAGGTGATGTCGAGATGCAGGAATCGGCAGCGGTCCCGAAGAAACGGGAGGTCGAAGGTGGTGCCGTTGTAATGGAGAAGGGCGCAGTCCGCGGGCAGTGCGCCGGCAAATGCCTGCAGCAGTTCGACTTCCTCCGTCGGCCGTTCGGAAAACCACTGGCAGAAGCGCCATTCGCCGCAGGAGCGCATAACCGCACCGATCATATAGACACAGGCTGCCGACGAGGACAATCCGGTGGTCTCGATGTCAAACCACACCGGTTCCGAGGCGCCGATGGGGCAGTACGCATCGTTTGTAAGCCAGGCCTCCATCACGGGCAGGAGACCGGCGTCCACAAGTTCGGTTAGCGGCTGTTCGACATAACGCATGATATAATCTCCGGAAACATCTCGATTTCGAGTATTACGGTAACAAATCTTTTGTGAGATTTCAAGCATAAATGGTCAGAAAATGGGTGCTTTTCCGAGAGTCCTGTGTTATACTGATAATCGGGAAATGATGTTCATTTTTCGGAGGTTTTTTATGATTGCGATGCTTCAGGGAAAGCTTGAATATATGACGGAATCCGAGGCGGTGATCCTGTGCGGAGGCGTCGGATACGAGGTGACGATGCCGGCGACGGACCTGTCGGAGCTGCCGGGGATCGGAGCCGAGGTACGGGTGTACACCCATTTGAGCGTGAATGAGAACACCGGCGTCAATCTCTTCGGATTTGCCACGAGAGAGGCGCTTGAGATGTTCAAACGGCTGATCACCGTAAGCGGGATCGGGCCGAAAGGCGCCGTTGGGATCCTGTCGACAATGTCCGTTTCGGACCTGCAGATGGCAATCCTCACCGAGGATGCGGCGACCATAGCGAAGGCACCGGGGATTGGCAAGAAGACGGCCGCGAAGCTGGTACTGGAACTCAAGGACAAGGTGGACTTCGCCGAGACGATCGAGTCGCGCCTGAACACAGGCGCCATGGCTGCGGCAGCGGCAGGCGGGAACACGGCGGCAGCGGAGGCGATCGAGGCGCTGGTGGCACTCGGGTACTCCCGCACCGATGCGGCGAAGGCCGTGGCAGCGGTTCCGGACGGCGACACCATGGACGCCGACGATCTGCTGACCCACAGCCTGCGGTTTATGTGAGAATTATCCACGCGCAGCTTGCGGTTTGCGGAGTGACTGACGGATCATGTGTTTTGGAAACGGTCGGCTGCGAATAGTATACGATACCGAATGATATAGGGGAAAAGAGATATGGCGAAACGAATCACGACAACCGAAGCGACCACCGAGGATGTAAAACTGGAAGGTTCGCTACGACCGCAGCGGCTGTCCGAGTACATCGGCCAGACGAAGGTGAAGAATACGATGGCAGTGTACATCGAGGCGGCGAAGGCCCGCGGCGAGGCGCTGGACCATGTCCTTTTGTTCGGACCTCCCGGACTGGGCAAGACGACCCTTGCGAACATCATTGCCAACGAGATGGGCGTGAATATCCGCCAGACGTCGGGACCGGCCATCGACAAGCCGGGCGACATGGCGGCCATCCTGAGCAAGCTTCAGAAGAATGACATTCTTTTCATCGATGAGATCCACCGCCTGAACCGTCAGGTGGAGGAGCTTTTGTATTCGGCGATGGAGGATTTCGGGGTCGATATCATCATCGGCTCGGGACCGGCGGCCAAGCCCGTGCGGCTGAAACTGCCGAAGTTCACCCTCGTGGGTGCGACGACACGCGCCGGCATGCTGACCGCCCCTCTGCGGGACCGATTCGGAGTGGTGGACCGGCTGGCATTTTATACGGTGCCGGAGCTTGCGTTGATCGTCCGTCATTCGGCCAATGTCCTGAATGTGGAGATCGATGAGGAGGGAGCGATGGAGATCGCAAGACGCTCCCGGGGAACGCCGCGACTGGCGAACCGCCTGCTAAAGAGGGTTAGAGATTTTGCCCAGGTGAAGGCGGACGGTGTCATTACTGCGGAGGTCGCGAGGGAGGCTCTTGATATCCTGGAGGTCGACCGGCTGGGACTCGACCAGATCGACCGCGGCATCCTGATGACCATGATCACCAAGTTCGGCGGCGGACCGGTGGGAACTGCGGCGGTGGCGACCACCATCGGCGAGGATCAGGAGACGGTGGAGGAAGTCTACGAGCCGTATCTGGTACAGACCGGGCTGATCGTGCGGACGCCCCGCGGACGAATGGTGACACGGGAGGCGTATGAGCACTGCGGGATTCCGTTCCCGGAGGGAAAATGACGAAGACTGCCGGTTTCGGCAGATGGAATAGACGGATTGTTAATACAAGGAGAAGAGGAGGCACGAGATGCAGAAACGTACGGAAGTAAAGGTAATCATCAATGACAGACCGTTCTGTATCATGGGAATTGACGACGAGGAGAACCTTCAGAAGATCGCGACATATTTGAACAGTAAATATGCCGCAGTGAAGGAGATCAAGGGTTACAAGAACCTCGACAAGGACAAGAAGGAGATGCTTGTGATGATCAATGCTGCGGACGATTATCTCAAGAGCCGTCAGCATCTCGCCGAGAAACAGACCGAGCTTGAGCAGAAGGATAAGGATATCTTCAACCTCAAGCACGATATGCTTGCCGATCGTGCCAGGATCAAGGAACTTGAGGATCAGTTGGAACAGGTAAAGGCGGCACGGATGGAAGACCAGAAGAAGATCGTGCGCCTTGAGACGGAAATCTCCAATTATCGGAAGGGCCGAAACTAACCTATGAGAGATCCCGACGGGAAAATTGAACTGTTGGCGCCGGCGGGTTCTTACGAAACGCTTTGCGCAGTGATCGAGGCAGGATGCGATGCAGTATATATCGGAGGACCGCGTTTCGGGGCGAGAGCCTACGCGGATAACCCCGACGAGGAACTGCTGCTGCGCGGGATCGGTCATGCGCATATGCGCGGCGTGAAAGTATACCTCACGGTCAACACCGTATTGAAGCAGACGGAACTCGGGGAACTGGATTCCTATCTGCTTCCTTTCTATGAAGCCGGACTGGACGCGGTGATCGTGCAGGATTTCGGTGTGATGAAACGGATCGCGGAGCATTTTCCGGGTCTGCCGATCCACGCGAGCACGCAGATGACACTGACTGACGCTGCTGCGGCATCCGTGCTTCCACCCGAGGTTACGCGGATCGTGCCGGCAAGGGAGCTGTCCCTTGAGGAGATCGCGAAGTTTTCCGCAGAGTCCGGGCGTGAGACCGAGATCTTTGTCCACGGTGCGCTGTGTTACTGCTACTCCGGACAGTGTCTTCTGTCCTCGATGATCGGTGGGAGAAGCGGCAACCGCGGCCGGTGTGCACAGCCCTGCCGCAAGCGGTACCGCTATGAGGAGAAGGACGCCGGGGAAGGATACTGGCTGAGCCCGAAGGATCAGTGCCTTCTGCCGCAGTTGGGGGAACTGTTGGACACGGGGATCGAATCCCTGAAGATCGAGGGCCGCATGAAGCGGCCGGAGTACGCGGCCGGAGTGACCGCGGTGTACCGCCGCTGGCTCGACCGGTATGAGGAGCTCGGCTCGAAGGCGTACGCAGAGTATGTGAAGGATCATCCGCAGGAGATGGCCGAGGATGTGGCTCTTCTGGCGGAATTATATAACCGGGGCGGATTTTGCGGCGGCTATGCCTTTGACAAAAAGGGCAGCACCATGATGGCGACGGATCGTCCCAACCACACCGGACTTCGCGTCGGAACCGCGAAGGTGACCGGCGGCGTCCGGCCGACGGCGGCAGCAACCTACACTGCGGAGATCGGGCCGGAGGAGGTGCTTGAGTTCCGCACGGGAGACGGATTTGTCTGCGGTGAGGTCACGACACCGAAGGATATGTCGAGATGGGATCCGTCAAAGCCGGTGCTGCTCCGGTGGGATGCGGGAAGCGGTAAGCTCCCGCGGCGTGTGGAGATTTACCGGATGCGGCAGGAGACGCTGCTTGCGGAGATCCGGGAGACATTTCTTGAGAAACAAAGAGATCTGCCGGTGTGCGGCCGGTTTACGGCGAAAGCCGGGGAGCCGATCCGGTTCACGGTGACGGATGAAGACGGAAGAGCGTGCGTGACGGTCGAGGGCGAGATCCCGCAGGCGGCGGTACAGAGCGCCACGGATGCGGAACAGGTCCTTGCCAAGCTCCGCCGGACGGGCGGTTCGGGCTATGCCTGGGACCAGTTGTCCGCGGACATCGGGGATGGATTGTTCCTCCCGGCGTCATGGCTCAATGAAATCCGGAGGGAAGCGCTGCAGGCGTACGAGGAAGCGGTCCTTCGAACCCGGTTCCGAAGCGTTCCGAAGGCCCTTCGGGACGAAGCAGAAGATGCAACGCCCTCGGAAGAGGATACTGTGATTTCCGGGGAAGATAAGGACACCGGCATCGCAACGGATGTGGAGGCACCCTCGGAAGAGCCTCTCCGCTGTGCGGTGAGCGTTATGACGCCGGAGCAGACGGAGGCGGCGCTGCGTGGCGAGAAGGTTACTGACCTGTTCGTGGATATGGAGGGCGCATACGACGCCTGCATCCACATTGTGCGCGCGGAGCGCGGTTTTCAGGCGGCGGAACACATTGCGGTGAGCATTGCGCTGCCGCGGGTCTGCAAGGGGGAGCGACGGATACAGATGCTTTCCGAGGTTGAGCGGCTTCTCGGGGATCCGCTGATCGAGGGCATCGTCGTCCGGACGCCCGACCAGCTGGCGGAGATCCCGAAATGGCGGACAATCCGTCCGGAACTTACGGTTCACGCGGATGACACCTTATATATGACCAATGAGCAGGCTGGGATATTCCTGCGGGAGTGCGGCATCGATCATCCCTCGGTCCAGGCGGAGCTTAGGAGAAGCGAGATCACCGGCGGCCTGGCGGCAGGATCCTGGATCACGGTCTACGGCCGATGCCCGCTGATGATATCGGAGCAGTGTCCCCATCGGACCGTACATGGCAGCGGCAGCTGCGGGAAGAATGCGGAGGGAACCCTTCGGGATGAGGAAGGCAATTCGATGCCGGTGCGAAGCGTCTGCCGGTACTGCCATTCCATCCTGTACAATGCGCACGTCACATCGCTTCTTACGGTGATGGAGGAGGTGCTGCAGAAACGGCCGTACGGGCTGCGGGTGAATTGCTCCACGGAAACCCGCCGGGAGACGGAGCTGGTGCTTCGGACGCTCGGGGAAGCCCTTGCGGGAGCTGTGACTGCGGAGCCATTTTCCGGAGTACCCTTTACGAAGGGGCATTGGCGCCGCGGCGTAGAGTAAACAGAAAAGGAGAAAGGACGGTATGAGCGACTTGTTGGAGCAGGCGATTGCGATTGCAAAGGATGCGCACAGGAATCAGGTTGACAAAGCGAACCGTCCTTATTTTCTGCATCCTGAGGCGGTTGCTTCCTTCGTGGATACGGAGGAGGAGAAGATCGTTGCGTACCTTCACGATGTGATGGAGGATCACCCCGATTACATGCCCGTGAGCGGATTCCGCGAGCTCTTCGGGGATCGGGTGACGGATGCTCTTTTGTTGCTCCGACATGATCGGGACGACTCCTACGCCGAGTATATCGAGAAGATACGAAGCTCGAACAACCGGCTGGCAATCCGGGTGAAGCTTGCGGACCTGCGGCATAACACGGACGTTTCCCGCGGGATTACCATCGCCGATCCGGAGGAGAGGAATCGGTTTTACGAAAAGAGAAACGAGAAGGTACAGGCCTGCTACATGCCCGCCATCCGCTGTCTGAGCGAGCAGCTGCGGCTGATTGATGAGGAGCAGAAAGAATAAATACTTGCAAAACCACGGCAAGAAGCGTATACTGAACCCAATGTAATACACCGATAGACAGGGGGTCTTGCTTATGGTTGAGGCTACTAGCTGTGGTGGTGTTGTTATTTTCAGAGGGAAGATCCTGCTGCTTTACAAGAATTATAAGCACAAGTATGAAGGATGGGTGCTTCCCAAGGGAACCGTGGAAGAAGGCGAAGAATTTCCCGAGACAGCAACCCGGGAAGTCAAAGAAGAGAGCGGAGCCGATGCGCAGATCGTCAAATATGTCGGGAAGAGCCAGTACACCTTCAAGACGCCGCAGGGCATGGTGAAGAAGGATGTGCACTGGTACTTGATGATGGCGGACAGCTATTACAGCAAACCACAAACCGAGGAGTATTTTGCGGATTCCGGGTTTTACAAGTATCACGAGGCCTATCACCTGCTGAAATTCTCAAATGAGAAGCAGATTCTGGAGAAAGCCTACAACGAATACCTGGAACTGAAGAAGAAAAATCTTTGGGGCAATCGAAAGTATTCCTGAATGAGAACGGGCCGTTTTACGACGGCTCGTTTTATTCCGTAATGATCATATCAGAGAGGATTCCGTTATGGAGAAACTGAAACTGTTGTACAAAAAATACCACGAGGTTATCATGTACCTCATCTTCGGCGTTGCAACGACGCTTGTGAACTGGATCACGACCTATGTGCTGCAGCATGTCTTCAAGCTGGCCGCAAAAGGATGGCAGTTCACGCTGACCAACGCGATCGCATGGATCGTGGCCGTGTTGTTTGCTTTCTTTACCAACAAGAAGTTCGTGTTCGAGAGCAAGACCGTCGGCGCGAAGGCGTATTTTACGGAGATGGCCAAGTTCATCGGCGCCCGCCTGGCGACCGGCGTGATCGAGATCGTCCTGCCGACGGCTCTCGTGAAGATCGGACTGAACCAGTCGCTGCTTGACTTCGAGGGCTTCTGGGCAAAGGCTGTCACCAGCGTGATTGTCATTATCCTGAACTACGTGTTCAGCAAGCTTTTTGTCTTCCGCAAGAAGAAATCCGCGGAGGACAGCGCGGCGGAAGAGGCCGCGGATGCGGATACGGCCGATAACGCAGAACAGGAGCAGTGCAATGAGTGACGAGCGATACACGGTAACGCGCACGGTAACCCTCAAAAAGGGCGAGGGCCGGAGTTTAAAGTCCGGCGGCCTCTGGGTCTACGACAACGAGATTGCGTCCGTGGCAGGCGGCGGAGAGAACGGCGCGCTGGCTGCGGTGAAGGATTTCGACGGGTATCCGATGGGGATCGGCGTGTACAATGAGAATTCCACCATCCGGGTGAGAATGCTCTGCCGCCGGCCGCAGACGGAAGTCACGGAGGAGTTTCTGCGGGAGCGTGTCCGCGCGGCGTGGGACTACCGGAAGAAGACGGTGGACACATCCTCGTGCCGCGTGATCTTCGGGGAGGCGGACTGGCTCCCGGGGATCGTGGTGGACAAATTTGCCGACGTGTTGGTCATCCAGTCGCTCTCACTCGGCACGGACCGGTTCAAGGACGTGATCCGCGACGAACTCCGCAGCCTTCTTGCGGCGGACGGAACGACGGTGCGGGGCATCTACGAGCGCAGCGACGCTAAGGTTCGCGAGCTCGAGGGCATGGAGCGCGTGAAAGGCTTTTTGAGCGATCCGTTCGATACCATGGTGGAGATTACGGAAAATGGCGTCCGCTACGAGGTGGACGTTAAGGACGGCCAGAAGACCGGCTTCTTCCTGGACCAGAAATACAACCGTCTGGCGATCCAGAAGCTGTGCAAGGGCGCTTCGGTGCTGGATTGCTTTACGCACACGGGATCCTTTGCACTCAATGCCGGGATCGCCGGAGCGAAGGACGTGCTCGGCGTGGATGCATCCGAACTCGCAATCCGTCAGGCGGAGAGAAATGCCGAGCTGAACGGGTTGGGCGACCGGGTGAAGTTTCAGACGGCAGATGTGTTTGACCTGCTTCCGAAGCTGGAGGCGGAGGGACGGAAGTTCGATGTCGTGATTCTTGATCCCCCGGCGTTTACGAAATCCCGCACGGCAACCAAACAGGCAATCAAGGGATACCGCGAGATCAACATGCGCGGACTCCGCCTTGTGAAAAACGGAGGATTTCTTGCGACCTGTTCCTGCTCACATTTCATGACGCCGGAGCTCTTCACGGAGACTATCGGTCAGGCAGCCGCAAGCGTACACCGCAGGCTTCGGCAGGTGGAGTACCGCACGCAGTCGCCGGATCATCCGATCCTGTGGGCAGCGGACGAGTCCTACTACCTGAAATTTTTCATTTTCCAGGTCTGCGAGGAGCGGTAACGAGGACCCTTAAACACACGCGCCACAAAAATTCAAAATAATGCAATAATTTTTGTCACAACAGAAAAACGGTCAGAAAAATAAAATGAGGGAGACTTCGCGTCTGCCTCATTTTTTCGTCTGCGAAAATCATGCGGAAAGCCCTACTATATATAGTAGGAGTCTCCTAGATATAGGAGAACGTGTAACAAATTGTTCTACTTTAGTAGTAAGCTTTTCCCGAAAGATGTTACATATTCAGCCGGATTTCGGCATGCCGGAAACTGTGTCGGAAATGTTAAAAAACCTTGAAATCAAAGGGATTGCGCGTTTTGGGGTTGATTTTCCACCTTCCCTGTGGTATGATGTTCGCGTAACATTTATGTAACAATTGTGTAACATTTGACAGTTAACATTTTGCAGATCAGCATTATTACACGCATATATCGAATATTATCAAGACAAACAGGAGACAGTTTCCTATGAGTATGAGTAAGGTAATGAGAAGGGTGATCGCTCTGCTTCTGGCAGGCTTGACCGCTTTCGGAATCGCTCTCGGCCCGCACTTGTTCAGTTCGGTTTCCGCAGACAGAAAGACCGGTGAAGATCTGGCAGCAGAACATCAAAGACTTGCCGATCTCCACAAGAACCAGACGAATAACGATGCCCTTGACAACCTGCAGATGGGAGATTCCTCCCAGGATGTGATCCCCGGACTGGTGATCGTGGATTCCGGAAAGGGAAGCGCTGCGCCGGATGCGTCCTTGAGCCGCGTTGACGCTGCTTACCGCACATTTTCCGGCGATGCGATCGACACCTGGGAGGCGGAACAGCTTCTTGCCTCACCGCAGAATACGATTGATGATATGACAAGTCCCAATCCTCCTTCGCACTCGATGTTTGCGAACACTCCTGTTCTTAAGGATGAACCGGGCGAGGGAGCTTTGGCGGATGATCCTGCGGCGACGACCCCGGATGACGGAGCCGAGCCTGTGGATGATGATCCCAACGAGCCTGCGGATGAGAAGGCTGTATACACATTTACCGAAGTAGATAAACAGGTGTACTTCACCGCGGTTGTCGACGCACACAGCGGTCCGGATGCGGAGAGCGAGATTGTCCATCAGTTTACGCCCGGCAGCCTGGTCCACGCCAGCGGCATCTGCAACGAGACCGGTTGGTATCGGATCGAGTACACCCAGAGAGGTGTTGCATATACCTGCTATACCAGCGACGAGAATCTGAAGGAATCGGCTTCGCCGAGCAGACCTTCGCCTACTCCTACGCCGGAACCGACGGCAACTCCTACGCCGACGGAAACTCCGAAGCCTACGAATACGCCGAAGCCTACGAGTACTCCGAAACCTACGAGTACCCCGAAGCCCACGAGTACGCCGAAGCCTACGGAAGCTCCGAAGGCAACCGCAACGCCGACTCCTACACCGAAGCCGACGGCGACACCGACACCGACTCCTACTCCGGAGCCGACCGCAACGCCTACGCCTACTCCGACACCGGAGCCGACCGCAACGCCCACGCCGACGCCCACTCCGAAGGATGAACTTCCGTATAAGATCGAGTCCCTCGATAAGACGATGTACACCAAGTCGGCGGAAGTCAATGTGAGGTCCGCACCTGTGGTGTCCTCGGACAACAAGGTCGCAACCATCAAGGAATTCGGCAAGTCCGTTCATGTTATCGGCAAGACCAACTACAAGGATAATGCATGGTATTACGTGGAGTATAACGGTGAGAAGGTATTCATCCACGCCAACATGCTTTCGGATTCCGTGGCATCGGGAAGCACGGAAGTTACCAGTGATGTGATCTTCAATCTGTTCGTCGTAAGCGCGAAGCACAAGGATCTTCCTTACCGGGCAAGCAACACCTGGTCCGGAGCGGACTGCTGCGGTTATGTGCAGGTTCTCTTCAAGGAAGTTCTGGGAATCGACCTGGGACGTTCCGTGCCGGAGCAGATGCGTAATGCGACGAAGATTTCCTGGGATGAAGCAAGACCGGGCGACCTGGTTTGCACGACCCACGATCCGTATACCGGCGGCAACCATGTCGGTATCTACATCGGCAAGGTGGACGGACATTACTGGTATCTGTCCCAGTCGAAGTATCATGTGCACATCGGTTACATGGAGGGCAGCAGTAAGCACGGCAATTACCGCGAAGAGTATGCCCCGTACCGTGTGACGGACAAGAAGACCTCCAAGACAGCGGAGGAGATCTTCAACTATCTTATCGAACAGGGTGTGCGCAAGAATAATTATTGACGCATTTTACTACAGTTTCCTCACTTAGAAAAATAAGTTCACAGGAAAGCGCCTGCGGCTATGAACCGCGGGCGCTTTGTGATATACTGTATAGCTGTAAGAGGAAAATACGGAGGGTTGGTATGGACAACGAAACAAACAATAAAACGACGGAGCCGAAGAGCGGTTCCGTCGCCGGAAGATGGATCGTCATTGCCGTGGCAGTGATGGCCATCGTAATTGTCGGACTCATCATCGCTTTGGTGAAGGCGAACAATAAGAACAAACCGGAGGAGAACAAGCCGGTTCCGACGATCAATGCGGAAAATTCACCCACATCCGCCGAGACACCGACCCCGACGGGGGCGGCAATAACCGACGCGGTTCCCACAGGGGAAGTCACAGGCACGCCGACGCCGGAACAGACTCCGACAGGCAAGCCTGTTGCCGGAACTCCGACGCCGACTGCCGCAGGAACACCTTCGGTCACGGCGACTCCGACGGTGAAGCCGGAGGAGATCAAGGGATATCTTGTGGAGTACTCTGCGGGCAATACCTGGGCTGACGGCGGAGTAACGATGTTGAACTTCGAGATCGGGATCCGCAACGGCAGCGACAAGCCCATCAGCGACGGATGGAAGCTGGTGCTCACCATCGACGGGCTTGCGAAGGCTGACGGCTGGAACGGGACATTTTCCGTCAAGGACAATACCCTGACCATAACGAACGCAAACTACAACGGGGATATTGCCGTGGGAGCCACACAGGTGGTCGGCTGCAATCTGGGGATCAAGGCGGACAAGCTCAAGGTGACCAAGGCGACGCTCAACGGTGTTGAATGCACCGTGCGCGCGGGCGTGGTGGACCAGAACCGCCAGAACAACAACCAGGGAAACAACGGCAACAACGGAAATAACGGCAACAACGGCGGCAATGTGAACGTAGCCGACCTGCTGAAACGGCCGGCGAAGTCCGTGCAGGGAGACGACTGGCTTCACACGGATGGAACGAAAATCCTTGATAAGGACGGAAAGGAAGTCTGGCTGACCGGCGTGAACTGGTTCGGTTACAACACGGGAACAAACCTTTTCGACGGTCTGTGGAACTCCAAGATGGAGCCCACCATCAAGGCTATTGCCGATCACGGCTTCAACCTGATCCGTGTTCCGATTTCCGCGGAGCTGATCAACCAGTGGGCGGAGGGCGTTTATCCTACCGCCAACTATAATCACGCGTACAACGAAGTCCTGAACTCCATGAACAGCTTGGAGATCTTCGATTATTTCCTGGCGCTTGCGGAGGCCAACGGCCTCAAGGTCATGCCGGATATCCACAGTGCGGAAACCAACGCCTCCGGGCACAATGTGAATCTGTGGTACACCCAGAAGGTGAGCGAAGAGGATTGGCTCCGGGCGCTGGAGTGGATGGCGAAACGGTACAAGGACAACGATACCATCATCGCCTATGACCTGAAGAACGAGCCTCACGGAAAGCCTTACGAGAAGGACGGCGCTGCAATCTGGAATGACTCCACGAAGGCGAACAACTGGAAATACGCGGCGGAGAAGGCGGCAGCCCGTATCCTTGCGGTGAATCCCAACGTGCTGATCCTCGTGGAGGGGACCGAAATCTTCCCGAAGGATCTGACGACCAACGCGGATTTCCATTCCACCGATGAAAAGGATTACGACTTCAACTGGTGGGGCGGCAACCTTCGGGGCGTCAAAGAGTATCCCGTGGACCTGGGCAAGTATCAGAACAAGCTGGTGTACTCGCCCCATGACTACGGCCCGACGGTATACAAACAGCCGTGGTTCAACGGCTCTTTCGATTACGACAGTCTGATGAAGGACTGCTGGCACGACAACTGGTTCTACATCTACGAGGAAGGGATCGCACCGCTTCTGATCGGCGAGTGGGGCGGCTTCATGACGGAGCCGAACATCTCCTGGATGAAGCTGATGCGCCAGCTGATCAAAACCTATCATCTGAATCACACCTTCTGGTGCTTAAATGCCAACTCCGGCGATACCGGAGGACTGTTGAAGGATGATTTTACGACATGGGATTCCGAAAAATACGAGTTCGTGAAGGATGTGCTTTGGCAGCAGAACGGCAAATTTGTCGGACTGGACCACGCAATCCCGCTCGGTGAGAACGGGATTGCGCTGACGGCGGCTAAGGGACTTCAGTAGGATTTGCAGATACGGGGAAGCGTTGGAAAACAACGTTTCCCCATATTTTATTAACAAAAAACATGAATTCGCAACACAATTCCGTCATACTTCTATAGTATCCTTGAGACAACGGAACGGAAGTTCCTGTGGGTCTAAGAGAGAAAAGAGGGATTTTTACTTATGGAAGAAAACAACAATCAGGTGTATTACGGGGGCACGGCACCGGTTCCGCCCACACAGGCGGAAGATGCCTATATTCGTCGGATCGACGAGATGGCCAAAGAGCGCGAGGAGGAGAAGAAACCGAAGAAAGCGTCGCTGTTCGCAAGATTTCTCGGATTCCTGCTGCTTGCCATTGTGATCGGCGTCGTCGGCGGCGGGACCTACTACGGAATAGAGCGGTACCTCGGAGACTCCGAGACAGAGAGCACCTCGAAAAAGGATAATTCCCGTGCGGCGAAGCAGTCGGGTGAACTGGCACCGACGAAGGCTATTGAACTGGCTCAGTCCGGAGAGCCCGGGGACACGAAGGCAATGCCGGTTACGGCGGTTGATGTCTCCGCGGTTGTCGACAGCGTGATGCCTGCGGTTGTGGCAATCAACAGCTTTTCGACGGTTACCAGATATGACTTCTGGAGCGGTCAGAGCACGGATTCCGAGCAGGCGCTGGGAAGCGGATCGGGGATCATCATCGGACAGAACTCCGGCGAGGTTCTGATCGTTACCAACAACCATGTTGTGTCCGGCGCAAACCGGGTGGAGATCGTGTTCTGTGACGAGTCCAAGGCACAGGCGATCATCAAGGGAACGTCGGCAACGTCGGATCTTGCGGTTGTTGCGGTTCCGTTCTCCGAACTGACAAGTGAGACGGCAAGCCTGATCCGTGTGGCCCGCATCGGGGATTCCGACAGCGTCAAGGTCGGACAGATGGCCATCGCCATCGGTAACGCCCTCGGATACGGCCAGTCCGTGACGGTGGGTTACATCAGTGCCCTGAACCGCGAGGTTACCGTAGACAATGTTACGTATACGCTGATCCAGACGGATGCAGCGATCAACCCCGGCAACAGCGGCGGTGCGCTTTTGAATCAGTACGGCGAAGTGATCGGTATCAATTCCGTCAAATACTCCAACTACTCGGTGGAGGGCATGGGATTTGCCATTCCGATCAGCAATGTCCGTGAGATCATCGAGAACCTGAGCAACAGAGAACAGCTGGATGATTCCGAAAAGGGATTTTTGGGAATTGCAATGTCGCAGGATGTGACCGGCAGCTATTCCACGATGCTTGACATGCCGCAGGGCGTGTATGTTCAGGAGCTTGTGAGCGATTCCCCGGCGGAAAAAGGCGGCATGCGCCCCGGCGATATCATCACAAAGATCGGCAATGAGAAGATTTCCGGTATCGGTGATGTTCAGGAGATCATGAGCTATACCAGAGCGGGAACCGAGATCACCGTGACGGTGGCAAGACGCGCCCAGAACGGGGAGTTTGAGGAGACGGAACTGAAGATTACCCTCGGCAGCTACGAGGATGCCGTCAAATCACAGAAGAAGAGACAATAGACAGGGGTAAAACCCGCATACAGTACCACAATACAGAACACAAGCAAG
>Ga0310696_10001986_pt1 | contig 28151 bp, 23 predicted proteins | sample AusTroGonzalo_MG_4_FD_203885 | JGI IMG/M metagenome (GOLD analysis project Ga0310696, IMG submission 203885) | Bovine rumen microbial communities from tropical cattle in Woodstock, Queensland, Australia - Gonzalo_02 (v2) (version 2) | ecosystem: Host-associated > Mammals > Digestive system >...
TGCTGTGAATAATCCGTAACCCATTTTTCTCTCTCCAATTTTTAATCTCTCTACTCCTATATAAAGTATTTCTCTTTTAAAAAATTGCTTTTTTGTATATATCATTCGTAACATGTCTTAACATGCAAAACCTATGTAACACATGGATTTTGACGATTAGAAAATAAACTCAAATTAAAAATTTTACATTATTTTTAATATTTTGTGTTTGTTTTATTATATTTATCAGGGTAATTAAGATACAGATTGGTGTTATTATGAATTTTTGGTATACTTGGCAGATAAATTATTTGTTATTTCTGCAGCATCTCAGAGATATTACGGGCGGAATATTTGACAATTTCTTTCTGAATATCACACACGGCGGCGAAACAATAATACCCTCAGGAATAATTGCCGTAATATACTGGTGTATAAACACTGAATTTGCATCTTTTATACTTTTAAACCTCGGTATAAGCACTTTTATAAGTGATTTGCTAAAAAACATTGCCTGTATTTACAGACCGTGGATTTTAGACAGCAGAATTCAGCCTGTTCCCAAAGCATTAGAAATGGCGGGCGGGTACTCTTTCCCGAGCGGACACACGCAAAATGCCGTTTCCATTTGGGGTTCAATGGCATATAAAACCAAAAATAAAATTTTTACGGCATTATTAATTATTTTTATACTCTTAATTGCGTTTTCGAGAAATTATCTCGGCGTTCACACTCCGCAGGATGTAATCGTATCGCTTGTATTCACAGCTGCCGTTATTTTTATTTCTCCGAAACTTTTACAATGGATTAACAACGGAAAAAACAGAGATATTTGGGTTTATCTGATTGCAGTATTTTCTCTGGTTGCATGTCTGGTATTTGAACATTTCAAATCATACCCCATGGATTATGTCAACGGTCAGCTGCTTGTTTCTCCCGCAGAAATGAGAGTAAGTGCATTCCCGAAATTCGGTTTATTCCTCGGAATATTTACGGGATTATTTTTAAACCGCAGATTTATACATTTTGACGGTTCAGAGGGGTCTTTGCTTCAAAAAATAATAATAGCGGTTACAGGTATTCCGATTTTTTATCTGATATATTTTAATTTTTGCGATTTTCTTTTAAATTATACGGCGAAGAAATTTGCGTTATTTATTTCGTCTTTTGCGACAATATTCTTCGCAATGGTGATTTACCCGCTCGTAATTTTATTTATCCGGAAACTTTTAAAAAACAAAGGATAATGTTGTTTATTTAAAAATGTAAAATTAACGGAAAAATATAACAAAAAAACTTTTTTAGGGAATTTAAAACTGTCAGTGAAAGGAACAGACAATGAGAATAAACAAAATAATTTCCAATTTTAATATAAATGTACAAAAGCCAACACAAATTACACCAAAAACAAAACCTATGCCTGCGGACAGTGTATGTTTTACGAATATTTCCCCGCAAAAAACAAACGATGAAAAATTTGTGGAATTAAGAGATAAAATTTCTCCCGAAATGCAAAAGTTAAATTCGACAACGGAAGCTGCAGCCTGGGATTTCTACATTAACAGCACTCCCGAAAATCTTGAAAAATCAAATGCTGCAGAAAATTTAAGAAATGACTTTTTCGATAATAAAGAAATATATTCGCAAATGAAAAATATCAGCGATAACGGCGGTGTTAAAGAAAAACATCTTCAAAAGCAATTCAGAAATCTGGCTGCTGCATTCGGTGACGGAATTGAGTACAAAGAAGAACTTAAACAAATGAGAGAAAAAGAAAATGAAATCTCTCAAAAGTTAAACTCTTTTCAGATGACAATTGACGGAAATAACGTTTCCAAAGCACAAATTCAAAAAATAATGGAAACCGAAACAAACCCCGAAATGAGAAAAAAAGCTGCCGACGCAAAGATTGCTTCGGGTGATTTAATTGCAGAAGACCTTGTTGAACTTGTGAAAATCAGAAACGATTTTGCAAAGAAAAAGGGATTTGACAACTATTTTGATTACAAAATTGCACAGGATTATGATATCCAGCCGAAAGAACTCGACAAACTTTTAAGTGATGTTTCCAAAAACATAAAAAATGCAAATGCAAAAGTAATGACAGATAAAAAACAGGATTTGGCGCAGGCTTTCGGAATAAATCAGGAAGATTTAAGAAGTTATCACTTCGGTCTGCTGACCGGAGAGGACCCCGAAAAACTGGTAAATGACCAAATTAAGACAAAAGAGCAGGTGGTTGATATTTCCAAAAAAGCTTATGCAGGAATGGGATACAATGTTGACGAACTGCCGATAACTTTAGACTTATTTCCGAGAGCAAACAAAAATACCCACGGATTTTCTTTCCCGATTGAACCCGGAAAGGATGCAAGAATATTGGCAAACCTGACAAACAACGTTTCAAGTGTCGATACTCTTATGCACGAACTCGGACACTCAGTATTTACGGTAAAAACAGATTCTTCACTTCCGTATATGACACAGGATACAACAAGCACAATGACGGAAGCCGTAGCAATGATGATGGGTGATATGATTAGAACAGAGGGTCTTGCAAAAGATTTGGTTTCACCCGAAGTAAATGAAAAATTTGCAAAATCACTGGGAAGCGAAGAAGTTAATTTCGTCGGACACTCAATGACCATTATCGAATTTGAAAGAGCTATGTATAAAAATCCCGATCAGGATTTGAAACAATTATGGAAAGATTTATGCGTTCAGTACAAAGGAAGAAGTCCGCAGGACGAAGCAACAAACGAATGGGCAACCGTTCCTCACTATCTTTCTCACCCCGCATATTATCAAAATTACTTCAGAGCATCGTTAATCAAAGCTCAGTTGTATGAAGCCCTGACGAATAAATTCGGAAAACTCACCGAAAATCAGGATACTGCTGAATATCTGAACGAAAATCTGTTCCAATACGGTGGTTCAAAAGACGATAATGAAATTTTGACGGATATAACAGGAAAAGAACTTTCTGCGGAAGCTTTCTGCAAAAGAATTAATAAATTAGTTCTTGAAGAAGCATAAAAAAAACGGATTGTCCAAAAGGCAATCCGTTTTTTATTTAACAAATTGCCCATCGGCTGTTTTTGGCTTAAAATTAGAAAAAACAAAGGAGAAAATTTATGGGAATAATGAGCGGTAAAAAAGGTATCATATTCGGTGTCAGTAACACAAGCGGAATTGCTTACGGAATTGCAAAACAACTTTTTGAAGAGGGTGCCGAAATAGCATTTACTTATGCAAATCAGGCAATGGAAAAAAGAGTCCGTCCCATTGCGGAATCAATGAATGCAAAAATGATTGAAGAATGCGACGTCACAGACGAAAATCGTTTAAAAGAAGTTTTTGAAAAATACAACAACACTTATGACAGTTTAGATTTTGTCATCCATGCCGTAGCATTTGCAAACAGGGAAGATTTGACAGGAGAATTTATAAACACCTCTCATGACGGCTGGAATTTAGCTCTCGGAGTCAGCGCATACTCACTCGTTGCAATTGCAAGAAACGCAAGACCTTATATGAAAAACGGCGGTTCAATCTTCTCTCTGACCTATTTGGGTTCTGAAAAAGTAGTTGCAAACTATAACATAATGGGTGTCGCAAAAGCAACTTTGGAAGCTTCAACAAGATATCTTGCAGACAACCTCGGCAAAGACGGCATCAGAGTGAACTGCATTTCGGCAGGTCCCGTTAAAACACTTGCAGCAAAAGGCATAGGCGGTTTTGACAAAATGCTTAAAGCAGCAGTGTTAAAAGCTCCCATGGGCAGAAACGTTACCCTTGAAGATATCGGAAAAACAGGTGTTTACCTCGCTTCCGATTTGTCAAGCGGTGTTACGGGCGAAGTTATCCACGTTGACTGCGGCTGCCATGCAGTTTATGCCTCAATTAAAGAAATGGACGTGATTTCAAAGGGCGCAGCTTTGGAATAAGTGCAAAACATCAGAACACAAAGAGTCTAAAACCTGTCAAAACGGTTTTAGGCTCTTTTGTATCAGTGTAAATAGTTCATGTTGCCTTGTTTAATAATATACGAAGAACAACTCCAACCTTCAGATTCTAAAGTGCAATCAACCCAACTACCGTTGCTCATGTACGGATAAACACCGTCAGGCGTTATATGATAAAGAAAAATATCTCTTCCCAAAGTATTCGGTTTTTTGGTACCGTTTACATCATACCAGACTTCCGCACATACATTACTAAGTCCGCCGTTACTGTCAGAACACTTATTAATTGCTGTTTTAAACCACATAACACTTCCGTCAGCCAAAATAACTTTGTAATATTTTGCTAAAGTATTAAAGTTTTCAAAATACAACAGACCATTTAGCCTGTATGTTCCGTCACTTTGATAGCAATCAGTACCGGAACCGCAATCTTTTGTAACGGTAATATATGGTTTTAAAAAGTCCCAAAATTTTGAAACACTCGCATACCTGTCACCGGCAACGTGATAATCCCATGCTTCAAGAGAACCGTTTTGAACTTCGGCAAGTTTTTTTGCCTGACCGAGAATACTCAGACCTTTCTTAACCTTTGAGACAGTTGAGCTTTCGACATAGGTATTTATAAGCGGTGAAATTGTCAAAGCCGCAACAACACCGATGATTACAAGAGTTATCAAAACCTCTGCAAGCGTAAAGCCATTTTTGAATATTCGTGATTTGCGCCTTAAATTTTCCATGCGTTAAGTATAACATATTTTGAAAACAGAAACTGGCGCACCACTGCTTCTATTCTATTCTATTCTATTAGAGAGCCTATGGCTATTGGGTTTTGATGTCAATTATTTTTTGTAAATTTTTGTTAAATATTTATTTTTCTGTAATGTTTTGTAATGTTTAAAAGTTTATCAGGACATGGATTATTAATTTAGTCAAAACGCCTTTCTTTTAAAAGAAAGGCGTTTTATTTTTCAGTCAGTCAAAGATGTTAAAAACATTGCAGCAATCGCCGCAATGCAGCAATTCATCATCCTCAACACAACCACATCCGCAACCCTCATCACGGCAAACCTCGGGTGTACACGCACATCCGCAATAGTCCTCATGATAATACGGCTTACAATTACAGTTTTCATTTTCCAAGACAACTCACCTCCAAACATTTACAGTTTAATCTTTTGGGGATAAATTGTCATTACAAAAACGAATTATATCTGATATCAGAAAAAAGGACTATAAATCAATCCCTTTTGATTTTAAATAACCGACAAGCTCTTCAAAATGACCATCATACCGATAAGCTTCCATGCCTGCTTTTCTTGCGCCGTTGCAATTAGCTTCAAGGTCATCTATAAACAGGCATTCTGACGGATTTAAGTCATACTTCTCAAACAATTTTTGATAAATCTTGATTGAGGGTTTACAGCATTTTTCCTGATAAGAAACAACACCGCCGTTCATAAATTTCATGCAATGAATATCTCTTTTCAGAAGAGGAAATCTTTTGCAGGCATTGGAAAGCAAATAAACTCCATATCCTTTGGAATGAAGAGTTTTAACAAGAGTGCTTGTTTCCGGAATAATCGGCAGGCAATAATGCCAGTTGTCAAAAACCTCTTCCAAATCATCGTGATACTCTTCGGGAAGCTTTGATTTTGCAATTTTCAAAACCTCTTCTTCCGAAATTGTACCCTCATCAAGTTTACTCCATTCGGGAATTTCAAACAAAGCCTTTGCTATTTTTTCAATTTTATCCGTATCATCCGTAAATCTCCGCACAATACCCCGGGGATTCCATTCAACAAGTACATTCCCCATATCGAAAACAATATTTCTGTAAGCCATAAAAACTCCCTATAAACACATAAATATATTCTTTTATTAAAACACTCATTTGTCAAGAATAATAAATCATTTATAAAATATTGATTTACTGTTTTGTTTAACGGATATTAGATTTGCCGGTAATTGCAGACGAAAGGTTTTAAAAATGGATAAAGAAAATACACTGTACATGGATTTGAAAGACGGAAGAGTTGTAATCGAAATGTTTCCCGAAAAAGCTCCCGAACACGTAAAAAGAATAAAAGAACTCGCAAGAGAGGGTTTTTATGACGGATTGAGTTTTCACAGAGTTATTGAGGACTTTATGGCACAAACAGGCGACCCGCTTGGCAACGGAACCGGCGGAAGCGGTAAGAAGCTGAAAGCCGAATTTAACGACCTGCCCCACGAACGGGGAACTGTTTCAATGGCAAGGTCAATGCACCCCGACAGCGCCGACAGCCAGTTTTTTATCTGCTTTAAAAACTGCAGCTGGCTTGACGGTCAATACACAGTTTGGGGTAAAGTAACCGAGGGCATGGAATTTGTCGATAACATAAAAAAAGGAGATTCATTCTCCAACGGTTCGGTCGACGACCCGGATTTAATCATAAAATTAACTGTTGCGGCCGACGAACAGTAGAATACTTTCAACTCAATAAAATATAACAGGACAAAGATTTATCTTTGCCCTGTTTTTGTAAGATTTAGTAATTTTTCGTGAATTAGTTAAATATGTTCGATGTCGTTATGTTAGTAACCTTGCTGACACCGTTTTTCGTATTAACATTAGTCAGCTGCGAAAATACCTCTTTAGCACCGTTTGCAACCTGAGTATCTTTTACATAAGACTTGCTGATACTCGTTTTTGTACTTGAAGATTTATTGTCCGTAGCACCCCACATAACTTCATCCGTGTCATTTCCGTTAGTACCGCTCGTTCCCAACGAACCGAATGCCATAGAACCGTCCGAATATTTTTTCATATATTCAAGACTTGTGTTATCTTTACTGTCGTTAAATACGAGCTGCGAACCGTCACTAAACGTTCTCGTTCCCGTTTTCTTATCATAAGAAGTCTGCGTTATACCATTTTTTTCATTCAACTGCTCTATCTGATTTTTTACATTCAGAACGTTGTCTTTTGTAACGTCAAAATTGCTTGAATTTTCACCCTTGCTGAGCAAGTCACTGAAAATGTTTTTTACCTGATTGTCTTTTTGTGTTGCCAACGGATTATTATATTCCTTATTTTGGTTTATTTTTACTCCGTTTAAACCGTTGATTGAACCTGCCATAGTTTATACCTTTCTTTTTTTAATTACACCCGAGTCAGTAATCGACACTTTTAGCCATGAACTTTAATAAAAATTTTTGATTTTTGAAATTGATAAGCAAAATTATTATTTAATCAGCCTTTTACCCATTTTTTATTTTAACATTTCTTAATATTTATTTTATGACAAAATTCAACTTTCAGCAAGCCTGATAAAATATAAAAAACAAAGCACTCTTTTTTAAAAGCATGCCTGTCTTACAAATAATTATTTATTAATATTCCTATTTAATTTTAATATCATAGCCGAGAACACGAAGCATTCTGACGATGGTATTTAATTTGGGCATTGAATCACAATTGAAGATTTGATACATCTTTGTTCTTCCGAGTCCTGTTTTTTTGCTGAAACGGTATAAAGTATATTTTGACCTGATTATTAATCCTAAAGAGCGAAAAAATTTATTATAGTTTCCGTCAGTTTCATAACAAGCCAATGCGTCATTCATATACTTTGCAATAAATTTTTTATCATTTAACTGTTCAGGAGTAAGTTCTTTTAATTCTACAAAATCTGCTTTTGCCATTTAATATTTGTCCTTTTATTAATTAATTGTCTATAATAGGTGTAATAAAAATTTAATATTTTGTCAAGATTAATATATTTATAAATAAGCTTCAAATAAGCTTTGTTATGCCCGTTAAAAATTTTAAAAAAAATAAAGGGCAGACCAAAGTCTGCCCAATATTCTTTGTATATACGAACTTTTTTATTTGTTCATAATGTTATTCATCCAGTCGGTAAAAGAAGAGTTGTTGTTATTTTCGACATTACAGTTATTGTCTGCTTCTGCATCACTGCAGGGTTTATATGTACTGATTTTATTACCGAATTTATTGTATTCTGTTACACCATCTGTTGTGGGTTTATATGTTCTTACAACATCACCTGATTTGTTATATTCTTTCGTTACACCGTCAGGAGCCGTTCTCCACCAGATATCATCGCTCTTTTTACCGTTATTATCGTATTTGTTGGTTATTCCGTTTTCATCCGTTTTATATTCGGCAACCTTGCTGTTTGAGCTGTTGTATTCCGTAACGGTTCCGTCAGGAGCTGCTTCAAAAGCAGACAACTTTTCTGCATCCCTGAATATTCCGTTTGAATATTTTGTTGTTACACCTGTAGAATCCGATTTATACGTAACATATTTATTTCCCGTTGCCGTGTATGCACAGGTATTAGCCGTTTTACCCGCATTATTTTTAGCTATAAACGAATCGAAACCCATTTTTTCTCCTTTTAACTACTGAAATAATCTCTATAAGATTATAAACGTATTTAATCTGAAAAAATTGCCCCGCAAATTTTTTTTATTAATACTTCTTAATGTTTGGTATCTTTGCAGATGTTGACTTTCCGAAATAAAACAATATCGTTTTTGGTTGTTTTGTGCAACAGAAAAAGATATTTTTGCTAAAATATTTTTGGTATATTTTATTTTTTCTGCAAGGAGTTTTTTAAATGAAAAAGAGTTTGTGCCTGATTCTTTTGATTTTATTTATGGTCAATAGTTCTTTTTTACCCGTTTTTTCTTCTGATATTCAAAAATATGATTATATTTCAGATAATCTTTCCGAACAACAAAAAAATTTTGTAAAAAGCATCAGCCGGTCAAATAATAATTTAAAAACAGCAGAAAAACTTATCGAACTTAATCTTTTGGATGATTGTAAAAACAGTTTGAAAAACAAATTCGGTTCAAATTATTATTCTTCACAGTTATACCTGATAGCAAAGGTAAATCCCGACAATTTGTCAAAAAAAGAATTAAAAAAAATTGATAAAGATTTTGGTTCTGATTACATAATTCAGATAGATAACAATTTTTATAACGGAATTGCCAAAACAGATTTTACGGAAAATCATCTTAAAAGTACCGTAAACATTTATGATAAATTCTATTTTAAAAATATTAAAACTCTTAAAAAATATCTTGAAATTCAGCAAAAATATTCATTAAGTGAAGAAACAATGAATAATATTATGGATGATACAAATAAATTGGCAAGACAATTGAAAACTTTACAGAAAGCACTTGATGACGGTTTATATGAAAAATTTACCCAATATTCCCACAATAAAGGTATTGCCGTATATTACGGCGATTTTCCTAAAAATTATGAGGCGGTAAAAAAAATAGAAAGTTCAAAATATCTGTCAGAAGCTCAGAAAAAGTCGGTATATAAAAACAGAAACAATTTGATTCAGGCTGATGGAAAGTATTATAAAAATCTGTATAAAATTGAAGATTTTTCTGTTGTTAAAAATATCGAATTTTACAGTAAAACAAAATATAAAAATACAAAGAATATTAAAAAATATAAGGAATTTCAGAAAGAATACAATCTCGATAATAATACTATGGATAATGTATGGGCAGACAGCAAACGGCTAAAAAGGAATAAAAAACTAATTTGTAATGCGATAAAAGATAAAACTTATTTTGATTATGTCAGATATATAAGGCATAAAGGTTATAAGTTTAAAGAAAATTATAAGTCTTATATGTATCTTAATAAGAATTCAAACTTTAATGAAAAACAAATAAGAGCAATCATTAAAAATGATGGTTATCCGAATGTTGCAATAAATCCTTTTTATTGGGGAAATAAAGAACAAAAAATAAAAAAGACCTTAAAGAAGAATAATATGACAGAAAAAGAGCAATATGAACAAATTCTGGAACGGTTATATTACAGACGACCGACAACGGAAGAATGGATTAGTGATGCTGCGACAAAATTATTTATCAGCGCATTAATACTGAGCGGTATAGGAACAATCGGAGGAATAATGGCACTTGCTGCTTATAGTGATTCGGGCGGAACTTTTATTAAAATTGTCTGGTAAATATAATTAAAAAAACCTGCAGAAGTTATAATCTTTTTATAAAATTCAAAACAGATGTAATTTAACACTCAGTACAAGATTTAATTAACTGTGAGATTGAGATTATAAACATAGAGAATATTCGCTTGTATAGCCAAGTTCTAAAGAAATTATTTTATGTGGGAATATCTTTTTGTGCTATAATTACTCTATTAACTTTTGATGTTATTAAAAAAAAACAAATGAATAAATATGCTAAAAATCGTAATACAAGGACTTTTAGCACAGGAGGGTATGAATGTATAAAAAAGTCTTTTTGACTATTTTAATAATATTGTTTGCGCCTGTTTGTTTTGCAGTTGACAGAAAAGATTTGAACGTAGATTTTTTCAACCGTTTCAACGATGATTACCTCTTTGAATACGTCAATGAGGCAATATCAAATAATCATAACACAAAACAGGCAACAATAAGAGTTGAGGAATACAGACAGAATGTAAAATCTCAATTTGCAAACGAATTGCCGAGTTTAGGTGTTGCCGCAAACTATTTAGGCATGCATGTTCCTGAAATAAGTCCTGCTTTTAATAACATAAGGAAAAACAACTTTGTTTTACCTTTTATGGTGAATTATGAGGCAGATTTTCTCCTGAAAAACAGAGATAAAACCAAAAGCGCAAAGAAAAGTTTGGAAATGAGCAAATTTGATGAGAAATCTGCATATTTGGCATTGATAACAGACGTTGCAACGGTTTACACAAATATTCTTGAATATGACAAACTAATTAAAGAACAAGAAAAAATTGTTGCTAATTATAATCAGATTTTGCAAGACGATAACAAAAAACTATCACGCGGAGTTATAAATACAACACAATTAAACAATTCCAAAAACAATGTTGAACACGCAAATATAACCCTTGAAAATTTAATAAAACAAAGAGAAATTCTTTTAATGCAATTTGCAGTTTTGACAGGCAGAAGTGCAGAAAGTGTAAATGATATTGAAAGAGGTTCTATTGATAATTTTGAATATTCCGAAATTATCCCGAGTGAAATAGAATCAGACGTAATATTTTCAAGACCTGATGTTAAAAGAGCAGAAACTGCACTTGAAAAAGCAAAAATTGATATTCGTGTTGCAAGAAAAGAATTCCTGCCAAGATTCAACATAACGGGTGTCTGGGCATTTAACACTATTGCCCCGGGCTCGTTTTTCTCTTGGGAATCGTCATTAGCGGCTTTACTTGCAGGGGCAACTCAGGATATTTTTGCGGGCGGAAGAAAAATCGCAAATTTAAAATATCAAAAAGCAAAGTATGAAGAACTTATTGAACAATACAGACAAACCGATTTAAATGCCGTAAAAGAAGTTAATACTTCTCTTTGTATAGTTAAACACGATACGGAAGTTGAAAACAAAACAAAAGATAAATTATTCCTTGAAACACAGAATCTTAAAAATACAGAAAAAATGCTAAATCGAGGAGTTGTTTCAAAATCTCAATATCTTAATTCAAAAAACCTTTATATTTCAAAAGATATGGATTTAACAAAAGCGAAAACTCAAAGATTAGTTAATTATTATACATTATATAAAACCGTTGGCGGTAAATTGTAGGGGTAAATAAAGATGGATAAGAAGAAAAAGATTATAGCTTTAATTTTAATACTTTTAATAGCTGGAATTTGTGTATTTCTATATAATAAGATGAATAAGGAAGATACTTCAAATGAATTGACTTTATACGGAAATATTGAAATAAGGCAGATTGATTTGTCTTTTCAGGTTCCGGGACTTGTTTCAGAACTTCTGAAAGAAGAAGGGGATGCCGTTAAAAAAGGTGAACTCATTGCAGTCATTGACGAATCCGACTATAATGCCAACTTAAAAAAAGCAACCGCAGAAGTAGACAGAACTCTTGCCGTTCAAAAAGATACAACGGATAAATACAACAGATACGCACCTTTAGGGGTTGATGATACCGTTTCGAAACAAGAGGTTGAATCTTTATATAATGCTCAAAACAAAGCAAATGCAGATTATAAAGCCGCAGTTGCGAACAAAGATTATTTAAGCAACCAATTAAAATATACAAAACTCTATGCTCCCGAAGACGGTATAATAATGGTTCGTGTTCAGGAACCCGGCAGTAATGTTCAAAAAGGTCAGCCTGTTTATACAATGGCAAAAACTAATCCTGTTTGGGTTAGGGCATACGTTAATGAAACGGAGCTTGGGAATATAAAATACGGACAAAAAGTCAATATATATACAGATACAACAAATCCGAACACAGGAGAAAAGAGAGAATATTCGGGACAAATAGGCTATATTTCACCTGTTGCCGAGTTTACTCCTAAAACTGTTCAGTCAACTGATATAAGAACTGATTTGGTATACAGAATAAGGGTTTATATTGATGATACCGATGAATTTTTAAGACAAGGTATGCCTGTAACAATTAAGGTGGATTTAACTTCAAAGGATAATCAAGATAACAATGCAGACGGTAACAATTAAGAATTTGACAAAAAAATTCGGTTCTGCCGTTGCTATTGATAACCTGTCATTAAATATCGAAAAAGGAAAAATTACAGGACTTATCGGTGCTGACGGAGCAGGAAAAACCACTCTTTTAAGGACAATAATAGGTTTGTTATTGCCAAACGAGGGTGAAATAAGTGTGCTTGGTTTTAACCCCGAAACTCAAAAAGATGAACTGAATTTACATATAGGATATATGCCTCAAAAATTCGGTTTATATGAAGATTTGACAGTTATTGAAAATTTAGATTTATATGCTGATTTAAAACAAGTTCCGCATGATTTTGAAAAAATGCTTGAATTTACAACACTCAGTCCCTTTAAAGACCGATTAGCAGGTGCATTGTCAGGCGGTATGAAGCAGAAGTTAGGTCTTGCTTGTACATTGCTCGGAAATCCCGAATTTTTACTTTTAGATGAACCCTCTGTCGGTGTTGACCCGATTTCACGCAGAGATTTAATGAAAATGGTTCGGGAAATGATAAATCCCGATACAACGGTTTTATGGTCAACCGCTTATTTAGACGAAGCACACAGTTTTGATACGGCTGTTGTTATTGATAAAGGAAAAGTTATTTATGAAGGAAAACCGCACGATCTTGCACCGACACCGCAAGAGTTTGAAAACAAAGTGATTGATTTAATGGGCGGATATAAGAAAGAAGAATCTTTGATAGCTAAAAATTACGAATATAATCATTCATATTGCGGTGAAAATGATTATTATACAGTTGAAGCGGATAATTTAGAAAAAAGATACGGAAATTTTTATGCTGTAAAAAACAATACTTTCAAAATCAAAAAAGGTGAAATATTTGGACTTTTAGGTCCGAATGGTGCAGGAAAATCAACTTCTTTCAAAATGATGTGCGGACTTGCAAAACCAACTTCAGGAACAGCAAGAATTATGGGAACCGATATTATCAAACACCCGGCAAAAGCACGATCACATCTGGGTTATATGGCTCAAAAATTTTCACTTTACGGAAGTTTAACCGTCAGACAAAATCTCAATTTTTTTGCGCTTGTCTATGGTATTTCATTATTGAAACGCAAGAAAAAAGTTGATGAAATAATAGAAGTATTTGGCTTAAAAGAATACGAAAAAATTCCTGCCGAAGAATTGCCGTTAGGTTTAAAACAAAGACTTTCTATGGCAGCAGCGCTTATTCATAATCCTCCTGTTTTATTTCTTGATGAACCTACGTCCGGTGTAGATATTTTGACAAGAAGAGATTTTTGGAATCATATTACTTCTCTTGCACAAAAAGGAGTAACAATTCTTGTTACGACTCATTTTATGGATGAAGCGGAATTTTGCGACAGAATAAGTCTTTTTTACAAAGGACAGACTGTTGCCATCGGCACTCCTCAAGAACTTAAACAAAAAGCAAATGCTAACGATATGGAAACTACCTTTATCAATTTGATTAAGGAAAGCGAGGTTAATCAATGAAAATTTTGTTGGCATTAATTAAAAAAGAAATAAAACAAATCCTTCGTGACCCCTCGAGTATAATAATTGCTTTTGTTTTACCGTTCATATCAATAATGATTTATATGTATGGAATAAATCTTGATTCCGTAAAAATCACTATGGGAGTTAAAAATGATGATAATTCTCCTGAAGTTGCTACATTAGTTAAATCTTTCGGTCATAGTAAATATATTAATTCAATAAATTTTGACAATATGGAAGATATTAAAACTGCTGTTTTAAGGTCTAAAATTAAAGGTGCTGTTGTAATACCGAATGATTTTTCCACAAAACTTTCAAGAGGAGAAAAGTCTGATTTATTAGTTATAACTGACGGTTCGGAAACAAATACCGCAAACTATGTTCAAAGTTATGCCATAACAATTGCTAATCAATGGCTAGCTACAAGTAAATATGCAGGGAAAATTAAAAGGCCCTTAATTACTGCGGAATCAAGAACCTGGTATAATCCTGACTTAAATTCTCATTATTTTATTGTTCCGGGTTCTATTGCCATAACAATGACTTTAATCGGAATTTTACTCACCTCTCTTGTCGTTGCGAGAGAATGGGAACGAGGAACAATGGAAGCCATTCTTTCTACGTCAGTTAAACCAATGCATATTGTATTAGGGAAATATATTCCTTATTTTGTTTTGGGAATGATGTCAATGGCTTTTAATGTTTTTTTGTGTGTCGGCGTTTTTAAAATACCGTTTAGAGGAAATTATTTTTTATTATTTTTCGTAAGCGGACTTTTTCTTTTTACTTCTCTTGGCATAGGTTTAACCGTATCTTCAAAATTAAAAAATCAGTTTCTTTCAAGTATGGTTGCAATGAGTTTGGGCTTTATGCCTGCTTTGATGCTTTCGGGTCTAATGTATCCCATAAATTCAATGCCTGAATTTTTTCAACATTTAACAAGAATTATTCCTCCAAGATATTATGTTTCTTTTATAGAAAGTGAATTTATGGCAGGAACAATTCCTGAAATAGTATTTGCAAATGCAATATTTTTGACAATTTTAGGCTGTTTATTATTCATTGCTGTCTATATGAATACATCTACAAGATTGGATGGTAAAAGATGATAAGAGATTTTTTACGACGAGTAGCGGCACTAATAAAAAAAGAATTTATAACTATCTGGAATGACCCTAAAACAAAAGGCATAATAATCGGAATGCCGCTTATGCAACTCTTGATTTTTTCAAATACATCAACAATGGAAGTACAAAATATTGATACGGTAATTTTAGACCGTTCAAAAAGTGTTGAAAGTCGTGAATTGATTTCAAGATTTGAGTATTCTCCGAGATTCAGAAATTTTTATTACGTTGATAATGAAGCTGATTTTAAAAAGAACTTTGATGTTCAAAAGGTTCAAATCGGGTTAAATATACCGAACGATTTTTCGAGGAAGGTAAAATCAAGGCAAGGTGCGGTTGTTCAGGTTGTTTCAGATGGAAGACAGACAAATTCTGCCGCAATAGGAGCAGGTTATGCAGGACAAATAATTACAGGTTATAGTAATGATTTAATTGGAAATAACGGTGCAGGTATAAATATAACCGTAAGAAATTGGTTCAATCCTAATCTTAAATACAAATGGTATATTTTGACTATTATAGTTTCTATGTTATCCCTTGTTACAACTTTAATTTTAACATCGCTTTCAATAGCAAGAGAGAGAGAATTAGGTACATTTGATCAGCTTATAGTCAGTCCTCTTTCCTCATTTGAAATTTTGCTTGGTAAATCAATTCCTCCGTTGTGCATTGCGATTACTCTAACAATGATTATGATAGGAATAATTATAGTCTTTTTTAAAGTTCCTTTTGTAGGTTCAGTACCTTTGTTCCTTCTTTCTGTAGCAATATCATTATTAGCAATTGTCGGCGTGGGGTTATATATTTCATCAATAAGCAATACGCAGCAACAAGCAATTTTGTCCGCTATGACATTTATGATGCCGGCTGTTCTTTTATCGGGTTTTCTTTCTCCTGTTGAAGACATGCCTGTATTTTTACAATATTTAACCTATTTAAACCCCGTAAGGTTCTTTATGGTGCTATCACGTGGAATATTCTTAAAAGGAATGGGAGTAGATGATGTTATAACAAACATTATTCCGTTGATAATAATAGCCTTAATAACTCTAACCCTCGCCAGCAGAACATTTAAAAGAAAACTTGGTTAAATACCTAAACGCAATAAAATAAATTTGGATACATGCTGACATTTCGGACATTATCTCAAAATACAAAACAAGCCTCAAAGCCCAATATATCGGCAAAGTTTACTCAAAAACCGTATCTGAATGTCCTAAATAAATTACAACAGAGCAATAAAAAAGACATCCGAAGATGTCTTTAAAAATACCGAAGGCCGGACTCGAACCGGCACATAGTGTGAGCTACGTCAGATTTTGAGTCTGATGCGTCTACCAATTTCGCCACTTCGGCTCGTGTCTAAAATATTATAACAACCATAAAAATTTTTCAATACTATTTTTATGCGTTCTTTATATTTTGGAACTGGGTTTCTCTTGAAATTACAACCTTTCCCGAACGAACTAATTCTCTTATTCCGATAGGTCTTAAAAGTTCAATCAGAGATTTTATCTGTCTTTCGTCGCCGAGAGCCTGTAATGTATAAGATTTGTGAGTTACATCAATTATTTTTGCATTAAAAATTTCCGCAATACGCAAAATTTCGGAACGATGTTCATCTCTTGCGCATACTTTACACATAATAAATTCTCTTTCAATAGCGTCACTTACAGGTAAATCCATGACTTTTATTGTCGGAATTAATCTGTTCAGCTGTTTTGTAATTTGTTCAATTACCTTGTCATCACCGTTTGTGGTAATGGTTACTCTTGAAAAATCAGTATCAAGCGTCGGCGCAACCGTCAAACTTTCAATGTTATAGCCTCTTCCGCTGAATAAATCGCTGATTCTTGACAAAACACCCGCTTCGTTTCTAACTAATATTGAAATTGTATGAATCATATCTGTCAGTCCTATTCATTATTTGAGATTAAAACTTTACTCAACGGTTCGCCCGCTAGTACCCAGGGATAAACCATTTCAAACGGCTCTACTCTAAAATCAATCAAAGTGGGGCGTCTTAATTCAATAGCCTTTTCCAATACAGGAATTACATCTTCCTCTTTATCAACCCTAAAGCCCAAAGCTCCATACGCTTCTGCAAGTTTAACATAATCGGGTGAAGATATTTTGGTTTGGGAATAGTGTTCATGATAAATTCTTTCCTGCCACTGACGTACCATTCCGAGCCATCCGTTATTGATAATTGCAACAATTACGGGAATGTTATAATCAACACAGGTTGCCAATTCCTGAATATTCATCTGGATACTACCGTCACCGGCAACATTAATAACAATCTTATCTTTATGTGCAATACTTGCACCGATTGCAGCAGGGAAACCAAAACCCATTGTTCCCAATCCGCCCGAAGTTATTAATTGTCCGGGGTGTTTAAAATCATATAATTGCGCCGTCCACATTTGATGCTGACCGACTTCTGTTGCAATTATTGCATCTTTATCCTTTGTCAAATCACTTATTTTGTGAATTACGCTTATCGGATTTAATTTATCACTCTTTGCGGATAACGGTGGTGAAATTTTCTTTCTGTCAGCAATCTGCTCTAACCATTTTGACTTTTCTTCAGCATTAATGTCATACTGATTTTCGTCAAATTCGTTAATCATTGCAGTAATAACACTTTTTGCATCTCCGACTATCGGAATATCAACTCTGACATTTTTTGAAATTGAACACGGGTCGATATCGATATGAATAACTTCAGCATCGGGAGCAAATTTTTTGATATTTCCCGTAATTCTGTCACTGAATCTTGTTCCGATTGCACATAAAACATCACAGTCGTTAACGGAGTGGTTTGCAACATATTGACCGTGCATTCCCATCATACCCAAAGAAAGAGGATTATCTTTCGGGAATGTTCCTATTCCCATTAATGTATTGGTAACAGGAATATGCAGCTTGTTTGCCAGAGTTACGAGTTCATTTTGAGCCTGCGAATGGACTATACCGCCACCGGCAATAATTACTGGCTTTTTAGCCCTACACAAAAGTTGCAAAGCTCTTGATATTTGTTTTGGGTGACCGTCATAAGTAGGATTATACCCTGGTAATTTTACCTTTTCGGGCCATTCAAAAACTGCTTTTGCAGTCAAAATATTCTTAGGTAAATCAATAACGACAGGACCGGGTTTTCCTGTTGTAGCAATATAGAATGCTTCCTTAATTATATGGGGAAGTTGTTTTACGTCTTTTACAAGATAGTTATGCTTGCAGCAAGAACGCGTAATACCGACTATATCAGCTTCCTGAAATGCGTCATTACCGATTAAACTCAAACTGACCTGTCCCGTGAAAACAATAATCGGGTAAGCATCATAATAAGCATTTGCAATACCTGTAATAGCATTACAAGCTCCGGGGCCGGAAGTAACAAATGCAACACCGGGACGTCCCGACGCTCTCGCATACCCCTCTGCAGCGTGTATTGCAGCCTGTTCGTGACGAACCAAATAGTGTTTTATTTCATCACAGGCATACAGAGCATCATATAAATCTAATATAGCACCTCCGGGATAACCGAATACTTCATCAACGCCTTCTTTTTTCAAACATTCCAAAAGAATTTGCGCACCTGTCAATGTATTTGCTTTTTCATCAGTTGTCTGCATTTTATTCTCCGATTACACTTAAAATACTTGCCTGTTTCTTCAAATCATCAGCTTTATCTGTTTTTTCCCAAGGAACATCAATATCAGTACGTCCCATGTGTCCGTATGCCGCTAATAATTGGTAAAACTTCCCGTTGTTTTTCTTCGGAAGATTTCTCAAATCAAACTGATTGATGATTGCAACGGGTCTTAAATCAAAGTTTTTGTCAATTAACGCCATTATTTCATCATCAGATATTTTCCCTGTTCCGAATGTTTCAACCATAACGGATACTGGCTTTGCAACCCCGATTGCAAAAGCGAGTTCAACTTCGCATTTATCCGCAAGACCTGCCGCAACAATATTTTTTGCAACATATCTTGCCGCATAAGCCGCAGAACGGTCAACTTTTGTGGGGTCTTTTCCGCTGAATGCTCCGCCGCCATGCCTTGAATAACCACCATAAGTATCAACGATAATTTTTCTTCCCGTCAAACCTGCATCGCCCTGAGGTCCGCCAATTACAAATCTTCCTGAGGGGTTTACAAGAATTTTCGTGTTTTCATCCGGTTTCAGTGATTCTTTTTCAAAGACAGGATTTATAACGAGCTCAATCATATCTTTGCGAATAATGTCCTGTATTCTCTTGTTATCGGAATTTCCGTTGATTTCGGGGTCGTGCTGAGTAGAAACCAAAATAGTATCAATCCTTACAGGTTTATCATCCTGATATTCAACGGTAACTTGCGATTTTCCGTCGGGACGCAGGTAATTAACAAGTTTTTGCTTTCTGACCTGTGCGAGTCTGTACGACAATTTATGAGCCAAACTTATCGGAAGCGGCATCATTTCAGGAGTTTCATTACATGCAAAACCAAACATAATGCCCTGATCTCCGGCTCCTATGTCTTCAGTTTCATTAACTGATGTTGAAGAGTTATGTTCTCTTGATTCAAGAGCTTTATTTACACCGCCCGCAATATCTGTGGATTGTTCGTCTATACTTGTTAAAACAGCACACGTATTACAGTCAAAACCGCCGGCTTCAGCACCCTCATAACCGATGTTTCTGATTGTTTCACGAACAACACGAGGGATATCGACATAACAATCAGCGGTAATTTCACCGCAAACAAGTGCCATACCAGTCGTTACCGTTGTTTCTGCCGCAACTCTGGCATGACTGTCCTTTGTGAGTATATTATCCAATATTGCATCCGAAATCTGGTCGCAAACCTTATCTGGATGTCCCTCTGTTACCGATTCCGAGGTAAACAGATATTTCTTTGAACTCATTACAATTCCCTTTCATATTCGTAATAAAAATAAACTCGCCGACAAAATAACCGATAGTTTTCTTCCGCCGCCGAGATTTATTTTTTAACGGTATTCCACTAACCTCTTAATTTGAGTTGTTTTAACAATTCCCTGTATTCCGAAAGATTTCTTTCTTTGAAGTAGGATAAAAGTTTCTTTCTTTGACCTACCATCATCAAAAGACCTCTTTTTCCGGCAAAATCTTTCGGATTTGCCTTAAGGTGTTCGGTGAGTTCATTGATTTTTTCTGTCAAAAGTGCTATCTGAACTTTTGCAGAACCTGTATCTTTTTCATCTTTTCCAAATTTTTTAACTATTTCCTGCTTGTTTTTTAAGTTTATAGACATTATTTTCTTCCTTTATAAATAGTCATTCTTCCTCGTAGTAACTATAATACCTCATAAAAAATACTTTTCAAGCACTTTCTTCAAAACTTTCCGCTTTAGTTTAAAAAATTTATTTCTTTCAAATTTATTGAACACTTATTTTTATGTTGTAAAATAAAAACTGAATGGAGAAACAAAAATGGAAGAAATAAGAGTAAGAATAGCACCGTCCCCGAGCGGAAATTTACACGTGGGAACGGCAAGAACAGCACTTTTTAATTATTTGTTTGCAAAGAAAAATAATGCAAAATTTATTTTAAGAATTGAAGATACTGATGCGGAAAGAACGAGTCAGGCATATATAGATAATATTTTTGACAGTTTAAAAGCATTGGGGCTAAATTGGGACGAGGGTCCGGATATCGGCGGTCCTTACGGTCCTTACACCCAATCAGAAAGATTTGATATATATCCTAAATATGTACAGGAACTTTTGGATAAAGGTTTTGCTTACGAATGTTTCTGCACCCCCGAAGAATTGGAAGCAGAAAAAGAAGAAGCAACAAAAAACAAACGTCCTTATGTTTATTCAAAAAAATGCCAAAATCTTACGGAAGAAGAAAAAGCAAAATTAAGAGCTGAGGGAAGAAAACCGGCAATTCGTTTTTCTGTTGAGAGAGCTCAAAAAGCTTTTCATGATTCTCCGATTGTACACTTTGATGACCTTGTAAAGGGTGATTTACATCAGGATACAAGCCTTATCGGGGATTTTGTGATTATGAAATCAAACGGTTCACCGACTTACAATTTTGCTGTTGTAATTGATGATATGTTAATGAAAATATCACATATTATCCGAGGAGAAGACCACATCTCAAATACATTTAAACAAATTCTTATTTATGAAGCGCTGGGTGCTGAAGTTCCAAAATTCGGTCATTTGGGAATGATTCTTGCTCCGGACAGAAGCAAATTGTCAAAAAGACACGGAGCTACCGCCGTCAGTGAATTTGTAGAAAAAGGCTATTTAACGGAAGCTCTCGTAAACTTTGTAGCTCTTCTCGGCTGGTCACCGTCAGACGGAGCTGAAATCAAAAATGTTGATGAAATTGCTCAGGATTTCAGAATTCATGATGTTTCTTCCTCTAACTCCATTTTTGAATATGACAAATTAAACTGGATGAATTCGCAATACATCAAAAAGCTTGAACTCAGGGATTTAGCAGAAAAATTAAAACCCTACTTAACAAAATATGATTTATCGGAACTTTCCGAAGAAAATTACCTGAAAATGATTGAAATAACAAGAGAACCGTTAATATTGCTTTCGGATATAACCGATGCAGTTCCATATTTCTTCGGCGAATATCCCGAAATTGATGAAGAAGCACAAACAACAATTATTGATACCGAAGTATCTCAAACAGTTCTTAAAGAAGTTCTTGAAAGAATTGATTCCTGGGATTTTGACAAATTGCACGAAATTCTTGAAGAATTCAGAGGTTACTATAAAGAAAAGGGAATTAAACCCAAAATTACAATGTGGGCAATAAGAGCCGCCGTAACAGGCAGAACAAGAGGCGCTGACATGTGCGGAATCATGGAAATTCTCGGAAAAGACAAAGTTAAAAAGAGAATACAAAAAGCAATAAAGTGAGGAGATATGCTGGAGAATAATATAAATCTCCCAAAAATCTCATTTATTGTAACCTGTTTCAATAAAGAAAAATTTATTGAAGATTGTTTGTTGAGCATAAAAAATCAATCCTACGAAAATAAAGAAATAATCGTAATTGATGATTGCTCAGCGGACAAAAGCGGAGAAATTCTGAATAATTTTGAAAAAAACTGTAGTGAAGTTCCCGTAAAAATCATAAAGAACGAACAAAACAAGGGACAACTCGCATCATTTCTTGAGGGTGTTAAAGCTGCCGAAGGTGAATTTGTAACGCTTACAGACGGAGATGACATCCTTTGCAGAGAATTTGCGGCAGCGCACATAAAAACCCATTTAAATACGGTTGTTGCAATGACAAGCTGCCGACAGATTGAAATTGACGAAAACAGTGTCATTCACTCTTTAAAATCAACCGACTGTCCGTTCATAACGCTCTCTGATTTTTCTGAAAATGTAAAATTTGAAAGCTGTATTTTTTCAAAAGATTTTGAAATAAAAAATTTTGAAGTTAAATTTTTGAGCAATAAAAAATATACTTTTGCAAAATGGCATTGGTCACCATCCACATCGGCAGTTTTGAGAAAATCTGTCTGCGAAATGCTTCTGCAAATTGAAAATCCCTCTGAAATAAAAATTACGGCTGATAAATTTGTATTTTCATTTGCACATTTAATAGGTTCAAGCGCTTTAATTGATGCACCTTTATATGCGTACAGACGGCATTACGACAATTATTCCCTTGCAAATAAAGTAACCGGGAATAAAAAATATCTTAATACAAAAACTCAAAAAAATTATATCAGGAATAATATTCTTATAAGAAGTGAAATGTGGAATTTCATAACAAAAAACAAAGAATACTTTTTAAACATGTTCAATCGCTCATCTTATTTGGGAATTTTGAAAAAAATCATTTTTTCATTTGATTTTTCTACCGTTAAAAGTGCCGTAAAATCATTATGGGTATAACGAAAAGGTAAAAAATATGCTCCAGGAAGCAACAAAAATATTAAATTCGGCGTTTTATAACAGTTTTATAAAGAAAATAAGCCTTTATCTTCACGATTGCGTAAGAGAAGAAGTAAAAAGCTCTACCTTCAGAAATTTAAAACAGGATAAAGATAACAAATGGATTTTTCTGAATGAATCCCATTTAATGCCAGACGGTTCAAAGCAAAAAAAATCCACAAATCCTATAAATGAAAAATTATTCACGGAATATCCCGATACTCTGTATTTAAACGGAGAGGATAACAACATAACCGAAATGATGATTCAATCCGAAAACGGACAAAAAGACAAATATCTGATATACGGTTATCTTTTTCTTGTTGGTAAAAACTCAAAAACCAGACGTGACAACGAATTTCTAACCCCGCTTCTGTACATGCCTTGCCATTTGGAGAGAGAGGGTTTGAGCATAAAATGCACCTTACAGGATGAAGTTTTATCCGTAAATACAGGAGCTTTAACCGCCTTAATGAATAAAAGCAATGATGAAGAAGAAAACGAAGAAATGCTCGAAGGTATTTTGGACGTTGTACCAAAACTTCCGTTAACGGATGAGGGGCTGCAAATATTTATAACAACTTTAAAATCTCTCATTCCGGATATCGAGGTAAAACTAAATCATGAAGAGGACGCAAAAGACGACAGTAATTTTTCCGCGACTAAAAGTCCCCAAAAAAATCCGATAAATGAAGAATTTGATGAAGACACAGAAAAGAACAAAATAAAAACAAGTATAGACAGAGTAACAATAACAAATCAAAGTGCTTTAATCTTGACAAAAAGACCTGATATAACAGCAGGTGTTTTACATGAATTAACAAGAATTTCGGAATTTCCGAGCGGTATGTTCAGAGAAACGGTTTTAAACGTAATCAATGAAGAATTCAGTTCCGTAAAAACAAAACTGGCAGAATTACCGACGAAACAAGATAAAGAAATATCATCGTTCTGTACGGTAACACCTTTGGCACTGAGCGACTCTCAGGAAGATGTAATAAAATATATGGAAAAAAGTCCCCTGATAGCTGTTTCAGGCCCTCCCGGGACAGGAAAATCACAAACCATTGTAAATCTTGTTTCCCATCTTGTCGCAAACGGAAAAACCGTTCTTGTGGCTTCAAGAATGGATAAAGCAACCGACGTAGTTGCAGAAAGACTTAATAATCTGGGAGCTCCTTACCTTGCAATAAGAGCGGGAAGAACAAATTATCAAAAGCAGCTTGCAAATCAGCTTCAAAATCTTCTTTCCAATCAGATTGATTTAGATACCGATTATGAAGAATCAATGCTTGCAAACACGGATGATATGGTGCTTTTGTGTGCTAAAATTGCCGACAGAAAAAGAAAATGCGACGAAATAATAAAACTTGAAGAACAATGGTGGAAAATTGCACAGGAAAAGGCAAGACATCAGGATGAAAAATCTGTTTATATAAAACATAAATTAAATATAAAAGATATAAACACGATTAAAAATATTTTGGATTCTCTCGAAAAATCCCTGAAAAAATCCAATTTTATAACAGAAATTCAAAATAAAATCAGCTTATTCCAATTAAGAAAAATTCTGAAACTTATCGACTTTAACGTTGAAACCGAATCAATTTTACAATTGAGAAAAGAGCTGTATTTAAGCGAGCTTTCGGCAAAATCTGCAGAAACGGAAGCAGAAATTTTTAAAATCGGGAATATAACAGAACTTACGGAAGATATCCGTAATTTACTGAAAGAGCAAAAAACACTTGCTGTAGATATTTTAAGAAATGTTCGCAGAGAATCATTAAAAGGACTTCTGAGAGATATCAAAAAGCGTCAGAGATTGAATATACACATCCATGCTCTGACCGCGGAAAGGAAAAAAAATCTTCAATACAGACTTTTGGAAGAAGAAGATTTCAAACCGCTTCTTGAAGCATTCCCATGCCAGTGCGTTACAACTTATGCGGTTTCGGGAGCATTACCATTAAAACCCGGTCTTTTTGACGTTGTAATAATTGACGAGGCTTCACAATGCGATATAGCAAGTTGTATTCCTCTTCTTTTTCGTGCGAAAAAAGCAGTAATTGTAGGTGACGACAAACAGCTTCCTCACCTTTCATTCCTCGAAAATGCCAAAGAACAGTCATTTATGAGCCAATACAATATTCCGGACAAATACCGACTTATATGGCGTTTCAGAACAAATTCAATGTACGATTTGGCAGGCTACTATTGCATGACACCCATCATGCTGAATGAACATTTCAGAAGTCTGCCTCCGATAATAGATTTCAGTAATAAAGAATTTTACTCAAATGCACTCAGAATAATGACAAAAAACAATCCAAACGGAAAAGTTCTTGATTTAATAAGAGTTCCGGGCGGAAAATCCGATTCCGACGCAACACGTAATTTTCCAGAAATCGAAGCAATTATGGAAAAACTGCATGAGATTATTATTAATGATGAGGCAAAAGGCCGTGAAAAAGGGTATAAACCTGTTACAATCGGGATAATATCACCTTTCAGAGGCCAGGTAGACGCAATTAAAAAAGCACTGCTGAAATCATTTTCACAGGCTACATTGGAAAGGCACATGATTGATGTTGGTACGGCACATACTTTTCAGGGTGATGAGAGAGATATAATTATTATGTCATGGGCAATTGCCGATAACAGTTATCCGCAAAGCCTTACTTTCCTGCAAAAACCAAATTTGTTTAATGTCGCTGTAACACGTGCCAAAAAACAATGTATTTCTTTCTTATCAAAAGACCCATCAACGCTCCCGCCTGGACTTCTGAGAAATTATACAGAATATATAAACAATTACCTTATTCAGAAGAAAGAAGAGGAAGAAAACGGAATTATCAACATATTTAACAACGAATTTGAAGAAACCGTTGCTGCCGAACTTGAAGAAAAAGGATATAAAATCAGGGCAGGTTATCCGATAGCCGGTGTCTTTGCAGACATGCTTATTTCCGATAAAAACGGCAAATCCATAATTGTTGAGTGTGACGGCGTTCCCGATGAAAAAAGAACAAATATGTCACCTATAAAAAAGCAATTATTGCTTGAAAGAGCAGGATATAAAGTTGTAAGAATATCTTTCAGAGACTGGTCGCACAGCAAAATAGCCTGCACATCAAGAATAACAAACTCATTAAAATAAAAATCAAATAAGGGGCGACCTAAACTCCCGACTACACATCAACATTACTGAGAAATGGTGGAAAGGGGGTGAAAATATGAAAAAGCAAATAATAAAAAATGCCCTACTGCTATTAGGACATCTTTTACAAATTATTGATTCGTTCATTTAGGGTCTGAAAAGGCGGTTCTGGCAAACCGTTGCTCTTATTTATATAATGACCCTTTTTTAATTTCAATATCTACATTTTATTGTCATATCTTAAACTTCTCCGCCATAATATTTACAAGTTTTCATTTTCCCTCTATTCTTTATTTAGTCCAAAAGTGATTAGCCAGATACCTTAAAATTTTTCATTTTCTTTGTAAGGCTTTTAAATTTTATATTTTTTCTTTAAAAATAGTTGTAAATCCCTTTTACTTTTTGTTTTAATTCCAAGGATAGTACTTTGTTTTTCCCGTAAAATCCATTAAATCCAGTCCTCTGTATTTTGAACCAGTTTTATAATCAACAGTATCTTTAAATTGAAGCATTGCTGTTGAATCATCTTTGAGTTTGCAATAGGATAAATCTGTCCCTTCAATATTTTTAAACGGTTCAGGATTAGATGCCGAGTAAACATATAGTAACGAATATTTCCAATACAATTTCTTACAAGAAGGTAATGTGCCTGAATTAAGAGCTGCTGTTAATGCTTTTTGGTGTTTTTCTTTTGTATCCTGAATAGCTTTTGCTTTTGCTGCTGCTTCTTCTTCAGCTTTCTTTTTTGCTGCTAATTCATCTTCTTCTGCCTTTTTCTTGGCAGCTGCTGCAGCCTGTTCTTCCTGCTTTTTTCTGTATGCCGCATTAGCAGCCTGTTGTTTTTCTAATTTGGCTTTATACTGTGCTACTGTTTGAGCAGACGCACTCACTTTTATATTTTGACCTGAGATAAAAGCCTGAACATGTGCCATTTCAACTAATCCTGCTTTAAGTACATCAGAATAACTGCTGTTTTTTGTAATAATTTTTCCTAAGGTCTTTGTTTGCGGATTATATTGTGCATAAATACGGTCAATTATATATCCGTTGTTATTTACCCTGTTTAAACACATATAAAAATTATTTTCGGCATAAAAATATGTTCCGCCGCTCGCATTGCAGTATTTTGCTCCCTGTACAGTAAAACAAGGTGCAGAATAACCGTTGTTATGTGCGTCTGCACTTACTTTTAAATGATAACTTAATAAAATTGTCATACAAAGAATTGTAACAATTAAAAATCTTTTCATTTATACCTCTTTCTGTTTTTTAATTATTTATAAAGTTGTGTTTCTTAATTTTGATATTTGTTTATCGCTTTCTTCAAAATTGTTACTGTTTTCCATATTTTTACCTTTCTATAATTGTCTAAAATAGATGTATAAATCAGTATCTTGCAAATTATGCATCAAAAAAACCTATGACTAAATTTTTAACCTAATATCCGACCGACCTTTTTATTTTCTGTTTTATTATTTTTGCAACAAGTGTTTAAAAAAGGATTTCCCCCTCTACCATCTCCTGTATATGGTAAAAATTCCGGTATTTCTGTTAAGTTGATAACATCATCGTAAATTTTTTTCAAAAATAAGGCTTCTTCTTTTAATTTGCTAAATAATTTATCAAATTCATCTTTAGATATTGTCCCTTGATTTAATCCGTTCTGTAAATCTATTATTTTATCAGTGATTAAGTATAAAGAAGAAATAGTTTCTGAATTTACGCTACCTGAAAGACCACAGCAAGTATACAATCCACCTCCATCTACAACGTTTTTAAAGAAATGATTATAAGAACTATTATACAATATGTCATTTTCTCGATACGCTCTACCATATAATATTCTCATAATTTCATTTATTTTAAAAAGGAGAAGTTCTACTTCTTTTCTCTCATTTTCTACATTTACACCTAATTCAGCCCTCTTATCCATTTTTGTTTTTTTCTCGGAATATTCTTGGTACAATTCTTCGGCTTTA
>Ga0310696_10001988_pt1 | contig 28148 bp, 48 predicted proteins | sample AusTroGonzalo_MG_4_FD_203885 | JGI IMG/M metagenome (GOLD analysis project Ga0310696, IMG submission 203885) | Bovine rumen microbial communities from tropical cattle in Woodstock, Queensland, Australia - Gonzalo_02 (v2) (version 2) | ecosystem: Host-associated > Mammals > Digestive system >...
CATCTTTATCTATCAAAATCGACCTACCTGCCCCATTCTCTCTTAATGATTTTTCAATCAATGACATACCATATTCCGTATGACGATTAAAATTCTTGTCGTCAAATTTTAAATCGGAAATTTTTGCCATTTTCAACTCGTCTCTAGAAATCATTATCAATCTCCTCTAGTTTTACTTCAATATTCTTGTCCTCAAAAATTACTTTTTCGGCACGCTGGCAAAACTTCTGAATTGCCATTTGCTCGCTAATAGTTAGACTTTTATACCATCTCTTGGTGTTCATTTCTTGTCCTTTCCATTATTATCGCACATTAGAACGCTTATTTCACCATCATTTTTAGTAGCCCAATCTGAGTAGAGATGGCCCATCCAGTCGTTACCGCCTAAATCGCAAAAATAGTGTCTAGCCTTTTTCTCAATTGCCACCTTGTTATCTGGTTGTAGTTTCATCATAAGAGCAAGCTCCAACCGGCAAATTGCTTTAGCCTGCTCGGCGTCGTTCTTTTTTGCTCGCTCCTGCTCGCTCTTAATCAAATCCTCTACGCCCTTAATTTTATTATCTATACTGCTATTTACCTTGCCAATCATTCTATCTACAATATAACCAACGGCAAATATTGATAATAAAATCGCTGAAACCATAGTTGTTGTGGATTCTACTTCCCAACCAAAGATTTTCACTAAAAATGCTACAATAGTAGCAATAGAACCTACTGTTCCGGCTAAGCCTGCTAACACCCGACCTAGCCGTTTCTCAAACATAACAAGTCCTAAACATTAGTGCTATCATAAGCCGACTATAACATAATTATTCAAGCGTTTCAATTTTTAAATTACTTTTTACGAATCTTCTTCTCTATATAATGCCACAATTCGTGGAATATAGAGCAGAAAAACCCACAAACTAGACCATGAACCAGCATTTCTATAATAAAATCCATTACTAATCCTCTCTTTTATTGCCAAATAGAACGCTAAGAATCCGACCTATAGCAAGTGCTACAACTGCACCGCCTATATTCCCGACGTGTACGCAATAAAGTGCTATTAGTGCTGTAATCATTTTGTATTCTCCTTTTTCTCCATTCCTCTGATTAAATCGTCATAATCAACTCTAAATATATGGTAGTCTACTGAATTTCGCACATCAACAGCACCATCATATACAGCACATACTCTATACACATAGTTATCATTGCATTGCAAGTAGCTAATCTTAAAGAGCGTATCTTTCGTTACCTCTCTCAGCTCATCAGGTAAAGCACAAAGCATAGCTGTATTAAAATTGATTTGCCCAAGCGTTCTACCTTGTTCCAGCATATAATTTGCAAAATCAAGTTTTTGGTGTACAAACTCACAGTGTCTTGCATCATACTCCGTTGGATAGTATTCTCCACAAATATCACACCTAAACATTTCTACTTTCTTACTCATCACTGAACTCCTTCAGTTTTTCTTCTAATTCGTCTCGTTCATTACTCACTTTAATATATTCATCCCACAGGTCTTGTATGTCTGACTCTAAATCATCGAGTTCGCTTCTTATATTGCGAATGTATTCTTCAAATGGTTTCATTCTTCACCTCCTAGCAATTCTGGGTTTTCGTGTATATTGCCGACAACTCTAAACTGTATAGAAATTTCATTGAACACTCTTACATCTCTTAGCATTCTATCCCCACCATCAACTAATGGCTTCAGGCTTTCACATTCAAAGCCACCACAATCTTCATTCCAAATAACTTGATATTCTCCAATCAATTTTCTTCTTGAGTAACACTTTACTATATCACCCTCATATATCTCTTTGCCATTCTTGTCGGTCAAGCCTGTATATTGTTCGTATTCATATGCTTTAATTCTTTGGTCAATTACGAAATAATAATCTAATTCAGTATATTCATATTTACCAGTATTTTTATTCCACGCTCTAAACTTAATTTCTTTCATTCTTCACCTCCTAATCTTCTAATGCTTGACAATACATATTAGTTTTATTATCGTAAAATACTCCACCACGACACTTAAAACCGTGATTCGTGACTAAGCTGTTCACATTCGCCTCAAGGTCTTCAAGTGTTTCCTCTTGTTCGATTCTATAACTCATTCTCAAGCCTCCTTTACCATTCTGGTTCAATCTTGCAATTTTTAATATAGCAGTCCCAGCACATTTTTTGGTCTTTTAGTAAGATTTTGTATTCACCGCACACAGGACATTCTTGTTTTTTCATTCTTCACCTCCGAAAAGCAAGTCTAGGTCTGTTTTAATTTCATTTATCTGTTTATATTCATCCCAAGCTCTATTTTTCACATTATTAAGATTTAATACAATTTGTCCTGTCTTATAATAGTCATCGCCAATGCTTACACACCAGCTCTCAATTTCAAACCCTTTATCTTTCAACCTTTTCCAAGCTTTAAACTTTTTTACTACAAGTTTTGCGTCGGATTTCTTCTCAAACTTGTTGCCAATCTCCTCGTAAAGTTTCTTCATATCTTCCGGTAGCATTTCGTTATATTCGTCCTCGGTGAATATGATAATGCTCCCATTTGGTGAAATTATATATACATTCTTTGCCATTTTATTCTCCCATAAGTCCCATTAGACTCATTACTGTTGATATTATTGCGAATACAATCGCCAAACATAATGCTGTTATAATCGCTACGCCTGCTTTATCTTCTTTGTCCATGTTATTTTACCCTGTGCCATTTCTTATCTTTGCTATAATACACGGCTAAACAAGTCTTGGTCATTTTAGTCCATTGTTTCTCCGTGCGTGGTATTTTACGCATATTCTTTACTAGATAAACTATCATGCCATCTGCTAAAGGTTCTTCATTTTCGTCAAAGTCCTCTTTCACTAGGCAATATTGGTGGTCTATTTCAAGAGTTGTCTCGTCAAAGATTGCGTTCAATATCTTTACAATTTGCCAATCTAAAAACCCATCGTCGCACACTACCATTGCTAATTCTCCACCCTAGTATTACAAGTTTCTCTATAATACACCGTGCGTGTTTCGGTTTTCATTGTAATATAATCTAATACTACTAGAATGTTGAATGTAATCAGAAACACTGTTAAAAATACCACAATGATTTCTTTAATAGTCAAATTTTTCATTATTCTACCCTTTCCATTGCATCTATTGGAACTACCCTCATTGCAATTATTTTACCTTGTTTTGTTTCCATGCCCTCAATTGGTGATTTACAAATAGTGTCGTTAGTAATTCTGTAAATACCTTTAAAAGCACCAGTCTGGATTTCTAGCGTTATATCTTGCCCACACGGGATTCGGTAGCGTGCTATAAGCACCGACCTATCTCGGTATCTTGGAGCCTTAATCTTTATCATTTCTAGTCTCCGCAAGTTTTAATTCTGCTAGGTCAATATCGCCATACTCTTTTTCGTCGTCAGTCTTTACATTTCGCACGGTCTGGTAGCTTTGCCAACCTAAATCCATTGCTTTTTTAAGTCGGTTGTAATCTGCCTTTGGCAAATCCTTGATAAGTTCCATCATAGCTCCAAACTTTTGTTCTACGGGGTCTTTCACCACCGTCTGTTGTTTCCGCTTCCTAAATAAACTCATTTTTAACCTCCTTTTATTCAAAATAATTATTCATTCGTAAATATCTATAAAGTGTCCCTAGTGGGAATCCTAATTTGTCGGCAATATCTTTCACACCCATACCCTCATTGCGTAATTTAATGATTGTATCTTTTTGTTCTTCAATTTTTGGCATAATCTTTGGCCCACGGCGTGAAATTTTGCCACCTTTAGCACCGGCAGTTATAGCAAGCTCTTTGCTACTAGCAAAACCACCTTTATAATCCGCTCCTCGACCTTTTAATCCACCAATACGCCCAATATTTGCCATTTTTTCATTCACTGAGCCATATTTTTCAACCATCGTTTGGTGCCAGCGTGCTGTTGCTGCGTCCCCCTCTGGTGTTCCTTTTTTTGGTCTAGCCATTTTAATACTCCTCTCCTTGAATTTCTGTTAATAATTTATGAACGTGCCATAAGCGAGCCGTTTCGTTCATTTCTAATACTTGAGCAACGGTCAAGTTGCCAAATCTACTTCTAAAACTCATTTTTAATCTCCAAATTGTTGTTTGATAAGTTGTTTTGCATTTTCTACTTTATCAGTAGTTTTTGCTTCTTTTGGCATTCGAGTGAATACAACCTTGCCGGTCTTTTCATTGCCAATAACTAAACCGTCTATATCGCCATTCTCCTTATAAGTAATTCTAGCTACTCTAAAAGTGTCATAACATTTAAATTTATCGCCACTTTTAATCAAGTTGCAATACTCAGCTTTTACCCAAATAAATGGTGCCGAGTATAGTTCTCGTCCAATGCCCCAGTTCACGCAGGCACGCTTGAAACTATCACTTGCAAGCCCTTTTTGTGCTTCGGTGAAACTCTCGGTGCCGGTATCTTCCTTGCTTACCCACTCGCCTTTGTCTTTGTCATAAATAGATACAATACAATTGGCGTTGTCCCTAGTGTGCTCACGCTTCCAATTCATAGCACCTACGGTTTCGTCCAATATGCTCATATCTACACGAGCGTCCTTATAAAGTAGTAGTGATAATCCATTCACTTTAATTTGCCCGATACGGCATTCAATTTCATTTTCTTTTAATTTTCTAAATTTCATTTTTCTCCTTTAGTTTGGTGGGGAGTTTTTACGCTCCCCGTTATTGTTAATCGCTATGTCTTAATAAATCTTCTTTTTCTTCCTGTATCCTTTCCATCATTAGTTTATTCATATAATCTTCGTCCCACATTTTAGTTCTCCTTTACAAATACACCATTTTCTAATTTGTATCCTGCTTCTTCCATTTCTAAAATGTAGTTGCCGATTTTACTCATATATTGTCTTCCTTAGTGAATTGTTAATGTTGCTAATTTCTTGGACTATTTGTTGTAGTTGTCTTTCTACTTTTTTTTGTGATGTTAAGTTTCTCACGAACACTTTTCCGTTCCGTGTTTTATCTTTTACTTGTATCTTCAATAGTTGCTCCTTTCGTTTGTTGTTTATATTTTAATTTTACACTACCAAAATAACAAAGTCAATAGGTTTTTTGGACTTTTTTTCTAAAGTTTTCCACAAGCAATAAAAAACCCCACTCGGCGTAAGTGGGGTTGGTCTGTGTATAGACCCTCTTTAGGTGTAAAGCCTGCCGGAGGTAAAGCGATAGGCTTAAGCCCATTATATCACAAATCAAAATTCAGTAAAATAATCATTATTCTTTAAATATTGCCTAACAAAAGCAATAGCCTCGTCGGCTCCTTTACAAATTTTGCACGGTATCCCGGCCAACTCGTAAATATTCCCCCAAGTCTTTTGTTCAGGCGATACGGTCCCACCTTTTCTGCGTTTCATTTCAATCTTTATCATTTCATAACAATCAACATGGCCATCAACGCCACGGATTGGCACGAAAACCTCGTAATCCCAAACACCCTTACTTTGCCCCATTTTTTTCAGCTTTGCACCTCTAATCATAGCATTTTTGCTACTACTTCTACTCTCGTTGGCGATATGAGCGTGCGGTATGCCGTTAATATTGAGCCATTGCGAAAAAGCAATGCACTCATCGTCTTCTAACGGATTGAACTCATATTTTGTGTCCACCATACACCAAAAATAACACAAAAACTTTGAGTTAGTCAATATCTAAGCCAAGTTGTATTTATTTTTAAAGCCATTTCTAAACATTGCCAGCAAATAACGGTCCGGATTTTTCTTTTTCATAGCAATTTCACACGCAACCATCAAATCGTCCATAGAATATTTGCCCGTAATAAGGTCGCTAAGGTATTTTACTTGCCATTCAGACTCTAGTTTTACATAATGAGCCATATTTCTAATCCGTTTATCAATTCTAAGGCGTCTAGAAGCCGTTTTAAGCGTCCTCTCCACGTGGAGACGGTCCAATACCCTACAAAGGTAATGAAGTGGCTTAGAAACGCTCTCACGGCCTGCTAGGGCTATAATTTCTTTGAGCTCCTGCATAGTCATAGCGAATCCACAACATTCACCGGTCTTTTGGATATGCCTAATTCTCCTATACATACCCTCACTTTGCGGCGTTGGTGGTATAAGTTCCACAAACTCCGGCAATTCTTCTTTGATTTTTTGTGCCATTGTGTCTAATCTTGACATAAAAGTATTACCTCCAGCTATATACTGGAGGTAATTGAGCAACCTTAACACCTCTAGTATAGCTCTTAAATTATATTCTGTCAAGCCTTTTGTTAAGGCAGCTCAACATTGATTATCATTTTAAGCCCTACCACGATAAAAGTCAATATATTTTTAATTTAAATTATCCACCCTCTAATTAGAGAAAACTATATTTTAAATAAAATAAGTCTTCTAATTACACCCCTGTTATTTATTGCCTTTTTTAGCATTCTGGCTTTGAGTTAGCCATTGAATATTGTCAAATTCATAACCACGAGTATTGTCAATTCGGTCAATAGACGGAGACATTCTATGTTCAAAACCACTTTTTTGCCAATTGCTATACAAAATTAAAAACTTTTTCATATTATGCTCACACCAAACTACCCATTCGTCTTTACTAAGAAGCCTAAGTTGCTTATACCTATCTATATTTTTACACCGGTAGCTCATACCATTATAGATAGCTCTCATATAATAATGCGGATTTGTTTTTCTCTGATTATCACAATACTCTTTACAACATTCTTTACATTTATTCAACCTACCATCAAACATTCCCTTTTGTTTATGAAATTCAGATAAGGGCTTTATCCTATGGCAAACAAAACATTCTTTTTCTGATTTTATTTCACGCGTTGGCTTATGAATATTATTTTCAAGTCTATATTTTTGCTGTTTTTTGCAACAATCTTTACATTTGTTCAAATGCCCGTCTTTCATGCCTTTTTGAACATAAAAATCGTCAAGTGGTTTAATTTCTTTGCAAATTATACATGGCTTCATACTCTATATTATACCGTATTCTAATTAAATATTCAATAAAAAAAGAACCGAGCCGGCAAACAAACGAAAGCAAATCCGGCTCGGGGCATTATATAAGCGAAGAAAATGCCAATTTAATTATAACACATTTAATCAACAGACACAATTTTTCTTGTAGAAACTAGCCGAACAGTAACGGCGTCTTGGGCGTAAAAGAACATTTTTTGCGTATTGCCACTAGGAACGGCCAAAGTAACATTGCCCTCAGTATAGACCTCAGTAATAATAGGTTGCGAACCATTAGCATAAGTAATCGTTCTAGGTTGCACTGAATCCGGCGTAAAAGTATAGTAATAAGATTTCGCAAGGCCGGCAATATTCTGCCGAGTTTTAAGCTCAAGCTCGGTTTGCTTCATTTTCTTTAAAAATTCTTCAAATTCGTATAGACTAGTCATAATTAGTTAGCGTATAAATCCTCATAAGTTATGTTTATCGTCACGTCAGAAGTGCATACAAAAATAGCATTGTAGGTGAGCTCAACCGTTCCACCACCCATCAATGTTTGCAAATCGTCGTTGTTGTTGTAATCTATAACATTTATCAAATAATCTGCGTGGTCGCTAGGATTCCCCGTATTTACCACCTTACGAGTGTAAATAGACCGGCCCTCGTCGTCTTGTATATCAAAATACACAGCACCAATTGGCGTGGTGCCGTCCGTGGTCTGTATAGATAATTTTGCATATTTATCAGAACGCACACCAATCTCAAATTGCCCGTAAATTTCCATATTGAACGTCAAGCTAAAATCAAAAGATTTGGTGGTAAGCGTATCAGTAGATAATAGTTTATATTGCTTTAATGCCAAAAGCTCGTCTTCAAAATGTTTTAATTTTAAATCAAAATTATTTCTCATACACCAACTCCTATTGCAACTGAAGTTATATAATCGGACGATACTACCCTAGCTGTAATTGGCATAGTAGCTTGGCTAAAATAAGCCGCAAAAGTATAAACAAGTTTATTATTCACGCTGTCCCAAATAATCCTAACTGGTCTATACAAATAAGCTGCACTTAGATAACATTGTGCAAAGGGCACTCCACCATCTTCACTTGGTGCAATATCAACCGTGACATAAATATATTGACCCGAGTAGTCTATTGTTATTTCTTGGCTTTCATTTACTGTAAAAAAATCAGCAACCCCAAGCCCCCTAGAATAGGCAGTCTTTAGAGCAAGCATTTCACGCTCAATCTCTTTAATCATTTTGTCGAAATTATTCTTCATTTTCTACAACTCGCTCCAACACCGGTTTAATATCTTCAGAGCCATTAGCCGATACACTCACATTTAGCTCATTCACTCTGAATTTGCCATTAGTCATTCCCGTTAAATCTTCCGAGTTGTTAATCGTAATCGTATCGCCAATCCATATTTTATTGCTACCCGTAGGCATTGGCACTACTAACTTGCCGTTAAAAGTAACCTCAGGTTGCCATTGTATGCTTGTAGTATAGTTTAATTCAGCTAACGCCTTATTATCTAGCGAAGTTTGGTCACCGATAGACGATTCTTGAATAAGTTTCTCATAATAACCATAGGTAGAAGTGGCCGTGGCGTCACTCTGGACCGTTAAAATCGCCGTATTTTCGCTACTAGAAGCAGAAATTTCGCCCGAGCCAACACCGATAACCCTACTAGCAAAATCTGATACTTCTGGCGCTGATATGCTTGTAGCACTTGGGCCATTTAAAATTGTAGGATAATAAGCTACCCAATCAGTAATAACGTCGCCAAAATTAGCGTCTGCTTTCACGTCGTATGTCTTATCCGGGTGGAAATACACGTCAAAAGGCCCTGCTCCCGTAGTATTATCACACCGGTCACAAATCCAATCTTTTACGGTCTTATAATTATCAAAAGTGTGCGTAATACTCGGCAAGTTATCAATTTGCCCTTGAATAAAGCCGTAGCTTTTGCCAGCCGTGCTAGAAATTGTATTTGCAAGTGTAATCATATTACCGACAAGCGTGCCAGCATTGCCCGTAATAACGCCTAACGGCAAATTGGTGGTTGTGTTTCTGATATATACACCACCAAGCAAATTCAAATAGCCGTCAAAATGGAAATCCAAGTTAGCACTCAACTGAAGTGGCGAATAAGCCGGCATTGTTGCTAAAAATCCCCCTACAATATCTACACCATTGCGAGTTAATCTGCATTCTAAAGCAATTGGCTTCAAAATATCACCAATAGTATAGTTACGTTGCACGCACCACTCGTTCAGCATAACGTCATTCACAGTAAAATCAATAGAATCAGCACCAACCTTAGTCCTACGCCTTGTATAGGTCAAATTTTGTGCCATATGGCGTATATCACCTAACAATGTTCCATTTAGATAGAGTTTTACTTCATAAGTAGCAATATTTATCATTAGCCTACAATCTCCTGCCACTTAATCTTGCTTGCAATTGCGTCGTGATTTTCTGTTGTATAGGTTACACGGTTATTTCCTGGAGCAAATACGCACCAGTTACCAGTAACATTGCTAATCATACTCACGCCATTTACAGTAGCCGTCTTGTTGAACATATCAATAAGCAAGGTTTCAGAGCTAGAGATTGTGCCCGTATAAGTAATTGTAGTGTTAGTAGTCAAAACAGATAACTGAGGATTCACAGCCGGGCCTTTTACTTCCCACACCGGATAAACCTTGTCAATAGAATCAATAGAAACGGTCACCGGACCACCACCGCTACCAGCTTCCCACTCGCCACCGATATTGTCAAACATACCACCATATTCGTCCCACATAAAACCACCATCTGTAGCTCCTACAGCAATTGGGATATTCGCACTTTCGCCGTAAATCTCCTCACCTAGCGAGTTTTCAAGATATTCATAGTAATTTACGTCCTCAAAGTTTAAAGCGATATGATAATTTGGGAATTTCTGGTAAAGCTCTTGCACTTGTGGAGCATCTACAATAAATCCACGGCGTCTTTGGATTGCCGTGCCATTGTTAAACACATAAACTACTTTGTAATAGTAGTTCTTCCTAAAGAACTTCAAAAATGCTACACGATAAGCTTCTACTTCTACTCTTGTGCTTGTCTCGTCGCCAACATACCCATCAAAAGTCTGTGTATTAGCCCTACGCACTTGTCCAGCCAAAAATACCCCATCATTGCCTTGCACTTCTACAACGTCATTTTGGTAAGAATTAGCCACAAAATGCAATTGAGTATTTATGAACTGATAAGCACCAGAGCCGAGCAAAAATCTTTCCCCGTCTTCTCTGATAAATAGTGCTAGTATAAATCCCTCAGGTGATATTTGATTCAGATTCATTATGCTGCTCTCCTTATACTTTCCATCATAACACGACCAATGTCTTGTGCGTCAAGTCTACTGTTAATTTCGTTGGTCATATATACGTTAATGCTTGCCGGCTTATTTTGTTGTGCTTGCCCTGTGATACTAGAAGCCAACACCCCGGCCCAATTATGAATAGCCCCAGTTTCTGGCAAACTACCGGTATTGTTAATACTATCTAGATTTTCGTAGCCAAACTCACGAGCACTAGAAGCTTTAATCACGAACTCGCCGTTGGATAACATTGCTGGCACAGAATCACTCGTAGAAGTTCCTGGGCCATATACACGACCACCTTCTGCAAATAAGTGAGCGTAACCCCAACCATAGTTGATTGAGTGTCCCGTTACCAACGCTACAATCGCTACAATACCCTCAGCCATTGCACGAATAAGGTCAGCGAACGCATTGATAGCGGCAGAAACCCCTTCTAAAGCGGTTTTGATAGCGTTGCCCATATGCTCAAACGCTTCGCCGGTATATTTTACAATTTCGGCAATACCCTCAAGAGCAGTCTTTACAATACCGTTAATCAAATTAGCAACGGCATTTAATACATTAGTAAAGGCCCCGGACAAGACGTTAATTAGTGGCACAATAGCATTATTAGTTAATCGTTCTATTACAGTAGTAAATGCGTCAATAATAGCAATAAATGTATCCCTTAAAAATTCGCCTAGTGGTATAAACGCTTGCTGTGTAATATTTATAATAGCGTCAGTTAGTGTAACAATAAGAGCAATCACTGTGTCTACAATAAAATTGGCAAGCGGGATAATTACACCATTCATAAGTCCCTCTAATGCTGGTAATACTACCCCAACAGCGCCACCAATTAGCAAAATACCTGCAGCAATGGCTGCGGCGGCAGCAGCGAAGCCTAAAGCACCGGCCAAAACTTCAGGCCCGGCAAATGCTTTAATGAAATTCGCAATGGCTGTGCCAATTCCAGATAAAATACTTTTTACGGATTCCATTAGACTACTTACTGCCGAGCTGATAGCGCTACCAAGCCCTGAAATTCCATTAGAAACTACGTCTTTCAATCCACCACTACCGGTGAATAAGCCACCGACTAGACTTTTAATTTTACCAAGAACCAAAGCACCACCAATAACGGCAAAAATCGGACCGGCTGCTTTCGGAATTGCTTTAGCTAGTGATTCCATAATCTTTGGCAAGTTCTTAATGATAGCTTTTACTACTTCAACCGTTACTTTAATAGCTGAATCAATAAGAATTGGAGCGTTCTCAATGAGGGCGTTAGCAAGACCAATCACCATATCAGTAATCACAGGCAATAATTTCTCAATAATGGTCGGTAACTTCTCATTTACTTTAGCTAAAAGTTTAGTAATGCCTTCCATAACTTGCGGCGCCATATCTACAATCAAATCAAGAGCGGTGTTCAAAACTGAATCTAGGTTCTCAAAGAACGAATTTAAATCGCCTCTACCGGCCAAAAATGCACCAAAACTTTCTTGCAAATCACCAAACGCATTGCTAAGTTGCTTTACTTTACCTTGTGGAGTTTGTGCCAACGCCTCGTTAAACCCACCGTAATTTTGCTTCAATACTTCAGCCAAAGTAGCTGCTCTAGTCATTTCGTCGCCATCTTGAAGTAATTTTTTCTGATGCTCGTCCAAAGTCACGCCATAACGAGTAAGTGCGCCGACATTTCCGGTCATAACTTTACCCATAAGGTTAGCCATCTGCGTAGCATTATCAGTAGTAGCCTCATAACCCGAAGTAGCGGCAATCAAATCGTCCATTGCTGGAGTCAATGTTTTTACTGCTTCGGCACTTAAAGCGAATGTGCCAAGCTGAGCCTGCCCAGCTGCATTCACGTCGTCTTCAATGATGCCCATTTTTTGCAATTCAGAGTTATAAGCTCGCAAGTCCTCAACTGCACCTTCGGCCCAGTTTTGGTTTTTCGCAGATTGAGCCAATTTCGCCTGTGCTTTCTCAGCCTCGTTAAAAGCGTCTATGGAATCCTTAGAAAACTTTACAGCGGCGGCAGTTCCAGCAGCAAAAACGGCAGTTATAGCAACGCCAAGTTTCTTAATAGAACTGCCAACTTTAGAGCCAAAACTTTCTACGTGTTTTTCGGTAGTATTTAGCTCGGATTTTACGCCAGAGCCATCAAAACTCAATTTTACTACAGCTTCACCAACGGTAGTGGCCATTATTTACCCCCTTTCGCTAGGTTTTGTTCTTTTTCTAACAATTTAATCGCAGTCTTCAAGGATTTTGGCACGTGCCCGTTCTTTGTTGGATTATTTGCACCGGCAACCGAAGCTACGATAATGTTTTCAAGGGTTAGTCGATTAAAAGCGTCTCTTGCACGCTCAGCTTCGATATATTTAGCCATCTGTAACTCGCTAATCTCGCCAAATTTCCAAGCAACATAAGCTTCGTAGCCAAATCTAGCAAGTATTTCAGCAATATAGGCGTCTATACGGTCAAAACCTGCCTTTTTCTTGCCTTTACGGTTGGCTTCTTTTACTTCCTCAATTTGTTCGTCAGTTAGAAAATCCGAAGCCCGAAAAGATTTTACCTTTGCGGTTTCTCTCACATTTTCAAGTGTTAATTCAGGCTTCGTCATTCTAACCTACTCCTAGGATTCGCTTACAGCGGTATAAGCACCGGTTGTAGCGTTCAATCTCATTTTTTCAATTAGGCTGTAGTCACCAAGACGTACAGAATATTGTGGGTAACCATCAGCAGAATGCAATTTTGCATTATACACGATTGGGTGTAGATTTAGGGTGATAGTTGGAGTATCACCGGTCCCAATTTCAATATCGTCATCTACGCTAGGAACACAGCGAGTAAGCTCTACGTCAGCAGTAGAACCATCGTCACAAAGACCTTGTGCAATTACGGACATATAATCGCCATCAGCACATAGGTCAGTGCCGTCCCAAATTGCGTTACCAGCTTGAGCAGTAGCACCAGCATAAGTGGCATCATTCCATTTTTGAATAGCTTGGCCTAGGTTTTTGAACGTATCCATTAGGAACGTCACAGAACCAGCAAAGTTATCAAAGGTGCCGGCAATAGTGGTTTCACTTGTGCCAAGGCTAGAAGCACGAGAACGCTTGCGTGGGGCAACGTTAAGGGTCATTACAGTATCTTGGCCCAAATCATCAGCTTCTAGAGTAAATACGCTCCAAGTGCTAGTATCAGCGTCCCATTTGCGGAACACTACACGGCGAAGTTGCGTAATGTTTTGAACTGCCATTTTAGTCCTTTCTTTTTGTTAAATCATATATAATTTCTGCACTAGCAATCTTTACAACCAAATTATTCTGCGTAATAACATAATTTTGTGGGGTAGTTGTAGGCCTAATCCTTATGTTTTCAAACGAATAAGTAGTGCCACCAACGCTTCCGGCCAATTCGCAAATACATGGGTTTAGGATAATCCACTCCAAAATCTCTTGGTGAATTGCCTCAGCCTTTGGCTTATTGGCAAATGCTACATAGAAATCAACAGTTGAGTGTAAATTTAATCCTTTTGGAGAATTAGAAGCTACACCACCTCTAGTAACGAGCCAAACACCTTGAGCAGGTTGCCCGTCTTTTAATAATGGAGCTTGCTCCCAAAAACAGTTAGAATCAACAACCAATCCGGCAACATTGTCTTCTACCATTTTTTCTAGTAAAGCTAGCGTAATCATTTAGTAATATCTCCAAAGTATTTTTTGATATAATCACCCGTTAGAATCATGTTTGCAGCATTTTCCATATAGTGCTCAGTTGAGGCGTCTTTGTTTGGACCTTGCTCACGCTTCCACGCATAAGGCACTTGCCTGCCACCATACGAACCACCAGCAATCACTTCTACGGTGTTGTTTTTGCCCTCTTGTGCTCTAATTGTATTTCTCAAAGCACCGGTCACATACGGAGCATTTCGCCTTGCTTGCGAAGCAATGTCAAATCCCATTTGGAATAGCCCTTTGGCAGTCTTTTGTGTAATGCTGTTTAGCTGGCTATCTTTCCACTTTAGACTGACTCGGACTGCACTTCCCATTCGGCGACCTCAGTCTGCACCACCTTTAATTCTACGTGCTCAATATTGCCAGTGTGCTGATTTTTACCAATACCAGCGTCTATAATCTCGTAATAGGCGTTTTCAGTTGTATTATAGAGCATATAGCCCGCAACTAGAGTATTCGTGCGAAGTGTCGGCAATTGCTCAGGTTTTACATAAATTAGCAAATCTGAGTTCAATACTTCTGGAATATTGTTTATAGAGCTACTAGAGCCCTCGTCCACAATTACGTCCAAATCGCCAACCTTGTTAAAAACGTTTCCAACTAGAGTTCCGTGCTGAAACGAGCCAAGTTGCCATACACCAGAAATGATTGCGCTAGGAAATGCGTCAAAAATTGATGTATCCATTGACAAAGCCTCCCTCACAATGTGGCACAGAGTGTTCTACCTTTAGGAGCGTCCCGCAATTGCTATATTTCTCAATAATGTCCCTATATTGAGTGTAAATTTGCTCAAAAGCGTTGGTGGCACTACTCTTAAAATTGATTGTAAAGTTTCTGACACTTTTTGATTGAATCGTGTCTGCAGTTCCTTGAAATTCAATCATTGCATAGAGGAAATTGGCGAGTAATAACTTTAAATCGTCGTGTCCCTCTAGCTCTGGTAGATTTTCAAGGCAGAGAAATGACGCAAGTCGCTCAGAAGCAATACCAACAAGAGTCGTCCAATCTGTTGAAGTATAATTTACGGCTTTCCCCGTCAATAGCTTATAATCGTCCTGCGTCATTGTAAATCTCCTAAATTAGCTTTCGCTTTCTGGGTTGCTTAGACCTTTGATAGCACAAGCTGATTTGTATTTAGTCAAAGTACCACCAATAGGCATTTCGTTCAAGAGAATGTTTTGGTTGGTAGTTACGTCAAAGAATGGATAAACACGTGGGTTGCGTTCACCAGTAGTGGTGTAACCATCTCTAACTAATAGATAAGCGTCATCGTCTGCATATTCCATCCACATTGGGCTAAATACACGAGCAACACGGAAGATGTCTTCAGCAGTTGCACCTGGTTCAATGAGGTAACGGTTGCCAACCTTAGCTTGGAAAGCAGCAGTAAGAATGCTTGGCTTTACTACCAAGATTTGGTCACCCTCAGAACGAATCCATTGGCGAGCACCTACAACACCATCATAAAGGTTGTCGGTAGCTTTTGCAGTATAACTAGAAGCTACGAGAGTGCCATAGCCGGATTGTGCAGCACAGTCGGCAGCGATTGGGTAAAGACCGGTTCCAGTTGAGGAATCAAACATACGCAAATCTGGAGTGCCCGAAGTGCGGCCATCACCGATAAAGATTGCACGCTCAATAGAGAGTTTGATTTGGCCAAACAATTCACGAGCACGGAACTCTAACAATTCTGGGTTGTTGTAGATTTCCATTGCATCGAGAGAAAGTTTCTTGTAAACCATCTTGTCGTAGGCAATACGGATGGTGTCAGTAATGGTTTCGTCAACTTTGGTATCACCTGGCTTGTGGCCTTGTGCTTCTTTACCATAGTCAGCAGAACCTGCAAGAGCGTTGTTGCGGAGACCACGACCATTAGTGCCACCAATGTGCATAATGTAATCAAGGATTCCGTCGCTCTTTTCCATAGCCTCAGTAAACATGTTGGTAATGTTTAGAGGGTTGCCAAGTCCGGAGATTCCGTCCTTGCTTCTAGCAATAGCAGCGTCATAAGCAGCGTTGAATTTGCTATCAAATTTGAAATTTGAAGCTTTAAGAGCGTCACGAATAGCATTGTGCTTTACGCTCTTGATTTCAGCTTTTACGTCTTTAGACGTAGCAACATTTTCGTTTTTCACAGCTCTATCCCTTACGTTAATAGTAATATTATGAACTACTGAATCTTTTGTTTCAGCAGTAGTTTCTTCGGTGTCTGCAGTTTCTTCAACTTCAACAGCTTCTGCTGGAGCCTCAGCTACTTCATCTTTAGCTTCTTCTTCACGAGCAGTAGGTTGAACTTCAGATTCAGGCACGTCGGTTGTGAACTCATCCACAACTTCAGCAATGTCTTCCACTAGCTTTTCAGCAACAGCTTGTTTCATTGCTACATTTTCTTTAGGAGTGAGTTCGTCCTTAGTTTCACTCATTTGAGTTTCTCCTAATTCGTTAGTATTGTTGTCCCCCTGGTTACCATTTTCAGCTTCAACAACGTCGCTACCCTTAGCCCTTGTTGCCTCAGCTTCTTTATGGTCAATAGTTTTAGCACGCGGGTCGTTTCCGGTCAATACCATTGAGATTTCCCGCAAAATCCCAATAGGCTCGTCAATTTCTAATCCAACACCATAGTAGCCATCTGGATACCAATCAATACCCGTAGAATAGCTGGCGTCTTCTGAAATAGCCCAAGCGTGGTCTGCTAAAGAGTCATTATTGGCAAAATACATACGAGCGTGAAGCCCGTCGCCCTCAATCCATACCTTGCAAGAGCCAAATTGTTTTTCAATTGTATCAACAAGCTCGCCATCAATAATAGTCCCGTGGTCAGCTTGAGCTTTTACGGTATATTCTTCAGTTTGCTTGTCTGGGTTATTATTTAGTGTCTTAATCGCAATTGGTTTGCCATCTCTGCCCATAACATAGAGATTTTCTAAGTCTCTAATCTCACCGGACTCCATAATTTGTCCAGAATTAGCCAAGATATTTCTAAACCGTCGCTCCTCAGAGCTTTTTGCGTCTTTAAGCACTGTAGCGTCGTAGAACTTCATATTTTGAGCATATCATACTTTTAATGCTTTGTCTAGTCAAGCCATAATGTCGCACAATAAAGAAAAGGCCGAGCGGAATTGCCCGGCCTGAGGGGAATTTTATTGCTATTCTTTGGATATGAAGACGTTGATAAGTTGCTCAATCTTCATAAATATCTTTTGTTTCTCCTTTTCTGAAATACCCACATCTGGGTTAAATGAAACTAGCACAGCTGCACCGATTTGCTGAGCGTTAGTATGTGGGATTGAGCGTAAGCTACAAAGTAAAACTCTAGCCTCATCTTCGTCCTCACAATATGTTGTGCTCATATAGGATAGCATATAATCACCCCCTTAAAGTGCACCCCCTCACTTTTTATTATACAACAAAAAACCACTCTTGCGAGTGATTTTTTGACTAAAGAAGATACTTTAGGTATAGCACACTTATTTACGTTTGACAAGTTGCCCTGGGAAAATAAGCCCACGGTTGGCAATACCGTTAAATTCAGCAAGTTGCTGAGCATAACCATTGTCACCAAATAACTTGTCGCCCTCATACCAGCCGAGTTTGCGAGCAATAGCCCCAAGCGTATCGCCTTTTACTACTACATAAGTATCTTCAGTTGGCTCCGGTTCTGGTTCTGGCTCTGGAATAATATAAGCCTTTGGCCTGTAGTAACCAATAAGATTTTTGATAGAAATGTTGATAATGTTAGTAGCAGCACCACCACCATCGCAAGGTTTCCCACCTTGATTTTCACCAAGCAATGCTACATAGCCATTTACTACTGGGCCCATAGCCATACCAACATGACCATATTGACCACCGTCAAAGATTAGCCAATCGCCAGCTTGAATTGAATAAGCTGAGCCTTTCCAATAAACTTCAAAATCGTCGCCAGCATTCTGCTCATAACAGTTCATCATACCTTTAGCCATACCAGTTCCACAGGTAGAAACGTCTCTATCTGCATAACTCCACCAGAACACCCGTGACAAGCTAACACATTGTGCCCCATAGTAATTGTTGGCATAAATACACTTGCCATAAGTATCGTTCTTAAATGCTTGTGGGCTTGATACGTCATAAGTTTCGGCCCAACCTAAATCGTAATATTGGCCATCTACCATTGAAACGCCGGTGTCAATATCTTGGAATTTTCCACCGTCAATTTCTTCTACGGTAATAATCGCTTCGCCATTTACGTTGTCTGTTTCTTCTGTTTCGCCTAGGTCTCCCTCAATAACAGCAGGTTTTTGCTCTGCTGAATATTGAATAGAAGCCTCGTATTTGTCTTGTTCAATGCGAATATTCACAGTTGCACCGGTGGCAACGGCAACGCCGGCCAAAAGCAACGCAACCAATAACGCACTTATCTTTTCTTTCATAGCATTTTCCTTTCTATTATGCTTACAACTATAGTGTAATAGTTTTTCAATTTATTGTCAAAAAGACCACCCTTGCGAGTGGTCCTTGAGTTTATTTTTTAGGAATATCTTCTGTAACTTCAGATTCTGATTCTTCTGGTAATGAACGGGTGTTATTGTCTTCTACAGATTTTGCTCCACCGGATTTCGTATATTCAATAATTACGTGATAACTCGAAGTGCTATTCAAATTTGAACCGCCCTGGAACATTACTTTAGTAGAAGATAAATAAAACCCACCGGCCCAGCTTGCTGCACCATACGAATCGCTTTGTGTAAATAACCAAGGAATTGGACGCCATTCATTACTATAATTTGCAATAAATGTAACTTTTACGACTGTGTCAATATTAGATATATTATGGTCGAATGAATTCGGAATAATCCCGCTTCCGCTAATTACTTTTCTATATATTATCTTACCGTCAATCCACGTTTGCTTTGTATCTATCTCACTAGTGGAATAATTGAACGGCATTGTCGTCCAATCTATATTGAACGACTTTATTGCGGCACCGGCAATTTTTGAATTAGTAACAGATAAATCTTGTAATTTAGACCCGTTAATAGAACTCGTTCTGAAATTATCTTGTCCCACAGTAGCATATAAACTATTTAATTGGCTAATCGCACCAGCGTCAATAACAGTTACATTAGCCGCCACGGTAATTTGAGCAATAACGGCATAATAAGCAGTTGAGCCACTAGCACCATCAGCAGTAATAGCTGTGCGAATATCGCCATCAGTTGGTGTTAGTGGTGTAGCCGCCGGTGTGCCAGCTACGGCAATAATACCACAGGCACTAGGGTTATCGGCAACAGTATCCACACCGGTAGCTGGGCTATCAACATAAACTACAATTGCGTCAATTCTAGAATTAGTAGCTGGAGCCGTTGCAATTTCTACATTGATTGGACTACCCGAGATATTATTCACAGTCGTCTTATTTCCTACGTTATCTTGTGCTATAGCAATATCACGATTGGTCCCATCGCCACCAATGTCAACGCTCATACCACCACCGGCAGAAGCTACCCAACCGCTTAAAATACCTCTAGAAAAAGCACCAAGGCTATCATTGAACGCATTTACTGACGTTCTACCCCCATAAGCAGCGTTTGTTCCCACTGCGTCATTCGGATTTGTCATTTGTTATCCTTTCTTATTAGTTTATTATAATCAGCAAAAGTTGCTACTTTCATTTTTACCTTTACTGCGTTGCATTTCGGGCAATTCAAAACGCAATCCACGCTTTTATCTGTATCGCCTAAAATCCAACCGCATTTTGGACACCTAATCTTAATCGCACCCATTATACTATCACCTCGTCAAAGTAACACCTACAATTTACGTGAGCGTCTGGAATTCTTCCGCCATCATTCCAAGTGCTATGCTCCCAAGATACAACTTCACCATCTGAAGTTTTTACGGTATCAGCAAAAGCGTCACCCAAATCTACTTCCTCGCCTTCCATAGCTGCACATACGTCACAAACGTCAGAGTCTCCTGAAGTTCTCCACACAAGTTTTACTTGGAAACCATATTTTTCGGATAATAGTTCGTCTTGTTCTAGACGTCCAGTTTTAATCGCATAGGTAGTTTCGTTTCTAGCGATACATTCAGCACGGTCTCTAGGAATAACAGTTGCTAATTTTTCGGTAAGCTCCTCAGCACTCAATTCTTCGGCCAAGATTTGGCTAACTCTCTCTTGAGTATAGTCTGCATAACCCTTTACGAGTAAATCTGCACGGTTGGCAATACGCTTGCTCAAAGCTTCAGAGATATATACCGACCCACTAGAAATAGATTTCATAATTTCGCCGGCAATATCTTTGTTTGCAAGCATTTTGATTGCTTTTGCACCCTTTACAGCACCAAGATTGGCGTCTTTTTCAAGCATTTCAGTCATTTTAGCCGTAATTGTTGCCAAATCTATCTTTTCTACGCCATTTTTTACGATATTTTCCCCCATTTTTACCAATAAATTGTAAAGCTCACGCTCAGCTTTCGTCATCCTCGGTAAAGAATCCAGGGAGTGGTGGCAAGTGCATTTCTTGTCCGTTTTCTTCTCTAAAGGGACTGTAGGCTCGCTCTCGCCCCCCTTTTTATCTACTGTGGCAGTAATTGCCTTAGGTTTTGAATAGTCAATCTCATACGGTGCATTTAATTCGTCGCTTAATGCCTTATTATACACACCTTGTGCAGCACTTACCCACTCGTCGCCAAGTCCCAACGCTTGCACAGCACTTTCAGCAGATGAACCGGCAGCAATAAGATTTACAAGCGACTCACCACGAGTTCTAGCAATATCAGCCTTTACTTTTTCACGCTCGGTAAGTTCTGGAATTTCTAAGTCAAAGCTAATGCCATATCCAAGACCACCACCAAGCAAGCGTTCAAGCTCGTGCTGGAATTGGTTCCAAAAGCTTACAAGAGCAGGATAAACACGGCGTTTGGTAAATTGGTGGTCGCTAAGTTCTGCGTTGTCGTATTTAGCGCTAGAATCGTCACCAAGGATAAAGTTAGACACGCCAATAGCTTTATTTAGCCGGTCATTTACAATATCCACAATCTCACGAATAGCCAATGTCGAGTTATTACCCTGAATTGTTTTTACTTCTAATTCGTCTGCGTGGTTGCCATCGTCGTCAAATTGACGCCAAACATAAACAGTCTTATTTTTGTTATTTGCACCCTTTAGCCCATTTTCAAGCTCTTTACGTTTAGCTTGGTAGCCCTCTTGAGTTGAAGAAGAAATAAACGTAATAGTTGCAGGAATAGCTCCATTCTCAAAATAAGCACGTTGGTATTGCGAAATTAGGTCGTCAATTTGAGCCCATACACGCACGGCAGAAGCTGGCGAAACGCCACGCCATACGTCTCTAGGACTTCTAGAGAAGCGCAAGCGCATTACTTGGTCTTCGCCTAATACTTCAAGACCATCGGTAGTCATTACTTGCCATTCCCAACGGCCATAGCCAAGATAGATACGGCATTCTGGCGGCAAAATTGTATAGCCAATTACTCGGTCTTTTTCGTCACGCCATAAGTGAATATCTAGCTCGTCCTCAGTAAGCCAAGTAGCAAACATAAGGTCGGCAAATTCTGCCCAACCCATATCGTCATTAGGATTGCGAAGCCAAGCAAGCTCCGGTGTTTTATTTTCTGGTAATTTAGTGCCTCTGTCTGATACACCATACGGCATTACCATTTTCATTTCGTCAATTAGTGGTCGCACTTGAGCAAAAAGGTTTTCGTAATCAGAACATAGCGGACTTAAAAAGAATTGGTTGCCCAATTCCTGTGCAAATCTCCTACTCTTTTGCTTTTTAACTGCGTCCCTAAGATTCGCTAATAGACCCATAGTCAATCTCCTTTGGCTCGTCAATTATACGAACTTTTTTAGTTGTCTTTTTAGCTTTTGCGGCCTTTTTAGCCGGCTTTCTTTTCAAGATTTCTTTAATATCGCTTGAAAATTTAGTTCCATCAGTAAAGAACGGCATTTTACCGATACCGTGCTCAAATACTGCTTTGTGACATAAATCCTCGCCCTCTGGAGAAGCAAAAGAAACCTTGCGAACATTCAAACCCTTATCTGCAATAAATTGCTTGAGTTTTTTGCCTCTGTCCCCACACATAACGCAATCTTGATAAACGCAAATGATTTCTTTAGCCATTTTGTTCCCCCACTACTTCGTCTAAAGCCCGAGTAATGTATTTCTCCACGGCTCCGTCAGTAGCTTTACTCAAGCGATTCAATCCGGTTTCACCACCAACTAGATAAGCTTTCAAAACTACCTTATCGTCGGTGCTGAGTTTAGTCCGAATGAACTCTTTGGCAAAATCGTCCTCAAAACAAGACGCTAAAACGTCGTCTGCATGAGAAATCTCCTCAGCGGTTTTAAATGTAATATCTGCAAGACGCAATTTTTTCTCTGCGTCTAGTTTTGGCTCGCACATATGACCCTTAAAGTCAATTGGTTCTAGCCCGTTAAAGTGTAGCATAGCTCTTTGCTCCTGTTTAATGCTATTTGGTTATAGCATATCACATTTTACAATTTATCGCAATTATGCTAAAATGGAGTTGCGAAGCACCTTACAGAAACCATAAAAATAGGTTTTGATACTCTTTAAATATAATTCTCACACTCTCAATGCAAAATAAAAATTTATCCAAAAAGAAAAAGGCCGGAAGTCGCACCGGCTCTTTTTCTACCTACACACTTCGTGGGAGCCTGCCATAATCCACTCGCAGTTATTGGCTTTGGCATACTCCTCGTGTTTTAAGTCTGAGTGTATCCCCCAAGTAATCAAGGTCAATACAATTAGTAATATAGCCAAAATAGTTTTTGTTTTTGTTTTCATTTCTATTTTTCTCCGTATAATTCAATCTCGTTATTGTTTAATAATTTTGCTATTTCGTCTTGCTCTTTTGTGGTTAATCCATTTCTTGCCGTGTGAGTGTCTTCAATCATTTTGTAATTATTGTTATATGTCCCGTAATTCATAAAGATTGCATTTTGTTCTTTGCCGTTTTTGATATAACAAATACGCACTCTTTTGCAATCCATAAGTGGTTCTACACACCACCCGAATTGTAGTTCTAATTTGTCGCTTATATTCATTTGTTATCCTTTCGTTTGTTATTTATACTTTAATTATACAGCACCTTTAAATAAAATGCAATAGGTTTTTTGTAAAAAATATACTAAAGTTTTCCACAGGCTAAAATTGAATTCGCTTTTTGCTCAAATCGTCTATTGCATAGCGTAAAGCGTCCATCAAGTGGTCGTTGCCGTCCTCAGGCTCGTCTAGTATTTCGCCCGTGCGTTTCTTTCTCCAAGCATAAGACAGATACTCACGTTTTAAGTCGTCTCCAGCATATACAATTTGCCTTTGGCATACACGGTCAATTCCACGCTTAACTGAGCCTGGATTCTTGTCAGCGCTTACAATTCTGAATCCAGCCGCTTTAATCTCGGCTATAATCTCAGGTCTCGCACCATCTGCTACTATCAGCACATTAGGGTCTATTCCAAGCTTGCGGAGTATATCTCCATACTGCGAGCCGAGCAAACCTTTTTTGTATAATTTCTCGACTATGCCTATCTTTCTTTTATCATGTTCTTGCACTGCCGATAATCTACCATCCTCAAGCTCATATATTGCCACCATTGCTGTTTCGTCATTGCTGAAGCCAAAATCTAAGCCATAACGAACCAATTTCCCCACTTGACGAATATGGTCGGATGTGTCCTCACTCCAGCCAGAATATACATTGCCTTCTAGCGTTCCAATTTGGCCCAATCCATAGACTGTCCAATAATTACTCGGCTCCTCACCCGGTTTAGGTTTATGGCTCTCTATATTTTCTACGATTTGTTTAGATAACGCTTCATTGTCTTCATAGGTAAGCACAATAAAACTCGTGCGGTCTTTATGTTTTCCTTCTACCAATTGCTCGTGTGCCCAGAACTTACTAGTTGGGTTATAATCTACTATCACAAAATCTTCTGTTCTACTCGCTAACTGGTCAAAAGTTTCATAAGTAAACGCATTGGCCTCATTGACAAAAAGAACATCACGTGACAAACCGTGAGCCTTCATTTTATCTATTGAACGAAATTGGATAACTGAGCCATTAGAGAATTCGTAGTTAAGCTCTGTCTTATTGAACTTTTCATCATTCCACCTATTCGTCCCTTGCATAATTTTCTTAAAATCGTCTATAGGTCCGTCTTTAAGGTGACCATAAGACTGGCCCACCACCGTTATTTTAGAGTTAGGGTAGCTTTCCGCATAGCCAGTTAATAAAATCATTATAGCGACAGTTTTACCTGCACGCATACCTCCCTGAATAACCTTGTAGAATGTAGGCTCAAAAATAAGTTTTTCAATTTTACTCAGGGCAGTCGTTTTGTACATCACCACTCCAACCCGAAGCCCGAATCGCTCTTTCTTGTTCCTCGGCTTCCTGCTTAGTTTTATATATTTTACCGGTCGTGCCAAACTGCCACCCGATTATTTTTCCCCCTGCGCTTCTAACTGCATGAACTGGCATAATCTTTCTCCTTGCCTTTATTATACTTCAAATCTACTTTTTGTAGCAAATTTATCCCTTAAATATACTCCTAAATTACCATGGTTAAAGCTCTCGTCAGAAGTAGAAATAAAATCCCACTCACGCAGAGCCGTAGCAACCTTATTATAATTAGTAATCTGTATCTTCATATCGTGATTACTCTCGCCACCAAGTCGCCAATAGTTTCCATATAACGCTCTAAACATTGGCTCGTCTGGGTATTTCTCTAACACCTCTAACGCTTTCTTACGATTTATCAGCATTGGCTTATGAACGGCATAATCTAAAGTAGGCAAGCCGTCCTTTTGCAACGTTTTTACCAAATGTCTTAATCTCTTTGTGTAATCCGTTGGCATACAACCGTGTCGGCTCTCAATCTTAAATATACGGTCCTCAAGCGTCTTATTATACATAACAGGGATACTCTTTTCAGTCCTTGGTTTTAACACAAAGAAATCGTCATTGAATAGCCAAAAACTCTCTGTAATGTTGTCATTCTTACATACTTCCAAAATCATATCACGCACTCGCTCAAACTTGCTTGTTGCAGTTTGCCAACACTTGACGTGCTCGTCTGGTTTTAACCCATCTGGGCAACCACCATAGAACCACACTTTATTATAAGGCCAATTTTCTTCCACGCTACGTAATGAATAGCGAAGCTCCTCGTTCGTTGGTGCTTCCTTAACGAAATAAACCACGTCATACGAGCCTTTAATATGTTTATTGTATCCAAACCTATTGAATAGTTTAGAATTTGAATGTCGCACAATCTTGTCGTTGATAAACTCACGCTTGGCCGGCTCTGTTTGCTTCTTGGCTAACTTGTCTAGCTCACGAATCAGAATTTCTAATCGCTCTAGGCATAATTCACCACGGCATAGCGACTCCGTATCGTCAAAGTAATGGTCAAATAGAGTTTGTGGTGCATGGTATAATCCACCATTGGCAATAATACACTTTACGTTAAATATCTCGTCCTCACCGAACTGCATACCCTTTGGGAACTTTATTTTGTGCTTATTTACGAAACTGCGCTTGTATATCTTATTCCACACCACCGGCCATCTTGTAGGCATTTTACTTAAATTATAGTGGCCTTTACGAATTGGGTCCGTTCCATACGAATAAGAGCCAACCTTGTGTCTATTTTGGCCGAATTGTATAATGTTGAAATCGTGCCTAGTAATCCTAGTCATAATGTCTAAAGCTTCCGGCACTAAAGCGTCGTCACCATCTAAAAAAGCAAGGTAATCGTTCTTTGCCTTGCTCATTCCGAGATTGCGAGCCTCTGCTACTCCCCTATTCTCGGTCCGGTATAATTCCCAGCCATATTTCTCACAATACTCGTCGCATATCTTTTCTGAGCCGTCCGTTGAGCCGTCGTCTATTACAATTGTCTGAAAATCTTGCTCTGTTTGATTTGCAACGCTATCAAAACACCGCCTCAAGAACGGTGCTTTGTTATAGACTGGTATAATAAGACTAATCTTACCCATAATCTCATTATAACACATAACAAATAACCACCCTTGCGAGTGATTATTTGTTTCCATAGATATTAAATCTAACAGCTAAGACCTGGAAGAATTAGCTTAGTCTGAAACTTCACAGACCATACCTATATTATACCACACTATTCGCCATTTTTCTTGCGTCCCGTTAAATCAACCAACGGCTTTGGTGTAATAACCTCTGTTTGGCTAATCTCTTTGAACTGCCCACGAAGTTTGCTCAGTAGCTCAATAGCCTTTGGGTCGCCGGTCTGTGCCTTTAAGTTAAGCCTAAACATCATACCAACATCGTTAATCATATCTTCATCTTCAATGCCCGCTTCCCTTAAAATAGCCCGATTCTTTTGCGACTTAATATCTAAGCCCCCTATCATTTCGCCAATTTGTGCGAGTGTTTTGCGTTGCCGTTTCTTTTCTCCACTGATTTTACCGCCCTTCGACTGTTCTTCCACAGTAAGTTTGTGTGCTTGCGGTATTAGATTTTGCTCATTTGCCATAAAATCTCCTTAAATCTAATTCTATCACAGCCTCAATGCCGTCCCAACCACCACCAGCTTGAACATATGCTTTCTTTTCTTCATTATCCCAAAAATAATTAGCTTCAAATTTATTTTGTCCCATCTTTTTTCTCCTTTCGCTTAGCCTTCTTTTGCTCTTGCCTTAAAATCTTACATACTTCTGCAAAAATATCTTGGTCTAATTCTTTTGGTGGAGTGAATTTCTTTGGGTCAACTCTTGTATATTTTGACAAATCAACACCATTTCTCTCCAAATATTTAGCTTCTTCTCTATTTGCTAGTAGTATCTGCTTTTGTGCCATCTTGCCAACCTTCCTAGCTACCAGTAGTAAATTTCCAATAGCGCTTTCTTATTACATCACAATATTTAGGGTCTAGCTCCATCATATAGCATTTGCGCCCTAGTTGCTCGCAGGCTATGAGCGTAGAGCCGGAGCCGCCATAAATGTCAGCGATACTATCGCCATCTTTGCTATACCTTTTTAAGAACCATTGCGCTAAAACTGCTGGCTTTTGGGTAGGATGGACTCTTTTTTTTGTATCATCTTTTTCCATCCCAAATAGACCCGCCCACCGAATTCGCACCAACTCTCTTTTGTGCCTATTCTTGCTCCAACATAGTTCAAAACAAGAGCCATACCCTTTATCCATACGTTCTGCGATGCCTTGGTTATCATCTTCGTTTTGCCTTTTGTCCCAAACAAACCAGCTGCCACTATTGCGATTCGGTATTATATCAGCATAATAGTCAGCACCCCAAGTGATTATCTCTTTGCAATAACCAAAATTGTCAAATATTGTAGTTATCAACTCAGGTTTAAAATCTTCTTTGTCGCCAATCACAGCATTATACTTGTTGCCTTTCATTTTTCTATTCGCAAAATCTGTGTTTAGTCGACTGTGCATATCACTAAAATCGGTTTCCAAATTCATTCCATACGGTGGGTCCGTAAACACCATATCAGCCTTCTGCCCGTCCATAAGAATCGCCACGCTTCCAGCATTAGTAGAATCACCACACATAAGCCTATGGTTGCCTAATTTGTAAACCTTGCCAAGTTCACTATCCGCTGGTTCATTTTCATTTACCTCTGGAGCTTCATCTTCGGTTACTTCGGTTTCTTCTTGCCAATCTAAATCTACGCCCCAGTCTTTCAATTCTTCTTCATCAAATTCGCTTTTCAAATTCTCATCATCCCACTCCAAATCTGCTTTTGCAGTAGAATTATCAGCAAGAGCCATTTTGCGGCCCTTTTTACTATTCAACCTTACGTCCGTGCGTTTTACTGCTATTATTTCGGTTCCATCGGTTTCAATAATTTTGACTTTATCTAGTCCAATCTGGCCAGCGCTCTCTACAACGCCATTTCCAGCGATGATATTTCCATCTTTATCTATCAAAATCGACCTACCTGCCCCATTCTCTCTTAATGATTTTTCAATCAATGACATACCATATTCCGTATGACGATTAAAATTCTTGTCGTCAAATTTTAAATCGGAAATTTTTGC